>Ga0209089_10000305_pt1 | contig 46075 bp, 43 predicted proteins | sample ArcticOcean_MG_C_FD_187431 | JGI IMG/M metagenome (GOLD analysis project Ga0209089, IMG submission 187431) | Marine microbial communities from western Arctic Ocean - ArcticOcean_MG_CB2_150 (SPAdes) (version 2) | ecosystem: Environmental > Aquatic > Marine > Oceanic | place: Arctic Ocean: Canada...
GTAAATACCAATCAAAAAATAAATTTGATTCTTCAATTAGATGTTTAATGGAATATTTCTCTATTATGTGTTTTTCTTTATTAATGCTTTTTATTTTGTTTTTTGGTTTAATTTTTTGAATTTTTAACAATAAATTTAATAATTTTTTATATATTTTAAATTTATTTTTTTTTTTTAATAATATTTTATGAAAAGAAGTATTGCCAAAATCCTCAATAATTATCATACCTTTTAAATAGTTATGCCCTAATAACCTTGGAGCTAATATATGATTTTTCCTCAAAAACTTATTAACAGATGTGTAAGCAATTAAATTCTTATATTTATCTTTTTTTGTACTAACAATAATTTTACTTTTATTATTTAAAATAATTCTATAAAATTTTCTATGCGATGCATCTGCTTCAATTGGTAATATTTTAAATTTCATTAAATTTATAATCTTTCCATTTTCCAAGGCCAACAATTTTAACTGCTCTAGAGCTTTCTAATTTTGAATATTCGAAAAAAATGTCAATTCTATCTTGGGGCTTAGGTTCAATTAATTCTGGCCATTCTACAATTGTAATATTATTTTCTGAGTTTTCGAACATTCCTAATTCTAGAATATCTTTATATTTTTTTAATCTATAAAGATCAAAATGCAGAATTTTTATTTTTTTTATTTCATAGTCGTAAACTATATTGAATGTTGGGCTTAATATATCGCTTTTGTTGATTTTATTCACAACTTCAAGCTGATTAATTAAAAAACGTACAAAAGTAGTTTTTCCAACTCCAATTTCTCCATATAGAAAAATTATGTCATCGACTTTTATAATTTTTGAAATTTTTTCTGAGAGTTTTTTTGTATCTTTTAATGAACTTAAATCCATTGAACTACTAATTAGTTAGTAGCGGTAGGTATCCGGTTTAAATGGTCCATCAGTATCAACGCTTATATAATCGGCTTGGTCTTTTGAAAGTTTAGTCAATTTTGCTCCTACTTTTTCTAAATGAAGTGTGGCAACCTTTTCATCTAAATGCTTTGGCAAAACATAAACTTTATTCTGATATTTATCCGTATTTGTCCAAAGCTCTATTTGGGCAATAGTCTGGTTAGTAAAAGATGCACTCATAACAAAACTAGGATGTCCAGTTCCACAACCTAAGTTAACTAATCTACCTTCAGCTAATAATATAATTCGTTTTTTACTAGGCAACTCTATTTCATGAACTTGTGGTTTAATTTCTGACCATTTGTAATTTTTAAGTGCCTCAACTTGAATTTCGTTATCAAAATGTCCTATGTTACAAAGAATAGCTCTATCTTTCATCATTCTCATATGGTCTGCAGTCACAATATCCTTATTTCCTGTGGCAGTAACAACTATATCTGCATCCTTTATAGCTTCATCCATCAAAACCACTTCGTAACCTTCCATAGCTGCTTGTAATGCACAGATTGGATCAGCCTCTGTGACCATTACTCTAGCACCACTTTGCCTTAAAGACGCAGCACTTCCTTTGCCAACATCTCCGAACCCAGCTACAACTGCTACTTTACCCGACATCATAACATCTGTTGCTCTCTTAATTCCATCAACTAAACTTTCTCTGCATCCATACAAATTATCAAATTTAGATTTAGTTACAGAATCATTTACATTTATTGCAGGTATTAATAATGTCTTTTGAGCTTCCATTTTTTTGAGAGCTAAAACTCCAGTTGTTGTTTCTTCTGAAACTCCCTTAATTGATTTTAACATTTCTTTATATTCTTTATGCATTAGTGCAGTAAGATCTCCGCCATCATCAAGAATCATGTTTGCTTTCCAATCTTTTTTACCTTCGATTGTTTGTTTAACACACCACCAATATTCTTCTTCGGTTTCACCCTTCCATGCAAAAACTGGTATACCTGCTTTTGCTATAGCTGCCGCTGCATGATCTTGTGTAGAAAAAATATTACATGAAGACCATCTAACTTCCGCTCCTAAATCCACTAGGGTTTCTATTAAAACTGCAGTTTGGATTGTCATATGCAAACAACCAAGAATTTTAGCACCTTTAAGTGGGAATTTTCCTTTATATTCTTTTCTTAACGCCATTAATCCTGGCATTTCAGTTTCGGCAATGGAAATTTCTTTCCTACCAAAATCTGCAAGGCTGATATCTTTTACTTTAAAATCTTGTGACATAATTTGCACCTATTTAACAATTTAATATAAAATTATCAACTAATTGCTTTATTTTAATTATTTAAAAATTGGCAGCAAAATCTCGATTCTTGCACCTTTTTTTCCATTAGGTTGATTAGAGGCCATAATTGAACCTCCATGAAGCTCTACAATATTCTTGACTATGTTTAATCCTAAACCTGAATGCTCTCCGAATTTTTCAGGTCTATTGCTATAAAATCTATCAAAAACCTTATTAATATTTTTTTCATTAAAACCAGAGCCTTCATCTTCAATATTTAATTGAATTTGTTTTTTTTTAATTCCATAACTAACTAATATTTTACTATTAGATGGGCTAAATGAAACCGCATTATCCAAAAGATTTGCAATAATTTGTTCAAGTTTACTCTCTACTCCTAAGACATTTAATTTTGCTCCGTTAAGATCATTGCGATTTATTTTTATTTCAATATTTTTATTTAGATTTGATAAATCGCTGTTAAAATCTTCAACTACAGAATTAACTACATTGGATAAATCAATTTTTTCCATTTTTGCCCTAGATAAGGATGCTTCATCTTTTAGCATTTGCGAATAATCTGTGATCAATCTTTCTATTCTTTCTACATCATGACTTATAACCTTTATTAATTTTTTTCTTTTTTCGCCATCAAGCGTGTCATCTAAAATTTCTGAGGCTCCTTTTAAAGAAGTTAAGGGATTTCTTATTTCATGTGCCAAATCTGAAGAAAAAGTTTCAGCAATGTTTATTCTTTTATAAAGTTCTTCTGTCATTTCATTTAAGGATCTTGATAATTGCCCAACCTCATCTTTTCTAAGAAAATATTTTTCATGTTTAACAATTTTTACATCTTTTTCTTTAATTGCTTTTGTATAGCTAACTAAAGCTCTAATCGGTTTTAAAATATATTTATTTAAAAAAACTGAGAAAACTAAAATAACAAGTGCTATTGAAAAAACTGTTCTTAATATAAAATTTTTTCTTTCATCAACGGCTATTAGTATGTCATTAGCTATTTCTGATACAACTATATAACCTTTATTTTGATTATTAAGGTTTACAGAATTTATAGTCATTACGTAAAAATTATTATTAATGCTTTCACTAATAACTAATTTATTGTTATTATTTTTATTTTTAGAATATTCTTTTACATAGTTTCCAGTATTGAAAGTTGTATTTTTATTTTTTAAAATTTTTTTATTTAGATTGGTTTTTTGATCAAAGATATCAATTGATGTTTCTTGCACGTCTTGATTTTTAACTGAAATATTTGGAGTAAGATCTAAAGTATCTGTATCGGCTAATAAATTAGATTTTAAATCATAAAATTGAACACGATCTAAATTTTGGAACAAAAATCTTGTAGAGAGTAAAAATTCGGTGACATTTTTTTTGGTAAACTCAATATTTAATCTTTTAATATGATCTGATGTATTATTTATAATTCTTAAATGTTGGTTAGATCTATTTTTAATTAAATTAGGTTTTATGTCTTTAAGATATAAGAATGTAAAAATACTCAAAACTAAAAAAATTATAAGGTTAAAAATTAAAAATTTTTTTAGAATTGAACTTGTGCTAAAAAAGTTAGATTTCATTAACTAACATTCCACCTATAACCACTTCCATATCTTGTTTCAATTGCTGAAAAATTTTCATCTACTTTTTTAAATTTTTTTCTAATTCTTTTTACATGGCTATCGATAGTTCGATCTTCAATATCATTATTGTCTTTATAGGCTATATCCATTAACTGGGCTCTTTCCTTAATCATCCCAGGTCTTTTTGCTAATTCTTTTACAATTAAAAATTCTGTTGTTGTAAGTTTTTCAGGAAGAGGTTTTTCGTTCCATGAACATTCAAGTTGTGAAGGATCTAGTATAAGTTTTCCATGCTTAATAAGATTTTTTGTTTCGTCCACGTTAGAAACTTTTTTTCTCAGCTGCACTCTTATTCTTTCAATAAGAATTTTAATTGAAAATCCTCCAGATTTTTTAATAAAGTCGTCCGCTCCAAGCTTTAGCCCCAACAACTCATCAACTTCTTCGTCTTTAGAAGTCAAAAATAGTATTGGGATTGTAGTTTTTTTTCTTAATCTTTTTAATAATTCCTCACCATCCATCCTTGGCATTTTGATATCTATAACAGCTAAATCAGGTGGATTTCTACTAATGCCAACTAGCGCACTTTCTGCGTCAATGTAAGTTTGAACTTTAAATCCTTCGTTTTCTAAAGCCATACTTATACTCGTAAGTATATTTCTGTCATCATCTACAAGTGCTATTGTGTGGCTCATAATTTAAATTAAACTCTATATGAAAATACTAAATTGTCATTAATTGGGCAAGTTTTAGGATTATTAATGCGCTTCACCCCAGTTATACCCCGAATTTATATTAACTTCTAGTGGTATTGAAAACATGTGATGTTCAGATTGCGAAACTGAAGTCATTGCTTCTTTAATAGTTTTTTTAATATATTCTTTATTATTTTCCAAACATTCAAATATAAGTTCGTCATGAATTTGTAATAACATTTTTGTTTGAAATTTTTTATCATTTTCAATTAGTTGATTAATTTTAATCATGGCGAGTCTAATAATATCTGCTGCTGAACCTTGAATTGGAGCGTTAATTGCAGCTCTTTCTTGGAAGCTTCTAATGCTAAAATTTTTATCATTAATACCTCTGAGGTGAATTCTTCTACCAAAAATATTACTTACATAACCTTGTTTTCTGCATGCTATTATCGTTGAATTCATATAATCTTTTATTTCAGGAAATTTTTTAAAATAAGCATTTATAAAATCTAAAGCTTCTTGATTTGAAACTGAAATTTGTTTAGCTAAACCATATTGGGTAATTCCATAAATAATACCAAAGTTAATTGTTTTAGCTTTTCTTCTAAAATCTTCGTTAACTTTGTTAATAGGAATGTTAAAAACCTGGCTTGCAGTTAAACTATGAATATCTTCATTATTTTTAAAGGCCTTTTTTAACTCTTTGACATCGGCCATATCAGCTAAGATTCTCATCTCAATTTGATTATAATCTGCAGAAATTAAAATATTTTTTTTGTCAGCAATGAAAGCCTTTCTAATTTCTTTTCCTTCTTCTGATTTAATAGGAATATTTTGCAAATTTGGATCACTAGAAGCTAGTCTGCCAGTATTTGTTGCAGCTAATAAAAAAGAGGTATGCACTCTTTTTGTTTTTTTACTTATATGATCTTGTAATGCGTCTGAATATGTATTTTTAAGTTTTGAAATTTGTCGCCATTGTAATACCAATTTAGGAAATCCATGCCCTGTAAGAGCAAGGTTTTCAAGCACATTTGCACTAGTTGCAGGACTGCCTTTTTTTGTTTTTTTTAATTTTGCAATTTTGAGTTCATTATAAATAATTTCGCCAAGCTGCTTTGGTGATCCTATGTTAAATTCTTTGCCAGCCATTAAATATATTTCTTTTTCTATTTTTTTTATCTTTTCTGCAAAATTTTTTGAAAGTTTCTTAAGATATATATCGTCAACTTTAATACCATTAAACTCTAATTTAGACAGTAATTTTACCATTGGTTTTTCAAAAATTTCATAAACTTTATTTAGTTTTTCTTGATCAAGTCTTCTTTTAAGATAATTATAAAGTCGTAATGTTACGTCGGCATCTTCTGCGGCATATTCTGTAGCTTTATCCAGTGAAATATCAGAAAAATTTAATTTATTTTTTCCAGAACCAACTAATTCTTTATACGAAATAGTTTTGTGATTTAAATGAATTTCAGAAAGTGTATCTAGATTGTGTCTATTGGTTCCAGCATCTAGTGTATAGGATAGCAACATTGTATCCTCAATGGAATTAATTTCAATACCATGTTGTTTAAGAACAATAAAATCAAATTTAATATTTTGACCAACTTTTTTTATACTAGAATCTTCTAATATTGGTTTAATTTTTTTTAATACCAATTCTTTTTTTAATCCTTTAATATTTTTGTGTGATAATGGTATGTAACAAGATTTGTTGGGAGCATAGCTAAATGAAACTCCAACTAAATCAGCTTCTAATGGGTTTAAAGAAGAGGTTTCGGTGTCCACTGCAATTATTGTTTGTTCATTTAAAATCTTCAACCAAATATCTAAAGTTTTTTCATTTATAATACTTTCGTAATTTTTGGTATTAATTGTAAAAGATTCTTTTTTTTTTTTATTATACTCAATATTTTTATTTCCTATTTCACCATAAAAACTTATAGCTCGACTTAATAATCTATTGAACTCCATTTCTCTCAAAAAATCATAAAGTTTTTCTTTTTTTACTTCTTTTAACACAAAGCTATTTAAATCATCTTTAACTGGAACATCATTTTTAAGAGTAACTAATTTCTTACTTAATAGAGCCTTATCTTTATTAGCTAATAAAGTCTCTCTTCTTTTATTTTGAGGAATTTCTTTAGCTTTTTCCAACAAAGTATCTAAAGTTTTATATTTATTAATAAGTTCAGATGCTGTCTTTATACCTATGCCTGGAACCCCCGGAACATTATCAGCAGAATCTCCTGCTAACGATTGCACATCTACAACTTGATTAGGTTTTACACCAAATTTTTCTATCACTTCTTTCTCACCTAATACTTTACTTTTCATTGGATCGTATAATCTGATTTCGCTAGAGACTAATTGCATTAAATCTTTGTCTGAAGAAATGATGGTAGCTTTAGCTCCTGATTCAATGATTTGTTTTGCATAAGTTGCAATTAAATCATCAGCTTCATAATTAATTAATTCTATAGACGGTAAATTAAATGCTTTTACCGATTTTCTTATATATTCAAATTGAGGAATCAAATCATCAGGAGCTTCTGACCTGTTAGCTTTATATTCGCTATAAATGTCATTTCTAAAATTTTTTCTTGCAGAATCAAATATAACAGCAAAATGTGTTGGTTTATGAATTGAGTCATCAGATCTGGAGTCCTCCAATAGTTTAAATAACATTGAACAAAATCCACTTACTGCTCCCGTTGGTAACCCATCACTTTTCCTAGAAAGGGGAGGTAAAGCATAATATGCTCTAAAAATATATCCCGACCCATCAATGAGATAAAAATGATCAGTTTTTTTTATGGAATTCATAGAGTGATATTAACCTATTCTAATTAGTGTTATGGATATATAAAAGCTAAATCATTATGAACAAAAAAAATGCATTAAAAATAGAAAAATTAACTAAAATTTATTCGAAAAATTCCTCTAAAGAGATTATAGCATTAAATAATTTAAACCTAGAAGTGAAAGAGGGCGAAATTTTTGGTTTACTTGGTCCCAATGGTGCTGGAAAAACCACTTTCTTAAATATTCTAGCTGGAATAGTGATTAAAAATTCTGGAAATGTAAATGTGTGGGGCTATGATTTAGATGTAAATCCTAGACAAGTTAGATCTTCTATTGGAATAGTGCCCCAAGAAGTAAACCTTGATGCTTTTTTTAGTCCAAGAAAACTTTTAGAACTACAAGCTGGTTTATATGGAATACCAAAAAAAGATAGAATCACAGATACTATCTTGAAAATGGTTTCACTTGAAAACCAAGCAGATGCTTACGCAAGAAGTTTATCAGGTGGAATGAAAAGAAGATTACTGATTGCTAAAGCTATGGTTCATAGACCTCCGATTTTAGTTTTGGATGAACCAACAGCAGGAGTTGATGTTCAATTGCGAAAAAACTTATGGGACAATGTAAAAGCTCTTAATAAAAAAGGTGTAACAATAATTTTAACTACCCATTTAATGTACGAAGCAGAAGAAATGTGTAATAGAATTGCAATTATAAATAAAGGAAACTTAATAAAATTAGATACAACAGAAAATTTATTAAATAGTATAAAAACTAAGAAAATTATTTTTAAAGTTAATAAAATAAATATCATTAATTCTAAAGATTTAAATGGTATCAAATTTTTACATAACTCAAATAACGAAATTATTGTTTCATATGAAAGAAAAAAACATAAAATTGATGAAATAATAAGCAAAGTTAAGAATGCTGGAATGGAAATATATGATATTTCGACTAATGAAGGCAATTTAGAAGATGTATTTATTGATCTTACAAAAAACTAGATTTTATTATAAAAAAATGTATGCTATTTTAAATGGAAGCAATTGAAAAAATTCAAATAAATAAAATTGCAAAAGTCATTTTAATAGCATTACTAGGATCTTTTTTATTAGCTATTTCTGCAAAAATAAAAATTCCTTTTTATCCGGTCCCAATGACAATGCAAACCTTCGTAATTTTATTTCTAGGAATAACCTTAGGTTCAAAAATTGGTTTATTTACAGTAAGTATATACTTGTTGGAAGGTATTTACGGTATACCTGTTTTTGCTGGCACACCAGAAAAAGGAATTGGTTTAATATACTTTACAGGTCCAACAATGGGATACCTTCTTGGTTTCTTATTGACAGTCTATTTTGCAGGTTTATTTAAATATGAAAAAGGATTGATAAATACCTTTATAAAATTAGTATTTTCAGTAAGTTTTATTTATTTTCTGGGTATTATGTGGTTGGGAATTTTAATTGGATGGGAAAAACCATTATTTAAACTAGGAGCTCAACCTTTCTTGTTAGCCGAATTGTTTAAAATTTTGTTATTATTATTTTTAATCCCATCTTTACTAAAAATAAAAAAAATTATAAAAATTATTTAGGAGATCTTTTGGAAAGTATTCTTTGCAAAGTTCTTCTATGCATTTTAAGTCTTCTTGCTGTTTCTGACACATTTCTATTACATAATTCGAAAACTCTATGAATATGCTCCCACTTAACTCTATCAGCTGACATGGGATTTTCAGGAGGTATAGCTTTGGATTCTGGTGCAGCTAGGAGAGCACTTTCTACATCATCTGCATCAGCAGGTTTAGGTATATAATCTATTGCTCCAGCTTTAACTGCGGCAACTGCAGTAGGTATATTCCCGTACCCGGTTAACATTATTATTCTGCTGTCATTCTTTATTTTCCTTATCTCTTTTACAACTTTCAATCCATTTCCATCTGATAGACGTAAATCAATCACAGCAAAGGCAGGAGGTTCGTTTTTAGCTTCTCTTATGCCTTTTTCTACACTTTCCGCTTGTGTAACTTTAAATCCCTTTTTTTCCATTGCTCGAGATAGTCTATCTCTTAAAATTGCATCATCATCCACAATAAGTAGTGTTTTATCAGCGAAATCAACTATTTTTTGACTATTATTTTTTTCTTGTTCTGTTCTCATATTTTTTTTTTAAAACTAATTTCATCTATATATGGGATCAAAAAAAAAAAATTCAAGTCGGTGAATAAGCATAAATTATTGCTTTACATTACTTGTCATTTCTATAAATACGAATCTATAGACGTTTTTTTTTAAATTTTTTGTTTAATAAAAAAAGGAAACATGAGATGCAAAAATTTAATTCGGTTGATGAACTGGTTAACTCTGTTCGGCCAGTAGACCCAATTTATTGCATAAGACCTGATTCTATAAAAACAGCTTGTAGCTGGTTTAAGAATAATTTTCCTGGAAAAATCCTATATGCTGTAAAAACTAATCCTCATGAAAAAGTAATTAAGTGTATTGGGGAAAGTGGAATTAATAGATTTGATGTCGCCTCACTAAACGAAATTAAATTGATTAAAAAAACATTTCCTAAATCACGAGCTTACTACATGAACACCGTAAAAAGCCGTGACCACATAAAAGAAGCTTATTTTAATTATAATATTCGCGATTTTGCGCTAGATACCAAAGACGAGCTACAAAAAATTATTGAAACAACAATTGGTGCAAAAGACTTAACGCTTTATGTAAGAGTTTCTATTTCAAACGAGCATGCTGAAATTGATCTATCCCAAAAGTTTGGAGCTCTTCCTGGTGAAGCTTTAGGTCTGTTACGACTTGCTAAAGCTCATGCTAAAAAAGTTGGTTTAAGTTTTCATGTAGGGTCTCAGTGCATGCATCCAATTTCATATGCAAAGGGAATTAGAGAAGTTGGAAATATAATCAAAAAAACAAAAATATTTCCAGATATTATTAATGTCGGAGGAGGATTTCCATCTATTTATCCAGATCTAAATCCACAATCTCTTGAAAACTATATGCAAGAAATCAAGAAAGCTTTAAATAACTTAAAATTGGAAAATAAACCAGAAATATTGTGTGAACCTGGCAGGGCTCTTGTTGCTGAAAGTGGATCTTCAATAGTTAAAGTTGTACTTAGAAAAAAGCAAAAAATTTATATTAATGATGGAACATATGGAAGTTTATTTGATGCAGGTGTTTTGAACTTCATTCTTCCAACAAGAATGATACCCAATGGAAGAATGACCTCTAAAAAATTAACCTCTTTTAGTTTATATGGCCCGACATGTGATAGTGCAGACTTTATGAAAGGCCCTTTTGTCTTACCTAACAATATAAAAGAAGGTGATTACATAGAGGTTGGACAGCTTGGCGCTTACTCTTTAACTTTTAGAACTAAGTTTAATGGCTTTTATTCTGATAAAATTTTTGAAGTGCATGATAAACCTATAATGTCTATGTATGAAAAAGACAGCACTTCTCGTTACCTTGTTGCTTAAATGAATAAATCAAAAAATTCGAAGTTAGGTCATAATAAAAAAACCTTTCTAGAAAAGCCTGTCGAACATATTGATATTACATCTTTTGATTCAAGAAAAATTATAGATTCTATGGAAAAAATGTCCTTTACATCAAGAGATACAGCAAGAGCATCGGGTATTTTTAATGAAATGTTATCTGATAAAAATTGTACAACATTTTTAACACTTGCTGGATCAACTTCAGCTGCCGGATGTATGCAAATATATTCTGATATGATTAAATATAATATGATTGATGTAATAGTTGCGACTGGTGCTTCAATTATTGATATGGATTTTTTTGAAGCACTAGGATTTAGACATTACCAGGGTTCTCAATTTCAAGATGATACTCAATTAAGGGAAAATTATATAGACCGAATTTATGATACTTATATCGACGAGAAAGACTTGCAAGCTTGTGACAAAACAATTTGTGAAATAGCAAATAGCTTAGAACCCAGATCTTATACTTCTAGGGAATTTATAAAAGAAATAGGTAAATACTTAAAAATAAATGCAAAGAAAAAAGGTTCATTAATTGAAATTGCATATGACAATAATGTTCCTATTTTTTGTCCCGCATTTACTGATTCAAGTGCCGGATTTGGTTTGGTTATGCACCAAGAAAAAAATCCAAAAAAGCATATAACCATAGACTCAATAAGAGAATTTAGAGAATTAACTGAAATAAAGATTCAATCTAAATCCTCAGGTCTTTTAATGATTGGTGGTGGCGTCCCAAAAAACTTTGTACAAGACACTGTAGTATGCGCTGAACTTTTAGGTAAAGAAGTAGATATGCATAAGTATGCAATACAAATTACTGTAGCAGATGCTAGAGATGGTGCGTGTAGTAGCTCAACTCTTAAAGAAGCAAGTTCTTGGGGTAAAGTTGATATTTCAAAAGAGCAAATGGTTTTTGCTGAAGCAACTAGTGTTCTTCCTTTGATAGTTAGTGACGCTTATCATCGCAAGCACTGGGAGCAGAGGAAACCTAAAAAATTTGCGAATATATTTAGTTAAAAAGTGAAATATTTTCCAAATAAAAAAGGTTTTCTAGGAATTGACAATAAATTTAATTTTAAAGAAAAAGTAGTAATAATCCCTTTTGGTCTAGAAAAAACTGTCAGTTATGGGGGTGGTACCAAAAATGGGCCTAAAGAAATAATTAAAGCCTCCCACCAAGTTGAATTATATGATGAAGAACTTAATTGTGAGCCGTATAAAAAAATAGGAATAAAAACATTAAAGCCATTTAAAATAAATAAAAATATTAAAAAGGCATTAAAAAAAATGTCTGATATTAATGAAGAAATATTAAATAAAAAACTTTTTCCAGTTACGCTTGGCGGTGAGCATTCAATTACACCAGGCTGTATTGCTCCATTTGTTAAAAAATATAAACAATTATGCTTGCTTCATTTTGATGCGCATGCAGATTTAAGAGAAAGTTATAATGGCGAAAAGTTCTCACATGCTTCTGCTATCAAAAGATGCTTAGATCACAAAAATGTTTCTTTAATTTCTTTTGGAATAAGAAATATATCTAAAAGTGAGATTCCTTATTTAAAAAAAAATTCTTCTAGAATTAATATTTTTTGGTCAAAAGATAAATTAAAATGGAATTTAAATAAATTTAAAAAATTAATAAAAAATAAAACTGTTTATTTAACTTTTGACGTAGACGGATTAGATTCTAGCATAATGCCAGCAACGGGTACTCCTGAACCTGGTGGTTTATTGTGGGATGAAACTTTAAATATTATAAAAATAGCTGCAAAAAATTCCAATATTGTTGGAGCAGATGTCAATGAACTTTCACCAATAAAAAATTTCAATTCTTATAATTTTTTAGTAGCAAAACTTGTTTATAAAATAATTTCTTACTCTTTTGAATTTAACAAGCTAAATAGAAAGTAAATTTTTAGTTTCCCATTGAATAGTTACCATTGCTCCTTTATTATTTGGGCATCTATCAAAGTCAACATTTGCCTTCATTCTTTCTAGAAGAGTTTTTCCTATAAAGGTTCCTAATCCTAATCCAGATTTTGAATTTATAAGAGTATTTTTTGAACGAATGTAAGGCTCACCTAAAAACTTTTTTATATCTTCGGGAAATCCAGGTCCATCATCACAAACTTTAATTTGGGTTGTTTTGTTATCACTTTCTATTTCTACTTCTATTAAAGTTGAACTAAATTTTGAAGCATTACCAATAAAATTTCTTAATCCATACGTAAGCTCAGATTTTCTTTTTACAGTAGGATTATATTTATTATTTTCAGATTTTATTAAATAATTTTTATTAGAAATTTGTTTAAATGAATTTATTATTTCACTTATTAAATCTTGTAATTTTACATTTTCAAAAAATTCGTCCTTTTTCACGGGTGTCATAGAAAGTTTTTGTAATATCTCACCGCACCGTGATGATTGGCTTAATAATAGCTTTATATCTTTTGAATATTTCTCATTGCTTCCAATTTCTTTATCTAGTTCTTTTGCAACCAATTTTATTGTAGATAGAGGCGTACTTAATGAGTGGGCTGCGGCTGCAGCCTGAACACCTATTATTTTTAGTTCATGTTCCTTCGCTAAAACTAATTCCATTTTAATAAGAGCATCAGTTCTTTTTCTTGTCTGCAAACCAAACCTTGCACCAAAGTAAGATAGAAAAATTAAGCCAATTGTTATCGCTATTGGCACTCCAAATAAATAATACTTAGGTGCATGAAAATGTAAGTCTCCTGAACTAGGAAGTGGGTAGTGAAAAATGGTTAGTACCAGCAAAGATACTACGGTTATAAATGATAAATTTATGGTGCTTTTGAGAGATAAAAAGGCTGACGAAACTACTGCTGGAATAACTAAAAGTATAACAAACGGGTTGGTTATTCCTCCAGTAAAATAAACAAGTACAGCTAATTGGATAAGATCATAAGTTAAATATAGACTAGAGCTAAAATTAGTTAAAAGTTTTTTTTTTTCCTTAAAATGCAAAAATAGATTAGTAAAAACTCCAAATATAATAATTAAACAACAATAAATAAAAGAAAAATCAAAATTAAAAAAAAAATAAACAACATTTACTGTTATGAATTGTCCAACAATTGCTATCCATCTCAACGCAACTAATGTTTTTTTATCTAATTGGATATTATCTGATGATGCAAATATCTCAAATAATTTCATTTTTAGGCTATATGTCTAGATTTGAAACATCTAGAGCTCGACTGATTATAAAATCTTTTCTTGGTGCTACCTCATCCCCCATAAGTACCTGGATTAAATCTTGATCTTTTTTAGATTTTTCTTTTGTTTGATTTGAATATTTAACTTGTAGCAAAGTTCTTTTTTCAGGGTTTAATGTTGTTTCCCAAAGTTCTTCTGGGTTCATTTCTCCTAAACCTTTAAATCTTTGAATGCTTAATTTGCTTTTTTCATTTTCAATAAATTTTTTATAATCTTTACTATTTTTTTTAATCTGTTTCTTTGTTTTTTCTGAATTTTTAATAATTAAGTCTTCTAAATCCTGTTCATTTTTAATATAAAAACTTTTACTTCCTTTAGTGATTTTATACAGCGGCGGTTGAGCCAGATATAGATGGTTTTTTTCTATTAATTCATAAAAAGGATGATTATTAAATAAAGTTAATAATAATGTTCTTATATGTGATCCATCAACATCAGCATCAGTCATTATAATAATTTTTTCATATCTTAAGTTTTCAATTTTAAAATCTTGAGAGCCAGTTCCAATCGCATGAATTAAAGTAACTATTTCATTTGAAGACATCATTTTTGATAAAGTTTTTGTTTCTAAATCTTTTCCATTTCCGTTGCTAGATTTTTTGCCATTTGTATTTACATAAGTATTTAGTATTTTCCCTCTTAAAGGCAAAACAGCTTGAAACTCTCTGTTTCTTCCCTGTTTTGCTGATCCTCCTGCAGAGTCTCCCTCGACTATAAAAAGCTCTGTTCCTTCTGCCTTACCGATTTGACAATCGGCAAGTTTTCCAGGTAACCCTGATAATTCTAGAGATCCTTTTCTTCTTACCCCCTCTCTAGCTTTTCGGGCAACATCTCGTGCTACTGCTGCCTGAACTACTTTTAATAATATTATTTTTGTTATTCCGGGGTTTTGATCGAACCAAGTAGACAATTTATCACTTACTATTGACTCTACAATAAATCTTACTTCAGAAGAAACTAACTTATCTTTGGTTTGTGAAGAAAATTTAGGATCTGGAACCTTAATTGATAGAACTGCAGTTAAACCTTCTCTTACATCATCACCTGACAATGCAATTTTATTTTTTTTAAGAAGATTGTTACTTGCAGCATACTTATTAATAACTCTTGTTAAAGCACTTCTAAAGCCCAATGAATGTGTGCCACCATCTTTTTGATGAATATTGTTTGTGAAAGGTAATAACTCATCAGAATATCCTGAATTCCACTTTAATGCACATTCAACAATTGTATGATCTTTTGAACCTGAAATATAAATAGGTTTTTTAAATAAGTTAAGATCATTTTTATTTACCAATACTTTTTTATTTTTATCTAAAAAATCAACAAACTCTGTAATTCCACCGTCATATTTGTTTTCATATTTTTTTTCTTTCTTTTTGGTGTTATCTACCAAAAGAATAGTTAAACCTTTGTTTAAGAAAGCCAGTTCTCTCATTCTTTTTTGTAAAATTGAAGCACTGAACTTAGTTAATGAAAATACTTCTGTCGATGGTAAAAAATTTATAAATGTACCAGTTTTATTTGTTTTTCCTGAAGTCTTTAGAGGCGCTACTGTTTTTCCATTTTTAAATTCAACGCTATACTCTTTTTTATCTCTAAATATTTTTAGTGTTAATTTTTCAGACAATGCATTAACCACAGATACTCCAACACCATGAAGGCCACCTGAAACTTTATAGGAATCGTGATCAAATTTACCGCCTGCATGAAGTTGAGTCATAATAACTTCTGCTGCTGATTTTTTTTCACCTTTGTGCATGTCAATTGGAATTCCTCTACCATTATCTTCAACAGAAACTGACTGATCAGGATTTATTGTAACTTTAATATTATTGCAGTGTCCTGCTAACGCCTCGTCAATAGAATTATCCACTACTTCATAAACCATATGATGAAGTCCGGTTCCATCATCTGTGTCGCCAATGTACATACCTGGTCTTTTTCTTACTGCCTCCAAGCCTTTCAGAACTTTTATGGAATCTGCGCTATACTTTGTATTATCTTTTATTTTTGTACTATTCATATTTATGAAATTTTCTATTGTATTTTAACATTTTTTTATGTTTAGTTAAATCTCAGGTTAGTGAACACCATAAATTACCGTTGATACTAAATGATTAATTAAGCGAATTAAAAAAAATAGTTTAAAGTACAATATCAAGCTTTATATCAAATTTTCATAGGCATAACAACATGAAAACTATTTTCATCAGACAAATCTGTGACCAAGACTGGTGATCCTGGGTCTTTTAAATTTAAAATAATTGAATCGTTACCAATTTGAGAAACTATATCTATTAAGTATCTGCTGTTAAAACTTATATTTAGATTGTCTGAATTAAATTTTGCTTTTATGTTTTCAGTTCCCTCCCCACTATTAGGATTTCTTACAGATAATTGTAAATTGTCTTTTGATATTTCCATTTTTAGACCCTCTTTACGATCTGAAGAAACTGTAATTACTCTTGCAATTGAATTTCTAAAATCACTTAATTTAATCTCTAGTATTTTATCATTATTTTTGGGAATCACTTTATTATAGTCTGGAAATCTTCCGTCAATAACTTTTGAAATTAATACACCATTTCCTATTTCAAATTTAATTTTTGATTTATTGTTTGATATTTTAATTGCACTTTCATTTTGCTCTAGCAAAGATATTAATTGAAAAATAGTTTTTTTTGGTAGTATAATTGATTCAAAATCAGTATTTTTATCAATTTCTAGTCTGCTTAAAGATAATCTGTGACTATCCGTTGCCACTCCTGAAAGAAAAAATTTATTATCTTTTTCTATTTTGTGAAGGTAAATCCCATTAAGGTAATGTCTAGTTTCATCATTTGAAATTGAAATTTTTGTTTTATTTAAAAGTTTAAGAATTTTTTGTGAAGATAGTTCAAAGGATTTTTCACTAATATCCTCATTAGATAATGGAAAATTATCAGGTGAAATACATAATAGATTAAATTTAGAATTATCTGAAATTAATTTTAATTTATTTTCATCTTGTAATTGAAATTCAATTTTTGAACCAACTTCCAATTTTCTTAATATGTCATAAAGAACACTAGCTGAAGTTGTTGTTGAGCCTTCTTTTTTTATGTCTGAAGTTGTAATTTCTTCTGAATAAATAATATCAAGATCAGTCGCAATAATTTTAATTTTTTTATTTTTTGCTTCAATTAATATGTTGGATAGTATTGGAAGTGTTGTTTTTTTTTCAATAATTCCATACGCATGACTTAATGATTTTAAAAAAATATCTCTATTTATTGAGAATTCCATTGTAAATTTAAAAAAGTTTTTTTTTAATTTCAAACACTCTTTGTTTTATTTCGTTATCTTTTTGCATTAATTCTTCAATTTTTTTCACTGCGTGTATTACAGTTGTGTGGTCTCGATTGGTAAATTTTCTTCCTATTTCTGGCAAAGAATTGGTTGTATAAAGTTTAGCTAAATACATTGCTATCTGCCTTGGTCGTGCCAGTGATCTTGTTCTTCTGGCTGATAACATTTCATGAATATTAAGATTAAAATGAGCTGCTACAGTATTTTGAATCAATTCGATAGTTATAGATTGATTACTAGATCCAATAAAATCTTTCAGAATTTTTTTACATTCATAAATTGTAGGTGATTTGGAATTAATTTTACTAAAAGCTAAGACTCTATTTAAAGCACCAACCATTTCTCTAATGCTTGAAGTAATTTCTGTTGCTAAAAACTTAAAAATTTCATCATTTAAATTATAATTTTCATTATAATTTTTTTGTATTTCGTTAAATTTATTTTTTAAAATTTTTACTCTTAAATCTAAGTCTGGTGGCTGTATATCAATTACTAGACCTCCAGATAAACGTGATCTAATTCTTTCTTGGATTCTATCTAAATTTGATGGCGCTCTATCAGATGATACAACAATCTGTGATCCTTTTTCTATTAAGGCATTAAATGTATGAAAAAACTCTTCTTGCATAGCTTCTTTGCCTCCAACAAATTGAATGTCGTCAATAATAAAAACATTTGCTTTTCTAAAAAAATCTTTAAACTTTACCATCTCTTTACTTTTAATAGATCTGATAAAATGGTACATAAATCTTTCTGCTGAAATAAACATTACCTTTTTTTCATTGCCAATTTCTAAACCTATTGCATTTAATAAATGTGTTTTACCCATTCCTACGCTACTGTAGATAAAAAGAGGATTATAGTGCGAAGATTGCAGGCAAACCTTTCTGGCTGCCGTATAAGCTAATTCATTGCTTTCACCCACCATAAAATTTTCAAAACTATGATTTAGATTAAATCGATTGTAATTTAATAAAGAATTTTCAATTAAATAAGGTTGGTTGTTTTTTTGAGCAGAACCCTGATCAATACTCTCTTCGTTTTTTTCAATTACAAATTCAATTCTTTCAATACTTTGTTTGAACACTTTAATAATTTCTAAAACTTTGTCAGCATATCTAGAAACAATCCAATCTCTTACAAATCTAGTAGGTGCAGATAAAACTACATAGTGATTAAATTCTTTTTTTAAATTTATATTTTTTATCCAACTTTCATAAACATCATTTCCAAAAGATAATTTCAATTTACTAAGCACATCGTCCCAGTTAAGAGATTTTTCTTCTTTTGCAAAAGCTGATGTCGGTTCTTTTGTTAGTGTACTTTTTATCATAAAGAAATTTTTGTTTTGATGGCTTGTTGTAATTTTTTTTTTTGCAGCATGCAAGTACTTAGGAGTTGTATTGAAAAAAAAATTTGGTTGTATTTCTAAGTAAAAAACTTTTTTTTTTAAAAAAATATTGACAAAAAAATTTTTTTACGTAATGTTTTTTAAAATTTTAATAATTCTGAAATAAAATAAATTTAATTAATTAAGTGTTAGTTGCAACCTCAAACGTCATTATACTATATCTAGTCTATTTAAATTTTTTTAAATTTAAAGTTGTATAAATTCCATAAGAAATTAACTAAATGGTTTATTTTTTAATTTTATGAATTTTTTTTGTAATTCTTGAAATTTTTCTTGAAGCAGTTTTTTTTTTAATAACTCCAGTTTTTGCAATTTTCATTAACTGAGAATTAAATTTAGGCAAAAAGGCTTGTGCTTCTTTGATTTTTCCTGCTGTGATGTAAGCAGTCATTTCTTTAACAGTAGATTTATACTTACTTTTTCTTATTTTATTAACTGTAGCTTGTATTTTAGTTTTTTTGGTTCGTCTTATTGCAGATTTTGTATTTGGCATAAAGTCGAGAGTTTATATCTGTTTGACCCATCTCGGTCAATACCATTGTGATTTTGGCATATGTCGCAGTAAAAAGAAGATCTACTGGATATATTGATTTTTTTTATTATACCTTTACACGAAATACGAGAACAAACCTTATCTTCCTGCCCATATACTTTAAAAAATTGTTGAAAGTTGCCACTTTTACCAGAGGTGTTTTTAAAATTTTTTATTGATGACCCGCCTTTAGAAATTGAAGTTAGTAAAACCTTTTTAATATTTGATATTAAATTTTTTATTTCTTTCTTTTGTAAAGAATTGCAAAGTCTTAGTGGGTGAATATTAGACATAAATAAAGACTCATTTACATAAATATTCCCAAGGCCGCTTACAAAAGTTTGATCCATCAATAAATTTTTGATATTTTTTTTCTTATTCTCTGTAAATTTTCTATAGTAACTTAAATTAAATAGCTTGCTAAAGGGTTCGATACCTAATTTTTTTATAAACTTAATATTATTAATTTTATTATCTTTAAATACCTTAAAGAAACCGAATCTTCTTACATCATTATATATTAATATAAAGCCGTTACTTAAGAAAAAATAAATATGATTATGTTTTTGCAAAATATTTAAACCATAGTAAAAACTTGTTTTAAACATCTGGCTATCTTTGTTTTTTTTTACTAAGATTTTTCCACTCATTCCAAAATGACTAATTAATATTTTTTTTTTAAAGTGAAAAATTAAGTATTTAGACCTTCTTGAAACTTTTAATATTGTTTCTCCAACTAATTTTTTGGAAAATGTATTTGGTATTTTATAACGCAAATTTTTATTATAGATTTTAACATCTATGATTTTTGCTTTATTTACTATTTTAAATAAGGACCTTTTGACAATTTCTATTTCTGGAAGTTCTGGCATAAATAAATTATATATATTGTGTAAAAACCTAACATGTGATCTATTAATTTAAATGAAAATTCACCAAAAAAATAGTCAAAGATTCGTAACAAAAGTTTTTCAAGATGTTTCAGAAAAATATGATCTGATGAATGATCTATTATCCTTAGGTATTCACAGGTTATGGAAAAAACAATTGATACAGTATCTTAATCCACAAAAAAATACTAAGCTAATTGACGTAGCCTCAGGAACGGGTGATATTGCAAAAATATTTTTAGAAAAAGTTAATTACAAAAGTGATGTTTTCTGTGTTGATGAAAATAGAGAAATGTTAAATATCAGTGAAAAAAAAATTCATAGCATTTCTAATGTTAAATGGTTCTGCAACAATGCAGAAAAACTTCCGTTCAAAGATAATTATTTTGACTACTACACAATTAGCTTTGGAATTAGAAATGTAAATAATATAAATAATGCTATTAAAGAAGCTTATCGAGTCCTTAAACCTGGTGGTCGATTTTTGTGTTTAGAATTTTCAAAAGTGAATAATGAAATTTTGAAAAAATTTTATAAATTTTATTCAACATCTATTCCGGTGCTAGGTAAATTAGTAATAGGAAAATCAGAGCCATACCATTACTTGGTCAATAGCATTGAAAAATTTTATAACCAAAAAGATTTTTTAAAAAAAATTGAAGAACATAACTTTGTTAATGTTAATTTTAAAAACTTAAGTGCTGGGATAGTGGCAATACATTCCGCTTGGAAGGTTTAAAAATGTTTAAAAAAATTTTTATGCTTTTTAAGATTGGCAGAAAACTCTCAACCTCAGGAGCTACTTACTCTATTTACGAAATTTATAATCCACCTTTTATAATAAAAGTTTTTTTTCTAGTTATTGGTTTTAGTTTTTCTGACAAAAAAAATATTAGTAACTTATCACCAGGAGAAAAATTATGTGGCGCCCTAGAAAAAATGGGAACTACTTTTATTAAGCTAGGTCAATTTTTAGCAACTAGACCTGATATAATAGGAGAAAAAGTTGCTTCTGATCTTGAGAAGCTTCAAGACAAGCTTCCTTCTTTTGAAACGCATGTTGTAAAAAATATATTAATTGATGAGTTGGGGCATGAAAATTTTTCTCAAATCAAAAATCTTTCTGGTCCTGTTGCTGCGGCTTCTATTGCTCAGGTTCATTTTGCAAATATTGAAATTGAAAATAAAAGTGTAGAAGTAGCTATTAAAATTTTAAGACCTAATATTGAAAAAGTTTTTAATGAAGAGTTAGATGCATTAATGCTTTTAGCTTATATTGTTCAAAATCTCATACGAAAAACTAAAAGACTAAAGCTGGTTGAGGTTGTCCAACTTTTACGTGAAGTTACAAATATTGAAATGGATTTAAGATTTGAAGCGGCGGCGGCTAATGAATTTTACGAAAACACAAAAAATGACTTAGGATTTATTGTGCCTAAAATATATTGGAATTATACAAGTAAAAAAATTTTATGCTTAAGTAAAGTCAATGGTATTTCAATACGAGAAGTAGATAAGTTAAAATTACTTAAAATTAATACAAATAAATTAGCAAAAAATATTATTCAAAATTTTCTTAAACATGCAATCAGAGATGGGTTTTTTCACGGTGATATGCACCAAGGCAATATTTTCGTAAATGAAAATGGAGATATTGTTCCTGTAGATTTTGGAATAATGGGAAGATTAGACAAAAACAATAAAAAATATTTGGCTGAAATCCTCTATGGTTTTATTAAAAGAGATTATAAAAAAGTTGCTGATGTACATTTTGTGGCTGGTTTAGTTCCACAAAATACTTCGAAAGAAGAGTTTGCTCAAGCTTTGCGTTCTATAGGCGAGCCTATTTTTGGTCAATCAGTTAAAAACATATCTGGTAGTAAATTATTAAGTCAACTTTTTAGTGTTACTGAAAAATTTAATATGCAAACACAGATACAATTATTAATTTTGCAAAAAACAATGGTTGTTGTTGAGGGAGTGGCTAGAAAACTTGATTCCGAAACAAATATTTGGGAAGTTTCAAGACCAGTTTTAGAAAATTGGTTAAGAAATGTAAAAAATCCAATTAATATAGCAGGCGAAGCTGTTAATAATGCGTCTGAAGTTTTAAAAAGGCTGCCTGATTTACCTATTATTATGGACAGAGCAAATGACGTCATTACTTTAATTACTGAAGGAAAATTTAACCCTAATACGATGGCTTATAATAGTTTAAAAAATGAAGAATTAAAGCTAGAAATTATACGTAACAAAATTTTAGGAGGAGTTTTAATACTTGTAATTTTTGCTTTCGTAGTATTCAAATAATAAAGTTATGAAGAATTTATTAGAAAAAAAAATACTATTTATTATTTGTGGTGGGATTTCAGCATATAAAAGTTTAGAAGTAATCAGATCTCTGAAAAAAAAAGGAGCTAAAATTAAAACAATTTTAACTGAAAGTGCTAAAAAATTTGTTACACCACTATCAGTATCTTCGCTTTCTCAAGAAAAAGTTTATGATGATTTGTTTAATGTAGAAAATGAAGCTGAAATGGACCATATATCGCTTTCAAGATGGTCTGATGTAATACTTGTTGCTCCAGCAACAGCAAATACTATTGCAAAATTATGTACTGGATTATCAGATGATTTAGCATCAACAGTAATGCTTGCCTCAGATAAGACTATTTTTTTAACTCCTGCAATGAATGTTAGAATGTGGGAACATCCTTCAACCAAAGAAAATATAAGTAAATTAAAAAATTTTGGCTATAAAATAATTGGCCCAGAAATAGGAGATATGGCTTGTGGAGAGTTTGGTGAAGGAAAAATGACAGAACCTAATGAAATCGTTAAAAGAATAGAAAATTATTTTTTTGGTTTAAATCAAAGTAAAAAATTTAAAGCTTTAGTCACGGCAGGTCCAACTTATGAATATATTGACCCAGTTAGATTTATAACCAATAAATCAAGTGGTAAACAAGGTTTTGAACTTGCTAAATCGCTATTAAAGAAGGGATTTGAAACAACACTTATATCTGGACCAACAAACTTAAAAATAGATAAAGATATTAACCTTATACAAGTTGAAACAGCCGAACAAATGTTCAAAGCTACACAAAGTGGTTTGCCTGCAGATGTTGCAATATTTTCTGCAGCTGTTGCAGATTTTAAAATTAAAGAGCAAAAAAAACAAAAAATAAAAAAAGAGAATTATGTTAATTTAAACTTAGAAAAAAATATTGATATACTAAGCTATATCTCAAATCATAATTCTCTTAGGCCCAAATTGGTTATAGGCTTTGCTGCAGAAACAAATGACATAAAAAATAATGCAAAAAAGAAGTTGATAGAAAAAAATTGTGATTGGATTATTGCAAATGATGTTTCTAACAAATCTATTGGATTTGGCTCGGATTTTAATGAAGTTACGATTTTCTATAAAGATAAAAAAATTAATGAAGAAAAACTTGCTATCAAAAAAAAATCTGAAATCTCAGACGAAATTATTGACAGAGTTGTCAACCAATTAAATTAAAGTTTAATGGTAAAAGTATTAATTAAAAAGTTAAACCCAAATGTAGAAATACCAACTTACAAAACGTCAGGTGCATCTGGTATGGACTTAATGGCATTTATACAAAATCCTATCAAACTAGCTCCTAAAAGCTCTTGTTTGGTGCCTACTGGTATTTCAGTAGCGTTTGAAGAGGAGTACGAAATACAGATACGACCAAGATCAGGACTTGCAGCAAAAAATAATATATCTGTTTTGAATACACCAGGAACTATTGATAGCGATTATAGAGGGGAAATTAAAATAATACTTTTCAATCATAGCAATAGCGAATTTATTATCAATAACAAAGATAGAGTAGCTCAAATGGTTTTGATGCCAGTGCTTAAAATAGATTTAGAGGAAGTAGAAAATTTACCAAACACCTTAAGGGGTAAAGGCGGGTTTGGTTCTACGGGTAAATAAAAATTAATGAAATTTACAAAAAGGCAAATAGATAGGTATTCAAGACAAATTATCTTAAAAAAAATTGGAGTTCTTGGGCAAAAAAAACTCTTGCGATCTAGTGTTTTAATTGTAGGTGCTGGAGGTTTGGGTTCCCCTATTTCAATTTATTTAACTGCCGTAGGTGTAGGAAAATTAGGAGTTGTAGATAATGATAATGTTGAAATGTCAAACCTAAGTAGGCAAATTGTTTTTAATACGGATGACATTAAAAAAAATAAATCATTTGCTGCAGTTAATAAGCTTAAAAAAATTAACCCAGATATACAGTTTCAATCTTTTAAAAAAAAATTAACAGCAAATAACATAAATAAGATTGCTAAAAATTTTAAAATAATAGTAGATGGAAGTGATAACTTCAAAACACGTTTTTTAATTAATGATTATTGTTTTAAAAATAAAAAAATTTTAGTGTCTGGGGCAATTAGTAAGTTTGATGGTCAGGTTTATACTTTTAATTTCCAGAGAAAAGAATCACCTTGTTTAAAATGCTTTATTCCAAGATTACCTTATGAAGAGCAGGAAATTGAGAATTGCGAAAATGAAGGCGTTATAGGGACTTTAGGAGGTATAATTGGTAGCATTCAAGCTAATGAGGTTGTAAAAGAAATTCTTGGTATCGGCCATACGCTGTGTGGCTATATTTTGATTATAGATGCTTTAAAACTTACTTTTAGAAAAGTAAAACTTAATAAACGTTCTGATTGTTATTGTAATGAAAAAAAGAAATAAAAAAAATTTAAATTTCATTATTTATTTTTTTTTTATTTTATTTTATTTTTCATATACTTTGGCAGATGAAAACATATATTTTTTATCATTAAAAAATAGCAAGGTTAATTTGAGACAAGGGCCATCTTTTAATTATCCAATAAAACTAATTTATAAAAAAAAATATTTACCTGTTATAATTCTAGAAAAATCTGATACGTGGAGAAAAATAAAAGATTTTGAAAAAAATTCTGGATGGATACATATTTCCCAATTATCAAAAAAAAAATCAGCATTAAATATTAAAGATATTTCTATACTCTATAAAAATTCTACTATCTATTCTAAACCAGTTGCAAAAATTGAAAGTGGCAGATTAGTATTAATTAAAAAATGTAAAGTTAGTTGGTGCAACGTTTCATCTAGTAAGTATAAAGGATGGATTCTAAAAAAATACTTGTGGGGAAAAACTAATTAAAATCTTTACTTAATTCATTTCTTGCTTGGTCTGAAATTTTTATAGTATGATTGTATAGTTCGTGATCAATACCTATAACGACTGGGTTTTCAGAATTCTTAAATTTACCTACCTGATCATTGGAAAATTTGAAATGTAAAAATTGTACAGAAGAAGCTTTTCCTTCGTCAGAAGTACGATCTATATCTGCTTCTGGATTAGCACTTATCTTTTCATTACCTATCTGTATAAAAACTTTTTCTTCTATACCTCCAACTTTACCTAAAAACTTGGATCTTATTTCTGGATTATCAATTTCAAACATCAGAGTAGTAACAAGCTCATTGCCTTTAGGAACTAGAGGGTTGTAAGCATTTAATTCATCTTTCAATTGTTCATCTCCACCTTTTTCTATGTGTAACATCTCTTGAATTTGAGCGAGCATTGTATCGTAATTTTCAAAATAAAATGTTGCGTGAGGGCCAAGTGGCACTCTTCTATTTTTTTTAAACTCAACTAATTCTTTTCTTATCTTTTTTCTATTTTTTTCATATACTTCATGAGGAACTAAATCCTTTTTTTCTATAATTTTATTTTCTCTGGTCATAGTTATAGTTTATATGCTTTTGCCATTAATTCTATAGGGTGCAATGCCTCATCATGTGAAATTTTTATATCATGCTCTAATTGTTTTAAATGTTTTCCTGCTAGTGGACAATCAGAGGCCATATATTTATTATTGTTTTTTTTAATTTGTCTAGCCGCAGGTCTACCAACTTTAAGTGCAAGTTTATGAGTTTCTTTCATTACTCCAAAAGTGCCTCCATGACCGGCACATCTTTCAACCACATCAATTTTAATATTTGGAATCAATTTAAGCATGTCTCTAGCTTTATTTCCCATATTTTGCGCTCTAGAGTGGCAAGCATGGTGCACTGTAACCCCACCATCTATCTCCTGTAACCCTTCAGCCAAACCTTCTTTTTCTGAAATTTCAACTATATACTCATCAATGTCTTTAGTGTTTTTTGACAGTCTTTTTATTTCCTGGTTTTCTGGTAGCAGCAACGGCCATTCAAACTTTAACATCAGTCCGCAGCTGGCAGTAAGTGTAATCACTTGGTATCCTCTATCTATCCAATTTAAAAGATCTTTTGATACTTTTTTTGCTTGCTCTACTACCTTTGGCAGATCTGCTTGCTCTAAAAATGGCATGCCACAACAACCGGGGTAAGCTTCTTGAACTTCTACTCCATTTTTCTTTAATACCTTAAGCGCAGCTACTCCAGTATCTTTCTTATTAAAATTTACAAAACATGTAGAATAAATTACCACTTTTCTATTTTTTTTTGGATCTTCTATATTTATAGAGTTATTATTTTTTTTAAAATAATTTGTAAAAGTTTCAGAATTATATACTGGGAGATTAACTCTTTTATCTATTCCAACTGTTAACTCTAATATTTTTCTCAAAAATTTATTTTTAATATTAGATAACCAATTTATAAATCCTGCGAACATGACCCCAATTTTTGCATTTCTATCTATTTGAGCCAATTGAGCTGGAAATTTTGGTAATTTATTTTGTTTTTTTTGAAGCGTTCGATATCTAAGCATTAAATGAGGAAAATCTAAATTAAATTCGTGGGGAGGGACATAAGGACATTTTGTCATAAAACACATATCACAAAGAGTGCAAGCATCTACAACTGGCGCAAATTGATTACTTTGAAGACTTTCCACATCTTCATTTTTTGATTCATCAATCATGTCAAAAAGTTTAGGAAAACTATCACACAAATTAAAACATCTTCTACACCCGTGACAAATATCAAAAACTCTTCTCATTTCTTCATCTAATTTTTTTTCATCAAGAAAATCAGAATGATTAAAATCTATTGGATGGCGTATTGGCGCTTGCGTACCGCCTTCTTTGTTGTTCATTTTTTAAATATTTTTGGTGGGGAATTCCCCACCAAAATTTTATTAATTAGATTGACTCTAAAGTCTTTTGAAATTTACCAGCATGAGATTTTTCAGCTTTAGCTAAAGTTTCAAACCAGTCTGCTATCTCTTCAAAACCTTCTTCTCTGGCTGTCTTGGCCATGCCAGGATACATATCAGTATACTCGTGAGTTTCTCCTGCTACTGCTGAAGCTAAATTATCTTTAGTCTCCCCAATAGGTTTTCCTGTTGCTGGGTCGCCAACTTCTTCTAAAAACTCAAGGTGTCCATGCGCGTGTCCCGTTTCACCTTCAGCTGTAGATCTGAATACTGCAGCGACATCATTATAACCTTCTACATCTGCTTTTTGTGCAAAGTAAAGATACCTTCGATTCGCTTGGCTTTCGCCTGCAAAGGCTTCTTTTAAGTTATTTTCTGTTTTACTTCCTTTTAGTGCCATAATATTTTTCTCCTCTAAGTTAATTGATTAGGCTATATGTTAGATTGTAATGATTCTAAACTATAAGTCAACAACTTAGAATGATTTTAAAGAAGATTTATTTAAATTTTTAAAACTATTTTTTTTGATTATGATTACTGTTCGCAACACTCACAGTAACTTCTATGTCTTTAATTTTTTTTCCTTTTGGTGCGGACGGAAGTTTACTGACATTAATATCTTCATTTTTTATGTCAATTAAATCGCCTGTGTCTTGATCATAAAAGTGATGATGACTTTTTGAGTTTGTATCAAAAAAAGTTTTATTACCTTGCAAAGATATTTCTTTTAAATAACCTTTGTTCTTAAAAGCATGAACTGTATTATAAACAGTAGCTAATGAAATCTTACTTTTGGTACTTTTTTCAATTTTTTTTTTTAAATTATCTATAGTGAAATGAAAAGTTTCTTTTCTATCAAAAAGCACCTTACACAGTGCAAGTCTTTGTTTTGTGGGCCTTAACCCAGACGATCTAAGTCTATCAATATAATGTGTAAAATCATTTATCATAGTAAAATTCTAGCTATTTTAACTTTTTGTAGCTTATAATTATTCTAAACTAAATATATGTAATAAACTTATTAAATCAAGTATTAGTTTACCTATATGTCAAAAAAAAATAGCTTTAAATATGAAGAGTTAATTGATTGTGCTGATGGAAAATTATTTGGGCCAGGAAATGCTAAATTACCTTCGCCTCCTATGCTAATGTTTGATAAAATTACTAATGTTGAAGAAAATAAAGGAAAATTTAACAAAGGCATAATTGAAGCAGAACTTAATATAAAAGAAAAAATGTGGTTTTTTGATTGCCATTTTAAAGAAGATCCTGTGATGCCTGGATGCTTAGGATTAGATGCTATGTGGCAACTAGTAGGTTTTTACTTGGGATGGACGGGAGAGCCAGGCAAAGGTAGGGCGTTAGGGGTAAATTCAGTTAAATTTACTGGAGAAGTTCTTACAACTGTCAAAATTGCAAAATATGAAGTTAATATGAAAAGGATTTTAAAAAAAGAGGGAGCTGTTGTAGGATTAGCTGATGGAACTTTATTTGCTGATGGTAAAGCAATATACCAAGCAGAAAATTTAAAAGTAGGACTATTTAAATCATGAGAAGAGTAGTAATAACTGGATTAGGAATAGTTTCTTGTATTGGCAACAATCAATCAGAAGTATTAGATTCTTTATTAAAAACTAAATCAGGAATTGTTTTTTCTGAAGACCACAAAAAATATAACTTTAGAAGTCAAGTGGTTGGCTCTATTAAAAATTTAAATTTATCTGAACATATTGATAGAAAACAAATGAGATTTATGGGAGATGGGTCTGCCTATAATTATATAGCAATGCAAGAATCAATAAAAGACTCTGGATTAGAAGAAAAAGATATTAGCAATATAATGACTGGAATAATTATGGGATCTGGTGGCCCTTCTATAAAAAATGTTGTTTTAGCAGTAGATGCTACTAGAGAATCTGGCCCAAAAAAAATGGGCCCATGCATTGTTCCGAGAACAATGTCTAGTACAAATTCTGCTACACTCGCTGTGCCATTTAAAATTAAAGGTATTAATTATTCTATAAGTTCTGCCTGCGCCACAAGTGGGCACTGCATTGGAAATGGAATGGAACTAATTCAATATGGAAAACAAGATATAGTTTTTGCTGGAGGTGGTGAGGAATTAAATTGGGGAATGTCTGGCATGTTTGATGCTATGACGGCACTATCTTCGAAGTATAACGATACACCTGAGAAAGCTTCAAGACCATATGATAAAGATAGAGATGGATTTATCATTGCTGGTGGTGCGGGAGTTTTAGTTCTTGAAGAATATGAACATGCAAAGGCAAGAGGTGCTAAAATTTATGCAGAATTAATTGGATATGGTGCCACTTCAGATGGATTTGATATGGTTGCTCCATCAGGAGAAGGGGCCGCAAGATGCATGGATATGGCTTTAATGACCTCTAAAAATAAAAAAATTGATTATATTAATAGTCATGGAACATCTACACCGGTTGGTGATGTTAAAGAGTTAGAAGCTATACAAAGTGTTTTTAAAGATGATATTCCTAAAATAAGTTCAACAAAATCTTTAACTGGTCATTCATTGGGAGCAACGTCAGTCCAAGAGGCTATTTACTGCTTATTAATGATGAAAAATAGATTTATATCAGCATCTGTAAATATTGAAAATATGGATGAAAAAGCAAAAAATTTTCCAATTGTAACAAAAGTAGAAAAAGATAAAGAACTTAATAGCATTATGTCTAATAGTTTTGGTTTTGGTGGAACTAATGCAACACTATTATTTGAAAAAATAAATTAAAAATATGTCTTTATTAAAAGGTAAAAGAGGTCTGATTATGGGGGTCGCCAATGATAGATCTATTGCCTGGGGAATTTCTAAAAAACTGGCTGAGCATGGAGCAGAGTTAGCTTTTACTTATTTGGGAGATGCTTTAAAAAAAAGAGTTATTCCACTAGCTAAATCTTTAAATTCAGATTTTACTCTTAGTTGTAATGTAGAAAGTAAAAAAGAAGTAATTAAACTCTTTGAAGATATTAAAGAAAAGTGGGGTACAATAGATTTTGTTGTACATGCTATAGCTTATTCAGATAAATCAGAATTGTCTGGTGAGTATTTAAACACTACACGTGATAATTTCTTAAAAAGTATGCTCATATCATGTTTTTCTTTTACAGAGGTTGCTAAAGAAGCTTCAAAAATAATGAATAGTGGTGGCAGTATGTTGACGCTAACATACGAATCTACAAAAGTTATTCCAAATTATAATGTTATGGGTGTTTGTAAGTCTGCACTAGAAACAAGTGTAAAATATTTAGCAAGAGACTTGGGTGAAAAAAATATCAGAGTTAATGCAATAAGTGCAGGCCCGATTAAAACTCTGGCAGCTTCCGCAATAGGGGATGCAAAATTTTTATATAAATGGAACGAAGACCACTCCCTTTTAAAAAGAAATGTAGACATAAATGATGTGGGTGGATCAGCTTTATATTTATTAAGTGATTTAGCTGCAGCTGTGACTGGTGAAATTCATTACGTAGATGCTGGATATAATAAAGTTGGAATGCCTAACCCTAAAAATATTACTTAGAAACAGCATCCTTCATTGAAAGTTTTACTTTACCTCTATCAAAACCCACAACTTTAACAGAAACTTCGTCACCTTCTTTTACGACATCTCCAACTTTTTCTACTCTCTTAGTTGCTAGTTGCGAAATATGAACTAAACCATCTTGTTTTCCTAAAAAATTAACAAAAGCACCAAACTCCATTATTTTTACCACTTTACCTTTGTAAATTTTTCCCATTTCAGGCTTGGCAACAATACTTTTTACCATTTCCATTGCTTTATTTCTTGATTCTTCATCTGGTGCTGAGATCGTAACTTCGCCTGTGTCTTTAACGTCTACTTTTGCTCCAGACAATTCTACAATTTCTCTTATTGTAGCTCCGCCTTTTCCTATAACGGCTGCTATGTCTTTTTTATCAACCATAACAGTTTCTATTTTTGGAGTATGTTTAGAAAATTCTTTTCTTGATGATTTAATAGTTTTATTCATTTCTCCTAATATATGAGCTCTTCCTTCTTTTGCTTGGTTGAGTGCTTGCTCCATAATTTCAAAAGTAATTCCAGTAATTTTTATATCCATTTGCAGTGAAGTGATTCCATCTTTAGTACCTGCAACTTTAAAATCCATATCTCCTAGATGATCTTCATCTCCTAGAATGTCTGACAATACTGAAAATTCATCTTTTTCTTTTATTAAACCCATTGCTATTCCCGCCACTGGCTCACTGATTGGAACAGCGGCATCCATAAGTGCCAAAGATGCACCACAAACTGTAGCCATCGAAGAGGAACCGTTTGATTCAGTAATTTCTGAAACCACTCTTATAGTGTAAGGAAATTTTTCTTTCTCGGGTAATGAAGAATTTATTGCTCTCCAAGCTAGCTTTCCATGTCCAACTTCTCTTCTTCCTGTTCCTATTCTACCCGTTTCACCAACAGAGAATGGTGGAAAATTATAGTGTAACATAAATCTAACTCGTTTTTGGCCTTCTAAACTTTCAATTCTTTGCTCATCATCTGACGTTCCTAAAGTTGTGACTACCAATGCTTGTGTTTCTCCTCTGGTAAATAAAGCTGACCCATGTGTTCTAGGCAAGACTCCTACTTCACATTTAATATCTCTAACATCAGACAAGCCTCTACCATCAATTCTTTTTTTAGTTTTAAGTATTCTGCCTCTAACTATATCTTTTTCTAAATGCTTTAGTTGTAGTGAAACTTCTAAATCTGAATAGGTTTCATCACCTTCAAATAAAGATTTGCATTTTTCTGTTGCAAGATTAATCATTTCAGATCTTTTTTGCTTATCTTTTTCAGAAAACGCTTTTTCTAAATCTTTTGTTAATTCTTTAGAAATTTTTGCTTTTAAATCACTATAGTCTTTTTCTTCTACCACCCATGCTTCTTTTGAACATTTTTTAGCAAGTGACTCTATTGCTTTAATAACTGGTACAAATTTTTCATGTCCAAATTTAACTGCGTCCAACATCTGTTTTTCTGTCATGCCAGAAGTTTCTGACTCGACCATTAATACAGCATCTTTTGTTCCAGCTACCACTAAGTCTAATTTAGATTCTATTAATTGCTCTTTTGAAGGATTTAAAACATATTCATCTTTTATATAACCTACTCTTGAGGCGGCTATAGGTCCTTGAAAAGGTAGTCCTGAAATTGCTAAAGCAGCTGAAGATGCAATGATTGATAATATATCGGCTTCATTTTCATTATCGTATGAAAGAACGGTAGGCAAAATTTGAACTTCATTTCTAAAACTTTCTGGGAATAATGGTCTTATAGGTCTATCAATTAATCTAGATGTTAAAGTTTCTGCTTCAGTTGGTCTTGCTTCTCTTTTGAAATAACCACCGGGTATCTTTCCTGCTGCATAATATTTTTCTTGGTAATTAACTTGCAATGGAAAATAGTCTGTATCAGGATTAACTTTTTTTCTTCCTACTACCGTTGAAATAACAACTGTTTCTCCTAATGTAGCAATAATAGCTCCATCAGCTTGTCTAGCTATTTTACCTGTTTCTAAGGTTAATTTTTTTCCACCTAATTCTATTTCTTCTTTAAATATTTTAAACATTTATTTTCTTAAATTTAATTTTGTTAGAATTTTTTTATAAGCTTCTATGTTATTCTTTTTTAGATATGTTAAGAAACGTTTTCTTCTATTAACTGCCTTTAACAAACCCATTGTTGAATGTTTATCGTTCTTATTTTCTTTAAAATGTTCTGACAAACTATTTATTTTATGAGTTAATAATCCAATTTGGACTTCTGAAGATCCCACATCTTTTGCATTTATTTTCAAATCTTCAATTATTTTACTTTTTGTTTTTTTCATATTTATTTATTTTCTCTAATTAATTTTTCAATTTTTTCAGCATAGTCAAAAGATTTATCCCCAACAAAAAAAACTTTTGGGAGAAATTTCATATTAATTTTTTTTGCTAAAACTTTTCTTATTTCTTTTGAAAATTCAGTCAACACTTTAACGGCTTTTTCAATATCTTTTCCTCCTAAAGGAATTACATATGCCTTAGCATTTTTTAAATCAGGGCTCATTCTTACCTCTGTAACAGTTATATTTTTTGTATCCATATTTGGAACTTTTGCTTCATCCCTTAAAAAAATTTGCCCTAAATTCTGCTTAATTAACTCTCCAACTCTTAGTTGTCTTTGTGAAAATATATTGTCGCCATATGTTTTCATTATTAAATTCTTCTTTCTGTTTCTATAATCTTATAGACTTCAATAACATCTTTTTCTTTAAAATCTGCAAAATTCTTGAGCGTTATACCACATTCAACCCCAGCCGCTACTTGCTTGACGGCATTTTTTTCGCGAAAAATACTGTCTATTGCTCCTGTATATACTATATTTCCATCTCTTATCAACTTCGCATTAAGATTTTTCATAATTTCTCCAGAAATTACTTTTGACCCAGCTACTTTACCTACTACCGAAACTTTAAAAATTTCTTTAATTTCAGCTGATCCAATTACCTCTTCTTTTATATCTGGTTTTAACATTCCTGATAATGCATCATTTACAAAGTCTATAACTTCATAAATTACATTAAAAAATTTTACTGTAATTTTATGGTTTTCTGCCAATTTTTTTGCTTCTTTGTTTGCTCTTACATTAAAACCTATAAGAGTAGCGTGGGAAGCTTTTGCTAAAGTTACATCAGTTTCAGTAATGACGCCAATATTTGATAGAATTATTTTTGGCAAAACTTCTTTATGCTTAATATTTTCAATAGCGTTTTTAATAGCTTCGCTAGACCCATGAACATCTGATTTAATAATTATTGGTAATTCTTTAGGTGCTAAATCTTCACTAAATGCAGAATCTCTATTTGCTGAAATCAATGGAGCTTGTTTTGATTCTCCATGTTCAATTCTATATTCATTGATTTCTTTTGCTTTTTCTTCTGATTCTACTACTGCAAAATCATCGCCTGCAAAAGCAGAGTTATTCATTCCTAAAATTTCTACTGGGGTTGAGGGTGTTGCTAAATCTATATTTTGACCTTGATCATTTATCATAGCTCTAATTTTACCCCAGGTTTGACCGCTTACAAAAAAATCTCCTTTTTTTAAACTTCCATTTATTACAAGCACTGTTGATACTGGGCCTTTACCTTTGTCTATTCTAGATTCTAAAATTGAACCAATCGCAGTAGATTCATAATCAGCCTTTAAATCAAGAAGATCTGTTTGAAGCAAAATATTTTCAATAAGTTTGTTTAAGTTTTTTTTAGTAGTTGCGGAAATTTCGGCAAATAGAGTATCACCACTTAAGTCTTCAGCAATCAGTTCATATTGCAAAAGTTCATTTTTTATTTTTTGAGGATCCGCCCCTGGTAAATCACATTTATTAATTGCAACAATAATTGGAACTTTTGCAGCTTTAGCATGTTTAATAGCTTCTACAGTTTGGGGTTTAACTCCATCATCAGCTGCCACCACTAGAACAACAATATCTGTAACCTTTGAACCTCTGGCTCTCATTTCTGTAAAAGCTGCGTGACCTGGGGTGTCAATAAACGTAACATTTTTACCGCTCTCAGTCTTAATTTTATAAGCTCCAATATGTTGAGTTATGCCACCGTGCTCACCAGCTACAACGTTTGCTTTTCTTAAGGAATCTAACAATGAAGTTTTTCCATGGTCCACATGACCCATAACAGTTACTATTGGAGATCTTGTTTTTAAATTTAAATTTTCATTTTTGTGTAATTTAGGATTGCTGAAATCTGGTTTGCTTTCTCTAACGGGCTGATTGTCAAATTCTTTTACTAAATATTCAGCAGTATCTGCATCGATAGTATGATTGATGGTTGCAACCACACCCATACCTAAAAGATGCTTGATTATCGCACTTGCCTGAATTGCCATTCTATTTGAAAGCTCTTGTATAGTAATTTTGTCTGGAATATTCACTTCATGAATAACCTTCTTTGTTGCATTTTTTTTATTTTCAAAATCAAGATTTTTCTTTTCTTTAAGTCTTGCACGTTTTACCGAGGCTAAACTTCTTTCTTTTTCATCCAAAGCTCCGTCATCCAATGCTTTGGACAAAGTTAATTTAGCTTCTCTTTTTACAGTAGAACCTTTAGTTTTTCCTAAATTTCCTTTTTTAAGTTGCGAAACATCTTCTTTTGAACCTTTAAATCTTTTTGTAGCTTTTTCTTCTGCCTTTTTTCTTATATCAAAAGTTTTATTAATTGGTGCTTTTTTTGCCGCAGAATAATCATTTGATTTATTAGTGTTGGTATTACTTTCTTTAGTTTGAAATTTTTTATCTCCCCATCTTCTTGAGGGTGTTTTTTCTATAATAACTGATTTGGTTTTCTTATTTGATAAATAGTTAGAAACATTAACAGGTTTTGTTGTTGAAACTGTTAATGTAAGTTTTTTTTTTGTTTTTTTTTCTTCCATAAAAGCACATACCCTTATTTAAAGACAATATTTCTCGAAGCCATAATTAATTCATCCGCCTCGGCTTTTGCTAAAGCAAATTCTTCAAGAAAACCATCAACTTTAAATCTTTTTCCTTTTTTTTCATCGTAAAACCCTATTAATTCATCGCTTGAAAGTTCAGCAAAATCTTTTAATGTACTAATTTTTTTTTCACCTAATGTAACGAGCATTCCAGGTGTTAATCCTTTTAAATTTATAAGAGCTTCCTCAACACCTAATTCTTCTAATCTTTTTGAAATATTTTCTTTTTCTTTTTTTAAACATTCTGCTGCTCTATCTTTTAATTCTTGGGCTGTGCTGTCATCAATAGCTTCAATTTTTGAAATTTCTTCGATTTTAGCTTGATAGACTTCTTCAATCGAAGAAAATCCTTCTGCCACTAAAAGTTGTCCTAATGTTTCGTCAACCTCTAAATTTTTAATAAATATATCCGTTTTTTCTTTAAACTCTAATTGTCTTTTTTCAGATTCTTCTTTTTCAGTTAATATGTCTATTTCAAAATTAATTAGTTTTGATGCTAATCTTACATTTTGACCTCTCCTTCCTATTGCTTTACTTAAATTTTCCTCACTTAAAATAACTTCTATTCTTTTGTTTTGGTCATCTATAATTACTTTTTGAATTTCTGCTGGCGCAAGAGCGCTAACAACTAGTCTAGCAGGATCTTCTGACCAATGGATTATATCTATTTTTTCCCCATGAAGTTCATTAACTACTGATTGAACTCTGCTTCCTCTCATTCCTACGCAAGCTCCAACTGGATCAATAGAAGAATCATTTGAACTAACGCTGATTTTTGCCCTGCTTCCTGGATCTCTAGAAGATGATTTAATTTCTATAATTCCATCGTAAATTTCAGGTACTTCTTGGAAAAATAATTTTTCCATAAATTTTGGGTGAGCTCTAGATAAAAAAATTTGTTGCCCTTTGTTTTCCCTAATAACATCATAGCAGTAAGCTTTAATTCTATCTCCTGTTTTTAGCATTTCTCTTGGAATCAGATCTTCTTTTTTAATAACAGCTTCAGCTCTATTTAGATCTAAAATGACATTTCCGTATTCTAATCTTTTGACAATTCCACTTAGTATCTCGTCTTTTTTATCAATAAAATCATTATATTGTTTTTCTCTTTCTGCGGCACGTACATTTTGAGTTATTACTTGTCTAGCTGTTTGTGCAGCAATTCTTCCAAAATCTACAGGTGGAAGTAACTCGAATATTTCGTCTCCAACCTTGAGATCATCTTTTTTTTCAATTTTTATTGCTTCTTCTAGTGAAATTTCGGTATCTAAATTTTCTGGTTTTTCGACAATTTTTAAAACTTTGTGAAGATTAATATCACCACTTTTTCTATCAATAATTGCTCGAATATCATTTTCAGTTCCAAATCTTGTTTTAGCAGCCTTTTGAATTGCAGATTCCATTGATGAAATAATAATTTCTTTATCAATTGATTTTTCATCAGCCACTGATTCAGCTATTCGTAAAAGTTCTAATTTATCAGATCTTTGATTAAGCATATGTTAATTTTACTTTCCTCTAAAAAAAAATGGGCAAAAGCCCATTTCGATAATCCAGGTAACTTGTTCTTTTTTTAATTTATATTTGTGGTTTTTTCAAGGTCTACTTTTTAAAAACTGCAGTTTTATCTGTTTTTTCCCAAGAAAATGAACCATCAGACTCTGGTTCTCTCCCGAAATGTCCATATGCAGCTGTTTTTTGGTAAATTGGTTTGTTTAGAGCTAACATCTCTCTAATTCCTCTTGGACTCAGATCAAAATTATCTTTAATTAACTTTTCAACATGTTTGTTTTTTTCCTCATCATTATCAAAAAGATCAACGTAAATAGATAAAGGTTTCGAAACTCCGATTGCATAGGCTAGTTGGATTAAACATTTGTCTGCAATTTTTGAAGCTACTATATTTTTTGCTAAATATCTTGATACGTATGCTGCAGATCTATCAACTTTAGACGGGTCCTTTCCAGAAAAAGCTCCACCACCGTGAGGTGCTGCACCTCCATATGTATCTACAATTATTTTTCTTCCTGTTAATCCAGCATCACCATCAGGACCACCAATAACAAAATTTCCAGTTGGGTTAACATAAATTTCTTTTTCATCTAAACTTGTCAAAAGATTTTTTGGAATAGATTTTTCTATATAAGGTTTTACCAATTCTCTAACTTGAGATTGATTGACGTCAGCTGAGTGTTGGGTAGAAATTACTACTGATTTAACTGCTGCAGGCATACCATCTTTATATTCAATTGTAATTTGACTTTTATTATCTGGCTCAATGTTTTTAAGTTTTCCAGATTTCCTATCCTCAGCCATAAGTCTTAAAATTTTATGCGAATAATAGATTGGGGCTGGCATTAAAACATCAGTTTCATTACAAGCATAACCAAACATTATTCCTTGATCACCAGCACCTTCGTCTTTATTTCCAGAGGCATCTACTCCCATCGCTATATCGGTTGATTGAGAATGAAGATGACTTTCTATCTTTGTTGCATCTTTCCAAGTAAAACCTTCTTGGTCATACCCAATATCTTTAATGCAATCTCTAACTTTTTGAATCAAATCATCTGTTTTAATTTCAGGTCCTCTTACTTCTCCTGCTAAAACTACTTTGTTAGTTGTTGTTAAAGTTTCACATCCTACTCTTGATTGTAGGGGTTCTGCACTTAAATAGGCATCAACAACCATATCTGAAATTCTATCACTAACTTTATCTGGATGTCCTTCAGATACTGACTCGCTTGTAAATAAATAAGATTTTTTAGTCATTAAATTTTATATTTTCTTAAAAGTAAAATTAGAAACATATACAAAAAAATTATTAAATAAAATATTTTATTTCCATAATTTGAAAAAAAAGTAGGTTTGAAAAAATGTGGGAAATTGAACTCAATATTGCCAGACTCACCTGTATTAAGTGATTTAATCACTTTCCCGTTTGGATTGATAAATGCAGAAATCCCTTTATTTGCAGATCTTGCAATAAAAATACCCTCCTCCACTGCTCTATATATGGCTTTCGTAAAATGTTGATTAGGTCCTATTGATTTTCCAAACCATGCATCTTCTGAAATATTAATTGCAAGATCTGGAAATTGATTGTTTCTTTTTATGCCTCCAGAATAAATAATTTCGTAGCAGATTAATGGAAGAATTAATTTTTCGTTAAATAGACTGCCTAAATTAATTATTTCTCTTTTGACTCCTGGAGAAAATGAATTGTATCCACTAGTTATTTTTTTAAACCCTAATTTAGAAAAAAAATTTTCAAAAGGTAAAAATTCTCCAAAAGGCACAAGATTAATTTTATTATATACGGACAGGACTGTTAGCTTAGAATTTAAAATTACTAAACTATTATAATATTTTTGTGAGTCAGAAATTAATGAATCTGCTACATTGTTTATTCCCAAAATTATTAAATGATTTTCTGAAAAATTTTTATCAAATAAATCTGCATATATATTAATATCTTGTAAATAGGTTCTATGAAGTACTCCTTCTGGCCAAATAAATATAGTTTTTTTATCTTTTTCTGGAGAACTAATTTTTATTAAATGTTCAAGATGTTCAATTTCATCTTTCTCATTATATTCTTTAAGAGACAAATTTGGAGAAATAATTTTAACGTTAATTTTCTCATCATATTTAAAATTGCTACTAATTTTATTAAAACCAAAAAAATAATTTCCTACAAAAATTAATATTAATATTAAAAAATTAAAAATTCTTTTTTTACTTAATTTTTCTTGAAAGAAAATAAAAGGTATACAAAAAAATGTTACAGAAACTAAGCTAAACGCATATGTTCCAATTATAGATAATATCTGTATAGATTCTATTGACCATGACCAAGTGTATGCTACTAAATTCCAAGGAAAGCCTGTTAGCAAATTTCCTCTTAAAAATTCAAATATTGAAAATATTAAAGAAAAAATCAAAATAAATGAAAGTTTTTTTTCCGCAAAAGGACCTGCCAAAAATATTGCGATTCCAAAAAATAATGATAAAAACAATGGAATAAGTATAAATGCTATTGGTATTAAAACTTTAAATGACTCATCGTGAGTTAAAGATATCGTTATCCAATAGTTGCCAAATAAAAAAAAACCAAAGCCAAAAGCACAACCTAAATAAAAAAAATAATGACGAAAACTTTTTTTTCTATACTTAGATTGTGTTTTTTTTTTAATATTCCAAATTAAAAATAATAATATCGAAAAAGAAAAAAAATTAATGAAAGTTAAATTGTATGGTGAAAATCCTAGAATTGTTATTGCACCTAATAAAAATGGAACTAAAAATACAGTTAAAAATTTATTATTTAGAATGTAGTTCAAAACAAAACCTAAAAATTAAGTAATTAAATTTATGATATTTTCTTCAACTTTGACCATTTTTAAATAATCCTTTTTTTTTATATGGTCGTATCCTAACAAATGTAAAAATCCATGAATCCACACTTTATCAAATTCTAGGAAAAAATTGCTCTCTTTGGATCTAAAATTAACAACTTCATAGGATACCGCAATATCCCCTAGATACAATTTTTTTTCTTTTTTTAATCTTAATTGCTTAAATGGATAATATGGAAATGACAAAACATCTGTAGCTCTATTTTTATTTCTAAATTTTTTATTAAGTTTTTTCATTTCTAATGAATTGGTTAATAAGATTGTAAAAATTATATTTTTACCTTTCAAAAAAAAATCTGCTTTAGACATCTCCTTTAATTTTTTATTAAAATATTTCGTCGGATTTTTAATTTTTTTTACCCAAGATTTTTTACTTACAACAATATTAGCCTTTATCATTATTACTTTTTTGGTATGCCTCCACAATTTTAGTGACTAGTGGGTGGCGAATTACATCTTTATGATCAAAATTAACAATACCTATCTCTTTAATATCTTTTAGTATATTTTGCGCTTCTAAAAGTCCAGACTGACTTTTATTTGGTAAATCTATTTGCGAAGGATCTCCGTTAACAACTAGGCTTGAATTTTCTCCTATTCTAGTTAAAAACATTTTAATCTGCGTTGCTGTAGCATTTTGCGCTTCGTCTAGAATTGCAAAAGAATTTTTTAAAGTCCTGCCTCTCATAAAAGCTAAAGGTGCTATTTCAATAACACCAGATTCTATTTTCCTTTGAATTTTTTCATAATCAAATAATTCGTACAATGAATCATAAAGCGGTCTTAAATATGGATCAATTTTATCTTTCATATCTCCAGGCAAAAAACCAAGTCTTTCGCCTGCTTCAACAGCTGGTCTTGATAATATAATTCTCTCAACTTTTTTTTCTAACAGCATTGAAAGAGCTGCCGCAACAGCTAAGTAAGTTTTTCCAGTACCCGCTGGCCCTAATGACATTGTTATTTTATTTTTCTTTAAAGATAAAACGTACTCCTTTTGTTTTTTTGATCTAGGTATTACAGATTTTTTAGGCGTCTTTATTACGTCGCCAATGGCTTGAACGGATGATTGATTTTTTTTATCATTTATCATGTCAACATTCAAAGATGAAATTATATCATTTCTAGTAATTTTTTTTTCACATCTAACTCTATCAATTAAATAATATATAGAATCTTTAACTTTTTTAATTAAGGCTTGATGACCTTTAACAATGATAGAATTACCTCTAAAGTAAATTTTTGCGCCTGTTAATTTTTCTAGTTCTTTTAAATTTTTATCAAATTCACCAGCTACAACCATTAAAATACTATTGTCGGGAATATTAATACTTAAAGATTCTTCCTCTACATAATTGCTGGTAACTATTTTCTTCTCTATTTTCATAAAATTATGCTGCTTGCACTTTATTGCTATGGTGCACGCCGAATAAGCCGCCTTGATTAAAAGATATAATTTTAACACTTACTAATTCGCCTGGCTTACAATTGTTTGACTGAAATTTAACTGGCGTCATAAATTGAGTTCTTCCAAAATATCGGTCTGGTCCATCAATTTTATTTTCAATTAAAACCTCACAATATTGTTGAAAATATTTTTTATTATGCTCGACTTGAAAAGCTGCAATGACATTTTGAACTTTTTTTAGTCTTTTTTTGCTTTCTTCTGTGTTATTGAGCTGCTTTTTGGCAGCTGGAGTTCCTGGTCGAGGGCTAAAAATAAATGAATAAGAGTTAAAAAATCCTACTTCTTCAATAAGACTAATTGTTTCTTGGAAATCTTCTTCTGTTTCTTCTGGATAACCAATTATAAAATCACTTGAAAATTTTATATCTTTATTAATGCTTTTCATTTTTTTTATAACAGACAAATAGTATTTTTTATCATGTTTTCTATTCATTAATTTAAGTATTCTATCTGATCCACTTTGAATAGGAAGGTGTAAAAAAGGCATTAACTTTTTACAATCCTTATAGCAATTAATTAAATCGTTATTCATATCGTTAGGATGGGAAGTCATATATCTTATTCTTTTAAGGTTTGTTATTTCATTTAGTTCTCTTATTAATGACGAGAGTGTAAACCTTTTTTGATTTTCTAAAAATTTATAAGCATTTACATTTTGGCCTAACAAAATAATTTCTCTCACTCCATTATGCACCAGTTGCTTTGCTTCATTTATAATTTGTCTATATGGCCTTGAGTATTCAGGGCCTCTTGTATAAGGAACAACACAGAAATTACAAAATTTATCGCAACCTTCTTGGATTGTTAGATATGATGAAATTTTGTTTTGCAGATTACTAATATGTTCTAACTTGTCGAATTTATTAATCACATCAAATTCTGTTTCATTTAATTTAATTTTTTTTCTTTGATAGTTTAAAATCATGTCAGTAATTTTATGATACGATTGTGGTCCCACTATCATATCAATATATGGCTCTCTTTTAATCATTTCTTTTGATTCTGCTTGCGCAACACATCCAGAAATAATAATTAAAGGTTTTTTTGAATTTTTAAAAAACTTTTTTAATCTACCGACCTCATGATAAACTTTTTCCGTAGCTTTTTCCCTTATATGGCAAGTGTTTAATACAAAACAATCTGCTTCTTTTTTTAAATCAGTTTTATTAAAACCAATTGTTGAAACTAAATCATAAATGCGATTTGAATCATACTCATTCATTTGACATCCAAAAGTTTTTATAAATATTTTTTTTGACAAGTTTTTATTTTTTATTTTTTATTTTTGAACCATATAATTCTAACCTATGATCAACAAGCTTATACCCAAGCTTTTCAGCAACCTCTTTCTGCAATTTTTCTATATCTTCATTAACAAATTCTATTATTTCTCCAGTATTAATATCTATTAAGTGGTCATGATGTTCTTCTGGAGCTTGTTCGTATCTCGATTTGTTGCCTTTAAAATCATGCTTTGCAACAATTCCCGATTCTTCAAATAACTTCACAGTTCTATAGACTGTTGCAATACTAATTTTAGAATCTACTTTACTAATTCTTTTATGGAGCTCATCTACGTCAGGGTGGTCTTCTGACTCGGACATTATCTTGGCTACAAGCTTTCTTTGCTCAGTAAGCCTAACGCCGTTTTTAATACATTTGTTTTCTATTTCATTGCTCATAATTTGTATTTAAAAAAATATCTTAACTCAAATATAATGGCTTAATCAAATCCTTATCTAATAAATCTCTTAATTGAAGGGATTCGAGCCTATTATGATCTAAATTTACAACACAAAGATTATTAAGTTTTAATATTTGATCATCAAAATTTTTTTTTATATTAGTAGGAATAACCTTAAATTCTTTATCATAATTTTCTATAATTTTATCTTTTGTGATTTCTTGAGCTTTTAAAACTGTATTAAGCGATTTATCAAATCTTTTTAAAAAATACTTTTCTCTAAATTTAATAATACTGCAAATATCTTCTTCTTTATTTAAAAATTCTGCACAGGCCCACAAAAATGTGTTGTATCCAAACAAATCTAAATTTTTTGATAAGCATATTCCTTTGGCAATCGATAAAGATCCTCGAAGACCAGAAAAATTTCCCGGTCCTTGATTTACGAAAATTGAGGATATATTTTTAAAATCTAAATTATTTTCTTTCAAAAAGTCTAAAATATTCTTCATTAATGAGTCAATATTAGATTTATCACTTTGCAAATTTTTGCTAAATGTTTTATTTTTAGTTTTTATAAATAATGAAAATAAATTTGTGCTACAATCAATTGATAAAAAATTCATAATATCTATATTGGTACTACTAATACTATCAATAAGTAAATCCTTTGGAATGGATTTAAATAATTTTAATACAAAAGCTGGTGTAATAACTTTAATGTATCATAGATTTAATGAAAATAAATATCCATCAACTAATGTAAGAAATGAAATTTTTATAGAACAATTGGAACTAATAAATAACGCTAAAATAGAATTTATTACTTTTAAAAAATTTGAAAAAATTATTACAACCAGTATGAATAAGAATTATATTCTTTTAACAATTGATGATGCGTTTGAATCTTTTTACTTAAATGCTTGGCCTATACTAAAAGGTGAAAAAATACCGTTTATTCTTTTTGTCAATACCAGAGAAGTTGGAAAAAATGGATATATGAATTGGGATCAAATTAGAGAACTTGATAAAAGTAATTTAGTTACTATTGGAAATCATAGCCACTCACATGAATATTTGATTGATTGGGAAAATGATAAAATAATAAATGATTTAAAAACTTCTATAAATATTTTCAAAAATCAACTGAAATATTCCCCAAAAATTTTTTCATATCCTTTCGGCGAGTACAGTGAAAATTTAAAAAAAATCGTTAGCAATCTAAATTTTAAATATGCTTTTGGACAGCATTCTGGAGTGATTGATAAAACAAAGGATCTTTTAGAATTGCCAAGATTTCCTATTAATGAAAAATATGGTGAATTAAAAAGATTTAAAACAATTCTTTCAACACTTCCTTTTCCATATGAAAGTATTACTCCTAAAGATCGATATCTTAACAATAATGAAAATCCTCCTAAAATAAAAATTAGATTTTTTAAAGACCTAATTAATATTAAAAATATTAATTGTTATTCTAATGAAGGAAATATTTGGAAAAAATCTAATATAAAATTTATAAATGATCATGAATTAAATATTTTACTCAGAGAAAAATTTAAAAGTGAAAGAGGTCGAATAAACTGCTCGCTACAAGATATAGAAGGTGGTTGGAGGTGGCTTGGAATACAGTATGTTATTGCAGAGTACTAATACTAACTTTATAAGGAAACTCCTTTTTTTAAACTTGTTGATAATAAGTCTGCTGTATCAAAATCTGTCAAAGAATTTTTTCTTATAATATCATCTAAAATTACAACGTACTTTTCGCCTATTGAGGCATATCTTTTTAAGTATTTTGTCAGTTCTGTTCCTATAATTTCTTTATTTTCTTGCCTGAGTTTTGCTCGTGCTTCTCTAAAATTCTTGTAAGCATTATGTGTATTCAAATTATTTTTATAAGCTTTAACTGAAGCCTTAAGAACTTGAAATTGTAAAACTTTATGACTTTGGTTTGGATCTTTATTCTTGGGAGAAATACCTTGTTTGCTCCACGTCCATTGTCCAAATAATGCATTACCTTCTAAAGCAAATCTAGATGTTCCCCAGCCACTTTCATTTGCAGCTTGGGCAATTGCAATAGAAACAGGCACAATATCCATTCTCATTTTTAGTTTAGCTAAATCGCCATCATCAATTTTATATTCATTGAACCTTCTTTTCAGCCAAACTCTTTCGCCTACAGTATTAAAATTTTTACTTAAGATTTTAAAAAGTTTTTTTCTATCTTCTGTAATTTTTAAATTTTCATCAAGTATTAACGGCAATATAATTTGAATAAAAAGCTCTCTTTTTTGTTTTGTATTTCCTAGAGTTTTAATGTCTTTTGGGAGCTTTGTTAGATATATTGGTTTTACTTTTCCGCCAGCCCTAATTCCTTTAAGATCATAACCTAAATCTTCAAATAAATTTATCGTAGTTTCTGAATTAAGACTTACTGTGTTCTCATAATTTGTTGTACTTTCTGGCTCAACTTCTTTTGTTGTTTTTTTTTTTATTTTTTTT
>Ga0209089_10000308_pt1 | contig 45834 bp, 51 predicted proteins | sample ArcticOcean_MG_C_FD_187431 | JGI IMG/M metagenome (GOLD analysis project Ga0209089, IMG submission 187431) | Marine microbial communities from western Arctic Ocean - ArcticOcean_MG_CB2_150 (SPAdes) (version 2) | ecosystem: Environmental > Aquatic > Marine > Oceanic | place: Arctic Ocean: Canada...
GAATCTCAAATAGCTCAATTTGCTATAGATTATCAAATTGTAGGTCCATTATCAATTGACAAAAGTAAGTATGTACTAGGTGAAAATGTTTTCATAACGTATAGCTTGCATCCTCTTGAAGATGGAATTGCAACATTTTACAGACCAGATGGTAAAGCACATTTCAGTTTTAATTTTAATGGTAGTCTAAATCCAGAGGGTAAAGCATATTTTAGACCAATATTAGACCCAGGAAATAAAACGTGTGTTAAAGAAGATATTGTTGGAACATGGACTGTTGTTATAACAGGAACGACTCTTACAGATGACCGTAAACATCTAACTCTTGAACCAAAAGAAATGCAATTTGAATTTCTAGATAAGGTATTACAAGATAGTGATCAATATGATGGAAATATATGTGAACAGTTCGAAAAGTGAAATTTAATATCTAACTTCAATTCCACTTTGCTTAATCATTTGTTTAACACGATCAACAGAATGATCTTCATAATGAAAAATTGAAGCAGCTAATGCTGCACTTACATCAGTATTCTTGAAAATATTAATCATATCTTCTGGTTTACCACAACCACCAGAAGCAATTACAGGAATTGATACATTATCTACAATTTGTTTTGTTAGTAAAGTATCATAACCATCTTTTGTTCCATCCTTATCTATACTAGTTAATAATATCTCACCAGCACCATATGATTCAACTTGTTGTGCCCAATCAATTGCATCCAATCCAGTTTCTTTTTTTCCACCATAGATGAAAACCTCAAACCAAAACTGTTTATTATTCTCAGTAAAAATATTCTTTCCTTTTTCAATATTGTAATTTCTTTTTGAATCAATTGCTACAACAACACACTGTCTTCCAAATAATTCCATTAATTCAGTCAATACAGTAGGATTTTTGACGGCTCCTGTGTTTATGGCTACTTTATCAGCACCATTAAGTAAGATATCACGCGCATGCTGTAGGCTTTTTACACCACCACCAACAGTAAATGGAATATCTATTACCTGAGCAATTTTTGAAACTAGAGATTTAATGGTTTCACGTTGTTCTGAAGAGGCAGTTATATCTAGAAATATTAATTCATCTGCGCCTTCATTACTATATTTTTCAGCTAATAAAACAGGATCACCTGCATCTTTGATTGATTCAAAGTGTAATCCCTTCACAACCCTGCCATTTGCTACATCCAAGCATGGAATAATGCGTTTTGTAAGTGTCATATTTTTTTAGCCTCTTCAATTGTAACAAGATTTTCGTACAATGCTTTTCCCAAAATAACTCCAAAAGGATTACAATTTTTAATGTTTACAAGATCATTAGGGTTGGATACACCACCACTTGCAATAATGTTAACATTATTAATTTTAGTTGCTTCTTTGAGTGTAACAATATCAGGTCCTTCTAGCATCCCATCTTTTGAAATATTTGTCATTAAAAATTCTGAAAAACCATAATCCACAAACTGATTTAATGCATCAAATAATTTTATGCCTGATGATTTTTGCCAACCATGAGTTACAATTTCTCCATTATTATGATCTACTGATATTACAAGTCTGTCTTTCCCAAATTTTGAAATTAATGTAGATAAAGTATCTTTTTGTTTATTCTCTACTAGTTCAAATGCGATTGTCCCAATTACTACTCTTTGTGCAAATTCTAATACATTGGAAATTTTTTCAACAGTTCTTAATCCTCCTGCAACTTGAACTGGAATATCTATCTCATTAGATATCTTCTCAATTAATTCCAAATTTGATCCTAAACCAAGTGTTGCATCAAGATCTACTAGATGTAAAAAATCAGCACCTGCGTTTTGCCATTTTTTTGCAATTTCAATTGGTTGTTCACTGTATACGGTTTTTCGTTTAGGATCGCCCTTAACTAAACGAACTACTTTACTATCCATAAGATCAATTGCAGGTATTATTTTCATTTTTTACACACTCTAAGAAAATTTTTTATTATTAAAGAACCCACTTTGCCTGATTTTTCAGGATGAAATTGTGTTCCATAAAATATTCCATTCTCAACAACTGCAGGTACTTGAATACCATAATCAGCATCAGCAACAATAATTTTTTCATCTGTTGGTTTTATTCTGTATGAATGGACAAAATATACCCAAGAACCATCATCAACACCATTTAGAATAGTACTATCTCGTTTAATTTGTAAACTATTCCATCCCATGTGAGGAATTTTCATATCTTTTGGTAAAAGAACCACTTCACCATTTATTACATCAAGACCCTTTTCTTTTCCTTCTTCACTTTGTTTAAAGAACATCTCCATGCCAAGGCAGATACCAAGAATAGGAATTTTGTTCTGAACAAATTCTGAAAATTTGGTAGCAGAGTAATCACGAATACTTCTAATTGCAGGATCAAAATTCCCAACTCCTGGAAGTAATAAACCAGAATAATTTTTTGTTTGATCAAAACTTGTAATTACGTCTACTGTAGCACCATTTTTTTCAAGTGATGTTTTTAGACTAAAGATATTTCCTGCGCCATAATCAAAAATTGCAACGTCAACCATTACATTGCGCCTTTTGTACTAGGTATTCCCTTTTGTTTTGCATCTTTAGTTAGAGCAGAACGTAATCCAACTGCCATTGATTTTATTGCAGCCTCTATTTTGTGATGGTCATTATCACCATACTTTACAGTAATGTGTATACAGCAATTCAAATTTTGTGTAAGAGACAAAAAGAAGTGTTCTATATCCTCTTTTGATATTCCTTCAATTTTGGTTCTCTTTGTATTTAGTGAAATTTTACTAAATTGCCTTTTTACCAAATCAATTGAGGTCTCAGCTAGTGCTTCATCCATTGGAACTGATGCATAGCTAAATCTAGTTATTCCAGATCTGTTTCCTAATGCTTTGTCTATTGCAGAACCAATTGTAATTGCAGTGTCTTCTATCAAATGATGTTCAATTCCGTCTTTTGATTTTGCTTTTACAGTAAGATCTAACATAGAGTGCTTTCCAAATGAAGTGATCAAGTGATCAAGAAATCTAATTCCAGTACTAATGGAAGTTTTACCATTACCGTCAAGATTTACATTTACTGTAACATTGGTTTCCTTTGTTTCCCTTTTGATACTTGTTTTTCTAGATTTCATTAAAACACCGAAAATTATTTGGAATTAATCCAGATTTAATGTCTTCGGAATCTGTGTAATTGACTCTAAAATTATAGGCACATTATTCTTTTTGAACATCTCAAGTTTGATTTCGGGTTTTTTACTAGTTCCATAAATCCCACAAAAAGTAGTTTTGAAACCCATTTCTGTCGCCTTATTAGCCATCAACATGTCTTCCATAGAATCACCCACATAGATACAGTGTTTTGAATCCAAACCTCTAATTGATTTTAGAAGTGGTTCAACATTTGGTTTTGCAAGTTCTTTTGATTCATCTTCTAGAAATATAGAATTTGATAGATCAAAATTATCTAAGAAGTTTTTTAATGAATATGAAAATGCAAATTTTCCTCTACCAGTAACTACTGCAATTTTATTTCCAAACTTTTTTTCTAAACTGGAAATTAATTCAGAATTTATTAGAACCTTATCTTTTTCTATTAAACCATTAGTTGATAATGTTGTAGGTTTATTGTAAACTTGTTTATACAATTCTGCTCCATAGAAAATTTGATCAAATATTGTATAGATGTAACTTATTTCATGTGAACCAAAATAATTTAATTTCTCCTTGATACTTGTGATCTTTACATTAATACTTTCTAGAAAATTATCTACTGAAAGTGTTCCTGTCTCATCAGAATTATCAATTACATCTTTAATTATTTCTGTAAATGATTTTCCTAATTCTTTTGCTGCAAACGAACTAAGTATAACTGCATAACAAACTGCAACTTCATCATTAAATCCACCTTTTGATTTAAAACCATAAAGAATTTCTGGTGTTACAATAGTGTTAGCTTGAATGTCTAGAATATCTTTTAAGATATACGAAACAGTCTCGTTTATTGCAGTATCATATGACTCTGTAATATCTACAAGAACACCGTCACAATCAAAAATGATTGCATCAATATCTTTTACGTCATCAATAACTGAATCTGAGACAAGCATATTGCTTGAATTATCATTCATGTTCATTCTAAAAGATCACGTATTGCCAACAAGAATTTAGAATTCATTTCTGGAGTTCCTACTGTTACTCGTAAACAGCCTTTGTGCATGCCTAGTTTTCCAAGTTTTCGAATAGAAATTCCTTGTTCGATTAATGCATTGTACACTCTACTATCTGCTCCTCTTGCATCAAAGAGTACAAAATTAGCATTTGAATCAAACACCTCAAATGCGTTGCTTTTTCTTAGATTCTGTATAATTCTCTTTCGTTCATTTTTGATTAATGAAAAAACTGAAGATATTTTATTTGATTTTTGTAGAGCTAAAATTCCGCATTGTATTGCTAATGTGTTAAGTGGATATGGGTATTGTATTATTTTTGTAAAAATATCAGTGATTTTTTTGTTTGCTGTAAAATATCCTAGTCTCAAACCAGCTAAACCAAATGCTTTGGAGAGTGTGCGTACTACGATTAGATTATCAAATTGTTTGACAAGGCTAACCACTGATGAATCTGCAAATTCTACATATGCCTCATCAATTATTATTGGTCCCTTGAATGATTTGATTAGCTTCTTTAGTTCGTTTCTTGTGAATTGGAATCCTGTGGGGTTATTTGGTGAATCCAAGTAAATCATATCTGCAGATTTTGATTTTTTTATAAAATCGTCTATGTTCAGCTTCATTTTTTCAGAAAATGGAATTTTAATCGTTGGAATTGAATAAAGTTTGCATCTTTCCTCGAAGAATCCGAAAGTTGGATCAGACGTTAGAATTTTTGTTTTCTTGGAACATAAATTTACTAGCATTAAATCAAGAATCTGGTCTGAACCATTCCCAACTCCAATCATGTTAGCAGGAACCTTGAGATACTTTGCCAATTCTGAAATGAGATTTTCGATATCACCTAATGGATACTGTCTTACATCACATCGTTTCTGTGCTTCACGGATTAGTTCTGTCTGGAATTCTTTTTTGATTGCAAAGTTTTCGTTCGAGTCAAGCTTGATAGCATCTGAAACCTTTTCTGGTTTTTGATATCCTTTTAGCTTTGATAATTCATTTAGTCGTTTTTCAAATGTACGGTTCATTTTAGTCTCCTCTCTACTGCTTTGTAGTGATTTGGTAAGCCTTCTGCATCTGTCAATAGTTTTAACTCATCAGAAATTTCAGATAGATCTGATTTTTTAGTTACAACTACGGTCTGTAATTTTAGAAAGTCTAATACTGACAATCCACCTCTAGTTCTTCCAAATCCATTGGTTGGAAGTATGTGATTTGTGCCTAGAAGATAGTCACTTGCAGATGATGGTGTATTATTACCAATCAGAACTAAACCTGGACCAGTAATTCTTTTTGATAATATTTTGGCATTCTTCACCATCAATTCCATGTGTTCTGGTGCAATCTTGTTTGCCAAATCAATTACTTCATTTTGATTCTTACATATTGCAACAAATCCATTTTTTGAAATACTTTGTTTAACAATTGCACTTCTCTCTACATCTGGGATTAATTTTTCAAGTGATTTTTGAATTTGTTTTGCCATTGTCTTTGACGTTGTAATAACAAAACACATTGTATCATTACTGTGCTCTGCTTGTGAAATCAAATCTAATGCGACAAGTTCGGGATCTGCAGTTGCATCTGCTATGATTCCTAATTCTGTTGGTCCTGCAATCATATCAATAGATGTTTCTTCACTTACAATTGATTTGGCAATACTAACAAATTTTCCTCCAGGTCCGACAATTTTATCGACTTTTGGTATTGACTTTGTTCCATATGCCAAAGCACCTATTGCTTGTGCACCACCAACTTTGTAAATTTCAGTTGCACCACATATTTTTGCAACAGTAATTGTCATTGGGTCAATTTTTCCATCAGAGCCGGGTGGTGAAACAGCAACAATCCTCTTAACGCCAGCTAAAGAAGCTGTCCAAATAGACATTATAGCAGAACTTGGATACCTAGCTTGACCTCCAGGAACGTAACAACCTACACTTGAAACTGGTATAAACGAAATTCCTGCAAGTTTACTAACTGAATCAAATAATCTTTTTTTAAGAATTCTTTGAGTTTTTGATAATCTTAATGCGGATAATCGTAATGCACCAAACTGTGCTTTAGTAATTTTTGCTTCCTTGATCTCTTTCTCACTTACACGCAGTGATGTGGTCTTTCTTCCATTGAATTTCTGTTCGTATTTTTTAACAGCAGCGTCTCCATTCTTTCTAACGTCATCAAGTATTGATTGAACAATTTTTCTGTCTTTGTCTGAGGTTTTTTGACGCCTGGATTCTACGAAACTGTCTACGTTACGAACCTGTAATATCTTGATCAATTCTCTTCGTCACGCTTTATCTCCTCAAGCTCAAGAATCTGTCTTGGTTCATGTACCACTAGACCCTGTGCGATCTTTCGCAATTTTGGAATCAATTTGTGGAAATCTGATTTGAGAATTACAGTGTTTACACCATACCAGCCTTCCTCACTGAGAGGACTGATTGTTGGTTTTTTCAGTGACGGAATATCATTTAGTAATTTTTTCAAGTTTGATTTTCTAATGTTCATGTATAGGTGCAAGTATTTTCTTCCTTGTACTGCACCTTTTATTAGAGTGACAATATCGAAAATCTTTTCACGCTTTTTCTTATCCTTCAATGATTTTTTATTGGCAATTAGGTGTGCACTGGATTCCATCACAACATCGGTAATTTTGAGTCCGTTTTGCTGTAAAGTAGTTCCAGTCTCTGTAACATCCATTATGGCATCTACATCATCTGGTGGTTTTGCCTCTGTTGCACCAAATGACAAGTGAATTTGGACATTTTTGTTGGTTCCAACACGTAACCAAGGTGTGACAATCATAGGGTCCTTTGAGCCATATCGCTTTTTGTAACTCTTACAACTCTTGATGAATTTTGAAGCATTTGTCAGATATTCTGAGGATATTCGAAGAACTTTCTTCTTTTTAGAATAGTCTAAAATCATATCATCTAATGATTTGTATCTGTAATTATCTGGCATTGCTATGACTAGTTTGATTTTTCCATATTCCAAATCGACTAATAGTTCAACATCTGACTTTGTTTCGTTAATCCAGTCCTTGCCTGTTATACCAACGTCGTAAAGACCATCAGCTACTAGGTTAGGAATCTCTTGTGGTCTTAGCATCTTTACTTTGATTTCAGAATCATCTAGGTATACTCGATAAGTTCTGCTTTTTCTGTTAACTTTTGTCCATGAATTTTCGAGTAGCTTGAATGTAGCTTCTTCAAGACTTCCTTTAGGAATAGCGAATTTTACTGATGCAATTTTTATCATGGTTTACCTAGGTTATATAAACTGAATTTGTTTATAATTGTCAATCCTGTTTTCGTGCGTGGAGTTTCATATGTCCTTTTTGTATGCCTTCAGTCACAAGTGCTCTCATTGCAGCAAAATTTTGAGCAAGTCCAACAGATGCCATTACGCACGCTAACTCTTGTGCAGAACTCACGCCTAGAATTTTTTTTGAGATTTTTGCTATTGGATGATTGTTTATGACACCTCCTACTATGCCCACAGACAAAGGAAGTTCAAATTTTCCTAAAAGGTTTCCTTTATCATCCTTTTTCCATTCAGTTAATGATCTATACATTCCACTTTTTGCAGCATATGCATGCGCTGCTGCCTCTATTGCCCTACTATCTTGACCAGTAGCATTTGCAACTGAGATTGTTCCATTCATTACTCCTTTGTTATGTGTTACAGCTCTAAACGTATCATTATTTGCAAATTGAAATGCAGAAATCATATCATCGACCACTTTTTCACCGCCAACACTGTCTTTGTCGAAGATTGCAGATGCTGTAACCATTCTTTTTGTTGAATAATTTGAAAGTATTCGTAACAATACTCTTCCACCACTTACTTTTTCAATTAATGGAGCAATTGCTTCACACATTGTATTTGTGACATTAGCACCCATAGCATCTCCTACATCAATTAATAATTCAACAATTAGCATTGAATTAGAGTCAGTTTTTACCTCTTTGCAGGTAATCTCTTTTACACCTTTACCAAGTTTTGAAAGTGTCTCACTTTTTGAATTTGCTAATTCAATAATTTCAGATGATGTAGAAATAATTTTTGGAATTGTTTCCTGTACGTCTACATCAACAATTTGGATTTGACCTATACTGTAATTACCTTCTGCAGTTGCTTTGAATCCACCATGAATTCTAGCAATTTTTGCAGCTTTTGATGATGCTGCAACTACTGATGGCTCTTCAATAACCATTGGAATAAGATAGTCTTTTTCATTAATTTGAAAATTAGTGGCAATGCCAATTGGTAATGAAAATGTACCAATAGCATTTTCAATCATTTTATCAGCATGTGAATAATCAATCCCACCAGTAGCATTTTCTAAAATCTCAAGTTCTTGTTCTGTTAAATTTGCAAAATTTCCTACAACAGATAATCTTTCTTTCAAACTTTTTTCAAAGAATTTTGGTATTGATGAATTTGGCATATTATTTCATTATCCTCAATAATTTATCATCATCATTGCTTGGAAATCCTTTTCCATCAGTATTTGATGTAATCACATACAAATAGCCATCAGGACCTTGAGCGACATCACGAATTCGCCCTACACCACTTAAGATACTACCATCCAAGTTCATACCATTTTCATCAAGTTCTACTTTGTAAAGATTTGACGCTTTTTGAGAAGCTAATATCATATAATTTTCTAAAGATAACTTATCACCTGAATAAAAAATTATTCCTCCTGGTTCTAAACTTGGATCAAAACATTTTACAGGATTTTCAAATTCTACATTGTTACTATAACATTGAACGTTAGGCCAACCATAGTTTTTTCCAGGAATAATTATATTAATTTCATCATTCTTTGAAGGACCAAGTTCAGTTACATAGAAAGTTTCTGTCATGTCCCATGCCATTCCTTTTGGATTTCTATGTCCATATGAATAAACTGGGGAATCTTCAAATGGATTGTCATCAGGAATAGAACCGTCATCATTTAATCTTAAAATTTTTCCTTCTAGTGATTCTAAATTTTGTGATTCATGTGAAAAATCAGAAACAGAGCCAGTACCAATGTAAAGTTTAGAATCTGGACCAAATTTGATTATACCTCCATTACTAAACGATGATCCAGGAATTTTATCAAGTATTGTTGTTGCGTTAATAATTTTATTATTTGATTCTTTAATCTGAATTACTTTATTCCATAATTCTCCATCTTCAGTGTAAGTATAGTATGCATATAGAAAATTATTTTCTGCAAAATTAGGATGTAATGCTATGCCTAATAATCCACCATCAAATACATTAGCAGTTCTCAATGTTACTAATGGTTCGTCTAATAATTTTTCAGAATCAATTACTCTAATAGTACCACCTTTTTCACTGATGAATATCCTATCATCTGCAAAATCAATGGACCAGGGTTTTTCAAGATTTATAGCTAAAATTTCAATAAACTGATTTTTTGCATTATCTAGAATTGGTTCTGGTATAGGGGGTGGGTTAGATGGAGATGTGAGTATTACTGCAGATACAATCAATGCTGCAATAATTCCACCAATTCTAAATTTTTTATTCATAATTAAAACTATAATTGAATATTATTATTAATTTTCTAATTTGAAAAGCGTATATAGCGCATAATGAAATTTTTGACAGCGGGGTGGGGAAGTCAGGTCATCCCGTCGGGCTCATAACCCGAAAATCAGTAGTTCAAATCTACTCCCCGCTACTTAATTCAAAAACTGGTGATCCATTGAATTTTTTTGGAAAACTGATTTTTTTGATTTATTGTACGTAATCTCTGCTTTGGTCTAGTAAGATGACGATGTGCAGAAATCGTTGGAATATACAATGTTTTAGAAACTAGACGTGGTAATTTGATGATTTTTTTACTAGATGATTTACTGCCACATTTAATACATTGATATCCTTGATTTTTTCCTTTTGATTTCATTCTTTTTTTGCATTTTTTACATGGAGGATTTATTGATTGATATTTTGTTTTTAATTTTAATACATTAATGTATTCTATGTTTACAAGTCTTTGAAAAGTTTTTGTTGCTTTTCTAACACCACCACCAATCTGAATTTTATCTCCAACAATTAAGTTCATTGCAATATCAGTAATTTTTGTTGGTTTGTAAACAGCACATCTAAAAATATGATTTTTGGAACGTATAGAAAAAAATACGTGTCCACCTTTCATTACAATAGGAATTGTTTCTACAATACCAGTAATTGTACCTGATGTATATGGTTCAAAATTTTTAAAATCAATTTGATTTTTCAAATGATCACCTGTACCTTGATTTGATTTAAAAATTAAATAACCATCTAATTTTTCTTTTATGCTAATCAATTTTGATGCTGAAATTAATGATGAAGGATTTTCACCTCTGATTCCATAAAATACTGGATCAGGTCCATGTGGAGAAATTAAGATTTTTTCTTTTTCCTTATCATAATTGTTAAACGTATATGGAAATGTTTTTTCTTGCATTTCTTTTACTTGCCTATTATCAATTTTTCGCTTAGTTCCAAACTTAGATTTTTCTCTATAACTTAGTAATTCATAAGTTTGATCAAAAAACTTGTAGCCAATAACACCAATAGCACCAACTAAACCTTGACCGTTTCCTAAATAAAACGAATCTAGATTATATTTTGAAACAAATTTTTTGGCATCATTTCTATGAATTAATTTCCATAATGCTTTTGAACTAAATTGTTCAAATTCATAAGGTATTTTTTGGTTATCAAAAAAAACTAATCCTGGATTTGCACCATTTTTTGTATCTGAATATTTTTTAATTAAATTTTTAATCATTAGTTTAATTTTTTGAGGATGATTAGTTGAAATCGCTAGACCAACTGCTCCATTTCCACGTGTTTTCCAAGGAATATTTGGATTAAATCTAATTAAATTAGGAAAATCCAAAAATGTTACTTTTTCTTTTTTTAGAAGATTTACCATCTTGTAAGCTAAATAGGTTGTACACATTCCTTTTGGAGAATCTGTATCATCAAATCCAACGTACATTGTATGAGATTTCATATTATTGGTGAAAGGAATTTCAATTTTAGTCATTTGATGACTGTTAGTTTAGTTTAAATTAAAAATCTAAGTTTTTATTGTAAATGATAGTAATTGATGAAAAGAAAATATTTGAAGTGATATCAGAGAAAAAACCTATTTCAGTAGCACTTAATGGTCCAGATGGAATATTACCCAAAGTTCAGGAAACAGCATCAAATATAATGAAAAAATTTGGAATACCTGCTTTTATTTTGGCAGATACAACATGGGGAACATGTGATCTCAATTCAAACGGAGCTAAAGTACTTGGTGCCGAAATCTTATTCAATATTGGTCATACAAACAAACTTGAAACATTTGAAAATAATGTAGTGATGATTGATGCCTTTGATGATGTTCCATTTGATAGTGTTCTTCCTAAATGCATTCAAAAATTAAAAGGCAAAACAATTTCATTAATTACTGATAGTCAACATCTACACGAAATAAATAATGTAAAAAATTATCTTGAAAAAAATGGGGTTATAGTAAAGATAGGAAAAGGAAAAGGACAATTAAATGATGGACAAGTTTTTGGATGTGAATTTTATCCTGCAATGGAAACTAAAGAAACTGTTGATGCAAATTTATTTCTTGGACAAAGTAATTTTCATGCAGCTGGAATTGCACTATCTACAAAAAAACCAACATATGTTCTAGATCCTTATTTTAATGAAGTAAGAGATGTTAGTAAATTTGCACAAACTTTAGAAAAAAAGGCAACTCTAACAATTTTCAAAGCAGCAGAAGCACAAACATTTGGAATAATTGTTGGCTTAAAGGAAGGTCAATTTGCACAATTAACAGCCTTAAAATTTAAAAAAGAATTAGAATTAGAAGGAAAATCTGTTCAACTATTTGCACTTACAGATATAACAAACGACAGATTGAAAAATTTTGTAGGAATTGATGCATTTATTCAAGTTGCATGCCCTAGAATATCTACAGATAATCAATTTGATAAACCAGTTTTATCTACACCACAAGCAACTGCATTATTAAAACTATTACGTAATGAAGAACTTGATGACTATTTTGAGATACCACACTGGCTTTAATAAAAAACAAATAATAGTCATATCAATAGAAATTAGTTAATGACAGAAGAATTGAAATTACCAGGAGACAAAATTGCAATGATAGAAGAATATCTTCCAGGTGATAATACATTTGAGGATGGACATTCAATAAGATCTACATCAGTTGGAACTATTGAATTAAATAAATCAGAACAACTAGTCTCAATACAAAAGAAGAAATCTATCTCAATACCAAACATAGGCGATATAATAATTGGAACTGTTGAAGCAAGTCTAGGTTCAATGATTGCTGTATCAATAGAATATGTAAATAATATCAGATCAACGTCAAATGTTGAATGTATTTGTTCAATTAGACATCTACGAAAAAAAAATACAGCATTAGTAAAGGATATTGTTAAATTAAAAATTCTTAGTCACGTTAATGGGACTATTCATGCCGGAATTGATGAACATGATCTGGGAGTTTTATTTACAAAATGTAGAAAATGTTTTGGAGCAGTAGTTAAAGTTCGTGATGCTGTCAAATGCAGTGAGTGTGGTTGGATAGATGATCGTAAACTATCGTCTGATTTTGAAAAAGCTGATTTTCTAAAATTTGATGAACATAAATGAAAAAGATTTCATTTCAAGGAGAAAATGGCGCGTATAGTGAAAGTGCAGCAAAAACATTTTTTCAAGAAAAGATAACAACTGTATCTTGTTTAACTTTCAAACAGGTTCTAAATAATACTGAAGCAGGAATCACAGATTATTCAATTTTACCAGTTGAGAATTCTATTGAAGGTAATGTTGGTGAAAGCTATGATGCATTATATTCATCTAATCTACACGTGATTGGAGAAATATATCATAAAATAGAACACTGTCTTATTGGAACTGGTAACTTAGAAAATGTTGAGGAAGTATACTCACATCCACAAGCATTAGGACAATGCAGAAATTTCTTACAGAAAAATAATTACAAAACAATTCCAACTTATGATACTGCTGGAAGTGTTAAAATTATCAAAGATATTGATAAGAATAATATTGCATCCATAGCAAGTAAAAACGCTGCTAAGATATACAATATACCAATAATTAAAGAAAATATAGAAAATGAATCAAATAACTATACAAGATTTTTAATATTATCAAAAGAAAAAACAGATCCTACAGACAACGATAAAACATCAATCATTTTTTCTATAAAACATGAACCTGGAACATTATTCAAAATAATTAAAAGATTCTCTGAATATAGTATAAACTTGACAAAAATAGAATCAAGACCTAAAATTGGCACAACATGGGAATACAATTTCTATGTAGATTGTGTTGGACATGAATCTAATGAAGATATTAGTAAAATTCTATCAGAATTAAAAGATGATACGTTATTTCTAAAAGTGATTGGTTCCTATCCTATTGCAAAATCAAATTAAAATCCTTTAGGTTTCTTCGCACTAAATCCTGCACTAAAACCAATTACTACAATTCCCGCAACAATTACTAAAATTGAGTAAGTGAAAAACAATGGATCGCGTTCTAATTCGAATTTATAATCTTCAGTAAACTCAGAATCACCAGTATTTTGTATTATAATAGCTATTTCACCAGATGTGGTAGAAGTCCATGAGAAGCTTGCTTTATCCTTAAAACTTTGATCTACATCATTAGTTGAATCGGGTGTTATGATTCTAATATCAAATGAATCTCCAGTGACAGTTAAAGATTGAGATGAATTTTCTGGTGCATTAAACTGAATTTTATCCATATTACCAATTCCAAATGTTACAGAATCTTCTTGTATTTCATTTGGAGTACTTAGCGAACCAATCATTGAAGATGCACCAAGAATTGAGATTATACTTCCGATTATAAGACCTACTATAGTAAATTTATTTAACATAAAAAAACTGGATTCTAAAACAATAAAAAACTAGCTACATCAAATCTACGTCATGTGGCTTACTTTCAGCAAAACCTGCCCCAGACATTTTGATAAATTCTGCATTTTCTTGCATTTGTGATATAGTATGTCCACCACAATAACTAAGTCCAGAACGAATTCCACCAGTAATTTGTTTTATTATGTCTGTAACTGTACCTTTGTAAGGAACAAATCCTTCTACACCTTCTGCAACATAATCATTAAGATCATCAGCTAAATCTACTAAACCTGTCTCTTTGGATTTTCTTCCTCTTGCAGCAGCTAGAGATGCCATACCTCTGTAAATTTTATAGCGTTTACCATTTTTACTTATTGTAGATCCTGGACTTTCATCTGTACCACTTAACATACTTCCCAACATCACTGTAGATGCACCTCCTGCAAGAGCTTTTGTAGCATCTCCAGATGTTCTAGTTCCACCATCAGAAATTATAGGAATATCATATTTTTTTGCAATTTCTGCACAATCCATTACTGCAGTCAATTGTGGTACGCCAGAACCAGTAATTACTCTTGTAATACAAATTGATCCTGAACCAACTCCAACTTTTACTGCATCAACTCCAGCTTTGATGAGGTCTTCAGTACCTTGTGCAGTAGCTACATTACCTGCAATTAATTCACAATCGGGAAAAGCTTTCTTAATGTTTTTGACCGTGGTAATTGCATTTTCACTATGTCCATGAGCTATATCAACTACAATGACATCAGTATTTGCTTCAAGAAGAGCTTCTGTTCTTTCCAAGAAATCTCCCTTAACACCAACTGCAGCACCTACTAATGGTCTTCCTTTTTTATCTTTAGATGCATCAGGATAATTCTCAGTATTCAAAATGTCTTGACTACTAAACAAACCATGAATATTTTTATCATCGTCAATAAGAGGTAATTTTTCAATTCTATTGTTTTTGAGAATTTCTTTTGCTTCGCTCACAGTTGTATTAGGTTTTGAGGTAACAACATCTTTTGTCATTAATTCATTTACTAATTTATCAGAATTAGGAGATTCAAAAAGAACATCTCTCTCAGTTAATATACCAACTAATTTAGATTCGGAATTTACTACTAACAAGCCAGAAACTTCTTTATCATTCATAATTTCAAATGCAGTAGAAATACTTTGATTATCATTAATCTGATATGGGTTTTCAATCATAACACTTCCAGAACGTTTTACTTTTAGAACTTGGTTTGCTTGCTCTTCAATTGTTAAAAAGCGGTGAATAATTCCAATTCCACCTTCTCTAGCCATAGTTACTGCCATGGTTGATTCAGTAACAGTATCCATATTTGCGCTGATCAAAGGTATGTTTAGAGAAATATTTTTTGATAATCTAGTTGATAAATCAGTTTCTGATCTACTAGTAATGCTAGAAAATTTAGGAACAAGGAGCACATCGTCAAATGTTATTCCTTCTCTAATGCTCAAATGAACCTCATACCAGAAAAAGAAAAACCATTATAAGCCTTTCTTACTATTTTGTAACAATTTTTTTGAGATTTTCAAAATATCTTTTGTTGCTTCAACATTATGTGTGCGTATTATATCAGCACCATACATTACAGAAATTAATTCTGCAGCCAATGATCCAAATAATCGATCATTGGAATCATTTTTGTGTAAAAGATTTCCGATAAACGATTTATTTGAAACTGAAATAAGTAAAGGAAAACTACCTTTAATGAAGCGTAGATTTTGTATTACTGATACATCTCTATTAACCCAATTAGATCGAATTCTTGTAAATGGTAATCCTGTACCAGATTCTCTAAAGAAACCAATTGCAGGATCCACTACAATTTTATTTTTAGGAATTTTTATTTTTCTTGCAATTTTGATGCTTTCTTGAATTAATTTTTTTGTTTCATTAACATGATTGTTACCTATAATTTTTTTGCTGTAAGCACATAAAATTAATGAAGGTTGAAATCTTTCTATGATTTTTGGCATATTCTGATCAAATTTTAAACCTGAAACATCATTGATTATTTCTACACCTAATTCTAAAGAAGATTCAGCAACAATTGCTCTACATGTATCAATAGAAATTGGAAGGTTTGTTATGTTCTGTATTATTTTTATGGCTTTAGAAATTCTAATTGACTCTTGTTTTTCAGAGATAGTAGTTTTGAGATAAGGTGCAGTTGACATTCCTCCAATGTCAATAATATCTGCTCCTTCATCTTCCATTTTTTTTACAGTTTTAGAAATTTCAGATTTGGTAGTCTTGATAGAATTTTTGTAAAATGATTCAGGACTTAAATTAATAATTCCCATTATTTTTGTTGTTTCTTTATTTCCAACTGTTAATTTTCCTAATTTCGCCATATCATTTATGAAAAGGACATATAATTTGAGTTTATGACAATAACTGGATGGAAAACCAGATATCGCGAGATAAGAAATGAATTTGGATATAATGAATATGATGATCTTAGATCTGCTAAGAAATTAAATCGACAAATTGACAAAAAATATCCTATTTCTAACATAAAAAAAATCATTTCAGGGAAAGTGATTTTCATAATTGGTGCAGGACCTTCTTTAACTAGATCAATATCAACTATTAAGAAATACAAAAATGTTACAAAAATCGTTGCTGATGGTGCAGTTCAAGCATTAATTGAACATAACATTAAACCTGATATTTTAGTAACAGATCTTGATGGCGATATGTCAAGTATCAAGAAAATTGGTAGATCAAAAATTCCAATCATCGTTCATGCACATGGAAATAATTATGAAAAGTTAGAATTAGTTACAAAATTTCAAAATAAAATTGGTACAACTCAAACTGATAAATTTGGAAAATTGGAAAATTTTGGTGGATTTACAGATGGAGATAGATGTGTATTTTTGGCTGAAACTTTTAAACCAAAAAAAATTATCTTGTTTGGAATGGATTTTGGTAATAAAATTGGAAAATATTCAAAAAAGAAAGTGATAGATAAAAAAACCAAATTAAAAAAACTAGAATATGGTAAAAAACTATTAGAATGGATTGCTAGAAAATCTAACTCTGAACTTTATACTACTACAAAACCAATTAGAGGATTCAAAAAGATCAGTATGACTGACCTTGAGTATATTGTAAACAATTAGAATGCGTTTTAATACCGAATGTGTTTTCTAACAATTATGCAATATACTGAAGAACAAATTCATGATATGGTTAAACTAAAAGAAACAATTATTAAAAAATTATCTAGATATGAAGAAGAAATTGGATTTTTACAAAAAACCTTAGATATTCTAGATGTCACATTGAAAAATTCAAGTTTTACCAAAGCATCTGATCTACCAAAAAATAATTTTGTGGAAAAACTAGATGCAACAAACTTACAGGAAACTGATCAAATAATTCAAATTAAAAAAAACAAAGATGGGAAGATTATTGCTAATGCAACTGTAACACCTGAACAAGTATCAATAGTTCTAGAAGATAATATTGGATTAACAGAGGAAGATGCACCATTAAGATCATTTTTTGTTGAAAGGATTATCGGTGGAATGAAAAAAAGTGATGATAAATTAGTTGAAAATGGTGAAATAAATGAAGAATCTGTTATTAATTGCATCATAAACAAGAATGGAACTTCAATAAGAGAAATAATTATCAAGAATTACCGTGAAAAAAATAGAGTAGATGAGATTATCAGTACTGCTACATGGTCATTAACACGAATGATAGAAAATTCTGCCAAGTGATAATATGGATAAAATTGTTGTTTTAGATTTTGGTTCTCAGTATAGTCATTTAATTTGTAGAAGAATTAGAGAATTATCAGTTTATGCAGAATTAGTCCCCTATGATATTTCTGTTGAAGAATTAAAAAAGAAAGAACCTACAGGGATAATTTTTTCTGGTGGACCGTCAAGTGTTTATAATTCAGATGCACCACATCCAGAAAATGAAATATTTGATTTTAAATTACCAATATTAGGAATTTGTTACGGTCACCAACTTATTGTAAATAAATTTGGTGGAAAAGTAAAACAAGCAAACAAGGAATATGGTTCATCACTGCTAATGATGGATAAAAATTCTGAATTACTAGAGGGAATAGGTAGTTCAATTAGAGCATGGATGAGTCATGGTGATGAAGCAGAAAAAATTCCAGATGGATTTGAAATAATTGGTCATACTGATAGTGCGCGTGCTGCAGCAATATCAAATAAAGATGGAACAGTATTTGGTATTCAATTTCATCCTGAAGTTATTCATACTGAACAGGGAACAGAAATTTTGAAGAATTTTGTTTTAAAAATTTGCAAAGCAAAACAAGATTGGACAATGGAAGGATTTATTGAAAAAACTGTTAATGAATTAGCAAAAATTGATGGAAATGTTTTATGTGGTGTTAGTGGTGGAATAGATTCTACAGTAGCTGCATTATTGATTCATAAAGCAATAGGAGATAGGTTAACGGGAGTTTTTGTTGATAATGGTTTATTACGATTGAATGAATCAGAAGAAATTCAAGAAATGTTTATGGAAAATTTTTCAATGAATTTTCATAAAATAGAAGCACAAGAAAAATTTCTTTCTAAATTAAGAGGAATTACTGATCCTGAGGATAAAAGAAAAATAGTTGGTGAAGAATTTATCAATGTTTTTACGAATTTTGCTGAAAAAAATGGTCCATTCAAATGGCTTGCACAAGGTACACTTTATCCAGATGTAATTGAAAGTGGAGTTTCAAAAGGTCCAGCATCTGTAATAAAGTCACATCATAATGTTGGAGGATTACCAGATTGGTTAAACCTAGAAATTTTAGAACCATTGAGAGAGTTATACAAAGATGAAGTTAGAGAAATTGCAAGAATTATTGGTGTTCCTGAAAAATTAGTAAAACGACATCCATTTCCTGGACCAGGTTTAGCTGTAAGGGTAATAGGGGAAGTAACACCAACAAAATTATCAATTTCAAGAAAGGCTAGTAAAATTACAGAAGAAGAATTATGGGAAGCAGGATTATACAATAATGTTTGGCAAGCATATGCTGCTGTAGGAGATGATAAAGCTGTTGGAGTTGTTGGTGATGAAAGAAAATATGGAAGAATTGTAACTGTACGAATAGTTGATTCAATTGATGCAATGACTGCAGATTGGACTAGACTTCCTCATGGGATTTTGGAGAAAATTAGTAATAGAATCACAAATGAAATTGAAGAAGTAACTTGGGTGTCGTATGTAATTTCCAGCAAGCCTCCTGCAACTATTGAACCACAATAAGGAATCAGATTATACATGCACCAAAAACACCAGCAGAATCACCTAGATTATTTTTTAGTATTGGTGTGTCAATTTGATCGCTGAAAACTTTTTCATATACTGAATTTTTACCTTCATTGTACAAAAATGGAATATTAGATAATCCTCCACCTAAAACAATAGCATCTGGATCTAAGATATCTATTACATTTGCTAGTGATAATCCAAAATTTTCAAGAAACTCACTTTTCCAAGTTTCGTACATTTGATTTTCAGAGTTTTTACAAATATCAAATACTGATTTTTTCTGATTAGTTAATTTGTTCCATTTTTTTTCAAGTGCTGGACCACTAATGTAAGTTTCAACACATCCTTTTCTTCCACAGTAACAATCATTTCCATTAGGTCTAATGGAATGATGACCCCATTCACCAGCAATATTTGTTCTTCCTTTATGGATTTTATTATTTATGATCAAACCACCACCTACACCTGTACCAAGTATAACACCAAATACCATGTCAAAGTTTTGTGCTATTCCAAGTTTTGATTCTGCTAGTGCAAAACAATTTGCATCATTTTCAATAGAAATTTCTTGATCTAGTATATTTTCCAGATCAGTTTTAACATCTTTGCCAATCAAACATTGTGTATTACTATTTTTTATTATTCCTGTATTTTTTGATAAAGCACCTGGAGTGCATATTCCTACTGATGTTTCTTCATTAGTTTTTTCTTTTAATCCATTAACAAGATTTTTAATTAATTCAAGAATTGAATAATAACCACTCTGTTGATTTGTAGGTATTCTCTTTCTTTCTATAATTTCAAATTTTTCATCAAGTAGAATTCCTTCTGTTTTTGTTCCACCAAGATCAATTCCGATTTTATGCATAATTAGTATACAAACTACTCATACATAAAAAATAAAAAATAAAGAAAAAGTTAGATACTAATTCTAATCGTGTGCGTGTGGGTTTGCTGAACCAGATTCCATCTTCACAAAAGTTCCTGCTGCTTTATCATGCCATTCCATATTGGCTTGATCAACTAGAACTGCTTGTGGAGGACAAACTGACACACAAGCCATACAGTAAATACAATCATGTTCTCTTATTGCATCTGCCTTATCTGTGAAATCAAGTCGTTCTTCTTTTTCAGTTGTGCCTTCGCCTTTCCAGTCAGTAGTATCGTTTACTGCATCAATTCCTGAGATATCTTTGTCAGTTCTGTACCACTGAAATATTTGAACAGGACATGCTTCAATGCATGCACCATCTGCAACACAAACATCCCAGTCATTTGCTACCATGGTACCAGTGATTCCTAGTTTCACCATTTTTTCACCGTGTGTTTCATAATCGGCTAGAACTTTTTCATCTGTTGATGCATCCCAGTCATTTCCAGGTTCACCAGCTTGTGATGGCCAAACCCAATGGAAATTCCCTGATGGTCCATCAATGATCTTACCAATTGGTTTTTTGCCTTCTTTACAAAAGTCTTCTAGTATTGCCATAGTGAATCATTTTTTGAATATTATTTAAATCTAAACAAAATTAGTACAAACTAAACGATCAGAAACCAGAATTAAATAATATAACGCTGTTTTTGATATAAATTTACGTACGTTCATATCTTTTTGAAATCTGAATACACTATTGGATATTATAAAATTTGATGTATATAGAGGGCCAAATATTGGAATCTACACAAAAGTTAATGATGAATTTGTTTTTGTTCCGACTGGATTTGCTAGTTCAAAATCAGAAAAATTAGCTGGATATCTACAAACAGATTACATTGTAACATCTGTAGCTGATACAAGATTATTAGGAATATTGATGGTTGTAAATAATCATGGAATATTAATGCCAAATACTTGTTCAGAAGAAGAACTCAGGAAAATTAAAAAGAAAACAGATCTAAATGTAGATATTTTAGATGTAAAATTTAATGCACTTGGAAATATGATGAGTGTTAATGACAAAGGTGGTATAGTGTCTCCTAGTTTACCAAAAGAATCACTTCAAAAAATAGAAGATGTTCTAGATATTGAAGTATTACAGAAAAAAATTGCAGGATTTCATCAAGTTGGTGCAGTAATGGCAACATCACAATCTGGTGGAATTGTTCATCCTGAAACTGATGAAGAAGATATCAAAATAATAAGTAATATTTTAGGTGTAAAAGTTGAACCTGCAACAATTAATGGTGGACTACCTTATCTTTCATCAGGTATGCTAGTAAATAACAAATCTATGGTTGTTGGATCATTAACTAATGGATCAGAAATAATGATGCTAACAAGAGCATTTACAAATTAAATATTGATTTTGATTCTAATAATAAATTTTCAATTTTAATTTGTTTTTCAGTTCTTTCTAACATATCACGTAATATTACTACACCATCAGAAAATTCTTTTGGACCAATTATCACTACAAATTTTGAATTGATTGATAATTCCATTTGTTTTTTTAATGATTTGCCACTAAGATCAATGTCTACAAAAATTCCTTTGTCACGTAATGTAGAAGCTAGATTAATTGCAATTTGTTGCATGTCATCATTTACGTATACTATAGAAATTCTTGGATTTTGAATAATATGCAAAGAATTTTGATTGTTAAGTGATAAGATTATTCTTTCAATTCCACCTGCAACACCAGTTGCACCAAGATCATTACTACCAAAAATACTAGGAAGATTGTCATATCTTCCACCACCAACTAATGCACCAATGTCAAAAGATGTATCAAATGCCTCAAAAACAATACCAGAATAATAATCTAATCCTCGTACTATACCAAAATTTATTCTAATATTATTTACATTACGATTTTGTAATGATCTAAAAATAATTTTTAGATCATTCCAGCTTTCAAGTAAATTAGTATCAAATTTCTGTTCTATTTCTTCTGGTGTTCCATTAATTTTAGAAAATTCAATGATTTTTTCAAGCTTTGTAGAAGAATAACCCTTTTTTTCAAATTCTGACAGAATTTCTTGCTTGGATTTTTTCTGTATTTTATCAACAGCTCTTAATATATCAGAAACAATTTTCTCATCATTTGATTCAAATATTTTATTAATGTAAGATTCAACAAGCTTTCTGTGTGATATATCAATGACAATATTCTCTAGTTGTATTTTTTCAAAAAATTTTGAAACGAATTCTATTATTTCAGCATCATGTTCAAGATTTACTTTGCCAAAGATTTCAATATCAAATTGATGAAAAAATCTGTATCTTCCTTTTTGTGGTTCATCATATCTCCAAACTCCACCAAATGAAGAAATTTTTGCAGGAAGTTTGAAAGATTTCTGAGAAGCAATAAAGCGTGTTAAACCTATAGTAAAATCAAATCTTAATGCAATCTCTCTTTCTCCCTTGTCTTTGAAAAAATATACATCATCACGAAGAGTTTCTCCACCTTTAGCTTCTAATGTAGAAAGTAGTTCAAGTGTAGAAGGTTCCATTAATTTAAAATTAAATATTTCTGATATTTCAAGAAATTTTTTTCGAATAAATTCAATTTCTAAAAATTCACTATTTTCAACATCTTTCATACCTCTAGGTAATTCCATTTACAAAAAAAAACGAATTAATGCATTTAGCCTTTGCTATGTGATTTAGAACTAATTAATATCAGAAGCATGAAAAAAAAGAAAATGAGTTATAGATATCTTGAACATTCAACTGATGCAATTATAGAAGTTATAGCACCAAATCTAACAAAAGCATTTGAGATTGTTGGTAAATCGGTAGTACAAACAATATTGGATGATTCAAAGATAGAAGAAATAAATCAGAAAAAAATAATTGTAAAAGGAAAAGATCTTCACTATTTATTGTATAATTGGTTAGAAGAAATAATTATTTTAACAATTACTGATGGTTTTGCAATCAAGCGATTCAAATTAGATGTTAAAAAAGAACCATTTGTAATTACTGCAGAATTATTTGGAGAAGATATTGATATTAAAAAACATGGTTTCAAAGTAGAGATAAAGTCACCAACATTTCATGAAATGGAGATTAATGAGGGTATAGATGTAAAAATGAAATATCTCTTAGATTTGTAAAAATTATAAGTGATTATTAGAACTATTTTACATGGTTGATGAAGAATTAGAACGATTAAAGAAAAAACAATTAGAAGAAGTTTTGAAACTACAGAATCAATCAATTCTATCTGAAAAAATTTCAGTGATTGATTTAGACATTAACAATTTTGAACAAATAGTTTCTAAAGATGCATTGACACTGGTTGATTTTTGGGCAGAATGGTGCGGTCCATGTAAATCAATGCACCCAATATTTAGTAGACTTGCTAAAAAATATCACAATGTCAAATTTGGAAGAGTGAATGTTGATAATAATCAAGATATAGCAATGAAATTTGGTGTTCAATCAATTCCAACATTCATTATGTTTAGAAATGGTAAACCTATTGACAAGATGATTGGAGCAGTAGGAGAACCTGGAATTCATATGATTTGTAAAAAACATTCTTTAAATTAGTAGCCATAAACGGGATTAATTTTTCTTTGAATTTCTAAAATCTTATTAAAAATTTTTGATTCTTCTGGATTTAATTTATGCATATAATTTTTTAAAAGTTTTTTTGCTTCATCAGGTGTTGGAAGTGAATAAAAAATATCTTCTTCAGATATTTGTCTTCCAATAGTTATATTTTGTACAGAACATGCAACTTCTTCACCAGTTTTTACTATAGGTACAGTTTTTCCGTCGTTTTGGAGCTGGTGTACTATACCAATTTTTTTTCCAGACTCATTCATAAAAGGAATTTTTTGTCGTAATTTTCCTGTATCAACTCTAATTCCAAATACTGCAGGACTATTATTTCTAAAGATGTAACCTTTAAGAAATGTAAATTTTACAATAGGAGTCATTTCATTAAAAATTGCACTATCAACATCAGCACTATCTTGTTCAACCCATAATGAATAATCATCAATTAAGCTATAGATTATTTTATCATCAAAAATTCTAACATGACTTTCTTCTGATTCAACTACAGCGTCATCAAATATTTTTACATTAAAAGATAAGATAACACCAAGATGTCGATCTTTTTCTTTTATTGCTTTAGCTTCCATTACATCTCTACGTGTTACAGGACCAATGTCAGCCTTGGAAATTGGGATTTGTTTACGTCTTAACATCTCAGTTAATGCTTCCAATGAACCTATTGTGTCACATTTTAAAATTAGACCAGTCGTTTCAGTATCAATGAATACTGATTTCATTTCAGATTCTATTAATTTTTTGAATTTTTCAGCTTCTATTAGATCTGATGTGGCATAAACTGTACTTCCCGGAAGTACACCATCAAGATCTGGTGATGCAATTTTGATTCCTGCTGCTGCCTGAACTTCATCAATTGGTTTGAATTTATCTCTAGGATCACGCATTTCATCTAATGGTTTTGGTAATAATAGTGCCTTAGGCTTAGTTATTATAACAGAATCTCTCTTTGCTACAACAATATTATCATCTTTTTTCAAAAATCCATCAACTAAGATCATATTTACAGTAGGTCCTAATCCAACTTCATCATTTACTTCAAGAATTATACCTCGTGTTGATTTTTCTTCTTGCTCTAATTTCTTCTTGAGAAATTGTTCAGTTAAACCAACTAAAACTCCCAATAATTCAGGAATTCCTACTCCTGTTCTAGCACTAATAGGTACTATTGAGACTTCTTTCGCAAAATCCTGAACTCGATAAAATGCCTCTGATTTATAACCTAAAATTGAAAGAGCACCTACAACGTTGTAAATTTGTTCATCTATTGTAGTTTGAACAGATGTACTCTGACTTTTTATTGCTTGGGACACAAGAGGCATATCATTTTTTTGCCAACCTGATATCATATCCACTTTATTTAATGCAACAACAAAAGGAACCTTCCTACTTTCAAGAATTTTTAGACTCTCATTTGTTTGAGGCTGTAATCCTCTATTGATATCAACCACAAGAATGGCTATATCTGCAGCAGAACCACCTCTAGCTCTTAAATTAGTAAATACTTCATGTCCTGGAGTATCAATGACAAGAATTCCTGGTATTTTAGTTTCAGATTTTCCAAGTTTTTCATATAATGATCCACATATTTTTTTAATAGTTTCATCTGGAAGAAAACTTGCACCTATATGCTGAGTTATTCCACCAGCTTCTCTAGATTGTACACCAGTTCCACGAATCTTATCTAAGATTGATGTTTTTCCTGAATCGACGTGTCCTAATACTGCTACAATTGGTTGTCTTATACCCAACGTTAATCACTTGAATACTACATTCACTTCCTTTTCAAAGCTTTCTAATGAGTCAGAAGCATGAATAATGTTTTCAGTAAATCCTAAACCAAAATCTCCTCTAATAGAACCAGGTTCTGCTTCAAAAGATTTTGTTGCACCAACCATTTGTCTTGTTGTTATAACAGCATTATTTCCTTCAATAACAGCAACTACTACAGGTCCTGATGTAATGTAAGATAATAATTCGTCAAAAAATGGTTTTTCTTTATGTATAGAATAAAATTCAGATGCAAGTTCTTTGGTAAAACTAAACATTTTTAATTTAATGATAACAAATCCTTTCTTTTCAAATCTAGATAGAATTTCACCGACTAATTTTCTTTTTACACCATCAGGTTTTACTATGAATAAAGTTTGTTCAGTCAATTTACTTCTTGACTTTAATTCCGCCTTTGACATATTTGTTTGTCCATTTTAATTTTCTTGGATCACGCTTTAAATCACGCATATTCTTTTTGCATTTTGCTGAACAAAACCACAAAACAGTACCATTATTTAGTGCAAGCATTGTTCCTGTACCTTTAGCGACAGGTCTGTTACAGAAATTACATGGTTTAACTAAAAGACTCATTTACATCACTAATGGATTTTTTTAGCTTCTCGTTCAGTTTCTCGTAATATAATAATATCAGACATTCTTACAGAACCTTTAACATTTCTTGTAAGAACTCGTCCCTTATCTTTTCCTTCTAAAATTTTAACTCTTACTTGAATTACTTCACCAGCAATGCCAGTTCTTCCAACAATTTGAATAATTTGTGCAGAAGCTAATTCGTCAGTACCAGATTGCTGACTCATTCTTCAGTAGCGCCACCTTTAGCTTTTGCAAGGGAGGCAATAACTTCATCAATAATATGTTGTGCATCACCTGCATCTAATATTGCAGCAGCAGCAGAAGTTACATCAATTCCAAGTGCTTTTCCTAATTCTTGTTTGTCTGGAACAAATGCATATGCTGCTCCTTGTTCTTCACAGATTAATGGAAGATGTGCTACCACTTCTGGTGGTTCAACATCTTCAGCAATTATAATTAATTTACTAATTCCTCTTTCAATTGCTTTGGTTGCTTCGTTAGTACCTTTTCTAACTTTACCTGTTTGGGCTGCAACTCGTAAAGCCTCCAAAATTGGACTAACAAGTTCTTGTGGAGTTTCATATTTTACGTAATATGGTTTGGCCATTCAAAAAATATCTTAAACTCGTCTTAAATATGTTATCTGGCTAAGATTAATTTAATTTTATTGATGTATTCTGACATTAAAACTTCAAGGTTTTTCTGATTATTAGACTCACCATATATTCTGATTATAGGTTCTGTACCACTAGGCCTAATCATAATCCAATTTTGGCTATCTAGAGTAATTTTTATTCCATCAGATGTATTTGAATTTGGAAAATCGTCTAAAAGTTGGGATACTATTTTGTTGGCATCATCATTTGAGCAAGAAATTTTATCTTTTGTAGTATATGATAAAGGAAGAGATCTGATGTTTTCAGCTATACTTTTACCTGAATTCGTTAGTAGATCTAAAACTAATGCTAATGTCATCGCACCATCACGAACCTGATTATGATTCCCATACATAAAACCACCATTTTCCTCAAATCCTATAAGTGCATTTTCAGAAACCATTTTTCTTGAAACTTCAACACTTCCAACTTTAGTTCGAATGACTTGAGAATTAGTTTGTAATGCAATTTTTTCAATTGTTGTTGCAGAATTCAAACAAGTAACTACAATAGAATTGAGATTTTTTTCTAATAGATAGCTACATAATAAAATAGCTGAACTATCTCCAGTAAGAATTTTACCATCGCCATCACATATTATACTTCGATCACCATCACCATCAAATGCAATTCCAATATCAGCATGATTATTTTTTACTAATATTGAAAGTTCAGATAGATTTTGTGGAGTAGGTTCTGAACCTCTACCTGGAAAATTACCATCAATTTTTTCATTTATAGTAAAAATCTCACATTCAAGTTCCTGACATAAACGAATTGCAGTAAGTGCTTGTGCACCATTACCAAGATCTAGAGCTACTTTTAATTGTCTAGAACATATCTTTGATACATTAACATGATCTTTTATTGCATTAACATATGATGTAATTGCTCTATTCTCATTTTTTGTAATACCTAGTCTTGATGGTTTCTTCCAATTTTGATTAAAATAAATATTCTCAATCTTTTTTTCATCATCTCTTGAAATTTCTACACCGTCAGAAGATACAATCTTTATTCCATTATATTCAGGAGGATTATGAGAAGCAGTAATCATTATTCCTCCATCGTATCCAAAATTTTTAGTAGCAAATTCTAAGCATGGAGTTGGAACAAGTCCTGCTAAATGACAATCTAAACCAGAATAATTTAATGCTGCAGAAACAATTTTTTCAATAGTACGACTAGAATGTCGTCCATCAAATGCAACTAAAATCTTTCCATTTTCAAAATGATTTGCAATTGATATGACTAGATCATTAATAAATTCTAAATTGAAATCCTTTCCAAAAATTCCACGAACACCATTAGTACCAAATAATTTGTCCATTTACAATCATTCCAATACCGATAAATTTGTCTGTTGTTGCTAATTGTTTGCGGGAGTAGCCCAGCCTGGTCAAAGGCGCAGGGTTTAGGACCCTGTCTCTTAGGAGTTCGTGGGTTCGAATCCCACCTCCCGCACCAGTTTTTTTGACTGAAATACCTTAAGCATATATGTAATCATACATCAACGACGCCATGAAAAAAAGACTAGTTGGAATAACTGTTGTAGGTAAAGACAAAGAAGGAATTGTAGCTAATTTTACAAATTTTGTATTTGAAAAGAATGGTAATCTTGAAAAAGTGAACCAAAATGTAATCAAAGGTCTTTTTGGTATGTATCTAGAAGTATCATTTACATCAAAAATTAATACAGAAAAATTTGATTCTGATATACAAAAACTTGCTAAAAAATTAAAAATGCAGGTTAATACTCATCATGAAACAAATTCTCAAAAAAATATTGCAGTTTTTGTAACTAAAGAACCACATTGTCTAAATACCATATTGAAATCTAGATCTAAAAAAGAGATTAAAGGAAATATTTCTGTAATAGTTGGTACTGAAAAAACACTATCATCAATTGCAAAAAAGGCAAAAATTCCATTTGTTGTAATTAATGAAAGAAGCCAAGAGAAAGCTGAGACAAAAATTTTGCAAGTTTGTAAAAAATATAATATTGATTTAATCGTTCTTGCAAGATATATGAGAATTTTATCACCTAATTTTGTCTGGAGATATCCAAATCGAATAATCAATATTCATCCATCATTATTACCAGCATTTCCTGGTGCATTAGCATATGAACAAGCATTTGAAAGAGGAACAAAAATTATTGGTGTTACATCTCATTATGTAACAGAAAATCTTGATCAAGGACCAATAATTTTCCAAGATTCATTCAAAGTAACTCCAGAAGATACATTAGAATCAATCAAAATTGCAGGACAAAAACTAGAAGCTGATACTTTGCTTAAAGCAACTAAGATGCATCTTTCAAATAAATTAGATGTACGTTGGAGAAAAGTTCACACTAAAAATAAGTGAAAGCAATGGACATCAACGAATTATATGATCCAGAATTTAGAAAATTAATCAAATCAAAAAAGCCCACAGTTATCATTCCTATAGGCTCAATTGAACAACATGGAGCCCATCTACCAATTTCAACTGACTCTGATATTGTTACAGAAATAGCATCGCGCTTGGCAAAAAAATGTGGTTTTATTGTTTTACCAACTATAAGTTATGGAGTTTCATTTGAACATGAACCTCTTTTCAATACAAGCCTAAAAGCGGATAATCTTAAGAAAATACTTGAGGACATTATTTTCTCACTTAAAAAAAATCACATTAAGAAAATTTTCATATTAAATGGTCATCATGGAAATTTAGAAACTTTAAAGCGTTTACCAGGTATTGAAACACTCTCATATTGGCATTTTATGGATCATAAATTCGATCACGCAGGGTTTGTAGAAACATCACTTATGCTGGCTATTTCAAACAAAGTAAAAATGAAAAAGGCAAAAAAAGGTCTTATCGCATGGAGGCTAAGTGAAAATGAAGAAAAGAGAATTAGTAAACTTTCTGCAGAACCAGGTGGCTTTCCTAAGGTTACAAAGAATGGTGTATGGGGTGATCCAACTGGTGCAAATAAAAAGGATGGTCAGGAATTTCTTGCTGAAATTGTTAGAAATCTAGTAAAGAAGTGTCAAACTTGACTTACCGAATTAATGTGAAAATTTTACCAGTCAACGTTTAATATACTCCTGAGTAGGTGATCCAATAAGTGAAATAGATGAGCGTAGATATGGCAGTAAAAGTATTGGATGAGTGTATTAACAAAGTGGTACTCATAAAACTCAAAGGTGACAAGACCATTCGTGGAAACTTGTTAGGATTTGACCAACACATGAATCTGCAACTCGACCAATCAGAAGAGATCCATTCTGAAGGCGAAACAAAAAGTCTTGGGTCCATAGTTGTTCGTGGGGATAATATAATTATGATCTCCCCACCTCCAAAATAGGTGAATAGCTATGGGTGCAGGAACTGCAGCAATGGGATTAATGTCAAGGAAAAAAACTCATATTAGATGTAGAAGATGTGGTAAAAATTCCTTTCATAAACGCCATTCAAGATGTGCAAGCTGTGGTCATCCTGATGCAAAACTAAGAAGATATTCATGGATTAAATGGTACACCTAGATGTTAAATCAGTTTTTTTCATTAAAAAATAATCAGCAGCCAAAGATTGGTGCAAATACACATGTTCAAAATCAATTACATTCATTAGAAATTGAAAAGGACATTCTAACAAAGACAATTTCTAGACTTTACGATGATGAGTCAGGATTATCAAAAATTCAGCGTGATAAATTATTACTTAGATATCAACATCAATTGGGAGTAATAATTTCTAGAATAGAAAAACTTCAGATTGTAAGTAAACATCCAGATTTAGGACCATTAGGAGAAGGTTTAATCACATTAATGGATCAAAAACTATCTCAGTTAGATCAAAGATTATACGAATTATCTTCAAAGATTCAGATAAGTCAAAACGAAAAAGTAGAAACAGTAACAAAAGAAATTAAAACTCAAGTAAAACCTAGTAAAACAGAAAGTTTGGTTACAGCTAAAATAGCTGTTGATACAATCTCACAACTAAATATCCCAAAAATAGATAATGAAGAAGTTAAAAAGAAATTTGAGATTACAACACTTACATCAGTTCCAAAACTTGATTCATATAAACAATCAAAATATGATCAAATGCTAGCACAGTTAGATAGTGATGTAATTACGCCACCAACACAACCTAAAAAAATAAAATTAGATGTACAACCAGAAGAAAAAATAATTACAAATAAAATAAACCCAGAAATTCCTAGTCAAAATAATGAAGAAAAAATTAAACCTGTAATTCATTTACCAGAAGAACCAGAACTTGATGATGATGATGATGACATTGCAGAAATAAAGGCTAAGGTAATGGAAACATTATCAAAAATTGAACAAGCAGAGGTGGATTAATGTCATTTGATAGTGCCATTAAGGCATTATCATTAGATGCACTAAAGTTTGTTAAAGATGAATATGTTATAGGTTTGGGTAGTGGCAGAGCTGCTACTGCTCTAGTTAATTCATTATCGTTATTTGTAAAAACAAAAAAAATTCAAATTAAATGTGTACCAACATCATTACAAATAAAATTAATAGCCGAAAAAGGTAATCTTGAATTGATTGATGCCGATCAAATTGACAAAATTGATGTAGTGTTTGACGGTGCAGATCAAATTGATAAAAACAAATTTTTGATTAAGGGTGGTGGTGGAGCCTTACTTAAAGAAAATATTCTAATTTCTGCAGCAAAAAAAGTAATAATTATGGCAGACAAAACAAAATTTGTAACTAATTTTAACAGAAGTGTTCCAATAGAAATTCAACCATTAAGTCGAAACATTGTCAAAAAAAATATTTCTAAGATTGGTGGTATGCCAGTTCTTCGTACTTTAGATAGAGGATATCCGTTTGTAACAGAAAATGGAAATTTAATTTTGGATTGTAATTTTGGTGTAATAAAAAATCCAAAGTCCTTACAACAAAAAATTCTGCAACTTGCAGGTGTTTTAGAAGTGGGAATTTTTACTAGAAAACCGGACGTAATTTACAAAGCAAAGAATAACGGAAAATTTGATGTATTAACTTAAAGTTCTAGAGACTAATCTTCCAAATCCAGTTTTGCCTACTACTTGAAGATCTTCTGCGACAGTTTCACCTCTTACAATTGTTCGAATAGGCCAACCTTTGAGCATCCAACCTTCATAAACAAGATAATCAGAAAAACCACCAAAAAGTTCAGAATTTGCTTTTTGCTCTTTTTTCAAATCTATTAGTGTAATATCAGCATCATAATCAATTTCAATACTACCTTTCGATTTCATACCAAATATTTTTGATGCATTCATACTAGTAAGTTCAACTAGTTGTTGTAAAGAAATTTTATTTTTGTTAACACCTTCACTTAGTAAAATTGGTAAAAATGTACCTACACCTGGAAAACCTGCAAGTGCATCCCATACATTTGCTCCATCTATCTTTAACTTTAATTCATTAGCAACGTGATCAGTGCCAATTGTATTAATTTGATTCTGTTTAACTGCATCCCATACAGAATTTACATCGTTTTGAGTTCTAATTGGCGGCATAACTTTTGCTAAATAGCCTTCCTGAGTTTCATGAGACAGAGTTAGATAGTGAGGACATGTCTCGACAAATATTTTTGTTCCGTTTTGTCTTTCAATTTTTATTTGCTCTAACGCATGAGCAGAACCAATATGAACAAAATAAATTATTGAATTATATTTTCTTGCAAACTCAGAAATTTTTTTAATTGATTTTACTTCCGAGTCAGGTGAACGACTTTGAGACCAAGCGTTTAATCCATCTTGGTTTTTTTCTTTTGCAGTTTTAATGCCACATTCGCATTCTTGATAATCTTCAGCATGAACTAATACAGGACAATTTAATTTTGATGCCTTTTTTACAACATTTTCAATTATCTCATCATTTACTTCTACATGTGATTCAATTAATTTTGTTTCACCTGGATTCATGTCCATATAGACATGACCAATATCACCACCAAGATTCATGTAAAGTTTGAAGGAAGTAATTCCTTTTTCTACACATAATTCCATTTCATCAATTTGTGATTGGTTAAAAATTGATGCATGAATTGCATAATCAACATAATGGGAATTTGAGCTTGCTTCAAGTTGTTTGTCAAGATTATTACTGAATGAACCATTCAATCTTAACATTCTCATCATTGTAGTTACACCTCCAATTGCTGCTACGTGTGATTCTGTTGTTGCAGATTTATCAATTGGTGAATAAACACCATAATGCATATGCGTGTCTATAAGACCTGGAATACTAACTAGACCTAAACCGTTAATTTTTTTATCACATGATGGAACATCGGTTGTAAATGATACAATTTTACCATTATCAATTACAATATTTTTTTCTATTATTCCATTTTTATGAACAACGTGTGAATCAACTATCACGGTATCATACGTCATTAAATTATGGGTATTTTCTTTGTATATTAGTTGAGTAAATGAATATACACTGAATAAGAATGATAAAAAATAGGGCCGATGGTTTAGGGGTATAATGCCACGTTCGCAACGTGGATGTCGAGGGTTCGATTCCCTCTCGGTCCATTTCTAGAAAGCATTATACATTAACATAAAATAATTAATTCATGAAAGTTTTCAATGGAAAAGAAGCTGCAAATGATTACATGTCAAGTCATACACTTGCATTTTCTACACCAGAATTAACTTTGATGAGATTTTCATTTTGGTTAGGAGATATGGTACCAGATCCAGAAAATAAAGAGGAAGGTATACCTAGATTGATGACATACATAGAAGAGAAAGATTTTGCTCCAGTTGAGATTATTGATGATGAAAAGTATGTTCCAACAGGTGCAGTATTAGGTAGTGGAATGTATGGTAGCGCAAATTCCAATGACTCGCCAGATGCAGAACAATTTTGCTCAGAGTGTGGTGGAAAAAATTCATCTTCAGCTAAATTTTGCCGAGAATGTGGAATTAATTTAATTTAGATAATTACTGTTTTGTACCACATTTGGTACAAAATTTTGCATTTGGTCTAAGTTCTCCACCACATGATGTACAACTTCCACCACTTTGTCTTGTAGGAAGTAATGAAGGATCAGGTGTTGGTAAAGTTCCAGGTTGAGAAAATGCTTCATTAGTTCCCATAACTGAAGGAGGTCCTCCAACAGGATTGTCAGCAGTGCCAGAACGAGGAGGAACACCACCAGACATCATTCCAGGTTGCCCCATTCCTGGCATTAATCCAGGAGATTGTGTACCACCAACTCCTGCACCAGATGAAACTCTATCCAGTGTTTTTTTCATTTCCATTAGTGATTTGATGGCTAAAAATTCTAAGGCAGAATAAGCTACAGTGTAATCACCTAATTTTTGGAAAAATTCTTTATCCGAAAGCTTTCCTGCTTTGTACAAATTATTTGCATCAAGAAAAGATTCGTAATATCCTTGTGATTCATCAAATAGTGTGGATAATTTTTCAAAAGTAAGATTTAATGTATCAATTTCTCCTAGTGACATAGACTAAACTGGATAATTGTAATATTAATAGTTTAGAATAAAAAGAAGAAAGTTAGTAGTGCCTAAATTTTTTCTAGTGCTCTATCAATCATATTTTCATAAGTTTCCTTAGAACCTGCACCTACTTGTTGGGCAATTATTTCGCCTCGGTTAAGTAGAATCAGAGTTGGAATACTGAACACATTGTATTTTGAGGCTACTTCACCTGCCTGATCAACGTTCACTTTAACAAAATTAACTTTGCCTTCATATTTTTCCATACTAGATAATTCTTCTACTACAGGACCAACCATTCTACAAGGTCCACACCATTCTGCCCAGAAATCTACAAAAACAGGTTTGTCAGAACTTATGACATCAGTTTCCCAAGTTTTTGCATCAGATATTTGTGTAATTCCCATTATTATCAGAAATTGTCATCTTTGCATATGTAAAAAGGTTCACATAGTTCTATAATTAGATATTAAATTAAAATTAATAAAATCTAACAAAAATATACTTAAATGACCAAAATGATTTATTGGAAATATGAGTTCTGAATTAAGATTGAAAAAACTTAGAGGTTCAGGTGGATTTGTAATGGCTAAAGTTACAGATGAACAACAAAGTAAAGGAAATTTAGGAGGTCCAGATCTTTTTTTGGCTCCAGTTGGAAGATTAGAATCTGATAAGATTTCAAAATATTTTTGTAATTCTTGTGAAAAAGAAACCGAAGGAAGTCCAAATATTGAATTTGAGAATCCAAATGAAGAAGTTGCTGAAAATTTAATTTTAGTAGAAAGAGGCAAATACATTTGCAATGAATGTGATTCCACAATTGCTGAATATAGAGAATTTAAAAAATCTGATGAACAAATAGAAGTTGGATTAGCAAATCCAGTTGAACAAAATCAAGATTCAACATTTTCAGATTTTAGTAATTTTACAGAACCTGATTCTACTATACAACAAGAAATTGTAAGTCAGACAAATCCAGTTGATTCAACTTTTAGATCAATTATGGGAATGGATGTATTTGATGAAAATGCAAAGAAAATTGGTGTTGCAAAACAAGTTGGTGTTAATTCAAGTCAATCATTAGTTCTTGTAATTTCGGATAGTGGTGGAAATGATGTTAGTGTGAATTGGGATAGAATTGGTACTGTAGGAGAAGTCATATTTTTAGGAAAAAATGACAAAAATATAGCACAAATATCAAATGTTCAAGTTGGTGAAGGGGCAAGATGTCCTGGATGTAATTTTGATAATAAGCCTGATTCTAAATTCTGTGAGATGTGTGGATCAAAAATATAGATTTTAACAGGCAAGATTTATCTAACTAACTTATTCACAAATCATAATTTGGGTTCACAAAAAATTATCAAGGATATTATCATAGTAGGAATTGTTGTCCTAGTTGTTTGGGTAGGATTACAAGTTGTTTTTGGCACATCTAATCCATTTTATGTTGTTTCGAGTGGAAGTATGATTCCTGCACTACAAGTGTATGATGTTATAGTAGTTGAAGGTAACACATCATTCCAAGATGTGGAGAAAGATGACATAATTGTATTTTTTTCTCCTTTGAAATATGATAAAGGAGAAGAGAGAGTAATTGTTCATAGAGTCCAATTAATAGCTAATGATGATCCAAAAATAATTAAAACAAAAGGAGATAATAATCCTGGTTCAATCTCAGGTACAGATTTTCCAATTACTGAAAGAGAGTATATTGGAAAAGTTGAATATATAATTCCACAAGTTGGATATATTACTCAGATATTACAACCACCAGTAAATTACATTATAATTGCAATAATTATTGGAGTAATGATAGTAAAGCATTTTTCAAAGAAGAAAAAAGAAGAAGTTACATTTCAATACACTTCAAAAGAAAATGAAGAAAAATCAAAAAATACTGAAATTCTAAATATTGATGTAGATAAGGAATATGTAGAAAAATCAGATGCCACTGAAGAGTTCAAACTAAAAGATTCTGAAGATTCAAAAATAGATGAAGATAAAAAATAATTTTTTAATCATTACCTAATTTGAAAACACGTTCAAAATATTCAGAGTTTTCTGTAATTTCATCTGGAGTTTCTTTAACTTTTGCTAAATTTTTAGCGAGTTTTTTCTTATATCCTAATTGCATTTGACGAGCAATCTGAATTCTTTGTGCTTGTGGAGAACCAGCACCATGCATTGATTCAGTTAAGTAACCAACTGCATTTCTACCCATAGTCATATTTTCAATTAAACGTAAAACTCGCATTCTATTTTCAACATCAACTCCTGATTTTCCTTTCAAATATTTTTTAAGTATTGGACCTGTCTCTGGGCTTCTAAATTCAGCTTCTGATGGTAACGTTACCAACAAGCCACCAGCAATATCTTGTGCTAATCTACTAATTTCATAAGGAAAACGCGTTACATTATGCTTACATACATTTGCTAACATGTCATCATTTAAGAAAACACCAGATTTCATTTTGTGTGCTTGATATGATGAAGATATTCCTGCTGCATAAATTGACTCATTTAGATGAGTCATCTCAATAATCTTATCTTTAATGTGTGATACTTTTGGTACACCATTATAATCAGCAACTGCTGCTGCAGCACCAATTAGTACATCACCTAATCCTGTCTTACAAACATAACTTCTTCTATGATAACAAGTGAATCTTTCAACTAACATTGCTGCAAATTCATGTTCACCATTCATGAAAATCATTTCGTTTGGAATAAACACTCTATCAAGTATAACCATAGTTTCTTGTCCACCATATTCAGAATTACCTACATCAATGTCACCAGGTTCCATACTGCGAGTATCACATGATTGTCTTCCATAGATGTACTTGATACCAGGTGCATCTACTGGGATTGCACCAACTATTGCATAATCTTTATCATTTTCTTCTAATCTCATAGTTGGCATAACAATCATCCAATGTGAATTAATTGTACCAGTTTGATGTGCTTTAGCACCAGTAATGTAAACACCTTTCTCATCTCTATCTACAATATGAACAAACAAATCAGGATCCTCTTGTTCACTTGGGGAAAGACTTCTGTCTCCTTTGACATCAGTCATTGCACCACCAATTACCAAATTTTCATGTTGCACAGTTTTGATAAATTCTAAAAGTCTTTGATGATATTTTGTATTATGTTTTTCATCAATTTCAAATGTTGTAGAGTGTAACGAATTTAATGCATCCATGCCCACACATCTTTGGAAACATGTTCCGGTAAGTTGACCTAATTTTCGCTGCATTTTATTTTGTAAAACTAAATCTTCTGCACTTTCAGCAATATGTAGAAAACGATTTACATGTTCTCCAGATATTGATGATTTTGGAAATGCTAATTCCTCTTCTTCTACTGCAAGATCATAAGTCCTTGCAACTGCATTTATGGAAGGACGAATCATTGGATGATCAACTGGCTCTTTGACTAATTCACCAAAAAGATAAACCTTAAGATCACGACCACGTAAACTTTGTATGTATTCTTCACCATTTCTTATTGGTCTAACTGTTTTCTGCATATCTACATTACAACTTCATCTTATAAATAATTAAAGAATTTCCGTATAGCTTCGCCTAATTTTATAGACCAATTCGAACGTCAAGAATTTTACAACCTTTACCTTTTTCCATAACAAGTACTGGATTCATATCTAATTCTTTGATCTCTTTAAAGTCTGTGACAAGTTGTGATAATCGTTGAATGCATTCAGATAATTTTTTAAGATCTGATGGTTTTTCTCCTCTAACACCTTCTAGTAGTTTTTTGGTTTTAATTGAAGATATCATATCATTTGATTCTATATCAGTCATTGGTGCTAGTTTGAATGTTACATCTTTTAGAATTTCAACATAGATTCCACCCATTCCTAACATGACAACAGGACCAAATCCTGGTTCAAGTTTTGAACCAATTATCATTTCCTTTCCACCTTTGATCATTTCGTTCACTAAAACACCCTTGATCTCAGCCTTCTTGTTGTATTTTTTTGCATTTTTTACAATTTCTCTAAATGAAGTTGTGACATCTTTGTCGTTAGTTAGATTAACCTTTACACCACCAGCATCAGATTTGTGTATGATTTGTGGTGATGCAATCTTCAAAACAATTGGATATCCAATTTTTCTAGCTGATTTTACTGCATCTTTCTCATTTTTTGCAAGTATACTTTTTGGTAATGGAAATCCATATGCACGAAGAATTTCTTGACCTTCTTCTTCAAGTAAACTTGTTCTTTTTTCCTTTTTAACCTGATCAAAAATTTTCTTTGCTTTTGATTTGTTAACTGTAAATTTTGTTATCTTTCCTGAAGGTGTCTTTATCCAATCAACAAATCTAAGCATTGCTTTTAGTGCACGAATTGAACCTTCTGCATACGTATAATAGGGAATATCACCATCTGCTAAAATTTCTCTATTTGTAATTCCTTCATCAAGTCCCATTAAACTTGCAAGCATTGTTTTTTTGTATTTTTTTGACATCTTTACAATAACTTCAGCCAGTTTATCATAATCCAAAGTAGCTGATGGTGTACACATTGAAATAACTGAACCGACATTTTTGTGCTGTAATACTTCGTTTAGTACATTTTCAAATCTATTAAAATCTGCATCACCTACAATATCTACTGGATTTCGTGAACTACCCCAAGGTGGAATAACTGCATCAATCTTTGATCTGATTTCTTCAATTTTTGCCATTTTAATTCCAAGTTTTGAGCATGAATCTGTAGAAATAATTGCAGGACCTCCTGCATTAGAAACTATTACTAATTCACCTTTTTCTGGTAATGGTTGTTTTGAAAATGCAGTTGCATAATCAAATAATTCTTCCATCGTATCAACTCTAATTGCACCTGATTGTTTTAACAATGCATCATAGATTTCATCAGAACCCATCAATGCACCAGTATGTGACATTGCAGCTCTTGCACCTTCAGGACTTCGTCCAGACTTTAGAACTAGAACTGGCTTTTTCTGTTTCTTAGTAATTTGTTTACAAACTTTTAGAAATTCTTGACCATTGCCCATATCCTCAAGATACATAACGATAACTTTGGTTTGTTTGTGTTCTGCAAGTATTTTTAGAATATCAATTTCACTCATATCAGCCTTATTTCCCATGCTTAATACAGCTGAAAATCCAATTCCTTGTGCACTAGCATCTTCAACTAATGCAGCACAAATTGCACCACTTTGTGAAATTAAAGCAATTTCTCCAGATTTTGGAGTAATTTTTAGAAATGTAGAATTCATCATTGTCTTTGGATCCAGATTCATTACACCGAGACAGTTAGGACCTATTACCTGAATAGAATATTTTTTTGCGATGTCTTTTAATTTTTGTTCTAATTTTGCGCCTTCTTCATCTACTTCTTTGAATCCAGCTGTAATTACTATAGCACCTTTAATTTTTTTCTTACCACATTCTTCTAAAACTGTAGGAACAATCTGATTTTTGGTAACTATTACAGCTAAATCAATAGATTTTGGTACATCTAAAACTGATTTGTATGCTTTTTTACCAAAAACTTTGTCCCTAGTTGGACTAATTGGAAAAACTGTTCCTTTGTAACCTTTCATTATGTTGGAAGTAATTGCACGACCAACACTTCCTTCTTTATCTGAAGCACCAATTACTGCAATAGATTTTGGAGATAAGAAAACAGATTCTGCCATATGCTTTTTGATCCAAGCATAGTCTATAATTAAAGCTATTCACAAATTAACTACCAAGCATTTTTCCTGCAAGATTTTCATTTCTTGGAACCCACTTTATTTTTAGATTAGAAAATTTAGCCATTAGTATCCAAGCCTCACGTGCAAAAATACGTAATTGCTCATTATTTATAGCAAATTCATGGTTGAGTTGATTTACTGTATTTTTTGAATCACTGTAAATAATAATCACATCATCAGAATTTGCATATTTCTGTAATGCGGAAATTATTGCAAGATATTCAGCTTGATTATTTGTAATTCCTGGTTTTTCTTCATAGAATGATTCTCCAGTTTCTTTTACAAAGAAGCCATAACCTGATTTTGTTCCACCTGAGCCATCTACATAGATGTTTATTCCCATACTATTTCTCTAATCTATTCAACAGTGCTTTGAAAATGAATGGGAACACTGTAGTGATTTCTGCATGAATTGTTGTTTGCTTTGCATCTTGTGTGACTTTTCCCCATGAAATAGCTTCTTTAACCAAAGCACCACTAGAACTTCCATCAAATTCTTGTGCTGTGGTTATGTACACTGCATAATCTAATCCATCACGATATTGATTCCACCAAAGTGCATGATGTTTTGGAACACCACCACCTAAAAGTAATGCACCTGATTGCTTTGCTTTAAAAACTAGACCTGAAATAAAATTTGCATCATCAATAAGATTTAATTTAAAATCTGGATGATTCTGTGAGAACAACCAGATTTGACTTCCTACTGCACCATCCATTATTCCAGGTACAATTACTTTGATTTCGTTTTTGTATGCCCAATAAAGAAATGAATCTTCACCCATTATTTTACCAAGTTCCTTTGTAATGTCAGCAGTAGACATTTCTTTTTTTCCAGTTTTATAGACTTGTTCTAAAACACTTTGTACTTTTTCTTCAATTACAGGACCATAACTTTCTAATGGTACAATGATATTTCCAAGTCTGTGCATATCTTGTTTTGCAAGTATTTTATCATCCATAGAAAATGAACCCTCTTTATAATTTGAAAAATGTCTTGCAATATCATGATCTAGTGCACCACACGTTGTAAAAACAATATCAAACCATTTTTTCTTAATCATGTCTTTGATTATTCCTCGAAATCCAGTGGAGACTATTGCCCCAATAAAAGATAAAAATTTTAGACAATTTGGATTTTCAATCATGCTAGAAAGTATTTCTAAGCCTTCTGTGACGTTTCTAGATTCAAAACCTCCTGATTCAGCCATTTCTTGGAAAATTTGATTAATTTCAGAATCCTTGCTAATTGATATATCTTTTACAGGTCTTCCAGGTTTTATCATATCCAAAATAAGTTATTAACTCATTTAATGGTTCGGTTATTCAAATTTTGAAATACATAATTTTCCATAAACATAAAAATACTAATCTAAATTAATTTTTGATTTTTTTAATATTTCTGTAAATTTATCTGGAACATTAACAGCTGAATCTTGAAGAGATTTATAGTATTTGTCTAGTTTTTTGTATAATCTTTTTGGTTTTCTTGGTTCTTCATTACTTAATGCATACAATGCTAAAATAGGAAATGCTATTGTTGCATCTGTATAAACTGTAATAAGATCTTCATGAGAGTCATGTACCTTCCCCCAGCTTTTTCCTTCCTGAAGTGTTGCACCAGATAATCCACCAGTATCAGGTCTAGCATCAGTTATCTGAATTATGTAATCTTGACCACCATGATTTTTTCTAAGAATCTGATCTAAAAGAGGACCTGTTTGTTGTGCAGTATTTTTTGGTACACCACCACCTAATTCTAAAATACCAGATTTTTTTGAATTATAAACTATTGCTGCCTGTTCAATTATTTCTCTAACAAAATCAAGATTATATTGTTGATTTTTTAATCTATGAATTGCCAAGTTTAATGCTAATGATGAATCCTTTAGTGTTGAAATATAGACTGGAACATCAAGGTCATATGCAGTTGCAACAAAACTTCTTTCTGGGTATTTTGCCTTTTTTTTGGTTATACTACCTAAAACATTACAAAATTCAGCAGTTGTAAATGGTTTATCTAAAATTTTATCCTGAAAAATTTTCTGAATTACCTGATCTTCCATTTCTAATGTTTCATTAAATTTTAGAAAAACATCACGAATACGCACAATTTCCTTATCATATAGAATATTGTCATCCACTTCAAAATGTCCCTGTTTTATAGGAAAACCCCATGCAAAATGATCTTCATGATATACATTTGCGCCAGTAGTTACAATCCAATCAACAAATCCTTTTTCTAATAATGTCTTAATTATTCCACCAAATCCTACTGGTGTCAGTGCACCTGCAACAGTTAGACAAATAGTTGCATCATCATGAATCATTTTTGAATATAATTTTGCAGCCTCGCCTAACTGTCTGCCATTAAAACCTGAACTTGCATAGATCTCAACAAGTTCTTTGATTGTCATTTTAGAATCAAGTTTAATGTGTGGAATTTCTTTTCCTTCAAAATTATGATGATCCATATTGTCAAAATATGAGGTATAGATTTTAATGTTTTAATTTATTACAAAAAGGATGGATGAACATACACATGATGATGGTACTACCCATAGTCATGGTGATGGTACTACCCATAGTCATGAAGGAAATGAACATGCTGAGGATCAATTTAATGCAAAAAAAGAAATGCTGTTGAAACAACTTCTTACTTCAGAAGCTAGATTGCGATTAAACAATGTCAAAATGGTAAAATCTGAATTAGCAAATATGGTTGAAAATTATCTATTAGGTCTTGCAAGTCAAGGTCGAGCTACAGGCCAAATTACTGATGAACAACTAAAACAAATTCTATTATCTGCACAGAAACCAAAAAAAGATTTTAAAATCAATAGAATCTGATCCCAAATAATATAATTATACATAAATAAAACAACGCTACACATTCATGATGGTAAATAGAGCAAATTCTTACAAAGGCGTATCTATGAAAAGTAAGTTAATCATGATTGCAATAATGTTTGTAATTGTGAATCTGATATTTTATTTTGGATTTGATTCATCTGATGAATCAGGAGAAAATAAAGAACTGGATATTGACATAAAGTTAAATGATGAAATCCAAAGTGATTTACAATATGATTTTCTTCAGAGAACAAATGAAAATTTAGACGTATCTTAATTGTAAAAAGTTCTAAGTGTGATTTTTAATTCAGTAATATTGATGCATTTGTCTTTGTTCTAATCCTTCTTGTTCAAAGTGATTATGGTTTTTTCCTGGATCATGATGAGCGTGAACTACTCCATCAACATGACAATGTGTATTATCAATTATGTTCTTCATGAAGACATCATTGACGCTTAGAATCAAATTTGTTGCTTCAACAGCAGTTTTGAAGATTTGTTGTTTCACAGCCACCGTTTCAATTATTTTCGATAATGACATATCAGAGATGTTTCTTGTTTCCGAGTTAATTCCATACCATTTTATTTTCCCATTCGAGTTTGCAAATTTTGCTTGTAGGCGTGTTTTTGTGTCTAAAACATTCATTCCTACATTCCTAGCTAAAGTTAGAGGGATTTCTAGGATTGAGTCAGCAAATTTTTCAACTACTATCTGTTCTTTACCATCAATAGTTACAGATTGTTTTTTAATTTTTTGTGATAAAAGCCCCTCTACAGAACCTGCACCACAAACAACAAATGGACTCTCAATGAAATTTTGCAGAACGTGAAATGCATTTAGAATATTTCTATGAAGTTCATCTAGATATCGTTTTGAGTTTGCTCTTAACAATATTGTAACAGATTTTGGGGATTTACCTTCTACAAACACCATTGGATCACCACCGACAGTTTTTTCGTATATTTTTCTTGCAAAGCCTAATTCATGAGAAGATATTTTTTCAATACTTTCACAAGTTTTAGCATTAACTGCTTTTTCTAACCACCATAAATCATTGTACTTTACACGTCTCATTGAGATTATGCCTTTTTTTGCAAGAGATTCTTGAACGAAATCATTTACACCTTTTCTAGAGATTACTACATTAGCACCAGAATTAACAATATTTTGTACAAGATGATCAAGATCATTATTTTCTTGAACAAGAAATTGGCTCATTTGTTCAGGAGATGTAATCTCAATTTCTGATTCATATCTTGTTTTCATTGTTTCTAATGGTTCATTGATTAAGAGAATTTTTGCATCATTGATGCATTTTGGCATTGCAGAACTGTCTATTGTTTTATCAATCAGAGTACCCTTAATCAATTGGATTTCAGTTACATTTCCAATCTTATCTTCAATTTTAATATCGTCGATTGCAAAATGATTATTTTTCAAGTCTGCAACATCAAGTACAGCTTCAATAATCATATCAACTATTTTCCCTTGATCTTCTTGTAAATCAAAAATTGTCTTTCCAGTAATACAGGTGATTAATAATTCTCTCATTTTTTCCAAATTGTCATTGTTTTGTTTTATTTTAATTTCATCTAAATAATCCAAGACCAAATCAAGACCCATTTCATATCCTCTAACTATGGTTGTAGTTGGGATTCCCAAATTTAGTAATTCTTTGGCATTACCCAATAAACTACCCATCAAAATAGCCGCAGATGAAGTACCATCGCCCACATGAGTATCAACAGTATTTACTGCATCAATAACAGATTTTGCCGCAGGATGGTCTACGTCTACTTTTCTTAAAAATGCACCACCGTGCTTTGTTAAAGTATCTTCTCCAAGTATATCGATATACATTTTTGACATTCCCCGAGGACCAAGACATGTTTTAACTAGATCAGCAACTACCATGCCAGAGAGCAGATTGTACATTTGTGCTTCGTTGGTTCCAACACGAGATATATCGTCATCTAATAATCCAGGATATTTCATGGTATTTTTTCACCTATCTATTTAAAAATATTTGAAGTGATAGATCGCAAATAAACGATCACACCATTATGTTTCATTCTTATTTCTTCATTCTCTCGAGATAATCTTTTTCATATTTCGCTAGATCAGAATTATCAGAATTATCAGGCGAGTCTGAATCACTTGGACCTCCACCCATGGCTTGAGATCCATCACCAAAGTGTTTCAAATCTTCTCCAGAAATCACATCTTCTTCTGGTGGTACATAATCTCGAACATCATGTCTAGCTTTTCCTGGATACTTGTGTTGTGTAGCATATGCAACTCCAACAAATACAATTAATGAAACTATTGGAGGAATCATTGTATCGAGTCCCCACCATTCTTCTGGCATAGTCCAAAAGAATTGTAATCGTAATACAGATCCTATAAGTAATGCAGCGATAGTTGCAGGCATATTTGCCTTCTTCCAGAAAAGTCCTAATGTTAACGGAACAAATGCACCTGCAAACATTATATCAAATGCTAAAATGAGATAAACTCCTGGTGCCGGAACATAATAACCAATTGCGGTTCCAATTAACATCATTGGAACTATTACGATACGAGTTGTGTTGAGTAACTTATTGTCACTCCAATTAGGTTTGTTCATCCACCGTCTTCGGATAATTCTCTGCATGAGATTCCTAGAAATAACACTTGAAATGGCCAGCAATCCACCACTCGCAGTTGACATTGATGCACCTACAACACCC
>Ga0209089_10000312_pt1 | contig 45645 bp, 43 predicted proteins | sample ArcticOcean_MG_C_FD_187431 | JGI IMG/M metagenome (GOLD analysis project Ga0209089, IMG submission 187431) | Marine microbial communities from western Arctic Ocean - ArcticOcean_MG_CB2_150 (SPAdes) (version 2) | ecosystem: Environmental > Aquatic > Marine > Oceanic | place: Arctic Ocean: Canada...
TTTTATCTTTTTTTGCCGATGGCTCTTTAGGACCGTCAGCTTTGGCGGCAACTTCCACCGTTTCCGTTTCTCTACTTTCACCATTATTTTTACACTGCGATGTCAGCTTATTTTCATAAATGCCATGAAGCCATCCTTCTACTTTCCGTTTATCAGATGCCTCTGCCGAGATCTTTACCCAGCCGTCTTCCGAATTCAGGTTCGAAATTGTCCCGCACAGGATGCTGGCCCGACTAAGAGCACCCCCCGCCGGCATGGCATTGAGGGACACCTCGACCCTCTTTTTTGTCCCCTGAATTCCACTTTTTACGGCCACCGTATTATACTTCTGGGCCTGGACAGGTAGATCTAAAAGAAAAACCGATAAGGTTAAACCGACAATGAACAAACGCCAATCAACCAAATTCAGCACGAAAACAAAACTCCCAAGTAACTGTTTTTGTCAGCTATTTGTTGTTTTACAGTAATTTTTGCGTCATGCACACAAAAATCCAAGCTGAAAATCAATACCAATTAATCCATCTATATCCTTGAAAAGATAAGAATGATTAATCATTTAGACATTTGATAATAAAAATAGAGGTATTTCTGATGACCTACATATGGACTGGTCTGATATTTTCTGCTGCAGCTGCAACGGAAATTGGTGGAAGCTATGCCTTCTGGGCCTGGCTAAAATTGGAGAAAAGCGCTCTTCTAATCGTACCAGGTCTCATCTCACTCGGGATTTTTGCAATCTTGCTAAGCCGCGTTGATAGTGCCTTTGCGGGACGGACGTTTGCAGCCTACGGAGGCGTATACATTGTTGCTTCCTTGGTTTGGTTGGTGGCGGTAGAAGGCAAATTTCCAGATCGATGGGATTTACTTGGTGGTTTCATCTGTATAGTTGGCGCTAGTGTGATCATATTTGGCCCGAGACCAACATAATTGAGTGGTCAAATCCACGCTGATCAGACGAGACAAAAAACACCTCCTCCCAAATTTAGTTAAACCAATGTAGAAAAAGTTCTGGGATTACAGCTTACAAGGGTGACAAAACAATAATCATGTTAGCACCCCATAAAGGGGGTGGTTCAGTTAATACACTATCAAAGATCCTGAATACAAAAGACTCAATTAGCTTTTTCACAGGGTTACCCCGTCTAGCCGATAGACGTCGCTCAACTCTATAGCCAGCGGCATAGGCCAAATGTTCAATGCTACCAGGACCATATACCGCTTTATGCGTCAGGTCGTTGTATTGATATTGTAACCCAAAAGGGGACGCCGCATTAGGAATACGCAAAATAATCTTACCATTTTCGGTGAGATGAGTTCTCAACTCGGATAATAATTTTCTGCCTTCAAAATAAGAAAAATGTTCAAAAACATCCAACATTACAATTCTATCGAAGTGATTTTCTGTGTTTTCCAAGGCTACCCAGATATCACCAATTGTTACATTATCAGCGATAGACTGCGGCATGTATTCTAATACTTTTGGATCGCTATCTATACCTTTAAAGTCCCTAATCCCCTTGCTCTCAAGATAGGCAAGAAATAACCCTGTACCTGTGCCTAGTTCTAATACTGAATGATATGGTTTTACTTCAGCAGGCACCCAAATCTGCTCATCAAAATTACGTATATGCTTTTTCCGCACACTCGCATTAACATAAGTTCTATGCCTGTCGTAGACTTGATAAAAGTCTTCTATTTTTTCAAATTTTAAATCTAAGGCCATTCCTGAAACCATTCCCAATTTGTATAAGGCACTGTTACGCTTCCGGTTTGTTACTTTATTTTATTCAATAGCGAACTCGAAGACCCTCCCCATGGTGAGGCTCGGTTATTGGTCTTTTTTAAAGCCAATAGAAACAAATTGTATTAGTCGAATAATGATAACGGTACATTTCCGATCATAAAAAATCTTGTAGCTCCTTACCAAACCCCAAAAAATTTACTGATGATTTTAATAACTTAAAAGGACACTTGTTTAAATCACCAACCTAAGACAGCACATATTTATGAAAGCTCTTTGTTAATGCTTCCTCTGATAGACCCTTAAAAATCAGCACCAACTGTGTTTCTTCTTTGCCGTTGGGCCAACTTTCAAGCCATTTAGGTGGACTCACAACATTGCCGACCGCCTCCAAAAACATTGGTCGATCTGAATTTGATAATTTAATAATGCCCTTCATCCGCAATAGAGCAAAAGGTCGCAGGGAATAAATCATCGACAACCAGTCTCGCAGCTTAACCTCGTCAAGAGGCTTCTCATAGACCAATGACCAAGATGCTATATCGTTATGACGCGATTCAATTTCGTGCACTGCGTCATGATGGGATTTGTGCCTGTTCCCGTGGCCCTCAAGTATAGGATACGAGGGACTTTTAACGAGGTCCGAGAAGAGTAATGCTGGATCAATTCTGCCGTGCTCAACTACTTCAATTATTAGTGTGGGATTAATTCGATGGAGAAAATTCCTTAGCTGGTTTAGATGATCTGAGGAGATTGAATCGGATTTAGAAATTAAGCCAATATCCGCCTGGACAATCTGGAACATCGCTTCTTCAAATTTACTTGTTTGAGCTTTCCCTTGAACACCGTCGACAACCGTGATCACGCGGTCCACGAGGCATCGGTCGATAACGGCCTTGTCGCTTTGAATGCTGTTAATGATTGGACCAGGGTCTGCCAGACCCGTTGTTTCAATCAAAATTCGCGAAAACTGGGGTATTTGTTCATTTCGTACTTTAGCAAAAAGATCACAGATAGTATCTATCAAGTCACCCCTCAATGAACAACAAATACAGCCATTTTCCAGTAACAGTGTATTTTCAATTGCCGTCTCAACTAGAAGGTTGTCTATACCGATCTCACCGAATTCATTTATGATTAGAGCAGTCGATCCCAAGCCCTCCTGCCTAACCAGATAATTAATCAAGGTAGTTTTCCCACTCCCCAAAAACCCGGTAACAACAGACACCGGAAGCCTATTTGGTAATAATGCCTTTATTCTCTCAGACATATTGTCCATCCTAAATTATTGCACCAAACAGCTATCTGACTGGTGAATGTTTGCATCTTAGAAATTTCGTTTAGATAATAACAGACTTAAAGAAACATTAGAGCATTGGAAGTCTGTATGTCTGAAACACAATCTCACAACATGACCCTTCTCTCCCACAATGACCTTGGCGGTTTTGGTGGCGTTGGCGAGGGGATGGCATTGCAAGTTACCAACAAGGATAAACGTATCTTATGGATTGCTCATGAGGGTCCACCCAAAAATTTTACCGGTGTCGATGTCTCAGATCCAAAAAACACAAAAATTGTCTGTCAGACAGAATTGCCCCACCAGAATATGCGCTCTAATTCTCTTGAGGTGACAGGAGACATCCTTGCCGTTGCCTATCAGGTCTATGAGTTAGGTTTGGAGCCGGCAGGTGTCGAACTATTTGATATTAGTGAGCCCGAAAACCCAAAATCGATTGGTTTTCATTCGACCGCAGGGCCCCACTCCCGGGGAGTACACTGCCTTTGGTTTGTAGATGGGGAGTATGTTCATATGGCCAGCGGCGCTCCCGATTTCACTCCACGCCATCCAAGAGACGATCAATTTTATCAAATTATCGACGTCCGCAATCCTAGCAAAATGGAGGAAGTCGGTCGTTGGTGGTACCCTGGCACCAGCGAGAAGGACGACGCTCCGCCTCCTGATCGGATCAATCCCGATCCCATCGAAGAGCTGCGAGGTGGTGACGCCTTTCGTCTTCACAATGCCAATATTTATCCAAGTCATCCTGACCGAGCTTACTTAGGTTATATTGACGGTGGAGCGGTTGTTTTGGATATCTCGAATAAATCCAATCCTCAGGTTGTTTCCCAATGGAGCCCTCATAATCCTTACCTTGGCTTTACCCATACGGTCCTTCCGCTATTTGATCGGGGTTTGCTGATCGTAACTGACGAATGCATCAAGGATGATGGTGAAGACTGGCCAAAGTTAACCTGGGTCATAGATGCTCGTAATGAAAAAAACTTAGTACCGATTAGCACATTGCCACTCCCATCGGTAGATGAATTCGGCAATAAAGGAGGGAGGTTTGGCTCCCACAATTTGCATGAAAACCGGCCCGGACCTTCGTTTTTTAGTGAAGAAATAATCATTGGAGCCTTCTTCAATGCCGGAATTCGGGTCTATAACCTGAAAAACCCCTATCAGCCTGAACTGGTCGCCTATTTCATCCCGCCAGGCCCCATAAACTCTCGCGTCAGCACAATCCAGATGAACGAAGTCTATGTTGACGAGAATGCTATAGTATACGCAGGTGACAGGTGGGCGGGAGGACTATACGTCATGGAAATGAATATCTAGGAAGCCAATGCGATAGATTTAAATGGCAAACGACTATCCAAATTTCTTGTCATTAGACTTTCCAAGGACACTGATCATATACGGTCAGTGTAGTAACCCGGTAACTACCTTCAAAAATATTAGCATCCTGCCGAGCGACAACGCATTTGAGCTTTCCAGCAATTATGCGGAATTATACCCGTCGTCGCCCGGACTTAGATTTAGCAGTTCAGGTTGGTTAGAAATATCCACCCGGCAGATGTTAAATGTTCAATCCACAGAGGAACTTTTCCAAATCAGTCGGGAACGCGTTATTAATTGCACCAATCAATTTTCAAAACTAATCCGGTTATTTTTGGAAAGTTATTTTGACTTTTTGCATTCTCAGATTGAAAAACACAAAAATGAATTAGAGCCGGAGAGTGTTGAGGATGAAGTTTTTATTTACAAGGATTGGATATTTTCTGCGTGGCTTCCTTTACCTCAAGCCCACATACTGTTGCCTCCTAAGTTTATGGACAACAAACCTAATTTTGCTGAAATTGATGTAGCCTTTTGGATGGAAGGAAAATTAATTGGCGTGGTAGTTGATGGTGGCGAAACGCCAATCAAATCACGCAAAGAAAAATTAGATTATCTCGCTGAAAAGCATCCTCAGATAAGTATAGTTAAGGTTCCGAGGGATAAGCTAGAAGAAGATACCTTTCCCATAGACCTGTTCCCGAATTCGTTTTCGTATTTTTGGCGTACGCTCACACTTCCTCATGGACCATTCGCCCCCAAAGAATTAATTAATAAAAGATGGAAATCAGACGGTGAATAAAGATCTTTCAGCTAGCATTCGTTAACGAAAGTGCAGAACCTAGCCTTCTTGGATTAATCTTAGTTCAAATCGAACGGGATTGAAGGTGTTATCTTGGTTATTTATCCAACTCAGGATAATGACGAAAAACGCCCATATTATTAAAAGGTATCCGGCGTTTCGATGTTAGGTACTTCGCAGTGTTCGGTTGTATGGAGATAGCATCACGTAGAGCGATTATTTTCGGATAGTGTTTTTCCACTTCAGAAAATGCATTGGGAAAAGCATAACGAAGTCCCTCAACAATTTGAAATATGGAAAGATCTGGATAAGTAAGAGTTTCACCGATCAGCCATTTGGATTTAGTTGGGTTGTTGTTGAGGATATTTTGGTAATAAGCCATGTGTTTGGGAATACGATTTTCTATAAAATTAGCCGAGCGCTTCTTGGCTTCTTCGACTTGATCTTCGTAATACATGGCATTCGAAATTGGGTGGTGAGTGTCATGAACCTCCATCAAAAAGTCGGTGACAGTCAATTGAATTTGATGAGCAAAAATACGTCCAGGTTCATCCGGCGGCGCAAGCCCAATTTTGTCCGATAGATAAAGGAGAATGTTTGCAGCTTGAGCGATCATAATGCCACCATCAACCAAAAATGGGGGGGCAAATGGAACTCGTGAAAGTGTTTTATCCTGTAATACATTAAGGATAACGTTCCGGGATTCCTCTTCCGAATTTTGCTCGCGCGCGACATCGGTATAGTCAACTCCGGCTTCCTCCAGGGCAAGGCGAATAACTTCGCCTCTACCCTGGACGTGGGACCAATAATAAAGCTGATAGGGCACGCGAATAGATCTATTTAAACAAGAGCTAGATCGGCTAGCACTTGTTCAGGATGGTCTGCGGGGATCACCTTTTCGTAGGCTCTAATGATTTCACCCTCCGGCCCAATTAACACCGATACCCGGCTGGCATTACCCGGGGAACCGTCTGATGCGCCAAATTGGATAGATGCTCCCTTATCACCGTCGCTTAACAAGTCGTAAGGAAAATCAAACTTGTCTTTAAAAGCCTTATTATCAGCCGTCGAATCAAAACTAACACCTAGAACCACACAATTTTTTTCTCCGAAGTCTTGGATTCTATCACGGAACCCGTTGCCTTCGATGGTTCAACCTGGCGTATCTGCCTTGGGATACCACCACATTAAAACAAACTTCCCAGCGTAATCTTTAAGAGAAACAGTTTCACCGTCCTGATTGAGCATCGTAAATGACGGGGCCTTTTCACCAACAGCGATCATAGTCATAATTTACCTCTTTATACCTAAAGTTATTTTTAAAAATGATATAATTAAAATTAGCAATTTATTTTTGAAAATAAAAGACAAGTCATAAACTTGTAAATAACAAAAAGGGAGACAACACGCAGATGCCTCCCTTTCCGTGAGTGGGCTATTGATTGCCCCTATCACTGGATTAAGCGCTAGCCGGTAGCGAAGAGGTTACTCCTACGTCTATGACTAACACCAAGGCCAATCAAAATAGCATCCATATCACTGGACATTGGATCACCTCCTTTCTGTTGTTAATATCAACCCCAAACTAATTAGAAATAAATTTAAACACAATAGAATAAGGAAATAATATTATCAAAAAATTACCCATTACAAGTATGGGCGTATTAGCATTTTTGATACAGGCATTATTGAATTTTTCATCTAATACCCTCGCTGCAAATAATGAAACTGAATTGGTTAAGGCCGCTCTCATTAGTGAAACAATATCAGCACCTAAAGACAGGGGAATTATATGGGTTGGGCTACACCAAAAACTCCAACCCAATTGGCATACGTATTGGCGTTACGCAGGTGATTCTGGTCTGCCAACCCAACTCAAATGGAAAAAATTTAAAAACGTAGAGATCGGAATAATTCATTGGCCTTTACCCGACATCATAAAAGTAGGTCCTCTCGTGAATTATGGCTACGAAAATGAAACACTCTTACTCATACCTTTAACTGTTAAAAAAAAGGGCCCATCAATCTTAAAGCTATTGCTGAATGGCTAGTATGTAGAGAGATTTGTATTCCTCTGCGAAAAGTTTTAAGTCTCAACTTGCCGGAAGGAAACGGCGAAATTAATCTGGTAAAGCATCACTATTTAAAAAATTTAGGCGTCTAGTTCCTGAGGAATTACATTGGCCATCTAAAGTTTTTAGTATTGGGAATCAAATAAAACTAATTATCACAATGAATATGGATGAATTAAAAAAGATAGAATCAGTGCATGTTTTTCCGGGAATAGATGGTCTTATTGAGAACGGTGGAATTCAAAAATTCAGCAAAAATAAAAGAAACATTATTATAAATATGAAAGCAGGATATGCGATCATATCGTATAAACAAATTACCTTTATTAAAATGATAGTATAGGAACACAGCACGATGAGATTTAAATATAATTTACTTTTCTTGGTGTGTTTTGTGACCAACTTTTTTTTTCGTCCGTGAACGCATCACCGAGTTTAGGAACCCCAGCGCCACAATTCAAAGGTATCGATAGTAATGGAAACGAAGTTTCCCTATCTGATTTTCAAGGAAAAATCGTTATTCTCGAGTGGAGCAATCACGATTGTCCCTATGTTAGACGTCAATATATAGCCGGAAACATGCAAATGGTCCAAGTCAAGGCCAGGGATATGGGAGTTGTCTGGATAACTATCATTTCTTCGGCTCCTGGGACGCAAGGACACGTAAATAGACGTCAAGCGAACAAACTTAACTGCTTCTCGGAAAGCTCTACCTAGTCATGTCCTGATGGACCCATCGGGTGTAATTGGGAAGCTCTACGGTGCACGCACCACTCCCCATATGTATATTGTAGATACAAAAGGAATTCTTGTTTATAAGGGAGCCATTGATGACAAACCAACTTCTTGGGGGAAGATTGACGCAGGAACAAAAAACTATGTGCTAGATGCCCTCAGTGAATTAATGGCAGGCAACAGAATAACTCATGCTGCAACACAACCTTACGGCTGTTCAGTCAAATATGGATCATAAAATAAATCTCCGACTACAATATCTTTGTAGCTTTTTGAACGTTAGGTCTAATAGAAACTTATTTTTAAATTATGGCTTCAATTTAAATGGTTCTCGCAAAATATCATGTTAGTTTTAATACAATAAACAGACTTTACTGAGAGGTAAAATGGATACAAAAGCTGCGATTGCGTTCAAAGCTGGAGAGCCTTTAAGCATTGAAACCATCCAGTTGGATGGACCAGGTAGAGGTGAGGTTCTGGTCGAAATCAAGGCATCTGGTGTATGTCATACAGATGAATTTACCCGCTCCGGCGATGATCCGGAAGGGTTATTCCCCGCTATTCTTGGTCACGAGGGAGCGGGCATTGTGGTCGAAACGGGAGCCGGCGTAGTGTCTCTAAAAAATGGTGATCACGTGATCCCATTATATACTCCGGAGTGTCGCCAGTGTGAATACTGCACATCGGGACGAACTAATCTATGCCAAGCTATCAGAGAAACTCAAGGTCAGGGCCTGATGCCCGACGGAACATCGCGCTTTAGCTTGAATGGTGAAATTATTTTTCACTATATGGGCTGTTCGACGTTTTCTAATTTCACTGTTTTACCAGAAATTGCACTTGCAAAAATTCGCAAAGATGCACCCTTCGACAAAGTTTGTTACATCGGCTGTGGGGTGACAACGGGGATTGGAGCAGTCATCAACACAGCAAAGGTGCAACCCGGCAATAATGTGATTATCTTCGGCCTCGGTGGTATCGGCCTTAACGTCGTTCAGGGAGCTAAGTTGGTCGGCGCCAATATGATCGTCGGTATAGATCTAAATAACGACCGAAAAAAACTTGGTGAGAAATTTGGTTTGACGCATTTTGTTAACCCAAATGATGTCGGGAAAGACCTGGTAGATTATCTTATTGATCTTACCAATGGCGGCGCCGATCATTCCTTTGAATGCATCGGTAATGTTCTAACCATGCGTCAGGCATTGGAATGCTGCCACAAAGGGTGGGGCGAAAGTACCATCATAGGTGTTGCCGGGGCTGGTCAGGAAATTGCGACACGGCCCTTCCAATTGGTAACTGGCAGGGTTTGGCGTGGCACGGCTTTCGGCGGCGCAAAAGGGCGTACAGACGTTCCTAAAATCGTCGATTGGTACATGGATGGAAAAATCAATATCGATGACCTAATCACCCATAAACTTCCATTGGAAGATATAAATAGGGCATTTGATCTGATGCATGCGGGCGAAAGTATCCGTAGCGTAGTTGAGTTTTAATAGCCGATATTCGGAAATTTGTTTGCCAGTGATACGCTTGAATATAGTTATAAAGACTTTTTCAGAATTTAAGGTCGTTGGAGGTAGAGAACCTAGGGAGGACCTCTCTGACTAGTTGTTTCCGTAATTCGGTATTAATTCTAAGATAAACTTCAACACTATCGCCATTAGTCCGAGGTCTCTGGCAAACACTTCAAAAGTTGAATTCAGACTAGCGGTGAAAAATACTCCGTCTTTGGTGTGTTTACTTAAGTGTTATTAACTAGTTTTTCTTAGTCTTTGATTGGTATGACAGATCTATTGGTGGAGTATTCCTCCCACCCTAAATTATTGAAGGAAATAAGATGGGTCGTCTCGATTGGGATCTCAATTCAAAAACGCTCGAACACACAGGTATCCGTGACAATTTGCAATCGATAACCCAACTTCCCTACATCATTTTTTGTTCTGGCATGAGCCGTAGTGCTTCATCCTGGTCATATAAAACCTGCAAAACACTAGTAAGGCTGCGAACACCGGAGAATAAGATAGATTGTGGATATTTGAATGAAGCGGATACGTTTGCTGATGCCTACGTTTCAACAAAAATGAAGTCGGGTTACGACGCCTTAATTTATTTTTCTCACGTGATTAATAAGCGAGCCTTAAGAATGATCCTATGCGGCATAGCAAAAAATGTTTATACCTACCGTGATCCGAGGGATTCTATAGCCTCTATTATGCGTAAAGAAGGTTGCAAATACGGACCGGCTTTTGATTTTGTGCATTCCTCTCTGCTACTTTTTGACTTATTTGCAGCAGATCAATATTCGCTGCTTCTTCCTTTTCCAGAAACGCTCAAAGACCCTTTAGGCACGACAGCCAAAATTGCCGACTACCTCGATTACGATCTTTCCAGGGAACAAATAGAAAAAGTACACTTGAAAACCCAGAGATTAGCGATTGATCGGCGAAATGAGCAGCGTCGAAAATCAGCCTACTCGGCATTAGATATCGAAATAATTGACCATGGCCTCGGAGTCTTAGAGGGGGAACCCACGGATACCCCAGGAGTTAACAATCCATGGCGTTACAGCGCTTTAAACAAAAACCAATATGCCGACGCAACCAAGAGGTTACTTAACTGGTTAATAAAGATGAACTTTCCTACTTCGCCAGTCCCTCCGTGGGAAAACAATTAAAATTGGAAACATTATCTCTACTATTTCAATACCTGAAAAAGCGTTTGGTCAACATTGGGCCGTTATTAGGGAATATTTGCCTAAAAAAAGGATGTTTTAATCCCTGTTCCCTAAAGAGCATTGCAGGGGCGCCGTAACGTACGCCAGATATGAGCAGATGGGGAATTGTCGTTGCCCAGCCCCTCTGGTGGTTGCTTGAAGTTACGATCGACAACATCTTCAAACTCTTCCCAATTAACCAAAATGTTTGGATCAAACGCATATTGGTCATTTTTACAGATTTCGAGTGCAGACATGTACCATTTATGTTTTTTTGCACTCTCGTATTCAGCAACAATGTAGGGTTCCGGCTGATAGTCTACTCCAAACATTTTCGTATAACTCTCGGGATATTCATAATTATTAGATGGATCGGAAAAAAAACGAACGCATTGGTGCATTTTGATAGCCCAGCTTACCTCTTCGTCAACGTAAGGAGCAATCATTTGAGCTCCCCAATATCCATGATCGGAACGAATAAAGCCGCAAATTGCAATATCATGCATGAGGCATGCAAAGATTAGTTTTTCGGGTAGCCCATTCATCTTTGCCAACCGGGCACTCTGAAGTAAATGCTGTTGACCCCCAATCGTAAATCTATATCTAAGAAAATCGGTAAACGTGGGCTTTTCGGGCATTTTTGGTAAGCGTGGGTCCTCACCCATCAGCAAACCATTTGCTGCCCCGTGACCGAAGTTACCCGGACCGGATAAATTCGAATAAATCGGATGTTCACCCTCTGCTAAATAGTAAAGCAGCGATTTGGTGACTATCTTATTTTCAAATTCTCTAAGTTTCTGTTCTTCGTTTTCATCCAATTTTTCTGATAGCGTCATATTACCTGCCATCTAAATTATTTCCAAAAAATAAGTTAACCTTGTAACGTATTTATCATCGTTAGTCATCTATGGGAAAAGACTTTTAAAGCCGTTTTCTGTGCCTCTCACACGACAACTCACTGGAAAAAAAATGACCGGCAATACTAACATTCAGACGAGCATTATTTTCTGGCATTACCGAACAGCAAGGTCCCAAATAAATTTTGCATTGAACTATCAACTCAAAGGTATCGCGGTATCATTCTTTTTGGATTGGTAGGATAGCGATAAATTATCGTAAGCTTGCTTAATCGAATCAACTTTTTCGTCAAATGACGTAGCCTCTTTATCTTCGATTTCCGATACCATTCTTAAAACATCGTGGCTCTTCCAAAAGAGATTATTGCGAGTGTAAGCACCATTTCGAACGTTGAAGACCTCTTCTAAAATTTTTAGATCATGGGGAATATTGAAAGTGTCACGCGTTTCTTCATATCCAAAAAAATAATAGAAATTATCGAAACCACCCCAGGTTATGGCTGACAAGCATAGTGAACAAGGCTCATGAGTTGATAAAAATAAACAATCTTTTGTTTCAGGACGATTTGTCATTGGGAGTTCGTAAAAAGCGTTCAGGGTCGAAATTTCCCCGTGGAACAGTGGATTGGTGACTTCATCATTGGTTCCTGCAACGACCAATGATAAGTCTGATTTCTGTAAAATAGCTGCCCCAAAAATTTTATTACCAACTTCAACCCCGATACGAGTCTTCGGAATAATATCATTCTCCATTACTTCGAGTAACCTTTTGCACAATAGAGTTTTTTGTATTTTTGATTTCATCAAATTCTCGTAAAATTTTTATCTTAGATCGATAAAGTGGCACAACCAATCGGATAGTAAAATCGTACCGGCTTTTCCTCTTTATCGGACCTTATTTTTAATTTTCGTATTAAAACTTAGAATGATCTGTTGATATTAAACTTTAGTAGTCCTTTAAAATAATTTTTCAGAGGCTAACCATATATATTTGGGTCATACAGGGTACCCCTAATGCAAATTCTTACGCCACGTCAATTATTAAGAGCGTCGTTATTCACGTTGATTATGACGTGCTGCATACTATCACCCATCGGGTCTCTAACTGGAAATGCTAACTCTGATTCAAATAAAGTAATATTTGTCACAAGCAATGGTTGGCATAGCGGCATCAGCCTGCTGAAAACAGATATTCCACCTGACCTTCTTCCAGAGGTAGAAAATTTCCCGTCTGCGCGATATATCGATATTGGCCGGGGTGATAAAACTATTTATCCCACCAATCATCTAACAATTTACAATACATTACGTGCTGCACTGGTACCGACCCCAGCCGTCATACATATGGTTGCTTTGAAATCACAACCTTGGGATTCCTTTCCTAAAGCTGAGGTTATATCGCTTCAAATCGGGAACAAAAATTTCTATCGTCTCGTTAAATTTATCGATGCCACCTTTGAACGCATTGGAGAAAAACGGGCTAAAGCGATCCAAAAAGGCCTTTACTCATCCAGCCTATTTTTCCCCAGTAAAGGTAGTTTTCATATATTCAATACATGCAACAATTGGACAGCCAGTGCACTTGAAGCCGGCGGGTTTGATATAAGTTTATTGGGTACCTTTAGTGCAGATAGATTGATGCAGGAGGTGCGTGCGCTTTCACAATCCTATAAAGCAAAAGATCCATTAGGGTCCGACCCTAAACTAGAGCTTCACGAAAGGACAGAAATACGACCAACCGAATGAACCTTTAAGTTACAAGAGAAAAACCCAAACCTATTGGATTACTAATCGTGGCCTCAACATCGGGATGCATGCAATTAAATTTATATTACATCCCCTCCTCGTTATGTGAGACCATTTTTACCCTCAATTTCACTAACCCGAAGCCCCCCTAACCTAGCGTGCAATCGACCTCTCGTTGCGAATGAAAAAATTACAATCACCTCATCTGGTGCCGGGGCATCGTTAAACGAGACCGTCACAGTATCATAATGCGAACGCACGTATAGGGCGTCTTTATGAGCCAAAGGAACATCTATCGAAACACCTGGGCCACCGCGTTTTCCTGTTGAAGGAATCCAAGATTTTCCCCCTCCAATTGCATCACGAACGGGGTTAGCAAACACAGTTGTTAGAAATGCATTACCGTGTTCGTATTCGCCTGAAGTTCCAACGAGACAGGCTTTTCCATATCCCTGAATTTCTATTGTCTCAGAAAACTGATGAATACGGCGAGCAAATTCTTCCCCTAGCAACTTCGAATCACCAACAATTTTTTCCAAAGATGAAGAGTAAGCTCCAACATATGGATTTACGATAGCAGCAGCGATAACTATTTTTTTTAGGGGTTCGCCATCAGCTAATTCACCTGTTTCATTAGCTAAACTATCTTCAATTTGGGTGTACCATTTTCGTATATGGTAGCTTTCAAAATTAGCCTCCTTCATAGGATTGGCCCCTCCGTACTAAAAAACACTTTTCCCAACAATAGATACACTAGGTTAACGGAATTTACGATCCCATCATTTAGGACGGCATTGTGTTACGGAAACTCATCCATGCCAAAATTAAATTAACTGATCTGACGAGATACGTTAGTGAGTGCTGCCACTAAAATCCATTGGGAGACGGCATTCTGCCACACGGATGTTACGATTAGCGGCAGGAGTATTTCTACTTTTTCCAACGAATCTTGGAATCCCATCTGTAACAACGGCACCAACGGCGGCAATATCGCCATTACGAAGTCCATCGAGTGCCGTATTTTTAGAACTACCAACGCACGCATCCAATAGAACGACATCCGCGTCACGTCCAACCCGTAATAATCCGCAATTCAAATCATAAACTTTAGCATTATTGCCAGTTGCTGCGGCTATAGCATGCTCGACAGGCAAGTCGGTTAAGCTCGCTAGATGGGTTATCGTATACATCATCCCTAAAGGCATTACACCGGAACCCGTGGGTGTATCGGTCGCTATTAAAAGCCGATCAAATTGATCAGCTTTACGTAACAAATCGGCGGTCATCAAGAGTGTTCTTAAATTACCGGCTGTGCAAACTTGGAGGGCTATATCACTCTCGTTAACGAGGCGGGGAAAATCTTCGTCGGGCATCGCCGCTGGTCCCCCATTTACGTGAAATGACACGTGAGGTTGCATTTTCAACAAATGATCTGCCCAGATCCCAGATGAACCGGGTATAGAAGCACCGCCGGTATGCACGGTCGTCACCATCCCATGCTTCCTCGCCCAACCGACCATTGGCGCATAGTCGTAAGGTGTATCAACGGCACCGAACCCCGCCTTTGCCAACCAAACCCCTTTATCCGAAAGCTCTTTAAAATCATCTTCTACAAGGCCAGGTTCTAAAATTACTGAACCCGCCCAAAACCGCATACCTCCTGGACGATAGTTTTCGAAACATTTTAGAGCAGCAACCGCCAGCGCTTTGACCCCTTCAGGGTCTTTGGGTCGCCCTGTGACATGAACTTCAGATGCACTTATACCGGTGGTCGTACCACCATGAACGTAACTCTCCAAAAAACCCACCGTTTTTTGACGCGGAGTATAGTCACCAAATGTGTTATGAACCTGTGAATCGATAAATCCCGGCACAGCCGTTGCCCCATCAGCATCGATCACCACATCACACGTACTAACATCTTTTCCAGATGCTGTACCAACAATCTCAATCATGCCATTATCCATTACTATTGTGTCGCCATCAATCCCAGGCTGTCGCCAATCTCCCGTAACGATGGTGTCTATATTTACTATTGCTGTCTTCATCTTTTTTCACCCATGTTAGTCTTACATAATACCAGATAACTTTACCGCGTTACATAGCTGAAAATTCTTAGTGGACCATTTAATATATTTGGTTTACCAAGATAAAGTCCCTAGGCTTCTGCCAAACCTCACCAATCAAGCGACCCTTAACGAGGTGTAAACATCTCCAGGTAACTAAAAAGCAAGAGCTTCGAGCAACAGGTCTATAATCAATTTTTAATAGGGTCATGCTGCACCTTACTAGCCATCTAAAATTTACCACCCAAAACCTGAGGTTTTTATCCTTTGGTTTTCTGATGGCACTCGGCTCTAGCTTTGGGCAAACCTATTTCATCGGCGTTTTTGGTCCGGAAATTCGTGAGGAATTCAACCTTACCCAAACTTCATGGAGCGCCATCTACATGATAGGTACGCTTCTTAGTGCTCTAATGTTACCTTGGACAGGTCAGAAAATCGATAGAATTTCACTTCCTAGGTACACGGTCTTTGTCGTGATCGCACTTGTTGGAGCTACTACATTCATGGCACTAGTGCCTTCGGTAATGCTGCTTGTTGTTGCAGTATTCCTTCTCCGTCAGACCGGGCAGGGTCTTATGAGCCACACAGGTTCCACGGCTATAGCGCGATATTTTTTCAAAGACCGCGGGAAAGCTATAGCGGTGTCTTCACTTGGGTTCGCGGTGGGAGAAGCAACTCTGCCGTTTCTTATGGTCGTGACAATTACCGTAATTGGCTGGCGGGCCGCATATGGAATAGCGGCACTCACCACCTTATTTATAATATTACCAACATCAATCTGGCTGTTAAAAGGATATCGTGATCGATATGACACACAGAAAGCTCACTTAAAAAACAGCTCCCAATCGACCGACGTAACGATTTCTTGGTCTCGTCAAGAAGTGCTTAAAGATCTTCGATTTTATATACTACTACCTGCGGCATCGGCACCTTCCTTAATTGTTACGGCCCTATTCTTCCATCACCTCTCACTGGCCGAGTTGAAAGGATGGGATGCAATGTGGTTTACAGGTAGTTACTGGGTTTTTGCCCTTGGATCGGTTATTGCGATGCTGGCCGCCGGGCCGCTGATTGATCGTCATACGGCAGTTAGGGTCTTACCTACGTTCTTGATGCCTCTGGCAGTTGCCCTGTTTATTATCTGGGCCTTGGACAATGCCTGGTGGTCATGGCCTTACCTCTTTCTTGTAGGTGTAACCACTGGCTTTACCCACACAGGTTTAACGGCGCTCTGGGCGGAGATATACGGTACCAAGCATCTTGGTGCCATTAAATCTCTTTATATGTCCATCTCAGTTTTTGCTTCAGCACTCGGTCCATTGGCCATGGGTGTTTTGATGGATCAGGGAATTTCTATTGAAACCACCTGTGCAATTTTTGCAGCCTACTGCGTAGCGGTAAGTTCGTTGTTAGTCATTGCACTCCGCAAATATATGTTTGAGGCATCATGAAATAGTATGAAATTTGCCTCGGAGTTCCGCATTCAATACCAGGCCAGATACCATTGCAGTCACTGTAATAATCTCTATTTACGGTTTAGAAAAAATAGTTATCTCGAATTAAAGTTTATAAAAAAATGAATATTTTGTGATAAAATATGATGCTTTTTTTAAATTCATCGTTTGTTTTAACTCCGTAAAAAAGAGGCTATATGTCTTTCAAAATTGCACTCGGACCGCGTGAACGTAAATCACCCTTTTTTGACAGCACAGTAGCAGATGGTGTCACCCACTTCACAATTTATAACCATATGTATATGCCGGTTTCCTACGGCGATCCCGATGCTGAATACCGACGACTTTTGGAAAAAGTTGCGATGTGGGATGTTGCTGTGGAACGGCAAGTGGAAATCAGCGGAGTTGATGCCGAACGTCTGGTACGCTACCTGACCCCACGTGACCTCAAGGACTGCCCGGTTGGAAGGGGAATGTATGTACCACTTTGCGATCACGATGGCCGTTTGATCAATGACCCTGTCCTACTGCGCCTTGCAAAGGATAAGTTTTGGTTATCGATTGCGGATAGTGACGTACTGCTTTGGGTTCGAGCGGTTGCGGCGGAGGGTGACTTCGACGTCTCGGTAGAAGAACCGGATGTCAGCCCACTCGCTATCCAGGGGCCTAACGCAGAGGCAGTGGCTGTCGATCTACTCGGCGAGTGGGTGCGAGAACTCAAACACTTCCAATTTCGGGAAACCACGCTTGATAATATTCCACTGATCGCTGGACGTTCGGGATGGTCCAAACAAGGCGGGTTCGAATTTTATCTACGAGACGGGTCTAGAGGAGCCGAACTTTGGGATCGAGTTAAAGAAATCGGAGCTCCCTACGAAATTGGCCCCGGCGCCCCCAACCAAATCGAACGTCTTGAAAGTGGATTATTATCCTATGGAGCAGATACACTCCCGGATAGTGATCCCTTTGAAGTAGGCCTTGGAAGAATGATCTCACTTGATCGAACTGACGATTTTATTGGAAAAACAGCCTTGCACTACAAGGCTGAAGAGGGGCCAAAACGCAAGCTAGTAGGAATTGTTATCAACGATGAGCCAATGCTTCCAAACGAGCATCCCTGGCCTACGAATGTCGATGGAAAACCCGCCGGTTCGCTCCGCGCCGCCTGCCATTCACCCCGGAGGGGGGAGAACATTGGCATTGGACTTCTTGCCGTACAGTATTCTGACCTTGGAATGGAACTGGAGATTGAGAGCGATAGCGGTCTCAAATCTGGTAAGATTGTTCCCCTACCGTTGGTCCCACCCGGAACACCAATTCCCAAGGGCGACCGAAGAATACTTTAGCCTTATTCTCTGCTATTAAACTGAATTTTAACTGGTAGGCACGTCTATACAAAAATATTTTCAAACGCTCAAATTTTCTACCCTGATGATCCGCTTTCGATCAGAGCGTGATAATCAATGGGTTTGGTCCGATCGAGAATTTTGGTTGCTGGGGGCATCGGGTACTTTAAGCCTGTGCCACAATTAAAAAGGACAACCCGTTCTTCATTTGAAACCCTACCCTCGATAAGTGATTTCTTATAAGCGGCGTAGGTTGCCGCACCCTCAGGCCCCATCAACAATCCACTGGAATGAGCAACTTCAATTTGGGCTTCTTGTATTGCCGCATCGTCAACCGCGATGGCAAAGCCACGACTATCCCGCACCGCCCGAAGGATCAGAAAATCTCCGATTGCCGCTGGGACCCTAATTCCGGAGGCGATGGTATTAGCACCTTCCCATCTCTCTGCCTTTTCAACACCATCTTCATAGGCTTTCACAATTGGTGCGCAACCTTCCGCCTGCACAGCTACCATACGCGGTCGGTGAGAACCTATCCAACCGATGCTTTCCAGTTCTTCGAATGCCTTCCACATCCCAATTAATCCTGTACCCCCGCCTGTCGGATAAAAAATAATATCAGGGAGAACCCAACCCATCTGTTCAGCTAATTCTAGCCCCATTGTTTTTTTTCCTTCAATTCTATAGGGCTCTTTCAATGTTGATACATCAAACCATCCAGTCGCTTCTTTACCATCGCCAACGATCTTTCCGCAGTCATCTATCAGACCGTTGACACGCCATAGATGAGCTCCCTGCAAAGAAATTTCACGTATATTGACTTCTGGAGTGTCGTCCGGACAGAATACAAAGGATTTTATACCAGCGCGTGAGCAATAAGCCGCCAAAGCTGCACCAGCATTGCCATTTGTTGGCATTGCCATAGTCACTACCCCTAATTCTTTGGCCATACTTACGGCCATGCAGAGACCGCGAGCCTTGAAGGAGCCTGTCGGAAGGCGACCTTCGTCCTTAACAAGAATTTCGTTTCCATTTGGACCCGAGATAGTTACCAGAGGGGTTATAGTCTCTCCTAAAGAAACAATATTTTCTGCCTTTCGGACGGGCAGAAGTTCTCTATAGCGCCAAAGGGTGGCAGGACGCTTCTCAACTTCATTTTTTGTAATTGAAGCCTTCACTGCGGGAAGATCATAACGCACAAGTAATGGTTTCCCGGCGGCAGACAAATTATGAACCTGGTCTGCCTCGTATAAATCTCCTTCTGCACTACACTCTAAATGTGTAACAAAACATGGAAGCTCACCAAGCGTTTCCGCGTTTAAGATATTTGCCATAGCAACTTGCACCTCATCCAAATTATTGGGTGTAACAAGGGTGTATGGTCTCTCTACGCGGCCTTAACTGGAGTACAAATTTTCTCCATTTCCCGGCGTAGCTCCAAGGCAATGCTGGTTTCGTCCATATCCACGTGAGACCAACACAGATGCTGCCCTGCAAGCACCGGTACATTTAGCCTAACCCCGTCCGAGAGACCAATTGGAAGACCTCCAATCTCAAGAGATTGCTCCGAAGGCATTATTTTCCCGTATACGGTATATCCCCCTTCTCCATCCAAAATCTCACCGGCCTTCAGGTTCCGCTTTGCTGTCGCCACCACGTCGCTTACAAATCCCAGGTTAGAGCCCGTCGGTTTATTATTAATTGCTGCTGACAGGATTGAGATATTCACCTCGAGCCCAATTAGGTGAAAGGGTTTATACATGGCTGAATAGCGGCCAGTTTCGTCAGTGTTCATACCATATTCATTGAAACAGGATGCCGTGTAATCGTTAGGTGCCTCTATTACAACATAAACGCCCCAACGAAGGTCCCGAGAGACAGGACTCCCGTCCCGCTCCAAAGATGATACAACTTCCACTTGTCCCTTGTGATGAAGACAACCTCCATCCTTTTTGGGGCGAAGGACATTAGCCAGTTTATCAACACCTACAGGTGGAAAAGTAAGTCCATCAGGTGCCGGCGTTAAATAAGTGGCGTTTGCAACCGCTGCCATTTCCAGGGCAGATTTAGTGCCATCCAAAAATGAATTAAACATTTTACTGTTCATGCCACCCTTAGCGGCCTGGTTCGGCGTTAAACCATAGTGTTCCCAAACGGTATCAGGGGTAGAAGAGTGGTAGGAGGCCAGGTATTTAGTGCCTTTACCGGCAGCGACTACGTCAAAACCGCAGGCCTGTGCCCATTCCACCAACTCACAGATGAGAGCAGGTTGGTCTCCATAGGCCATCGAATATACTACTCCGGCTGCTTTCGCTTTTCTGGCCATCAATGCACCTGCAAGTACATCCGCTTCAACATTTACCATGACGATATGGAGCCCCGCTTTTATGGCAGCGTCAGCGTGTAAAACACCTATTACTGGATCTCCGGTGGCTTCTACCACCACATCAATTGCAGCCTCTTCGCACATGGCATAGGCATTATCCATAAACCGGGTCGACGCAATTCGCTCCTCACTCCACCCTACGTCCCGACATCTCTGTTTCGCCCGGTCAACATCAATGTCGGTAATTACACTGACTTTTAAGCCCTTTGAAGTTGGCACCTGACTTAGAAACATTGAACCAAACTTACCGGCACCAATCAGTCCCACCCGTACCAGTTTATCTTCTGACGAGTGGGTTATAATATCTTGAAAAATAAAAATTTTTACCCCGTTTCTTTATCTTGAGATGCGCCAAGCTGCTCTAGGCAATCATTATCGAGAGGTTCAATGGGCGTAAAATCACGATGGGCAATCCACTCCTCCCTCTGGAACTTGCGAATGTGGTTGTCCACGTGACAGAGGGAAATATAAACAATAGTCCTGTCAAATGGGGAGATATTAGGTGGGCTCGCATGAACAAGAAGCGACGAAAACAACAAGACGCTACCCGCCGGTCCCACTGGAGCCTCGCAACCACCCCGCTGGGCAAGTAGGGTAACGGTTTGACGATCCAATGTCCAAAGAGGATAACTGGTGGATTCCAGATCGTGACCTGCATCAAGAACACCCTGTTTGTGGCTACCGGGTATCAGCAGAAGGGGTCCATTTGCCGCAGTTACGTCATCCAAGTAGACTGCAATATTCATAGCGCGGGGCTCGGGCATATCGTCGTCTCTCCGCCAGGTCCCATAGTCTTGATGCCATTGCCAGATTTCACCGTCAAAAGCGGCCTTGGCGTTTACTTTGTATTGATGAATATAGGCGGGGCCTCCAAGCAATTGCATGACAGGATTGATCAGCCTGGGATGGGCGCCTAAACGGCGAAATCCTTCATTATACTGATGAGCAGCAAAGGCCGTGCGAGCCACACCCGATTTTTCCCGCCAAACTTCCTTGCGATCTAACGCGTAGACCAAATTTGCTTCACTTTTGAGTAGTTTGGCTTCATCCGGCGTGAAGCAATTAGGGATGAACAAATAACCCCGTTCATTAAACTCTTCAATTTGCCCCTGAGTTAATTGCATAATTTGGCTCACTTAGTGTCCTAACAATTGTATAGCTTCCCTTAGTAAATTAGGGATCAGTCAATGAGTCAAGAATGCCTTTCAAATGAATGGGGGAAATAGGTATATTATTTTCCATCCTAACTATAGCCAAAGATGATGGAAAACAATTGTAGAGACAAAGGATACTCCCGCGTGTTCAACCATCCAACTAGAAAGCTTTTAGCTCTAGAACTACCGGGTTGCACCTTGCGGGAGCATTTGTCAGGTTGTTAGATATTATATCTGAAAGGTCGGATCGATTTAACGGGGAATAGTGCCGGTCTAATGGCGGTTTCTAATTATCAACCCAGCTATTACGAGGTTTCAACTCTCGAAGAAGCAATGGGAAAAATACTGACCCCTGAGGGCGGTGTTTCCCCCCTTGAACGTTGGGAAAAAGAAACACCAATAATAGCCGACATGCTAACCAATCGTTTAAACCTTTCGGCAAACCATAACATAATTGACTACGGATGCGGAGTTGGGCGTCTCGCGAAAGAACTTATCGGGTCCAGGGACTGTAATGTGATCGGTGTTGATATCAGTCGCAGCATGCGGGCATTCTCGCACATTTATTGTCAATCAGATGCCTTCTTCTCTTGTTCCAAAAAATCATTAGAAACAATGGTGGATAGGGGATTTCGTGCTGACCATGCCTTTGCAATTTGGGTTTTACAGCATGCCGAGAACCCAGAGGAAGATATTGACTTGATATACAATGCGCTGGCAGTTGGCTCGACGTTTCTTGTTATGAACCTAGATTATCGCTGCCTTCCAACGGGGAAAGGTTGGGAGGATGACGGAATTAATATTAAAAAAATGATTGAAAGTCGATTTGATGTCTTTGAATACTTTCCAGCCCCTGGCGGTGCCGTCACCGACCTAGCCCGTTTAATTTCATTCTGCGCTCTTTATCGCAAATCATCGGATAGCGGAAACAACACCTCAACTTAGATTGGGTGAGAATACAGGTAGATGTCAAATTTATTGGCCACAAGACCTAAAACGATTAAAAGCCAATAATCCCATTTGGCATCACCTACGGACTTCATTTCCCCATTGCTTTCTGCCAATATTCAATAATGAAAAACTTCGTCTCGTTATTTTTGAGTTTTGAGATGACAAATAGAAACTATTTAATAGGTTTCCTAGTGTTACTAATGGCTCTCACTAGTCATTTTGTAAGCGCCCCTCTGGCACAAGATAAATTTCATGTAGGCCAGTTGCTAGTTGCCAAACCCGATATGCCCGACCTAAGATTTTCGGAAACAGTTGTCTTTGTATGTCGTCATGATTCTAAGGGTGCATTAGGGCTGGTATTAAACAGACCGGCTGGCCGAATTAAGATGTCTAAACTGATGAAATCACTCGACGTACCCAGTGATGGCGTAACGGGCGATATTCAAATTCGCCTTGGGGGTCCCCTTGAAACTCAGGCTGGCTTTCTAATGTATACTAAAAAAATTAAAAACGAAGATGGTATCTGTTCCAGCCACGGTGTCACTGTGTCAAACAATAAAGATGTGCTGAAAACCTTAGGCTCCGAAAACAGTCCCGAGGAAATTATTTTGTTTTTTGGCTATGCTGGCTGGAGTCCAAATCAACTGGAAAGTGAACTCGCCAGAAAAGATTGGCTCATCGTTCCTGCAGATCGATCGTTCCTGTTTGCCCCAGATATTAAAAGCCTTTGGAACCGGGCACGGGCGAGATACGGCCTTGACTTGTGATATACTGATCAGGCTCCACTGGAGCACATCACATACCATCTGTATTGAAAATAGTTTTATCAATCCTAAATTCTCAAACTTATCTTTTTCTATTATGTTACTAGGAAGTTTAATGAATTATTTGATTAGGAGAGCGGTGCCATGAAAGAACCTATTGGTTTTATTGGACTCGGTAATATGGGTAAACCAATGGCTACCCACCTTTTAAATGCTGGATACCCGTTGACAGTATTTGACACCCGTGCAGAGGCTGTTTCGGCACTCGTTGATTGCGGCGCAAAGGCTGCCATCTCGGCAGAGGCTACAGCCTCTGAAGCCGAGACCGTCATCATGAGCTTGCCGACACCTGAGATTGTAAAAGACGTCGCACTAGGTCCAAGTGGCATAATTTTAGGCAGCAAAGTTAAAACCCTGGTGGACCTATCCACTATAGGTCCGCGTGCCGCTCAAAACCTCTCGGCGAGGCTCGCGATTAAAGGTATTAACTTTGTTGATTCACCTGTAAGTGGGGGAATTTCGGGCGCCGAAAAAGGAACTCTGGCTGTCATGCTTTCTTGTCCAGATCAACAAATTACTTGGCTTCGGAATTTGCTGGGTAACATTGGTAACGTATTTCACGTGGGAACTGAACCGGGGCTCGGGCAATCTATGAAACTCGCTAATAATTTATTGTCCGCAGCTGCGCTCGCGATTACGTCAGAAGCTATGGTGATGGGCGTTAAAGCGGGCCTTGACCCCCATATTATGCTCGAAGTAATTAACGCTGGTAGCGGCAAGAATACAGCTACACAGGACAAATTTCCAAAAGCCATTTTAACCCGGAGTTTCGATCGTGGATTTACCAACTCTCTAATGCACAAAGACGTCGAACTCTTCCTTGAAGAAGCACAATCATTGAAGGTACCAACAGGTGTCGCAAGTGCAGTACAAAAGTTATGGCAAACCGCATGTTCAGAAATTGGTCCCGGCGCAGATTTTACAACGATAGTACAGTGCGTTGAAAATCGGGCTGGTGTTAAGGTTAAGGGTACATAATCAACCCGATTATCCGATACCTTGGAATTATTAACGGGATACTGCAGGCTGATAATATAAAGGCTCTAATATGGTCAATAATGAAATCTACGAGATTTACGCTATTAAATATGCGCATAGCGAAAGGAGAACCGGGGATAATTTTATTGGTGGTGACGCTCATGATGGCCCAATGCCCCTAGACTACTTTGTCTGGGCGATCACCAACAAGAAACGAACGATTATCCTTGACACAGGATTTAGTTTGGATACGGCAAAAATCCGGGGTCGAGAGTACCTGCGGAACCCGGGCGTGGGTTTGGGCATGATCGGAATTGAACCCTCCAAAATTAAAAACGTCATAATTAGTCATATGCACTACGACCACTCTGGCAACGAAAAACTATTTCCCAATGCGATTTATCATCTACAAGACAGCGAAATGGCATTTTGTACTGGACGCAACATGTGCCACGAGACAATAAACCACCACTTCTCAGAAGAAGACGTAGTCGCCATGGTCCGCCGGGTATTTGCCGGACGGGTGAAGTTTCATGACGGTACCAGCGAGTTAGCACCGGGTATCACTCTACATCGAATTGGTGGGCACACTATGGGACTACAAGTTGCGCGTGTATGGACCAAACGTGGTTGGGTGGTGCTTGCATCGGATGCTTCACATTTTTATGCCAATATGGAGCAAGGTCGGCCTTTTCCCATCGTCTATAATATGGGTGAGATGTTAGAAGGATTTAAAACTCTAAATATGCTCGCGAGTTCGCCAAAACATATTATTCCCGGGCACGACCCACTAGTCATGGAGCGTTACCCTACCGTTGGACCCGACTTAAAGGGGATTGCAGTCAAATTAGATGAAGAGCCAAGGGTAAATAAATAAAATAGGTTTCCTTACCAATCGTTGACAGAAGAGAAAATGGTTCGCATCATAATATTATTTAACCTTTTTTCCCGTTCCGATCATGGCTCAGATAATTCTTTTTGACGACTTTATTTGATAATCCCGCAAAGCATTGGGACTTCCCATTGACTTACAAGACATCCCTAATGGCAATGGAAACAGCATCACCCATTTCTTTTGTGCTGGCCTTTCCACCAAGATCCCGAGTAACAACCAACCCTTCTGAAATTATTTTATCCATTGCCGCATCCATGAGAGTTGCTGCTCTGGATGCTTTTGGTTCATTATGCTTTTGCCCAAGCCATTCCAATAACATTTTGCCTGACATTATCATTGCGTAGGGGTTGGCAATATTTTGTCCAGAAATATCTGGCGCCGATCCATGCGTTGCCTGAGCCATAGCCTGCCACTCTCCAACACACAGTCCTGGTGCAAGCCCCAAGCCACCAACGAGACCCGCCCCGAGGTCCGTCAGAATGTCGCCAAACTGGTTAGTTGTCACCACCACATCAAATTGTGAAGGATCCATCACCAAATGTGCCGCTATGGTATCGATGTGGATCTCGTCAAATTGGACATCGGAAAATTCTTCAGCAACCTTTCGGCATTCTTCGGCAAACATTCCGCAGGTCAAACGATAAACTGCCTCCTTATGAACCGCAGTGACTAATTTCCTTTCGCGGGTTCTTGCAATTTTGAAAGCTTCTATAGCAATACGCCGCGATCCCTTTCTGGTAATTATTCTAGATCCAATCGAGATTTCATCATTTGGCCTGAACTCACCAGATCCGGAGACACTCGTATCCCACGACTGCATCCCCTCGGTAACTTCCCGCAAAAAAATAATGTCGACATTTTTATGTACGGAAGGAATATTTTTGTATGACTTTACAGGTTTCACATTGGCGAAGAGATCAAATATTTTTCTGATTGGAGGCATTACCCACGTCGGATCGTTTCTCGGGTAAGCACGGTGTCCAATTGGTCCCATGATCCATCCGTCGGTATTTTGCAACTCCTGAATAGTAATATCAGGCGTAGTATTTCCATGCTTTTCATGCCCTTCTTTTCCGATGGGCAAATCTATCCACTCGACGTTTAGACCAGTCCATGACGCAGCTTCCTTTAGTACTTTCGTACACTCTGGTACAACTTCATATCCAATATCGTCTCCCATGAGTACAGCAATCTTCATTTTTTATTTGCCTTTCAAGCAGCGTGAAGCAACTCTCATAGACCCTAGTGAGTAAAAATTATTCGGCCGCCTCTGATGTAGTCACTTTTGCTTCAGTGTTTCGGGACTTGGCGTGGGGAAAATCAAGCTTCGAGACAGCCTTAAGACGAAGAACGGTATCCCCAGCAAGATGTGACCAGACCATTGCATCCCGCACCAATTTATCTACTCGGGCATTCATTCTGCTGCCTTGAACACCGTGGACTTCCATGTTTAGCTTCGTCACCCGTTGGATTACATCGGTCGAATAGTTGACCATCAGGACGCCGGTTGCTGAGCGTTTTCCCTGGTCATGTTCCCATGCCACTCGCATTACGAAAGATCTCAAAGCTTCTGTTAACATATTCATTTCGTTAATATTTAGCTGGATGAGTTGATGTTCTATAAGGTATTTTCCACCTCGTTTGTGGGTATCAGCATATTCCATAGCCATTTCGACGGCATCGTCGCAAACGCCGACCGCATTGGCAGCTAATTCAAGATCTCCAAACAGGTCACCTCCAGTGGTATCTCCGCCTCCTGCCTTTACTGAACCTGTGCCGATGCTACCGACAACATTAATGTGAGGCACGCGAGCGTCCTCAAAAATTAGTTCTGCATTTTGATAAAATCGCCAACCACGTTTGTTAAAGATTTTCCCAATGCGAAACCCCGGCGTGTCCTTAGGAACCAAAAATAACGTACCCCCCCGGGTAATATCTACACTGGCGTCAGTTCGGGCATCTATAAAGAATAGTGACCCCACACTGCCGTTAGCTATAAAACATTTCTCTCCATTTAGAATCCAAAAATCACCGTCGCGTTTGGCGTGAAGTCTGTAACCAGACCTAGGATCATCTTTGGGAGGCAGGCGGTTGTCACAACCAGCATTTGGCTCTGTTATGCCACGACCGATTAAATATCTGTCATCGCTTATAAACGATTTTAAGAAGCGATCCTTCTGGTCATCGTTGCACGCGCTCGCAATTAGGTGGCTCCATTTCCAATTCTGGCTAAAAGCCTTGCAAATGGCACTATCACCCTTCGCCAGTTCCATCATAACTAATGTTTGCGTAACAAAATCTGTGCCAGGGCCGCCCCACTCCTTTGGCACTGCGAGTGTACGGAAGCCAAGCCTTGACCCCTTTTCGATGATCTCCCAATCCCAGGGTCCAAATCCACCCTCGATTTGATCTCGCTGAATAGAAATTGGTCGGATTTCACTTTTGGCAAATTCACGTGCTTTCTGCTGCCAAGCACGTTGTTCCTCGTTAAACGAAAAATCCATTTTAAGTCCTTGTTATTTTTACCTGAGCTCTACGCTGCCTTTGAACGTCGATAATTCACTACCTTTTCGGCAATTGGAAGTCTGGTTGTGATGTCGTTAATATCAGAATGGAGAAACATAAACCCGTCATTCACGTATTTCTGCACAGGCATATCGCGCATTACCCCCATTGCACCGAAACATTCCGCGGCTATGAGGGTGACCTCGTGAACCGCTTCGGCCGTGAAAATGCTTGCAATCGTGTGTTGGGGTAAGTCTGAAATGCTGCGATCGGCTACAGCTTCAGGATGATCAGCGACCCAAGCCGCCTTCCAAATAATGGTGCTCGCAAGCTCCAACTTTATTGCCATATCTGCTATTTTCTTACCTATCGCCTGATGCTCAACAATATTGCGGCCACCTTGGCGTCTTATCTTGGCGTATTCAACTGCAGCATCAAAAGCAGCCCGCCCCAAACCCAGATTAATGGCGGCAGTTTGAAGAGAAATTTGTCTAGAGTAGTGTTCACCGATGACTAACGTTTTTTCGTGTTTGCAAATCTGGTTTTCTAACGGAACTTTGCAGGAATTAAATTCTACCCCTGTCCCACAACCATGGCGCCAGTTAATATCAGATTCCCCAACGGCGTTTTTTGAAGCGTTTATTGTAAAGCCCGGTGTATTCCGAGATACCAATAGTCCTATGGTGCCATCAGCGCCAGTTCCATTCGATCCAGTCTCAGCCATTACGATGAATAATTCAGCAATTGGAGCGTTGGCCACATAAGACACTGATCCATCAATTATCCACTCATTGCTCTCCCTTACAGCGGTCAGTTCTGCTTTTGGTTTTTCATGTAAATTTCCGTGATAGCACCAGCTGTTCAATATTTCTGGTATTCCCCCAGCACAACTCAAGTGAAAGGTTTCGTCCTCAATAAATTGTGGGAGGAAGGAAACCTTCTGATCGTTCTCCATCCAACTGTCGAATAAGAGATCACCTAGCAATGAAGTCTGGCCGAGCATAATTGCAATATCAACGTCACCTGCAGCAAGCTCCTCAAAAACAATACACGAGGTCATTGTATCCGCGCCAACACCACCAGATTCTTCTGAAAGTGTTAGAGTCCGCAAACCAAGTTCAGAGGCCTTGTCCAACAAAACCCTAAGCAATGGTTTATCGAATGATTCAAGACGTTCCGGATGAATAGCTAGCGGCCTGATTTCATTCATCGCAAAACTTCGCACTGTATCACGGAATTCAATCTGCTCCGCTGTAAGATGCAAGTTAAACATATTTATTCTCCCATAAACTTCCGGCCAACAATTAAAATATGTTAGAACAATAGTCTAACGGTTTATTGGACTATCTATCTTGTTTAAAATTATGTTGCAAATAGCTCTCTCTTGACGAATTTATCTCAATAAGAGCAGAATTCCCGCACCCCTCTGGGTTCTAATAGCCAGACTGACATACATTTTGCTGGAGTAAGAATAATTTACTTTCTCCTCGTACTCAGTCAAAATTTATAAACAGGTTTGGCATCAAAGTTTAGTAATCGTTACACAAACTAAAAGGATAATCATCTTGCAACTCAGCACTGATCGAATTCTTACTACCCATGTCGGCAGCTTACCAAGACCTGAAAAACTGGTAAAAATGTTGGGTAAAGAGGACAGAGGAGAACAGGTGGATCTTGCCATCCTGCAAGCAACTATATCTGAAGCTGTTACAAAGATAGTGGTCGAACAAGTTAGGGCAGGGATAGACATTGTCTGTGATGGTGAAGTCAGCAAAATGTCCTATCATGTCTATGCCAAACACAGGCTTAGAGGCTTAGGTAACGTTGAAGGGTCTGGCGTTCCAGGGCGTAGTTTGCCCCGCGATATACAAGATTTTCCTGATATGATGCCTGAGCCCCTGGGGGGTGGAGGCACTGAACTACTGCAGTCTGCTGTATGCGAAGGGCCTGTGACATATTTCGATTACACCCCACTTGAACGGGATATCCGTAACCTCAAAACTGCAACGGAAGTAGCGAAACCAGTGGATATTTTTATGAACTCAGCGTCTCCCGGCTGCCTGGTCAACTACGTTCCAAATACTTATTACCCGGGACGCGATGATTATCGGAGTGCGCTAGTTGAAGCCATGCGCAATGAATATAATGCTATTCATAAAGCTGGTTTTATTCTGCAGCTCGACTGTCCTGACCTCGCGGGAAGTCGTCATACCGATCATCAAGACTGGTCCGAAAATCAGTTTTTGACTGAGGTTCAAAAAAGCATTGAAGCACTTAATGAAGCGACATCTGAAATACCGCCCAACGCCATGCGGTTGCATATTTGTTGGCTTAACTATGCAGGACCGCACACCCATGATATTCCAGTCTCTAAGTTGATAAAGTTACTGTGCTCTGCACGACCACAGGCACTCCTGTTTGAGGGTGCCAACCCCCGTCACGAGCACGAATGGGAAGACTGGGGCGCGGCCAAAATTCCTGATGATAAAGTTTTAGTGCCTGGAGTTATCGATTCTACTAATAATTTTGTAGAGCATCCAGTATTAGTTGCCCAGAGGATATGCAGATATGCTGACATCGTAGGGCGCGAAAGAGTATTAGCTGGCGCTGACTGTGGGTTTTCAACATACGCCGGCCGCAAAGCAGTTTTTCCGTCAATTGTGATGGCTAAATTCCGTTCCTTGGCAGAGGGCGCAAAGATCGCGACAAAAAGACTGTGGTAATCAAGACCCTCTTAACGGCTTTACTCATCACCTTAGTCCAACCAGCCGAAGCTCAGGACTATGAAACTGGTAAGGCGGCCTATAAACGTGGCGACTACCCGACTGCATTACAGCATTTTAGGCCCTTAGCTAAGGGAGGGCACGCAAAAGCACAGTCGAACCTGGGTTTTATGTATAGCAAGGGTCATGGCGTAACTCAGAATTATGTTAAGTCTATTAGTTGGCTCAGTAAGGCGGCTGTGCAAAATGATGCCCATGCGCAGCACAACCTTGGTATTATGCACGGTAATGGCCTTGGCGTGCCACAGGATCATTTTTTGGCCTACCTTTGGTTTACTGTCGCTTCTGCAAATGGTCATAAATCAAGTGCAATAAAGCGGGAATTAGCTGCAACTCGCCTCGAACCGGAGGATCAAAAAATTGCCAATGAAATAGCACGGAAATGCCGGCTAAAACCAATTTTCTGCGGTAAATATGCTGTGCCCGGGAAAGATATCTAGAGTGATACGGCTAATTGGAAACCTGATATGAAAGATAAGATTGGGATCATTTTAAACGGGGCAACTGGACGTATCTGTTCTAATCAGCATTTAGCCAATTCACTGGTTGCCATCCGTGACGAAGAGGGCTTAAAGATTGCCAATCAAACCATCGTTCCTGAGCTACTTTTGGTAGGTCGGAATGAGGAAAAGTTAAAAAAAATAGCTCGGGTAAACAAAATAGAAAGCTGGACAACGGATTTAGAACTGGCACTGGCTGACCCCGCTTATACTGTTTTTTTTGATGCAGCAGCTACTGAAGCCCGTTTTGAAACTCTCAAACGTGCGATAAAAGCAAATAAACACATTTATACAGAAAAACCTGTAGCCCCCAGTGTTGCCGACGGACTAACGGTTATCCGAGCAATTGAAAATAAGGGGCTAAAACACGGAGCTGTAGAGGATAAAATTCACGCACCGGGATTCCGAAAAATGGCCAATCTCGTCAAGAAACGTTTTTTTGGTCGCATAGTTGGTTTTAAGCTCGACTTTGGATGGTGGGTGTTTGATGGAATTACAGCTCCAGCTACCCGAACGAGCTGGAATTACCAAAGATCCAGTGGTGGTGGAATGATTTTTGATATGGTTCCCCACTGGCGTTACGTAGTCGAAACTTTAATGGGCCCAATTCGACGCTTAGTCGCATCAAGCTGGACAGCACAGAGCCAGCGTGCTGACGAAAAAGGCTCAAAGTTTGACGTGGATGTAGAGGATAGCTGTTCTATCATAATCGAGTTGGAAAATGGCGCCTTCGGAACAATTACATCAAGTTGGGCGCAAAGAGTTCCAGGCAACGATCTTGTGAGACTTCAAATTGACGGAACATTGGGTTCCGCCGAAAACGGATTGCGCACATGCAGAGCTCAATCGTTATCTGATACCCCAAGTATTAGTGGCTTCAACCTAGGCGCATACTCAGACAATAGTGATACCCAAATGGACTATAATAACGATTGGACTGAGGTACCGGAAACCGGTCAATATAAAAATCCATACCGTGTCGGTTGGGAACAATTTCTATCGCATGTGATCGCAGATACACCCATGATATCGGATTATACTGCAGGCATTCGTGACGTGCAGCTTGCAGAAGCTTGCATCAAAAGTGCCGAGACTGGAAGATGGATCGAGATGGGTCCCACTCGATAACTGTCTGTTCGACCTAAAGTGACAAATAATAATTAGGGAAAAATTATGTCCGACTTACCTTTTCTTGATTTACATGGAAATGACTTTGAACGTGGCATGAAGCATGGACGGGTACTTAAACAAGCTATTTCTGAAAACCTTGAAACATATTTTAAACGGTTTAATGCGAGCGGACTTTCCGCTGACAATGCTCGACAGGAAGGGAAAAAATGGGCTGAAGTTATTGCCAAGCAAAATGCGGGATACACAAAGGAAATGGAGGGGATTGCTGAAGGGAGTGGCCACGTACTTTCAGACATTGCAATGCTCAACGCCCGGTATGAAATTACTTTCGGACTAATGAAAGAGGAGGCCGCGGTCATTGATCTAAATGATCAAGCCGACGGTTGTACGACATTTGGTGTGTTGCCCCAAGCCACGGATAACGGCCACACGGTACTGGGCCAGAATTGGGACTGGCTTGTTGGCGTCTACGGTCGTTGTACGTTGATGCGGGTAAAACGTGAAGAAGGGCCCGATTTCATTTGCTATACCGAGGCTGGTATTGTCGGTGGCAAGATGGGTGTTAACCAACACGGTATTGGACTGGTGGAAAATGGCCTTGTTTCAGACCATGACGGTCATAACCGTTATGAAAAACCGTTTCACGTACGTTGCCGTGAAGTTTTAGATGCAGAAACCTTCGATATGGCTTTACTGCCAATTTTAGCTTCCAGGCGAGTATGTTCCGCTAATTTTATGGTTGGTCATGCAGACGGTGAAATTATTAATCTTGAAACAAGCCCAGATGCGGTCTCATACCACTTTCCAAATGAAGGCCTTATTACTCATTCCAATCATTTTCTCGATAAACGCCACGGACCTTCGCAAATGGAGAGACTAAGCCCCAGCACGCTTTACCGTGCTAACCGCCTAGATAATCTGTTGCGTAAAGACATAGGAAAGTTGGACATCAAGAACTTCCATGCGGCCTTTGCCGATCATTTTGGCACTCCCAACTCAATCTGTCGTCATCCAGACCTCAACCAACCAGAGGCCAAACGAACTATGACCAACGCCTCCTTCATTATTGACTTAGTAACGCGAACTATGCATGTCGCTGACGGACAACCCTGCCAAAATGAATTTATCTCCTATGCTTTATGAATTTGTTTCCGTTAACTGGAATGGTTTTATTAGCAAACATGAATAAAAAAAATACCCGTCATATTGTCTGTGTGACATTCGATTTTGATACAGAATCCGGGTTCATTTCCAGAGGCTGGACAACTCCGACACCACTATCGAGAGGGGAGTTTGGGGTAATGGCTTCCTTTCGTATTCTTGACTTGCTTGCCCAATACAACATTCAATCGACCTGGTTCGTGCCGGGCTTCACAATTGAAAGCCATCCAGAAGCCTGTGAGGCGGTGGTAGCAGCAGGACACGAAATTGCTCATCACAGTTGGGCACATATTCCACCCAGCAATCAAAGTCGTGAAGAAGAGGCCGAGGATATGGCTCGCGCAAATGAAGCTATTCGTACTCTTACCGGTCGGAAGGCAAGGGGATATCGCTCACCGTCGTGGGATCTCTCGGATAGTACCATTGAACTCCTAATTGCTGAAGGTATGGATTACGATTCAAGTCTCATGTGCGGAGACTACATTCCCAGCTTTACACGTCTGGGTGACCAAGTGGAGTTGGGAGAACCAATTCGTTACGGGCCAAAATCCCAATTGATTGAAATGCCAATAAGTTGGTCTCTGGACGATTACCCCCATTTTGAATACATCCGTACCCCAGAGATGACGCTGCCAGGACTCAATTCTGCGCGGCTTGTCATGGAAAGTTGGTGGGATGAATTCTCCTATATGCAAAAGGCTGTCGATTGGGGCGTTTTGACCTACACTATGCACCCGTACGTGATCGGGAGAGGGTATCGCATGCTGGCTCTGGAAGATCTTTTAAAACGCCTGGCTGAAGCCGGTGCTATTTTCTTGAAAGTCGAGGATGCTGCAAGAGAGGCCCGCGCCCGATTAATCAAATAGGTTTGTTCAATAATAATTACTTTTGATCTATGTTGTTTTCGCAATTTCTAGTGCAAGTCACTAATGCCCTTATCTCAGAGGTATCAGCTTAGTCAAAATACTCAAAAAAACCCTTTCATAGGTTCAACATTGAGTTAACTTGAGTTATTGACGAAAACAATTGTTCCACTTAGTTCCATCATTTAAAGTCCTTCTTGACCTTAAAAAACGAAAATATTGAGCTTTAGCAATTAGTTAACTAAAGTCGAATGTTTCCATGCCTGAATGACAGTGGAGGAGGAATTAATAGTGACGACTTTCGATGGGATCGTTATCGGAGCCGGTCATAACGGTTTGACACTTGCAGCTTATCTTGCGCGCGCAGGCCTAAAGATAGCTGTGCTCGAACGCAACTCCCAAATTGGTGGTGGCACCAGTACAGAAGAACCTACATTACCTGGATATCGATTCAATCTACACTCTAATTTCTTCATGGGCTTCCGCCATGCACCGATGATGCGTGACCTGGAATTGCACCGTTTCGGATTTTCCTACATTGAGCCACCTGTCCAGCAAGCAGCAGCTTTCCGTGACGGTTCATGCGTCGTCATCCACCAAGACCTGGATGCAACCTGCACTTCGTTGGCGCGATTTTCCAAACAAGACGCCAAAACGTTTCGCGAGCTTTACCATCTATATGCAGTTAAAATGCGGCCGTTACTGGCATCGCTCCTTTACAACGCGCCCCTACCGATTGACGACTTGCTTGACCGGTTATCGGGTCCGGAGGCAAAGGAGTTTTTGTCGCATGCCCAGCATGATCTTTTTAGTGTAGTCCGTAAACACTTTGAAGATGACCGTATCCGAACATTATTTACATCTTACATGCACGTGGTCACCACAGAGAATCGACCAGGTTCAGGTATTGTTTTTCCTGCGATCTTCGCAAACGTAATGGGCTTCGGTTTGCCAGTCGGCGGAGCTGTCACTTTTCCGATGTCACTTGCAAGAGTGGTAGAGACAGGTGGTGGTGTAGTGGTATTTGACGCGGATGTTAAAGAAATTCTAACAAATAGTAATAGGGCAACCGGCGTGCGGCTCGCCAACGGAGACATAATTAATGGTCAGAATTTTGTTGCGAGTGCTATTGACGCACCATCTACCATGGACATGGTAGGTGAAAATATGTTCCCGGAAGACGTACGTGAAAAACTCAATAGCTGGCATTGGGGAAACCATAGCCTGGCAACACTTCATCTAGCATTACGGAATCGCCCGCTTTACAAATCGCGTTCATTTGACCCCGATATTGACCGTGCATTCAACATTTTTTTCGGAATGGATGATATCGAACAAGTCGAAAGGTGCTTCGCACAATGTGAGGCAAAAAAATTCCCCGACGTCCTTATGGGTAATGGTGCTTGTAACAGCCACTTCGATCCTTCTTACGCTCCAACCGATGGCCACTCGGCGTTCTGGTGGCCATTTGCACCTTACGCCGTAGAGGGAAACCCGGAAAATTGGGACCACCACAAGGACGAATATGCTCAGCGTATCTTAGATGTTTGGCGTGAGTATGCGACTAATCTAGACGACGATAATGTCCGTGCCCGTTTCTTGTTTTCTCCACTGGATGTGGAACGTCTGAATGTCAACATGCGGCAAGGTGCGGTACGCATGGGAGCGTATATTCCTTCACAACTAGGGATTAACAGACCTCATCCGCAACTGTCGGGCACTCGCACACCAATCGAAGGATTATATCTGTGTGGGTCCTCAACCGGAAATGGCGGTGGTATCAACGGAGCACCTGGTTACATTGCGGCGAATGCCATTACTGAAGACCTAAAACTAAAACGGCCGTGGACACCGGTCCCAATGCCAGAATGGCGGCATTAATCTGCCCACTCATTGCAGTGGTACTTGACCAGTTACCTTGGTCGATTGACCTAAGCAGTGTAGTTAATCTAAAGAGAAATATGTCGCATTTGTAGCATAACCATCAAATGCCATTTAACTATAAGCTAACAAATCAAAAAAGATTGCATTGAATGGATATAGTTATAGAACAAAGTAGGTTATTTGATTTCATTAAAAACCCAAAGGCTATCTTACTTTGAAATACTCTAAGCACCAAAAAAAACTCCAAAACTTTTGAAAAATAGAAAATATCTAAATTCAAGTATGCTTAAATCATTCCAGTTAAAATATGTTAATAACCCCACCGCATGAATGTTTTGCGTAAGAGATGGGTGCTGTCCATAACTTCTTTTTTGTTTCTCCCTATCGGACTTTATGCACCCCGTGGCTTAGCTCCTTTATTTGTTTTAACCGCCGTATTATTAATCTTCCAAGAACTGATTGAGCGTAGGACGCTACAATTCATATCTTGGCGTTTCTATCTAGCCGCAATGGCCATCCCTCTTTACGGTGCTATTAGTTCCATTTGGTCGATCACGCCCGCAGTTTCCATAAAAATGTCTGTGATCATCTGGGGCACAATAATTATTGGCATACTATTGGCGAATAATTCAATTCTCAGAGATTCTAGGGACAAAATTCTGTTCGAAAAGTGGTTGATTGCTGGCGGTTTAATCGGATTTACCTTGCTATTCGCAGAAAACATAACCAATGCAGGATTGAGCCGTTTCGCTTATGAACTTTTTGGGTTGAATCGAGATATCCGACTGGTAAATCAATTTGGTCCCTTAGGTTTTAATTCCGGTATGAGTGTTGCTTCACTATTTTTGTGGCCGTTGGGGCTTACACTATTTCGTCGTTATAAAAAGACTGTATCTATACCTATTATAGGGTTTTGTTTTCTTGGAATAAGTTTGGGCGCTTCCACATCACCATTCTTGGCTCTAATTGTTGGTTTAGCTACCTTGGTTATCACTGGTGTAGCTTATCGATATGGCCCCAAGTTACTTATCATCGCAACAGTTTTGTTCACTTTAGTAGCGCCGGCTATACCAAATTTATTACCCGACCCGGAAGACCCTCAATCAAACCTATCTCGGTACTATGCATTATCAGATATCCATCGCTATCTGATTTGGAACACGACTGTTAGCCATATCAAGAACAAACCAATATTCGGTCATGGTCTTGATTCAACGCGCGCTCTTTATTCACATGAAGATAAAATCACCTACTATATTATAGAAAATAATACGACTGGAAAAAGTCTAACCATCTACTCTGAACCCATTTTGCATCATCCACAGTACGATGTAGACAATAAAATCCATGAAAAAAGGAAAAGCATATATTCTGAACCCATACCCTTGCATCCACATAATGCTATTTTACAATTATGGTTAGAACTAGGCGTTGTGGGAGCAGGATTTCTTGCGTTTTTTCTGTTTGAGATACTTCATCTGGTGCAAAGGGTTACACAAAACCGCTGGGAAGCAGCGGCCTGTTATGGCATATTTACTAGCGGACTAACTATTTCTAGTTTGAGTTACGGTATCTGGCAGTCTTGGTGGTTGGCAAGCCTGTTACTCGCCGCAGCGTTTATGGCTGTGATCGTTCAAGGTTCGGCAAATAACGATCTTCCAGCCCAATAACCGGTTTTTAGATTTCTAGCTAAGTCATGGCTCTAATTCTTTGATACTATCAACGAAAACCCTATTGCGACCACGGTTTAACCCGTATTAAACGCCCAGGGTATTCATCCGTTAGAAGGTAGAGAAAACCCCCAGGTCCCTGGCGAACATCTCGAATTCGTCCGAAAACACCGGTGAATATGCGTTCTTCCTTTGTGACTTTTCCGTTGGTGAGTTCAAGTCTTGCTAAGAGTTGGTATTTAAGAGCCCCAACAAACAAATTTCCTTTCCAGTTAGGAAAAGCATTGCCATTGTAAAAGGCAAAACCGGATGGTGCGATAGATGGGTCCCAAAAATAAACGGGCGGCTCCATGCCAGGCTTATGAGTACCTTCACCAATTTTACTACCCGAGTAATTGCGCCCGTAAGAGATCACAGGCCACCCATAATTCTTACCCGCTTCAGGGTGGTTAACCTCATCACCCCCCTTAGCACCATGAGCGATTGTCCAAAGTGAATTTGTCACTGGGTTCCATGTGGCCCCTTGTGGATTACGGTGACCAATCGACCAGATTTCCGGCAGACCCTTTTTTCCGTCTGCAAACGGATTGTCTGACGGCACCGACCCATCTCGGTAGATACGAATGCTCGAACCGGCATGATCAAATGGATCCTGCGCCCGTCTTCTATCGCCGCGGTCGCCAACTGTAATAAATAATTTGTTGTCAGGAGCGAGTACAATTCTGGATCCAAAATGAACGCCGCTACCAGTTTTATTGCTCTGGGAGAAGATGACTTTTACATTTCGCAAACTTGCCTTTGCCAAAAGGCTCAGTTCTGCCCGTGCCAGAACGGTTCCTGCTTTTTTTCTATCGTCCGAGGATTGGGAATAAGTCAGATAAATAGTGCTATTTTGCGTAAAAGCCGTGTCAACGGCAACATCCAAAAGCCCTCCCTGGCCTTTAGCCCAGACTTTAGGTACTCCGGCAATCTTTTTTAACTTACCCTTGGGCGATATCAGGTTCAGTGTGCCCCCCCGTTCCGTCACCAAAAAGGAACCATCAGGGAGGAACGCAAGGCCCCAAGGATGATTGAGATTACTGGCAATAACCTCGACGATGACGTTGTGTTTTTCAGTCTTAAAAAATTTGGTCTCAGATAATGCCGAGTTTACACCAAGCAAAAAAATAGCCCCTGTAATAGGGATGCCGCATATCAAAAAGAAAATCCTTTTATGCAAGTAACCCCTCAATTTCCTCGATAAGAAACTAAATCTAAATTGCACAGGTTTGAACCTCGACGTAATTAAACACAAATGGAAAAATGGAAAAATAGATACCGGATAACCTACAGGTAGAACATACTAATTTGTTGCTAGAGTGCTCTCAAGATGATTTTGGTTGGAGATATTAACGTCTTGTAACTAGGACATGGTTATCCTCTGGTCATTCCGCATTGACCGGCGGTAGATAGCGAGAGCCTAATGGTTTGTAATTTAAAATTACTGCGCTAGTCGATAGTGTAAAGCATGAGGAGCACAGAAATGATCCGCAGCACCGAACGCATTCTTACAACCCATACGGGTAGCCTTCCCCGACCAGACGATCTAATCAAATTGATGTTTGCAAAAGAGGAAGGAAATCCTGTTGACAAGGAAAACCTTAAAGCCCGCGTTGCCTTGGCTGTGTCAGAAATCGTTCTAAAACAGATCGAAGCTGGTATTGATATCGTGAGCGATGGAGAAGTCAGCAAACCAAGCTACGCCACCTATATAAAAGACCGATTAAACGGTTTTGGCGGTGAAAGTGTGAGCCTGAAGTATCAAGATCTCGTTGAATTTCCAAGTATGGCCCAGCGCGTATTCAATGATCCTGGTAGATCACGCCGAAAAACACCGGGTTGCAATAGTGCAATCACGATAAACGACAAACAGGCAGTTCTGGATGATGTCCTGAACTTACAAAATGCGATTGTTAACAACGAGGCGAATAGCTCTTTCATAAGCGCGGCCTCTCCTGGGGTTATTTCACTATTCTTTTCTAATACCCACTATCCAGATTTCGAGACCTATATATTTGCAGTAGCCGATGCGATGAAATACGAATATGAAGCCATCACCAATGCTGGCATTGGACTACAAATTGATTGCCCAGACCTGGCTATGGGGCGGCATATCCAGTATGCAGTTCTTGACACCATCAACTTTCAGAAACAAGCAGAAATGCACGTAAGCGCCCTCAACCATGCACTTCAAAATATCAACCCTGATCTTGTGCGCCTCCATCTTTGCTGGGGAAATTATGAAGGCCCTCATCACTGCGATGTGCCACTTTCAGATATCATAGATATAGCTTTCAAGGCCCACGTCTCTGGGATTTCGTTTGAAGCAGCCAACCCACGTCACGCCCACGAATACACCATATTTGATGAAGTAAGCGTGCCAGATCATCTGGTCTTGATCCCTGGGGTAATCGAATCGAAATCTAATTTTATAGAACATCCTGAATTGATTGCTCAGCGTATAGAGAGAATGGCAAAAAGAATCGGACGAGAACAATTGATTGCTGGCAGCGATTGTGGCTTTGGCACTTGGGTCGGACAGGCAGCAGTTGAACCAGAAATCGCCTGGGCTAAGTTGGCTGCTTTAGCTGAAGGCGCCAGGATTGCGTCAGAGAAGCTATGGAAATAGCATCCTTTAGATCTTAAATATCCAAACCCCTAGCCATTAATTGGTAACTTATTTTTCGGTCGATAAAATCTAAATCTCAACTATAATTTTGGGCTTATTAAAACTTAAACGACGCAAAGCTTATTAAAACTTAAACGACGTAAACTTGTCGAACTCATGATAACAAGCCAAATTTTAAGTAAGAACGCTGACCAAAAAAAATCTTCCCATTATATTCACGGTTTGACTCTCGGCAGTCCATTCAACTAGGAACTGTAGACAGGAAGACAGGCACGACGGAGATTAAAATGACTGGCATGAAGCCGGAAGATCGGATTGATTTTTCTACAATCGAAAAACGAGCGCGTCTTACCTTACCTGATAACGGGCGCATCATCATTTGGCCTATCCTTGCACTTGAAGTCTGGAGTATTGAGCGGGCTATGGCCCGGATGGTTATTTCTCCACCACAAGGTGTACCAATGACCCCGGATCACCCAAACTGGTCCTGGCACGAATACGGAATGCGTGTCGGTTTCTGGCGGTTGAAAAAAATGATGGAATCATTATCCGTCCGCCCGACAGTAACGCTCAATGCACGGGTCTGCGAAGATTATCCGGAAGTTGCCGGCGCTTGTCTCGAGGCGGGTTGGGAGTTTAACGCACACTCATACGAACAAGTACCAATGCATAAATTGGACGATGAAAGAGCCGTTATAGATCGTTCAATGGATATCATCGAGAAATTTACTGGGAGCCGTCCTCGTGGCTGGTTTGGTCCCGGATTGACCCAGACATTTGAAACCTTAGACCATTTATCATCGGCAGGCATTGAATACATTGGTGACTGGGTCCTCGATGACCAACCGATTTGGGCCCGTACCAAACATAACCCTGTCGCTGCATTACCCTATAATTATGAACTTCATGATATAGTCATGATGAATATCCAAAATAACCCCTCCCATATCTACCGTGACAGGGCACTTGATTACTTCAATACTCTTTATGAGGAGAGCTTAGATGGACACCCGAGGGTAATAGCCCTCGCCATGCATTCATATCTCTCCGGATCACCCCATCGAATAGCTTATGTGAGAGAAACATTTGAGACCCTCTTATCCCACCCGGGAGTTGTCTGTTGGGATGGAGTGCAGATCCTTGATTGGTTTTCTAAACAAGTTCCGGCGCCCAAAAATTGATTAAAACCCCAAATGATACCGTTAACTGTTTCGTTCCCGAAAACCTTCACAATCCCCAGCCTGGAACTCCCGAAGGGCCACTCGCAGGAATTAATTTTGTCGCAAAAGATTTATTTAATGTAATAGGACACCGGACTTCCAACGGAAGTCCGGATTTCTACCATCATTCAACACCCTCCGAAGAAAATGCTGAGGTAATATCTAAACTTCTGGGTGCCGGAGCAAACTTAGTAGGTATGACCATTTGTGACGAATTTTTTTACAGTTTGACCGGTGCCAACGAGCATTATGGCACACCAATTAATAGCCGTGCTCCAGGAAGATTGCCTGGTGGATCTTCATCAGGCTCAGCGGCCGCTGTTGCCGGTGGAATCGCAGATGTAGCGCTAGGCTCGGATACGGGTGGATCAGTCCGTATTCCGGCATCTTTTTGTGGTCTATGGGGTATTCGCCCGACCTTTGGACGTGTCAGTCTGAAAGGTGCTCGTGCAATGGCTCCGAGTTTCGATACGGTAGGCTGGTTCGCAAATGACGTCCTTATGCTCTCGCGTTTGGCTCAAGTTTTGCTTAAGGACAAGCCTCAAGAAACAAAGATAAAACGGATTATGATAGGTAAAGACGCTATAGCACGTGCAGATGCAGATGTCGCCAAGACCATGACAGAATGGATCGAAGAGCATCTCACCGATAGTGAGGGAGTGACAGTTTCTCCAGAGGGTTTGGACCCCTGGTGGGATGTATTTAGAGTTATCCAAGCTGGAGAGGTTAAATCCACCAATCTTCCTTGGGTGCGCACCCACAAGGCCAAGCTTGGATCAGGTATTCACGAGCGATTTCTAATGGCGGAGAATATAACTGACTTTGAACTGAACGCTGCGCGTGAACATCAAAAACAAATTGTAAAACATCTCAATCAACTGATAATACCTGGTTCTGCTCTCGTGATCCCCACCGCACCATGTGTCGCGCCACTTCTAAATGAAGATGCCACAACACTAGCTTCGTTCCGATCTAATTCCATGGCTCTTACATGTGTCGCTGGGCTTGGCGGTTTGCCGCAAGTTTCCATGCCGGTTTTGACCATTAACGGATGTCCGGTCGGCGTCTCACTAATCGGCACCCCAGGCAGTGATGAACAATTAATTGAGTTAGCGGCACGCATTTCTTAAACAATTCTTTTTAACATTTATGGATACAATCAAATGAAATTTGGCTTATTTGGTGGTCCCCAAACGCAAGCAGCCGGCGCCAACACCGAAGGAACGTTGGGATACCGTGAATACGGAAAATACATCGTTGAAGCCGAAAAACTGGGCTACTCAAGTGCCTGGCTTTTCGAACATCATTTTTCAGGGTTTGGCCAACCCTCATCTTCTTTAAATCTTTTGTGTTATTTTGCTGGGATTACAAAGACAATCCGCCTGGGCAGTGCCGTAGTAGTACTCCCCTGGCACAACCCCATACTACTGGCAGAACAAATAGGTACCCTAGACGTAGTAAGCAATGGTCGCTACGACTTTGGTGTCGGACGTGGTTACCGAAACACCGAATTCCATGGATTTGGAATTGACCACCATGAAGCAGGGGCTATTTACCGTGAGTCGATGGATATTATTCTTCGGGCTTGGCGAGAAACTGAAAGATGGTCATATAAGAGTAAAAGGTGGGAATTTAATAATATCATTGTTGAACCAGATACCATGCAAAAACCCCATCCGCCATTGTGGCAAGGTGCAGGCAGCCCTGGGTCTATTCGTCAGGCAGCCCAACAAGGCTATAACCTGCTTTTAGATCAAATTTTATCATTCGAAGACGTTGGGGAAAAAATTGCAATTTACCGCAGCGAAGTTGAGAGCCTTGGCAGGCAGTTTGATCCCTATAGTGTTGGTGTCACACGTGGACTAATGGTCGCCCATAATGCAAAACAACGGGAGGCTGCGCATGCTGTTCGGAATCAGTTTGTTTCCAGAGTCAAAGCTCTAACGAGCGGAGAAAATTCTAAAAGCCCTACATTTAATCCGGTAGGTGAGGTTAAGAATGAAACGGAAATGTCCGAAAATGGCGCGATCTTAGGCGACAAAAAGGAAATGATAGAAAGGGTAGAGAAACTATACGAATGCGGCGTTAGAAATATACTTCTACACGACTTGACGGGATCTACCAAAGCACTTCGGGAGTTTGCTTTGGAAGTCTCTCCAAAATTTACCAACAAAACCTAATCTAACTAATTATCTGATTATCCCATCCGTTAAACAATTGATGGAATTCACAAGAAGCAAATAATCGATATGTTTTTACAGCCCTTTAGGATGCTTCACGCATATCTTCTGCCGTGGTGCCAGTACTGGTATTAAGTGCGTATTTCTCCCAATTGCGAATAAGTACATCTTCAGATATCTGCATCATCTGAACCGAACGGTTTCCCTCCATAAACCTCAGCCATATTTTCAGGAGCTTACATTCCTCGGGGATTTGGAAATCGCGATAGTAGTCCAGAGCACAGAAACGCTGTAAATGCGGGTAAAACGTAAAATCGACCAAGCTAAGTTCTTCACCCAACCAATAAGAACCCGATGCTCGAATAGCGAGCCCTTCATGCTCCATCATAAGAAGCGCTGTTGTCAATTTATCTGCGTGTTCCGATTGGCGCTCTCGATCTTGCGCCAGCAGCATCTTGTAAATTTGGGGAACAAAGCGCACGTTTGCAAAATCAATCCAAATTCTGGCTTTAGCACGATCCCCCGGCGTCTTCGGCATTAATGGCTTCTGGGGGAATTCTTCGTCTAAATATTCATTGATGACCGCCGATTCAACAATTACGGTATCGCCATGACGAACAACCGGTACTTTTCCGTAGGGAGAAATTTGTAAAAACCAATCTTGTTTTGCGTTGAGGTCAATTTCGGTGAGAGTGAAATCAACCTTCTTCTCAAGGAGAACCATGCGTGTACGCTGTGCGAACGGACAGGTACTGGAACTAATAACCTCAAGTTTTGACATTTTATGCTCCCCAGTTCTTCACCGATGAGTTGGCAATTCACCGTGTCTCTCGTTCAGTACTGACGTTATAGTAATTTAGTGAACTCCTAGAGTTTCAGAGAAACAGAAAATTTCCATTCCCCATCAATCTTATACAACACTCCTTATGTCTAGGTACATCAGACCTCAAGTAGTTGAACTATTATTATCTGCCCTCATCCTTCATCGCAGCTTGCAAATTTTCATCATAATATTCTTGAAATTCCTTGCGATCACGTCCAACGTGATCGGCAAGCATATCGCGGCCAGAAAATTCTTTTTGTCTAGTGTTAGAATTGGTTTCCCACAGTTTTGAGCGCAAGACAGCTTTCCCACAATGCAAGTAGGCCTCTCTAACGTGAACAATCAGACCAGCTTGCGGCACCTTACCCTTAAGGGCCAACGGTTCGAGTAACACACTATCCATAGTTATTTCTCCGTCACCTCGGATGCGGAATGTTTCGTTGACACCTGGTATTAGAAAAATCAAGGAAACCGTGGGATTAGCAACAATATTCTGAAAAGAATCCAAGCGATTATTTCCGCGCCTATCGGGTATCAGCAAGGTCTTATTATCTAATACAGATACAAAACCGGGGTGATCACCCTTCGGAGAGACGTCCCCCACTGTTCCCAACACTAAGAAAGGAGAACGAGCTATAAAACTTCGGCAATGCTCGTCGAGTTCATAGAGTACTTTGTCGACTGGGGAGCCTTTAGGCTCGGGATAGGTTTCGCGTAACGTTTTAACATCCTTCACCCTCTCATAAGACATCAAAAAAACTCCTTCTGATTATACCGAAGCCGCTTATTCAAAAACTTCAAAACGACACGCAAGAATTTGGTGTCCCCAGCGGGAATCGAACCCGCGTTTTCGGCGTGAGAGGCCGATGTCCTGGGCCGCTAGACGATGGGGACCCACCTCATTCAGCAAATCA
>Ga0209089_10000314_pt1 | contig 45538 bp, 57 predicted proteins | sample ArcticOcean_MG_C_FD_187431 | JGI IMG/M metagenome (GOLD analysis project Ga0209089, IMG submission 187431) | Marine microbial communities from western Arctic Ocean - ArcticOcean_MG_CB2_150 (SPAdes) (version 2) | ecosystem: Environmental > Aquatic > Marine > Oceanic | place: Arctic Ocean: Canada...
GCAGGGACACATACTTGAGCAAGCAGGGACATGCAGGGACACATACTTGAGCAAGCAGGGACATGCAGGGACACATACTTGAGCAAGCAGGGACATGATGAACATGATGAACATGATGAACATGCAGGACATGATGAACATGATGAACATGCAGGACATGATGAACGCTCCACGATAACGTCCGGACGATCAAAGTTTTTTGCTCCCAGGGACGCAACCCGAATCCGATTGACCCCCAAGAAATCAAAAACCCTCAAAAGTGTTCCCTACGGGAACAAAAAGAAAGTCTTGACAGCTTGGGCCGGATATGGTCTGCTATTGGAACATTGATTGACGTTGCTTCCGGGCATTTCCAGTCAGTGCAAGGAATACGAGAACACGTTTAGTAGCTCACAAGCGGAAAACCTCCGGCTTGCATCATGGAAACGAACGTAGCACGGGCAACGATCATGATGAACATGTCCAGCGGAACCGGACATGTAAGTACGTTACGGTCACGATCACGCTTACGGTCACGCTTACGGTCACGATCACGATCACGCTTACGGTCACGATCACGATCACGCGGAACCTTGAGGGATACGTATGCCCTTTTTCAATCATAAACCTGTCTTCAAAAGGGATAGTTATGTCCAGTCAAAAAAAGTATAAAGTTGTTACCATTGGATCGGAAGCCAGAGCATGTTCTTCCGCTTGGCAAGTACGTGAGTATTTGCCACGCAAGAAATGGTCTTGGAATCCACCGAAATCATAGCTTCTCAAGCGTGATCACGTAGCTCAAGCGTGATCACGTAGCTCAAGCGTGATCACGTAGGTTCAAGCGTGATCACGTGTACACTTACGTACACTTGTGTACACTTATGTACACCCACACACTCACGAGAGCAGTCATGTATGCGAACCAAGACGGGGTAGCTTCAAAGCTACAAAAAACAACATTTACATGCGGTAAATGTAGTACCACAATCACGGTTAATGATGATCAATCCCTTGCACTTGCAAGCGGTGCGCCAGTCACTCACTCATGCGAGGGGGAAACCGAGTTTTTTCCGGCATACGAAACCGCTGTTTCAGTAGATGAAACCGCCATTTTTTACGATCAACTTGCATTACGTGAGTTCGCAAGCGGACTTGCAAGCGGTAAGCCGCTTAGCGGATTTTTGGCTTGACACCTTTTTTGGGTTCTGCCATACTAGTGGCTCATTAATCAGCGGCTTGAGATTGCTCAGAAAGGGCATGACGTTGAGCCTTGCACAATCGGATGCACAACCACCTAAACAGTGGCGTTAGCGTCCGAAAAAAAAGGGTTGCAAGCCGCTTTCCTTCATAAGGGATTATTATGATTTTTGCAAGTATTCTAATGACGTTTGGAGCATCATTCTTTTTGTTCCTTGCGTTCATCCACATTGGCCCGGTAGCTGGTGCGGTTACGCTTCACATAGTGGCAATTATGCTGTTTTTTGGCTCCGGCATGGTTGCAGGTGAAGCAATTCGAGAAGAGCTAAAACTCTAACTTGACACTTCTATTTTGTTGTGTCATCCTGAATCAGTCAATCGGAGATTATTATGCTTACTGATAATTGTGGCATGTATGGTAAATATGGTTTGAAAACTAGTCCTTACATGCTTTCAGGTGAAGAAATCAAGATTTCGAGACTCAAGCATTCGCAAGATGAATGCGAAGTTCATGGCCCTTGCATGAATGGAGTTTTCCATTCTGTAGTTGTCAATAAAGTAAATCTACATAAATGGCTTGACAAGGACTTGCTTGTGCAAGAAGCATTTCCGCACCTCACGCCTAACGAGCGGGAGTACCTGATGACAGGTACATGTTGTGCCCCGTTTTGGGATGATGATGAAGATGATTTTTAGCTTGACACCTTTTTTGGAGTGTGTCATTCTAGTGGCTCGATTGTTTGAGTTTCATGCAGTCTCAAGCAGTCTTGTGTTTCAAAAACTGTATTACTCCAATAATGGAGCTTCTCATGAGTATGTTTGTTTCTACAATTAGTGGTCATAATGGCCAGTCAGTTCCGGATTCCGCAGTGCTGAAGCCCGGTCAATGGATTTCCGAAGGAACCCAAGGGTTCAGTAGGCGCAAAGGGGTCTACATGGGAACCGTCATTTCCGATGGCAACCATGTTGTGATTTGGGACGTTGGACAACCGCGTCCTGAGCTACGCCATCAAATGATGGTAGCTCGAGCATTTGTTGTGTCATCCAACCAGCCCGGACGTACTCGTTCTGGACTTATGCAAAGTCTGTTCAAGCTGTTTTCATAAGGAAACAGAAACTCCCTGCATGGAAATCATGCAGGGATTCCATAACTAATTATGTTTAAGATTGACAATAAAAAGTGCCGTGAGTACGGGGCTACAAGCCCAAAAAACATGGAAAGCGTGATTGCTTTTGTGTTTTCGTCAATTCGAGTACAAACCGCACTCCTACCACGCTTTATGCGAGAATACAAGCGGCGTGGTCTTGCTTCCAGTTGGCTCTGGGGTAACAAAAAAACCGGTCTGTCCTATGTTAGGAAACATAGAAATCAGCTTTTCAAGGATTATCAGCAAATCTTGAAGTCTAAAAAAGGATCATGCGAACATGATCTAATTATGCTATTTTTGGATGTTCCGGGTCTTGGGATTCCCAAAAGTGCATTTGTTGTTCAAATGCTAACCGGAAAATCTGGGTGTATGGATGTTCATAACATCCGAAAGTACATGCCAGAACTGGATGCAGGAAAAGGTACTCCGGCAATCTTTCAAACCAGCGGGAACTCGACTTCTTTGAAGTCAAAAAAGGTCAATCAGTACATAGTTGCCTGTAAAAAAGCAGGTGGATCACAAAAAATGTGGGATGCTTGGTGTAATCATATTGCAGTTCTGCAACCAAAGCATTTTCTTGACGGTGAAGCCGTCTCAAACATGCACCATGAGGTACTTACATGAAAAGCACTGCAACTCTTTCAGAACGTTTTGATGAGGCAAAATTTTTGCTTGAACTCGAACTTCTTGAAAATAAAATTAACTGGAATCTTGATTTAATGGACTATGATCCAGACTATATGGATGAAGTTTTAAATCATTATCGTTACAATGAATTTGATCTTTTGGATCATGACAACTATGAATGGTATGGTGAAAATGATTAGTCTTGAAAAACCTGAAATCCAGTATTTCAGCAAGTCAAAAGATGAATGGATTCCCATCCACGAAATGGAAAGTCATCATCTTGTAAATGTTGTTAAGTTGATTGTACTTTCACAAAAAAACGAAAATACGGTAATGTTTAGAACCAAGTACCCAACCATTGACGGGTACACCGTAACCGCTTTTGGTGATGGAAAGCAGTTTACAATGGAACATTGAGTTGAAAAAAAACTATGGAAAACGGAGAATCAAAGTTGACCACAAAGTGTGTGGTTTGTGGTCGTCAATCCCTGAGTTTGCAAGTAAAACAAGTTCTAACATGTATTGACGGCTCACAGCGAGCATTTGTGAGGTGTAGAAATGATGAATGTAGAGGAAACTACACGCTTCCTTTTGGAAGCATAAACTATGAATCCACAACAGAAAGGCACTATGTCTCTTAAACATGGTTATGATGCAGAAATCATTATGGCAGCAGTACGCCATAAGGTTGAAGATATGGATATTCAAAGTCTGGTTGATCTTGCAATAGATGGAGAAGCAAATTTTTATCTTGGAAAAGCAGATCAAGAGGATATTAAAATGCTTCTTGAAGACTTTGGTACTAAAGAAGAGGGTACAAGCTAGATGATAGAAGGAGATAGCAACTCCTGAACCTAGCCTGTACCTAAGTCCACTTAGCAGTGGCGGTTGGTGGGTTATCCTTAAACCCACACTTCAATAACCTAAAATGGAGATTATTATGAGAGGAAAGCAAGGAAGAATCAGGCGACAAAAAAGTGCTGTAGTGGTTATGAAGTCGCTACTTAATAAGTATGATGAGCAAATGGAAAACCCAAGAGCAGCAATTTATGAAGAACTGCTGAAAACCAAGTCCTTTGGTGACATCAGCAATGATGACCTCAAGAAAACCGATGGTTTCAAAAAGAATCTTTTGAAAAAGAAGGAAAAAGCCAAGAAGTGTCTTCAAAATACTTTGAATAACCTCAAATGAAAGAGGAACCAATGGAACAAATACGCCTAGAGTTTGTGTTGCGAAGTCTAGACAAGCAAATCGACTCTCTTCAAGAGTTAAGGGGGCAGATAGTTTCTTTTGCACAGTCTTACAATAAGAAGACTGAACTAAAGAAGAAAACACTCAGCACTAACGACCTTTACCATCAATAATTATGATCGACAATGAATGGACAAAAACCAAGAAGGACAATCGAGAACAAATCACGCTAGGATTTCATGCCTCTAGTTATCAGACTCTGACTTTACCAGAGGGAATCCAACCAACCATGATTGAAAATCTTTGGGTGGATGAAGAAACACAGATGGTAAACATACAAGTTAATGGTCACACCATCGAACTAGATTCCGATGATTGGTCTGACATTATTCACCTTGATGAAATTAAAGCAATAGATGAAGCAAGTAATGGTCAACGTTATAGTGAATCTTTTTATTGATTTTGGGGTCGTAGTTCAGTAGTAGAACGTTGGCTTGTCACGCCAAAGGTCGCGGGTTCAAGTCCCGCCGATCCCGCCACCAAAGGAAACATGAAAAATCGTGATGTACAGGTATTGTTGACAATAAGAGAAGCCGAGACCCTTCTGGATGGTGCAGACCCAAACATTGATGGGCAATGTGCTACTTGGAATATAGAGGATTTTTGGGATGGCAAAGTTCAAATAAGGCAAGCCATTCAAAACTACTACAAGAAGAAAAAATGAAACTAAATGTAGAGAGTCCATTTCATTTTGGGCACAGAGATTTTGCACAAGAAAAAGACACCACTGAAAAAGTTTGGCATTCAATTGATCTTGATGATCTCAAGACTGATCGAACTATCTACGATCAATTTAATGCAGCACGTTTTGTGATAAAACCATGTAAGGATGATGGAAAATCACTAGAAGAAGGGTGTACTTCTCATCGAATAGATGCAGAAGCACTTCGAAAATCTATACAGTCAATCAAAGTTATGGATTCTAAAAGTGCAGATGTTCAATCACAAAATGAATATCTAAACAGTTCCTATAACTGGAAGAATCTTCAAACTGATTAAGGACATTATGATGCAAGAAAGTACATTCAACATAATTGTGTTGACACTTACTAGCACATGTGCTATACTACTATTAGTTTTAAGTGGTGCAGTGTTGATTGAAATCAATGCTCTTAAATATCAAGGAAAAGCAACTCAAGCTATACTTGCTACAAATACACTTCAACATGAATTATTTTTTAATTTATGCGAACTTATAAACAATGACCATGAAAAAAAATAAGAAAGGAACTGGAACCAAAAACAGAGGTTGTCAAATTCATAGAAATAAAATTAAATATAGAAGAAAGGCAAAACACAGTATATGCCTGACATAACCCGTGAAGAATTGGCTGAAGTTCATGGTTTTTCAAGTGAAGAGATACTGAAACTAGACCATGAGGCACAGCATATCCTTGGCAAATCAATTATGTTGATTGATTTTGCTCTCAGAGATGAAGGTGAGTCATGTCAAGATAGAATCGAGACTGCTCTTACTTTCATCGAAACTGCTATGCGACTCATTGAGCAAAATTTTGAATCTATGGTAGAATCTAAAATTCCAGACACACAAATGAATTGAATTTAAGACTTGAGCAGGAAAAAATAGAAAAGGAAATGAATGGACTTGGAATCGAAAGATACCACAAGAACATTCGAGAAGCAAAAGAAAAGGGTCGAGAAAGTGTAACGCTTTATGGTGTAACACTAATGAAAGAAGCACTAGATGCAGTGGTTCATGGAATTAGAGGTTTTCTTGAAGATGCCTTGAGTGGTAAAGTAGGGAGAATGTCTAATTCTGCACAAACTCTGATGCTTCTTGATCCTGAGATTGCTGCATATCTAACTCTAAAATACTGTATTGATGGAGTTACAACTCGTTCACCACTGACAAGAGTTGCCATGAAACTAGCAAATGGACTTGAAGATCAATTTAAGTTTGATTTGTGGGAAAACTCAAAAGAAGCTGGTCACCTTTTTCGGTTAATCAAAAACAAAGTAAATCGAAAGACTACAAATCGAGTCTATCGTAGATACAATTTGATCCGAAGAATGACCAAAGTAGAGGTGCTAGAACACTCAGCATGGTCTAGTGCAGAAAAGTTGCATCTTGGTTGTAAACTTATAGACATACTTGTGAATTCTACTGGATTGTTGGAAGTTAAAACAATACAGTATAAACGCAACAAACGAATCCTATTTTTACAAGCAAACGCCGCAACTCTTGCATGGATTGAGCAGTTAAACACTGAAGGAGAGACAATTCATCCATACTTTTATCCATGTGTGATTCCTCCAAGAGACTGGTCATCACCTCTTAATGGTGGATACCACACAAACAAGATTAACACGATTCCTCTAATTAAAACCAGAAATCGAGAGTATCTTGAAGAAATGGAGTATCACTCGATGCCACAAGAGTATGGTGCAATCAATGCACTTCAACGCACTCGTTGGCAAGTAAATACAAGAGTGTTGTCAATTATTAAGAAGTGTTGGGAGACCGGAGAATCATGGGGTAACCTGCCTCCAAGAGAAGGATTCAAAGTTCTTCCATCACCAATTAAAGGTTCCTCAAAAAAGGATATGAGTGCAGAGGAACTTGATTTGTTTATCAAGTGGAAAAAAAAGGCAACTGTTGTTTATGACCTAAACGCAAAGCTATCTTCAAAAAGAATACAACTCTCAAGAACACTGATGATGGCCGAGAAATTCAAGGAGTACGTAGCTATTTATTTTGTTTATCAAATGGACTTTCGTGGTCGAAAGTACACAGTTAATTCATTTTTAACTCCACAAGGGCCGGACTACGCAAAAGCACTTCTACATTTTTCAAAGAAGTTAGCAATCAAGACTTCTGAACAAGAGGAATACTTTGCAGTACATGGAGCAAATTGCTATGGTTACGATAAAGTATCTTTTAAAGATCGAGTTACATGGGTTTACAAGCATTCAAATGAAATCTCAGAATCTGCAAAGAATCCACTAGATTTTAGATGGTGGACAAAAGCAGAAGAACCGTGGTCTTTTCTTGCATGGTGTTTTGAGTGGAGTGAATTTGTGGTTCAAGGTCTTGGATACAAATCTTCAATTCCAATATGTCTTGATGGAAGCAACAATGGTCTTCAGCATTTTTCTGCAATGCTGCGTGATCCTGTTGGTGGAAAAGCAACAAATCTAACTCCAGAAGCAGTTCCACAAGACATTTATCAAGCAGTTGCTGATGTTGTAAAAGCAAAAGTTCTGATAGATGCAGAAAATGGTGAAAAATTTGCTCAGGAATGGCTCGATTTTGGCATTTCAAGAAAGATCACAAAAAGACCGGTAATGGTGGTTCCGTATGGTGGAACCCGCTTCTCTTGTAGAGTATATGTTGAAGAGGCAATCCATGAAAGGGTCTTGAGCGGAAAAACAGCTAATTTATTTGGTGATGATACTTATGAAGCCAGTCTTTATCTTTCGGCCCATGTTTGGTCTGCCATTGGTGAAGTAGTAATTGCAGCACGAACTGCAATGAACTGGCTACGTAGTATTGGTCAGCAAATGTCGGACAAACATCTTCCAATTTCTTGGCAAACACCATCTGATTTTGTAGTACAACAGATGTACAAATCTATGAAAGGAAGAAGAGTAACAACACACATCGACAATGTTTTGATTAAGCCGACTGTGTTGGAAGCTACTGATAAAGTGGACAAAAGAAGGGCAACCAATGGTCTTTCTCCAAACTTTGTTCACAGTATGGACGCTTCAGCCTTGACATTGACCATCAACAAATGTATAATGGAAGGTATAAATGATTTTGCTGTTGTGCATGACTCTTATGGAGTACACGCAGCATGTGTGCCTCGTATGGCAAATGCTATACGAGTCGCTTTTGTAGATATGTATAGTAGTGTAGATGTTCTTAGTGAACTCTACAACTCTTTGGAAGAAGTTCTACCCGAACTTGAGAAACCTCCAGAACTAGGTTCTCTCAGCATCGGAGAAGTTCTTAATTCCAAGTATTTCTTTTCTTAAAACAGGAAAAACAAATGGCACAAGGAAAATACTCAGTCTCTCCCAAAGGACAACTGAAGTGGGCATACCTCTTCACTCCAGACACAAAGTTTAAGAGTGAAGGACAATTTCACACCAAACTCGAAGTTCCTCTTGAACAGGGAACTCCTCTAAAAGAGGAAATTGATCGTGTCCACAAAGCGTGGCTCAACGATTTGTATGCTCAACAAGGAAAGAAGAATTTTCGTGAGTTTCTTCCGTACCAAGTAACTCAAGATGAAGAGGGTCTTGATACTTCAGTTGTCTTTCACTTTAAGATGAAAGCATCTGGAGTCAACAAGAAAACGGGCAGTACGTTTACTCAGCGTCCTTTTGTGGTTGGGCCGGATAAGGCAGCATTTCCACCCAACACTTCACTAGGTAATGGAAGTGGCGCAAAAGTAGCATACGAAATGTTCCCATACGAGTATGGGTCAACAGTAGGTGTCCAGCTACGTCTTAGAGGTGTTCAAGTTCTTCAGATTGTGGAATACAATGGCTCAGAGAATGGAGAAGATGTCTTCAGTGTAGAAGAAGGATACACTTCTATAACTTCAGAAACCAATGATGAGGATGATAAAGAAATCTCAGAGACGCTCGAAGAAGAAACGGGTGCCTTTAAGAAAGGAACCGACAACGGCGACTTCTAATTATCGAGAAGCATTTAAGCCTTTTCGTTCTTACTTTGAACAGTCTATTGCTAATAACTTAATAGAGATGGACTGTTCTTTTGAATATGAACCTATGAGGATTCCATACGAGATCAAATCTAAATACATACCTGACTTTGTACTTCCAAATGGAATCATTATAGAAGCCAAGGGTCGACTTCTTGCAAAGGATGCTAGAAAGCATCGAGCCGTTAAAAAGAGACACCCAAATCTTGATATTAGATTTGTTTTTATGTCGCTTTCAACAAGAGTTGAAAACTCACGGTTCACACATCAAGAGTGGGCTACTAAGTACGGATTTAGATACTTTGAAAAGGTTATTCCAAAAGTATGGATTGACGAAATAATCAAACACGATAAGAGTGACCAAGAATATGTATCTGAATTTAGAAAGAAGAACATTTCTAATAGAAAGGAATAATGTCAAAAAGAAAGTATACTGATTTCATTGTAATCCATTCTACAGGTACACCTCCAGATATGGACATTGATTTACGAACAATTGATGAATGGCATAGAAAGCGGGGTTGGCTCAAGATTGGATACCACTTCTTTGTTCAGAAAAATGGAACAATAGAAATTGGGAGAAATCCTGATGAAGTTGGTGCCCACACAAAAGGATACAATGGAAAATCAATTAGTATTGTTTTAGTTGGTGGAACCGACAAAAATGGAAACCCTGATCCTTACTTTTCTGCATCTCAATGGGAAGCATTGTTTAGTTTAGTAAACAGCTTGACTTTTATGTATAGAGGTGCTAAAGTAGTAGGACATGGTGAGTTAGTACTTGATAGTGTCTGTCCGGGCTTCTCAGTAAAGAAGTGGTGGGCAAATAATTCTGAGTTAATTTATGGAAAAACAGGATACAATAATGATGAAACTTAAACAATATAATGAGGAAGATTTGGAAAATCATTCGCAAAGTAATTATTCTTTTGAGTATCGAGAAGGAATGAGTGGACTTAGTGTAGATTTTAACTTTTCTACTGAAACCCTTGGTGACGTACTGGAACAGTTCAAGAATTTTCTGATTGCGTCCGGTTACTCTTATGTTGATGCAGTGTCTGCATTTTCGGATAACATGGAGTTTACGACCCAAGAAGAGGAAGAGGAAGAAGAAGAAGATGATGCTGATGAGGATGAAGCAGAGGATGAAGAATAAGTTCCTTATACACACGGTTTCTAAAGAAACCTCTTTTTTCTAATAATGGTAGTGGTTCATGAATAATAATAAAGATTTTGTTGGGCATGAACCATGCCCTTCATGTGGTTCAAAAGACAACTTAGGTAGATATAATGACGGTCACGGATTTTGTTTTGGTTGTGGTTATCGGGAGTCTGCTGTTATGGCTAATAATAATTCTCCACAACGACAGGTTACCATAATGACAACAATAGATTTAATAGATGGAGAAGTAACTTCTCTTCCATCAAGAGGTATCGAAGAAGAGACATGCAGGAAATGGGATTATCGGGTTGGTACTTTTAATGGACAGAAAGTACAGATTGCAAACTACAAAAATACCTCTGGAAAGAGAATTGCACAAAAGGTAAGATTTAGAAACAAGGATTTCCTTTCAAAAGGAGATATGAAAAGTGTCTCTCTTTATGGAGAACACTTGTGGTCAGGAAAAGGAAAACGATGTGTGATCACCGAAGGAGAAATAGATGCTCTTTCAGTAAGTCAAGCACAAGGAAACTCTTGGCCGGTTTATTCTGTACCAACAGGTGCAGGAGGATCAGTAAATGCAATTAAGAAAGCAGTTGAATTGTTGAATGGATATGAACAAGTAATCTTCTGTTTTGATAATGATGAAGTAGGTTTCAAAGCAGCAGAAGAATGTGCACAAGTGTTACCTCCGGGTAAAGCAAAGATAGCAAAGCTACCTCTAAAAGATGCAAATGAAATGCTGGTCAAGGGTAGAGTGAAGGAGTTGGTTAATTGTCTTTGGCAAGCAAAGGTCTTTAGACCCGATGGTATCATTTGTGGAACAGATTTATGGGATGTTGTTTCAAGTGAAGATGCAATGTCGGCAGTAATGTATCCCTACACAGGAATCAACAATAAAACTCTTGGAATACGAAGGGGAGAAATAGTTACTGTAACCGCAGGATCGGGTACAGGAAAGAGTCTGGTATGTCGTGAAATCGCATCTCATATACTGATGACTCAAGAAGAAAGTGTTGGATACATTGCACTAGAAGAGTCGGTTAAAAGGACTGCTCTTGGCTTTATGAGCATCTGGCTAAACAAACCACTTCATCTTGGTACTTCAGATGTCAAAGTAGATTCTGATGAGTTTAATGACGCATTTAAGAATACACTTGCAACCGGTCGTGTCTATCTTTATGATCATTGGGGTTCACTTGATAGTGATAATCTGCTAAACAAGATACGATACATGGTTCAAAGTTGTGGATGTAACTACATTGTTTTGGATCATATTTCTATTGTAGTCTCTGGATTAGAGGGAGGAGATGAAAGACGTACAATTGATAATCTGATGACCAAGTTGCGTGGTCTTGTAGAAGAAGTAAATTGTGGACTTATACTGGTTTCACACTTGAAAAGACCACAAGGAAACAAAGGACATGAAGATGGCGCACGAACAACAATGGCACAACTTCGAGGATCAGCAGCAATAGGACAACTTTCAGATATTGTAATTGGATGTGAACGAGATCAGCAAGGAGAAAATCCAGATCGTACAACAGTACGAATTCTAAAAAATAGGTGGTCCGGAGAAACCGGAATTGCGTCTTGTCTTGACTATTCAAAAGAAACTGGTAGACTACTGGAAGTAGTTGACATAGATTTAGAAGAGCTTGATGAGAGTAGACCCAGATATGATGAATCGGACTTTTAAGGAGAAAACAAATGAAGAATACTTGTGTATTTGATATTGAAACAAATGGCCTTGATGAGAACCTTACAAAAGTACATTGTATGGTACTCTTTGATATGGAATCTGAACAGTATTTCAAGTATGGTCCAAATATAGGTAACCTACAAATCGGACTTAATCGACTAGATTCTTATTCAACAATTGTTGGACACAACATAATCAGATTTGACATTCCAGCAATGACAAAGATTTTAGGATGGAAACCAAAAGTTTCACAAGAAATACTTGATACTCTTGTACTGAGTCGTCTGGTTTTTCCAGACAGAAAGTCAAAAGACTTTAAGAAAAATAAAGTTTCATCCGATCAGATGGGACGACACACCTTGAAATCATGGGGTCAAAGACTTGGTTTTGAAAAGGGTCTCTTTCTAAGATCAAAGGAAGTTGGTCAATCCGACTTTACCGACTTTGATTCTTATTCAGATAACATGCTAGAATACTGTAGAAGAGATGTACAACTAACAGTAATGCTTTTTAATCACTTAAAGAAAGCAAACTTTTCTAAGGAATCAATAAATCTTGAACACGAAATCTTCAAGATTTGTAATAAGCAGGAACAAGATGGATTTCCTTTTGATGCAATAAAAGCATCTCAATTTTATGCAGTTCTCTGTGAACACAGAAAGCTACTTCAAACCGAACTAAAGAATAAATTTGGTTCATGGATGGAACCCTCTGGAGAAGTGTTTACTCCAAAAGTAAACAATAAGAAACTCGGCTACAAAAAAGGAATGCCATTTCAAAGGTTGAAACTGGTAGAGTTTAATCCTAATTCAAGACAACATATTGCAAAGAGGCTAACTGCTATACACGGCTGGCAACCAAAAGAAGTAACACCAACCGGTGAACCAAAAATTGATGAAGCAGTCTTAGAGAAGTTAAAATATCCAGAAGCAAAGCTAATGGCAGAAGCTCTAAGAATAAACAAAATGATAGGACAACTTTCGGAAGGAAAATATGGTTGGTTATCTCTCGAAAAAGAGAACAGACTTCATGGAGCAGTACACACAATGGGTACAATCGCTAGTCGATGCTCTCACACGCACCCTAACCTTGGTCAAGTTCCGAGTGTCAAAACACCCTTTGGGAAAGAGTGTAGACAATTGTTTACTGCACCCAAGGGATTCGATCTCATGGGATGTGATGTGTCTGGGCTGGAAGCTAGGGTTCTCGCTCATTATCTTGCTAGGTTTGACAACGGCTCATTTAGTAATACGCTTCTTAAAGGAGACATACATAGTGCTAATCAAAAAGCCCTTGGTTTGGATAATAGAGACCAAGCAAAAACTTTCTTGTATGCTCTCTGTTATGGTGCAGGAAATGTCAAACTCGGTCAAATTGTTGGTAAAGGAGCACAAGAAGGACAACGATTAAAAGATAGGTTCTTTAAGTCAATGCCAGCATTTAAGAAACTTAGAGATGCAGTTGCTTTGAGAGGAGAATCTGGGTATCTAACAGGACTTGATGGACGTATGGTTCCTGTTAGAAGCGAACATGCCAGCCTCAACACTCTGTGTCAGTCGGCTGGTGCTATTATTTGTAAGCGTTGGGTTGTGGTCTTTCACAATCTTTTAAAGGCAAGAGGATTTGTTGAAGATAAAGATTATCAGCAGGTTGCTTTTGTTCATGATGAAATTCAAGTTCTTGTAAAAGAAGGAAAAGGAGACGAAATTGGAAAAATTGCTGTACAAGCTATTGAGCAAGCAGGAACCGAGTACAATCTCAGAATACCACTTACCGGAGAGTACAAACTTGGTCAATCTTGGGCTGAAACCCACTAATAAACGAGGCCATGCCCCTATAGGGTACTTATAGGGAATGGCCCTTTAACCGTAAAGGAAATATGAAGAAAGACGGTTCTTTGGTAGAGCAACTCCTGATTGATGGAGATATTCTGGTCTACAAAAACTGTTGTGCAGTTGAAACAGAAATTGATTGGGGAGATGATTTCTGGACTCTTCACAGTGATCTAAAATCAGTTAAGCAACTAATTGATCAAGAAGTCTTGTCACTCTTAAACAAGACAGGAGCAAAAGAAGCCTCTATTCTGTTTTCTAGTAAACACAACTTCAGAAAGAAGGTGATGGATACTTATAAAGCACATAGAGCAGGTACTCGAAAACCAATGGTTTTTAATGAAGCAAAAAACTATTGCAGAGAAAAATGGAATGCGTTTGAATCTAAGTGGCTTGAAGCCGATGATCTTCTTGGTGTTAAGAACACACTTTGGCCTGAACTATGCTGTATTGTAAGTGCAGATAAAGACTTACTGACAGTTCCGGGTAATCATTGGGATCAGAAAGCAAACATAATGTATTGGATTGACGAAGACACTGCAAACTACAATTTCTATATGCAGACACTTACAGGTGATCCTACAGATGGATACAAAGGATGTCCCGGTATTGGACCAACAAAAGCAGAACGTATTCTGAATAAAGCAAAAGAAGAAAAGATTCCTCTATGGAATGCAGTTCTAGAAACATATAATAAATCTGCTCTTGACAAAGAGTTTGCACTAACCCAAGCAAGAATGGCATACATTCTGAGAAAAGAACAGTGGAAAGGACTAAATGAATACCCAAAAATGTGGAAACCGGTATGACTAAACGCCTTTCCATCAAACAAAAACTGCAACTTGAAAACTACAAAAGGACAAAGAAAATGGGACATTATGCAGAACAATATGAACAAAGTAATCTTGATTTTGAAGAACCAGAGGAAATTGGTGACCTAAAAAAGCAATTTGAAGGAACAGCGTTTGGCCAAAACACTAAAGGAGACTCGTTTAAAGTACATACAAGTCGTGTAATCACAGAGGAACCAGAGTTGACCTTTAATCATTATCAGTATAGAGCAAGACAAACTGCGTTGTACCCAAAAGAACGAGCACTTGAGTATTTGTCTTGTGGATTAGCAGGAGAAGTTGGAGAATTGTGTGGAAAGATTGCAAAGTATTATAGAGAAGATGATCCTGATAAATTGAATGCACTTGTAAAAGTACAAGCAGGTCTAAAGGCAGAAATTGGAGACATTCTTTGGTTTCTTGCAGAACTATCAACTATGCTAGACTCAAAGTTTGGTGTGATTGCACAAAGTAACCTTGATAAACTACAGGATCGTAAAATGCGTGGAACCTTAAAAGGAAATGGAGATTCTAGGTGAAATCAAAAGAATTACCAACCCAGTACCAACAGTTTATTCATCTATCACGATATTCTAGATGGAACTATAAAAACAAGAGAAGAGAAACATGGGAAGAAACAGTAAATCGGTACTTCCAGTTTTTTGGAGAAAAATTATCTATTGACTTTCAAAAGGATTTACCAGACTTGGTAAAGGCAGTTCTGGAGTTGGATGTAATGCCATCCATGCGTTGCCTTATGACTGCTGGTCCTGCACTTGAAAAAGAGAATGTAGCCGGTTACAATTGTTCTTATGTGAAGATTGATTCACCAAAATCCTTTGATGAAATTCTCTACATTCTTATGAATGGAACAGGAGTTGGATTCAGCGTTGAAGAGAAGTATACTAACTCCCTTCCTATTGTTCCAGAAATGCTTCACAATAGTGATACAAAGATCACTGTAAGAGATTCAAAGCTAGGTTGGGCAAAAGCATTGAAGGACTTGCTGGCCCTTCTCTATGCAGGAGTAATTCCAGAGTGGGATGTGTCAAATGTTAGACCTGCCGGTTCTATTCTAAAAACTTTTGGAGGAAGAGCATCGGGTCCAGAACCTCTTGTAGCATTGTTTGTTTTTGTTATAAAGACATTCAAGAACTCTCTTGGAAGACGACTACGACCAATTGAATGTCATGATCTTGTCTGTAAGATTGCAGAAATAGTTGTTGTTGGAGGAGTACGCAGGTCTGCATTGATCTCACTTAGCGATCTTGGTGACATCTCAATGAGACAGGCCAAAAGTGGACGTTGGTGGGATGAACATCCTCATCGTGCTCTTGCAAACAACTCTGCAAACTATCATGCAAAGCCGGATACAGGAACCTTTCTGAATGAGTGGGCTTCTCTCTACAAAAGTAAGTCTGGAGAACGTGGAATCTTTTCTTCATCTGCTGCAAAGAAACAAGTAGAAAAGTTAGGTTCACGAAGAGAACCCTTGGATGACTTTGGTACAAATCCATGTTCTGAAATAATTCTTAGAAGTAGAGAGTTCTGTAATCTTTCTGAGGTTGTCATACGAAGTGAGGATAGTGAAAAATCTTTAAAGAAAAAGATTGAGTTAGCAACCATTCTTGGAACAATGCAAAGCACACTAACTTCATTTAAGTATCTTGGTTCAGAATGGAAAAAGAACTGTGAAGAAGAACGATTGCTTGGTGTGTCACTAACCGGAATAATGGATAATGAGATAACTGCATATCCATCTCCTGCATTGTTGACTTCTCTAAAAGAAGTTGCAATTCAAACAAACAAGAAGTGGTCCTTGAAACTAGGAATTCCTTCTTCAAGTGCAATTACCTGTATTAAACCATCAGGAACGGTAAGTCAACTTGTAGATTCAAGCAGTGGTATTCATGCAAGACATGCACCCTACTATATCCGTAGAGTACGAATGGATATTAAAGACCCTCTCTGTACTTTTATGATAGAAAAGAACTTTACTAGTGAACCAGATGTACTGAATCCTAGTAATATTGTATTTTCTTTTCCACAGAAAAGTCCAGAAGAAGCAACTCATAGAGGAGAATTATCGGCCCTAGAACAATTGGATTTGTGGAGTCAGTATTCTCGTCACTTTTGTGAACATAAACCATCATGTACTATTTCAGTAAAAGAAGAGGAATGGGTAGATGTTGGTGCATGGGTCTATGAGAATTTCGATAGTATTTCTGGTATCTCATTTCTTCCTTATACAGATCATGTGTACGCTCAGGCACCTTATGAAGAGTGCACTATCCAACAGTACCTTGATTTAGAAAGTAGGATACCAGAAATTGACTGGAAAGAGTTGACTCTCTTTGAGAAAGAAGATTACACAATTGCATCTCAAGAACTTGCCTGTACCGGCAACTCTTGTGAGATAATATAACGCCATTTATGGACTAGAACATTATGATTACACAAGAATTACTTTACTATTTGGATGAGTATTATCCAGATCGACTCCCACAAGGAGACCTTAATAGTGCTCAGTTATCCTTTTTACAGGGTCAACAGAGTGTAATACAAAGATTGAAACAACTTTTCGAGGAACAACATGGGGTCATCAGCAACGATGCCATCAGTTAAAATGCCTCCTCCACCTCCTCCTCCTGCACCAATGGATACTCCAGAAATTGCAGAAGCAGAGTTGGACATAGAAAATGAGGAAAGGGCCGGTATTCGAGAAAAAGCTACCGGCTCAAAAAGAAAGTATCGTAAAAGAACAAGTAAAGGTGGAACCGGTAGAAGCAGCAAGTACAAGGGTGGCGGTCTAAATGCCCCCTAGAACCTCTCCTTTTGATATTGATATACGAGAAATTAAAACCCAACAAGAGTATCAGGCAGTTCTAGCCGCAGGAAAAGAGGATTGTGATGGGTATCCTATCTTTCCAACTCATGTTGTTCTTAAAAATGGTAAGATAGCAGGTGCCTTTTGCACTTGGTCACCAACGGTCTACTGGTGGATGCACTCGAAATTGATCAAGACACTTGATTCATTTGCTATCTTTCAAACTCTGGATACACTAATGAATGTCCGAGGTACTCCTACTTATGTGATGCCTTGTGAACCTGAATCACCCTACTATAAAATGTTATCAAATAAACTAGATCACCTACCTTCCGTAGGTGGCAACGACTTCCGAATTTTCATAAACACGAAAGGAGACAAATGGGAGGAGCAGTAAAAAAAGCAGTACAGAAGCCTTTTGAATCAGCAGCATCAGCAGTACATACGAATTTAGCTAATGTTCGAGACACTGTAGAAACTAACCGATCTTCGGTTCAAGCCGGTATTGAAAATGCAAAAGCAGCAGCACACACTAATTGGCAAAATACTGTGGCTGCGTCACAAACCAATCTTAATAAAATTGGTGATACCACAATGCAAAATTTGGGTAACGCAAATATGACGGCTTCAGGTAATCTAGGTGCAGGAATGGATGAATTTACTTCAACACTAGATACTAATATGAAGAACTTGCCGTGGATGCCAGATTCAGGTGGTGGAGGTGGCGATAATCCAGTCGTAGCCGCAAATTACTCTAATCAGAAAAGTAAGACCGGAAAAGGCGGTTCTGGAGGGAACAAATCTGGTGTACTGGCTGGAGGAGAAAAGGTAAAAAGAAATCAAGGAAAACGAGCACTTTACGCAACCAAAAAACAAAGCTAAATAGGATTGCATGGAAGATGAGAATGCCATAGGTTCCTCAAATCAAGTATCGAGTATGTATGATGCTCTACTAGGAGAACGAGAAACCTATGTACAAAGAGCAAGAGAATGTGCAAAAGTAACAATACCTAGTTTAGTACCTCCAGAGGGTTCTACTTATGCAAGTGTATTCCAAACTCCATTTCAATCGGTTGGTGCAAGAGGTGTAAACAATCTTGCAAGCAAACTTCTTCTTACTCTTCTTCCTCCAAATTCTCCGTTTTTTAGACTTACCATAGATGACTTTGATATAGAAGAACTGGTTGGTCCTGATCAAAGGGGTCCAGTAGAAGAGGGATTTGCTAAGATAGAACGTGCTGCAATGGCACAGATAGAATCTTCTGCATATCGGGTTCCAGTCTTTGAAGCACTAAAGCATCTAATTGTAACCGGTAATTGCCTTCTTTATCTTCCGGATACTGGAGGGATGCGGGTGTTTCACTTGGATCGTTATGTAATAAAGAGAGACCCAATGGGTAACATGATCTACATGATTACCAAAGAGTCTCTTTCAGCAAAGTCACTTACACCTGAAGCACGAGAAGTTCTTGGGCTACCAAGTCCAGAAGAACTTAGTACTGAATCTACCGACAAACCCTATAACCTATTTACGTATGTATGTGACAAGGGTAAGTACTGGCATGTACACCAAGAAGTTAATAAAACAGTAATTCCAGAATCCTTTGGAAAATACCCAAAGGACAAGAATCCCTTTATTCCACTTAGGTTTTCTAGAGTTGATGGAGAATCTTATGGAAGAGGTCTGGTAGAAGAATATCTGGGTGACCTAAAATCTCTTGAATCGCTAACTCAAGCAATTGTAGAAGGATCAGCAGCAGCAGCAAAAGTTCTCTTTCTGGTAAGACCAAATGGAACCACAAAAATCAGCACCTTGGCAAAGTCTCCTTCTGGAGCAATTGTTCAAGGAGATGCAAATGATGTTTCAACACTTCAACTAGAAAAATATAATGACTTCCGAATTGCACTTGACACAATCACACAAATTCGGGATCGTCTTGCATTTGCTTTTCTTCTGAATAGTTCAGTACAACGAAATGCTGAACGAGTAACTGCTGAAGAAGTACGCTTTATGGCACAAGAACTTGAGTCTGCACTTGGTGGTGTTTACTCAGTACTGTCCCAAGAGTTTCAAGTTCCTTTGGTTAATCTTCTTCTTCAGAAGTTGGTTAAAGAAAAGAAGATGCCTAAGTTTCCAAAAGATAAAATCAAACCTCAGATTGTTACCGGAATTGAAGCACTTGGTCGTGGACAAGACTTAAATAAACTTGCTCAATTCTTGGAATATCTGGCACCTCTTGGTCCTGAAGCAATCATGAATAACCTGAATCTTGATGATTACATTGATCGTCTTGGTGCTTCACTTGGCATTGATACAGGAGGACTGATTAAGTCACAAGAACAGAAGCAACAAGAACAAATGGCTCGACAACAACAACAAGAACAAATGGCCCAACAAGCAATGATGCAAGATGTGGTTAAAGGAGCAACTCCTCAACTAGCAAAAGGTATCACAGAAGCCGGTGCTCAAAATCCTGAAATGGTTCAGGAATTGACCCAACAAATGATGGGCAGTTTAAACGCAAACTAAAATGGAAGAAATACAATCTTTTCAAGGAGAAGGAGTAAATCAAGCAGGTTCACCTGAACACATCAATGAGATGCTTGCAAAAGTTGATGCACCAATTGATACTCATGATGCAGGTCTTGTAAAACAAGATACTCCAGTAACTTCAGAAGGAAGACCGGTCTGGCTTCCAGATAAGTTTGATTCTCCAGAAGAAATGGCAAGAGCATATTCTCAGCTAGAACAGAAATTTAGTTCAAGTAATGAACAACTTCAAGAGATCGAAAATACTGCACAACTAGAACAGCAGACAGCAGAGATTCAAGATACATCTGCACCAGAAGTTGCTCAACTGTTAGATAATAATGGTCTTGACTTCAGTGTCTTTCAACAAGAATATAACCAAACCGGAACTCTTTCTAAGGATGCTTATGAAGCACTCGAAGAAGCAGGTCTAGGTCCGGAAGTGGTCAACACTTGGATTCAAGGACAAGAGGCAGTTGCAGATCAACAGGTAAACAACATTTATGATATGGTTGGTGGTCAGGAATCTTATAATGAGATGATGGAGTGGGCTAACGATAATCTTGAACCTTGGGAAGTTGATGCCTACAATAGTCAGATTGGAAATCTTGATCCTAACTCTCAGTTTGCAGTCTCTGGACTTCAAGCTCGATACATGAACTCAATTGGTAATCAGGCACCAACACTCTATCAAGGAGAACGTGCTTCTAGCGAAATGCCAAAATATGAATCACTCGCAGAACTAACGACTGCAATGGGTGATCCACGATATGCTGCTGATCCTGCATTCAGGAGAACAGTAGAAAATAAGTTGAATAATTCAGCTTTATTTTAGGAAGAAGAGAACATCAAGTAGAACGTAGCCCTATGCGTGGGATAACTTGTTTGAGACTGGTATTATTCTCTTTTAAGAAAATAACATTCACTTTTAAATAAGGAAAAACAAATGGCTGTAGATTATACTGGTCATAGAATGGGACAAAATAATGCTTCGGGTGATGCCCGTGCGTTATTCCTAAAACTGTATGCCGGAGAAGTTCTTACTGCATTCCAGAGTAAGAATATTATGATGGCTTTGCATCGTGTTCGTACCATCTCAAAAGGGAAATCTGCTCAATTCCCGATGACAGGTAAGTACCGTGATGCTGGTTATCACACTCCCGGTAAAGAAATCATACCGACCGCTGCAAAGCACGGAGAACGTATTGTTTCTATTGACGATCTCTTAATCAATGCTCAATTTATTCCGAACATTGATGAAGCAATGTCTCACTTTGACATTCGCTCTGTGTACACTCAGGAAGCAGGGTTTGGACTTTCAAAAGTTGCAGACCAAAACATCTTGAGGATGGCAATTAAAGCTGCACTCACTGAAAGTGCTACAATGGCAGCATTAACGGCTGGTGCTCCTATGATTCAAGGACCGTATACGGCCTTTGATGATGAAGACTTCACACAAAATATTGTGGTTGGAGAAACTAGTGGTGCTGGTTCTGATATATCGAAGGCGCGTGACTCTCAACATTTGTCACAAGCAATCATGGATGCAAAGCGTGTTCTTGATAATGCTAATGTTCCGGGTGATCCATTTGTGGTACTGTCAACCGATAGTTACTATGATATGTTTAAGATTAGTGCAACGACTCCGTTGTCTAGTCTTGCAATCTTTAACCGTGACATTGGTGGTGCAGGAAGTGCAGTTGCAGGTGTTGTTCCAAACATTCTTGGAATGCCGGTTTATGTAACTAACCACTTGGGTAGCTACGCTACAACTGCTACTGACGCTGCTTGGAATAGCTCTCTTTGGACTATTTCCGGTTCTGATGTCGGTGAACATAAAACTGGTGTGACTGATTGGGGTGGAGAACAACCTCTTGCATCGAGTACTGGTTCAGGACGTACTACTCAGTATGACACAGGAAGTACCAACCATGCTGCTTGGACGACCAACGTGACCAACAATAACGCAACTGCTGCTACCAGAATCACTGCAAAGATTTCTGCGGTAGCTAATCGTGTTATTGGTCTTGTGATGACTCAAGATGCTGTTGCTACGGCAAAATTGATGGATATGTCTGTTGAATCAGAATATCAAATCAATCGTCAGGGAACCCTTATGGTTGCTAAGTACGCAATGGGTCATAACGTCTTGCGACCCGCTTGTGCGATAGCTTTGATCCGTGGTCTGTAACAGATCAATGATGATGATGGGGAACTCTTGAACTAGAGTTCCCCTTTTTTTTAGAAAACAACAATAGATAAATCTTATATGAGTCTTAGTCCAACAACAGAATTAGAAGCTATCAATACAATGTTGACCACTATTGGTGAGCAACCTGTACAATCGAAGGATAATCTTGCAGGACTTTCAGATGCCTCTATTGCTCAACAAATTCTTTTGAATGTATCAAGATCAGTACAATCAAGAGGATGGATATTTAATACTGATCTAGATGTTACACTTACACCCGGAATCAACTCTAAAATAGTACTTGATCCTTCAGTACTAAGAATTGATACAACTTCAAGAACCCGTACTTCAACCGAAGATATTGTTGAACGAGGTCGAAGATTATGGGATCGCCAGAATAACACAGATGTCTTTACAACTAATGTAAAAGTTGATACTGTTAAACTGCTTTCTTTTGAAGACTTACCTGAACCTGCAAGACGCTTTATCGCACTTAGAAGTGCACGAATATTTCATGATCGTGTTGTTGGAAGTGATACTCTTCATAAATTCTTTCAAGAAGATGAACAACTAGCGTGGACCCAACTTCTCGACTATGAAGGAGATGTTGGTGATTACAATATATTCGACAATTATGATGTATTTCGTGTTCTTGATCGTGCTCCATTCCAAAGCTATGGACTCACAAAGAACTTTGTAGACTCAACAGAAACCGCCTGATGCCCTTAATCTCCGGAACGATACCTAGCCTAGTAAATGGTGTTTCACAGCAACCAGCATCGCTTAGAATGCCTACACAGGGAGAACTACAGGAGAACGCATTTTCGCATATCTCAAGAGGACTTGAAAAGAGACCCTGTACAGAACATGTTGCTGAAATAGCAGGAGTAGAATCGACCGATTCAAATGATGTATTTATTCACACAATTCGGCGTAGTGAGGATGAAGCGTATGCACTTGTTGTTAAGGGTGGAGTAACTACAACCGACAGCAACATTAAAGTTAAACTGTTTGATCTTACTGGTTTTGCTACCGGAACTGCTGGAACCGAAGTATTTATTCATCCAACTGTACAGTCTGGAGAAGTAACAGCAAATGGCACTTTAGATACCGATGTTAAGGCGTATCTTGGTAACTTTGTTGCTCTCACAAATCCCTTTAAACCTAGTAAGCTATCTGCAACAACTATTGCCGACTTTACTTTTCTCCTAAATAAGTCACAAAAGATCAAAAAGGTTACAACAACTACCCACGATACCAGAAATTATGAAGCACTAATTCACTTTAGAATTGGAGACTATGATTCAACATATAATGTAGTTGTAAAAGAATATGATGTAGATTCTGATGGGGAAATAGATAAAGATTCAGCAGCATTAACCACAATAACCAGTACCTATGCAACTCCCGATAATGAGGTAGTGTCAAGAACTGTAGCTAATGTCACCAATTCTAATAATAACCAAGATGCAGTAGTTATTGCAAATATCGCAAAAACATTGACTTCCGGAGGTATAACCCATTTAACTCAAGGAACTTGTACTGAGGCTTCTTATGTAAATGGAGTTGTAAATACAGGAACCTTCTCAGGAACTAAAATTGCAACTGCTGAGTATAATGCTGCAACATCCGGTGCAAGCCCTTGGACAGTAACGTATGCTACAGGAGAAAGTGTAATCCATATAGAAAACAATAGAAAACCTTTTGTAGTCGAAATTACCGATGGCAAAGGAGATACGTATGTTCGTGCTCTTAATGGTAGTGATGAGGTAGCCAACTTCGCACTGTTACCGGCTACTAAAATTGACCTTGGTTTTGTAGCAAAAGTCAGTGGAGCCACAAAAAGTGGACAAGATGACTACTATGTAAAGTGGAATGGAACAGTATGGAAAGAAACCAATAAACCTAAGTATCCAAGTACTCTTGCAAAAAGCACTCGAAAATCAATTGATGCAACAACAATGCCAATGCAACTCTTCAAAGAGTTTGATGCAAGTGGTGATATTTATTTTGTTCTAAAGCCGGTAACTTGGGACTCACGAAAAGCAGGTGATGACACAACAAACCCATTTCCATCATTTGTAAACTATGATGAGACAAGTGCACCAAATGGACTATACACAATTAACGACATCTACTTTCATAGAAATAGACTTGGCTTTATCTCCGATGAAAACGTAATACTTTCTGAAGCAGCATCATACTTTAATTTCTTTGCAAACACTGTTCTTTCGGTGCTAGACACAGCAACCATTGATGTAGCAGTGTCAAATAATCAGGTTGCAATCTTGAATTCTGCTATTCCTTTTCAAGAGAATCTACTTCTATTTTCTGATCTTCAACAGTTTAAACTAACATCTGATGAGTTTCTTACACCAACCACAGTTATGATTGATGTAGCATCAGGCTTTGAAACTTCTAGCTATGCCAAACCGGTACCAGCCGGTAAAACAATATTCTTTCCATTTCAGCGTGGTTCTTATTCGGGTATTCGTGAGTACATGATAGATCAGAATACTCGTACAAATGATGCAAATGAGGTTACCACCCATATTCCTGAATATATAGAAGGAACTGTACAGAAACTTGCAGTGTCTTCAAATGAAGAAACTCTCTTTGTTTTGTCAAATACCGACAGAAAAACACTGTTTATTTATAAGTACTACTATGCAGATCAAGAGAAACTACAATCTTCGTGGTCAAAGTGGGTCTTTGATGCCGACATCATTGATATGCAGTTTATTGGTTCTATTGGATTCTTCTTGTTTAGAAGAGGTTCTAAGATTTATCTTGAAAAGATTAACTTGTCGGTAGATGCTGCAACCACAATTATGGATGATAAGATTGGAGTTCGTCTAGATCGAAGAGTTAAACTAGAGTGGTCGGGGTCGGGTGCAGTACCGGCGTTATCAGATTACTATTCAGATAATGATCATGACTCTGTTGGTGATTCTGTAACAACAAATGGAGCCGTTCCTCAAAGGGGAAACAAACTATCAATACAGGGACTAGCAAATCCACCACGTATTGGACAAACATTTAAGATGTCTTCTCATGATGTGCTTGCAACATATACTGTTTTAAGTGTAGGTTTGATTACAGGTGGTGCTGGCGACATCGAAATCACTCCCTCTATTGGAGCAACCAAAACAGAAAATGAAGCAGGACCGGTGGAAGATGGTGTTTCTCTGGTCTTCGCAGAAAGAGAACCGGTGTATGTATCAGAAACAGGAGAAGTAATTAAAGAGGCTGAAGTAGCAACTAAACTTCAGTATGGAACCCAGTATTCACAAACCACCGGTAATTCAACTCCTGTGATATTTGCTGGTATTCCTTATGAATTTAAATATAGATTTTCAGAACAGTTTGTGAAGAACGAAGATCAGTCGGTAAACTCTGGAAGACTACAAATCAGAAACTTTGAAATTGCTTATGATAGAACAGGATACTTTAATGTTGAAGTCTCTCCAAAACCATTTGATAATCGACTACGCCTAATCCAAAACCGGTATTTCACCGGTCTAAGAATTGGTTCTGCTTTTCTAGGACAGAAAAAGCTAGACACCGGTGTATTCAGAGTACCGGTTTATGTCAATAGTCGAGATGTAAAGATTACTGTTAATTCTGATTCTTGGTATCCGGTTGCTCTTCAATCGGCTGACTGGGAAGCCTATCAAGTTCTGAGAAACCGAAGAATATGACAAGTACTCCCTCAATAAAGAGTGATCGTTTAGAAAAAATTCTATACTCACTTGATAAACAGTCTTCATACTTAGAATTTATTTTGAGCACACTTGATAACCAGATTGCTACTCTTCAAGAACATCGTAAGCAGATCATCGCCTTTGGTACTTCATGGGACAATCAAACATTAGCCGCAGAAACAGATGAAAAAATATAATATCCGAGAAAGTAGAAGAGTAGATTGCTATGAGTTATCTAAGTCCCTCAAAAAAGAAGATGTTCAAGAAATATTTGCATCAAGCGGAAACAATCCTATTCAAGTATTGCTTCGAGCTTACCTATATTCTGCTCGTTATTGCTATTCTGTTGTTCTTGATAACAAAGTAGTTGGAATGTTTGGAATCACCAAACTTAGAGATGGAGTCGGAATACCTTGGTTGCTTGGATCAAATGTGTTGACCCAGTTTCCACTTGCATTTCATAAAGAAACAAAAGAATATCTAGATAAATTTATGAAAGAATTTAAAGTTCTATTTAATTATGTAGACCAACGTAACACAATAGCAATTAAGTGGTTAAAAATTCTTGGCTTTACATTTACTAGGTTAATCCATGAATTTGGATACCAAAAGAAACCCTTTTTTGAATTTGTGAAAGGATAATATGTGTGATCCGGTGTCGATAGCATTTGCAGCAGTTTCGATGATTGCAAAGAACGCAGAAAATCAGGCAAGAAATGCAGCAGCAGATGCACATAATGCAGCAGTTACAGAAAATTCAGAGTTACAAAATGATGCGTATGCTTCTGATATGGAAAATTACTGGGAACAAGATATTCAATCTCAGAAACAACTATATCAAACAGCAGAAGATGGGGCTGCCGCTGGATTAGAACAAAAAATAGCAAATTCAAATAAAAATGCTGCGTGGAAAATGGCAAGTCTTGGTGGAGGGGGCGGTGGACTCTCCGCAGATCGAGGACTAGCAGTTCTGAAAAGACAAATGGCAACTGAAGCCTACGATCTTGACCAAAGACTTCAGAGAGGCTTAACCGCAACAAAAGATGAAGTGCGCTTCAGAGAGTACGATAAAGTCGGAAGATGGAACCAAGCAAAAGGACAAATAGCTTCTATGCGTGCAGACCGCGGAATGTCCTCACATGAGCAATTCATGACTATAGGTGCTACTGGAGCGGCTAGTTATGCTAGTACGATGGGTAAAGGACCGGCTAAACCAAAGACTGGTTATGGTAAACTACCACCCATAACAGTTGGAGCGGCAAGTTAAAATGGCTACACGATCCGAACTACTTGCAATAAGAAACACAGATAAGCCACAAGGCACTAGTGTTTACAAAAGAAATGTACCAAATTCAGGTGCTGCTCTAAGACCAAAGCAACCGGATGCTGGAGTTGGTAGTGGACATCAGGTACTAGCCGACTTTCTAAAGGAAATTGCTGGTCCTCTTAGTGATGCTGCTTTTAACAAACAAAAGGAAGACGCAGAAGAACAACGAAAAAAAGGAAGTGCAACATTCCTTAATTCTACAAAGTCACAAAGACTGGCGTTTGTAAAAGCCATTAGAGATGGTGTAATCAATGAAAGTGAGTCTCCCTACTTTAGAGAAGGTGTTCAAAGAGCATACGCATCAACTCTTCTAGAAAAATATAATTCCGAACTCTTTAGAAAGTATGAAGCAGATGGAATAAAAAACAAAAAAGAATCGGGTGCTTTAAATGATTGGCTTCATGACTTTAATGGAACCTTTAGTTCCGAATTAGGATTACTACATCCAGATGTTATTGCAGAAGAGTTTTCACCCGGACAACTAGGAATACGAAGACAACTAACACAAAAACATTATGAACATCTGAATGCAGAGTATCGTGCGGATGCCAGAAGAACTAAGGAAGGACAATTATGGACTATACTGAGTAATCATTTAGACCCAAACACTATGATAGCTACTAATCGAAAATCTATAGAGGCGTACTTACAGAGTAATAAAGTAGATCATGATAAACGAGCAATAGTGTTAGAGAAACTTAAACCTCTATTGGATACGTATGGTAAGTTGACTGATAATACTACTATACCAGAGTCCCTAAAAAGGGACTTACTAGCCCTAGGACCATTAGGGCGAACAATGTTAAAGAACATTCAAGATAAAATGAAAAAGCCATCCGAAAGAAAAGAAAGTCGAGTAACGGCTCTTCAGCACGGATATATACCCGCACAGAAGGATGAGGATACGGCTGCGGATGACGAGGAATTAAAGAGGATTGCTAAAGAGAGAATTGAGAAAACAGAAAACTACTATGGAAAGTATATTAAGAGGAAGGGTTCTAAAGCAGAGGCAGAAGCGTTTGCACGAGACTGGGGCGCACGTAGGTTTCATTTTGACGGCTCATGGCACACAATTCTAAATAAACAATAATGGCAAAGAAAAAAGTAGTAACTGAAAGTAACAGACTAGGCATTGGAGCATTACTTGGTGAAGAATATGGTCGATTAACCAAGGAGCACTCAGAACCCTCTGCATTTACTCTTAGTAACGAAATAAACAATTTCATTGATACGTCTTATGAAGAAGGGTTTCATAACAAAAGGGAACTGAATCAACTGGTTGCTGGACAAATAGCTAATCAGGCATATCTAAGAAAAGACAAAAAACTTTTGAATTTAATGTATTTGATGAAGACAGTACCAACAGGGAAAGATTCGACTTCCTACTTTAATTACGGAAATACGCTGGATGGTCAACAGCTAATCAATAAAGTTTCCGATAAGTTAGATGCAGACCAAGAGTCCGAAGAACGAGCAGCAATGAACCATAATAAATATGTAAGGGACCGGAAAATTACAGAATATTCTATTCTTCTAGGAAAACTTAGAGAAGATAGAGGTCTACCAGAATATCAAGGAGAGGAGGGTCAAAAACTCTGGACTCTAAAAAGAGACAGAATTTTAGAAAGTGGAAATAGGGACGGCTTACTTAAATGGGTACAAGGGGAAAAGAAGTGGATCAGTGATAAACAGAAAATTGCTATAGAAGCTCGTTTAATTAGGCCAAACACGACTGAAGCAGATAAACTACTAGAATTAGCTCTTGAATGGAACTATCCTTTGTATCAATTAGAACTCTATGCTAGAAATACTTTTGAAGGTGCAGAAATAGACCCTAAATTATTTGCAACTCTAGGTCGAATAAAAAAAGAGTTTGTACCAATAAAGTCAGTACCATTATATGATAAGGTAGAAAAGAATATTGCTGCTACCCTAGAACTTTCAATAAGAAAAAGATTGAAACTAGGACTTACAGATACACTTAGGGAAAAACTTGGTGAAAGTCACCTTGCAGATCAAGTTCCACACGACTTTTTCCCTACTTTAAATACATATCAGATTAATGTACTAACAAAAATAGACCGACTATACAAAAAAATAGTAGCCGGTGCAGTAGGGGCTAATCAATCACCAAATCCAGAGCAATGGGATACAACTTGGAATGATAAATTAACCAATCTACTAAAAGCTGTTGGAACAGAACCTTTGGATGCAAGCGATCCAATGACACCAGAGATACAAGAAATTAGAGAGATACTCACCGAAGGAGAAGAGAAACTGTCTGCACTTACAGACTCCATTCTAACACCAGAGGAACCCAAAGAAGGAGAAAACACCGGTTCGGAAAAAAAGACCTTTACCGTAGACACCGCCGAGCCAGATGGTACTGTGTCAAAAAAAGAAGTATCCTTAGAAAATTCAATTGAAGTTCAAGAAGAAAAGCTGAGAAAAGCTAAAGAAGCAATGTTAGATATAGTCTTTGATGGGTGGGGTGATAATAGAGGAACCTCTAGGAGTATGTCTGTATCAAATATTATCACACAGTATAAGAGGGTTCTTGAGGGTTTCCCAGAAGAAGCGTATTTAACTGTAGGTGGTTCTAACAAAATGGGTGCTCAGTTCTTTGATCGCTATCCCGGAATAATTAATGTAGAGAGTGGAGGTAAATTAGATGCGACAAAATGGGACGAAAGAAACTTTATTGTTAGACACCTAGAAAAAACATTTCCCTTTTTCAAAGCTGGTAAACCTTTAAACGGTGATCACGCAAAGAAAGTAACGAATGAGTTAATAAGTATAAGAAGTGATTTGCTGCTTCTATTAGAAGCTGAAGCACACCTAACAAAAAGAAAGAAGGAGGATTCTAAATGAGTAGCCACAGTAATAAAGGAGCAAAATCTTTTAATGATATAATGTCGAACTTTGAGCAAAATCAAGGTAACATGCAGTTACAAGAAGCTGTAGCTCAAAACGTAAGACCCTTTCCAAACCCAGAAAATAATGATGGAATCATAGATACAGCATGGAAACATGGGTCTGAGGCAGTGCTTGGTGTAGCTCAAGGTTGGTATGGTGATCTACCTGAAAATGTGATTACCCAATCAGAAAGACATAGACCAGATTGGTTTGAGGAGGCAGGTAATTTGAATCCAAAGATCACAACACACAGTGGAGTAGAAGATACTCTTTGGAATACAAAGGTCATTCTTAATGTTCCTCTCTTTCAAAACTATGATCCAGATAAACCTGCTGTGTTTACGATGGCGCATAGTGAATTCATGGCTCTCAAAGAAAAAAAGAAAATATCTTATCTTCCTCAAATTGTTGATCCAGATTCGGTTGCAGGAAATTTTACTAGAGAGTTTGCAAAAGTTGCACGAGGATATACTTTCGGAAGCAAAGTTATGGGTCTTATAAAGACATCCGGACTAACCGGAGGAGCACTAGCCGCTCGTAAGAGTGGTGACTTTATTGGAGCAAGTGCAATAGCATCTCAAATTGTTTTTGATCCCTACGAAAAACGTCTTGGTAACTATGCTAATGAGATATTAAGTGTAATACCGGCAGAAGGAGTAAGACCCTTTCTTGAGTGGATTGCAGCAGACGAAAAAGATACAGAAGCAGAATCTCGATTCAAAATGTTTGTTGAAACAGTGGTCCTAGATGTTGCCTTTGAAGGAATCTGGCAGTCTTTTAAAGGATTAAGAGGTCTCATTAAACATAAGAACAAGAACAAGCAAAAAGAACAAGAAAGTTTAAAGGCACTTCATGAGGGAGATGAGCATGTATTACTTGAAGCCGACAAGCACTCTTCTAGACAAGGAAAGCCACCTAAAAAAAGCAGAAAAGCTAGTACTAGTGATACCATTCTAGGAGAGGCAGAGGTTGCTAAGACTGTTAATGCGTATAATATTTTCCGAGACCCAACACAAATTAAGAGGCTTGTAAAAGATATATTAGAAGGAAAGCCTGAAAATGGTCCGGTTGCTTCTGGAGAACTGGTATTTAACACAAACTTTCTACATAACACCGAACCAAAAGCAGCACTTGAAATCTATGAGACTACAATAAATGCACAGTTACGAGATAAAAAAACTGGTGGAACCAAAACTATTAAACAAATAACAGATGAAGCCCGTGTTCTTAGTGATGCAATTGATAGACGAATTAGAGACACCGCAGAACAACTAGATTTAGATGTTGATCCATTTCGTATTGCACTGCGAAAGGATGTAGATGATGTAGTAGGCATTGAGTCACGCATGTTAGCCTTTAGAAGTCTGATAGCACAACTAGGTTCTGATATGTATCACGTTGCCGATCTAGTTGCAAAGAATCCGGGTGATGTCGTAAGTCAAGCAAAATTACTAAATTTAGTGTCGTATACAGAAGATACAATGATGCTTTATGGACGCTTGAGAGGATCGGTTGCAAGAGCTACAATGGCTCATCGAATACCAATTTATAAACCAAATAGAGATGGTTCTGTTAAGCAGATTGATCTTGATGCCTTTAATGAGGCAATGCTGGCTTCGGGTACTGATCCAAGTAAAATAAAGATACTTGCAGAAGCAATTAGACTTGGAGACAACTCTCTACAAAGAGCACGAAATGGTGTAAAGGGTTTTGAGGGTGTTAGACGAAGAGGAATGAGAGCCATCACAGAATTATATCGTTCAGTGCTACTAACGTCAATTCCAACACATGTTACAAACACACTTTCAGGTGCTATTGAAACTGTGGTTGCACCAGCAAGTCATTTAATTGGAGGTATTCATGGTCGAGATATAGAGACTATAAAGTATGCAGGAAGAGAAATGGTTGGCTTCTTTACAGCAGTGGGTCCAAGTTTTCGACACATGTTGACTGCAATTGTTGATGAACGGAATATCCTTGATCCAATGGGAACAAAAGTTGATGGTCTTTGGTCTCCTTTTGGTCCTGCAATTTCAAGAGCATATCACAATGATAGTAACTGGCATCCTAACAACTGGCTTTCACTCGCTATCAACACCACCGGTAAAATAGCAAGAGGTTCTATTAGAATCTTAGGAGGAGAAGACGAGTTCATTAAACAATTAAATTACAGAATGAGAGCCTATGCAGAAGTCACTGGAAACCTTCCCGACAAGTTATCGTCACTAAAGTATAATGCTCCAGAACGAAAAGAGTTTATTAGAACCGAAGTAAAAAAATACTTTGATCAGGCTGGTATGGCAACAAATAAGAACTTGCTACAACATGCAAGAAGAGTTACATTTACTCAGTCTTTACAAAAGGGTACTCTTGCACACCTTGTACATGGTGGTCTTCAAAAGACCGGATACATGCCCTTCTCATTCTTTATGCCTTTTGTTCGTACTCCTGCAAATATATTTGATACATTTAAAATACGAACACCATTTCTTAATAAAGCAGTTAGGTCTCATCAGGCCATGCTAAAGAGTGAAGACCCAATTGAACGAGCACAAGCAGTTGGAAACACAGCAATCGGAATGATGCTTTATGGTTCTACAATTGCAATGCTGATGAGTGGAAGAGTAACAGGATCAGGTCCAATTGATCCTAATAGAAATGCACTATGGAGAACAAAGAACCAGCCTTACTCAATAAGGTCACCCGATGGTTCATGGCATTCCTACAATAGATTTGATCCACATGCAATGCCATTAGCGTACTTTTCTTCTGCATGGGAGAATATGTATACATATCAAGATGATCCTGATGATCTAACTCAAATTCTATCTCATGGACTTGCTGGCTTTCTTAAAGCAGCAGCAGATCGAACATACTTACAAGGTATTAAACAGGTATTTGATATAGCTAATAATCTTCTTATGGGTAATTCAGATAGACCCATGAGAGAATTTGGTAAGTTAGGTGCCAATCTGATACCACCAATTATAAATCAAGTATCGGATGTTACCGGTCATGTTCTTTATGGTGAGTCAGAAGGATTTAGAGAAGCCTTTACTTTTGTAGATCAAGTTAATAGAAGACTTGTTCCACTAAACCAGTATGGTGCAGTTAAACACAACTGGATCACCGGTGAACCTATGGTTACGCCATCTGGATTTAATTTTGGTCTATCAATGGGAAAAAATGATACAGAAGATGTGGTGATTAAAGAACTTCTTGCAACAGGAAGATCATTTAGTCCTCCATCTCCAGATATTAGAGGAGTACCCTTATCTGCCGATCAATACTCGGAACTAACCAAAATAATTGGTACAATGAAAGTAGAGGGTCTTAATCTTTATGAGAGACTAGAAAAGGAAATCAAGTCTAAAGAGTATGACTATAATGAAGGTTGGTTGTTTGATCCTGAGATTGATGATCATAAAATAATGAGACTTAAATTTATTATTAATGAATTTAAAGCAGCAGGAAAAGACATCATGTTATCCAAAGACCCAACAATATTAAAAAAAGTAAAGGAACATGTTGATAATCAAATAGGTATTGCTGATCAAGGAGCACTTGGAAGACTCTTTGATCTTCATGAAACTGAAAGTTCACCAGCATGGTAGTGATACTGGACATTTACGGATTAAAATTAATTAAAAAGAGTTATGACTACTGATGTAACCTTAACCAGCTATATCCTGAATCCTTGGGATGGCACATATACACCCGGTGGTAGTGATCTAATAGTATTATCTTATGCTAGTCTAGATTACACACCTTCTACTTCAGACTCCTATAAGTCAACTAGTGGTGATATATTTAAAGTTTATGTAGCTGGCACAAGAATTTACAGAGCATCCGATAATATTTATGCTTCAGGAAGCGGGTTTCTAGAATCTGGAGATGTTGCATCCTCAAGTTCAGCAACTACACTAAATGGTCTATCAACCATCAGTGGAAGTGCAATATCATGGGCTTCAACCGCAGATAATGTGTGGACAATTGATACCACCAACCAAAGGATTACAATAGATGTCAGTAATATTGCAGCAACTGCACTGTATGGTGCAAGTGGAAAAGCTGTTGCCTTTGCGACTGACACAACGATTATTGAACTTAAACGTGCAGTTCAAGACCTTTCGACTCCAGCAGTAGACTTTAGTAATGCTTCTATTCTAACCGAACAAGACCTAGATAACTCTGCAAAGAATATCTTTCATGTAGCACAGCAAGCAGTGATCTCAACCGATAATGCAATGCTGTATGAGTCAGGTACCGATACCTATCAATCATTTCAACCGGGAACAACCACTTCAAAAAGAATTTCTGGAGTTGCAACTCCTACCGGAGCAAGTGATGCAGCAAATAAATCATACACAGATGGTAACCTTGTAATAGCAGCAGCATCAGCTACAGCAGCAGGACTTTCAGCAGAGAGTGCCGAAGATTGGGCAACCAAAGATGATGGCGCAGTTTCCGGAAGTGACTTCAGCGCAAAAGCCCATGCAAGTGTTACTGGAACACATGCTCCTGCGGATGGATCAGCAAAGGAGTGGGCGACCACAATAACAAACACCCCTGTAACCACAGGACCAGACGCATTCTCTGCATTACATCACTCTGCAAAAGCAGCACTAGAAGTTGGTCTTGCAGCAGCACAGGTTGGACTTGCCACAACCCAAGCAGGTCTAGCAACTACTAATGGAGCAGCACAAGTTACACTTGCAACGACACAAGCAGGTCTAGCAACTACTAATGGAGCAGCACAGGTTGCACTCGCAACAACTCAAGCAGAAGCAGCAGCAACAAGTGCAGCAAATGCAGCGACCTCTTATGATTCTTTTGATGACCGATATTTAGGAACATTCACTACTGCTGCGGAACCAACTGTAGATAATGATGGTGCAACTTTGATCGCTGGTGCATTATATTTTAATACGACAAGCGGTTCGATGATGGTGTATTCTGGTGCAGCTTGGATTGCAGCAACCAGTGCCGGAACATCGAGTATGGTTGTTCATAAATTCACTGCATCCGGTTCAGAAACACAGGTTTTAACCGGTTCTTTTTCTCCTGCACTTGCTTATACTGTTAATAATATCATTGTCTTCTTAAATGGAGTCAAACTAGATGCAACAGATTACACAGCAGATAATGTTCCTTTAGGATCAATAGAAGGACTTACAGCACTAGTCGCGCTCGATGAGTTGGTTGTTGTAGCATTTAAGGCATTCTCGGTAGCAACTGTTGAGGGAGATAATATACTCTCTACTACCATAACAGGAACGTCTAAGTTTCTTCGTGCAGATGGGGATTCAACGAGTAGTTGGCAGTCTCCAACAGGTACAGCAATCGCAATGGCACTAATTTTTGGCTAATAGAAAGGTAACACAATGGCAGCCCCAAATGTAGTAAATGTCACATCCATTTATGGAAAAACAAAAACACAGGCAGCAACGACTGGCGCAGTCACTTTGCTGGCAAATGCAGCATCGAGTCACAAACTTCTCAAAGTAAACACAGTGATTGCTGCGAATACTGACACAGTTGCAAATTATTGGGTTACTTTGACCTATAATGATGGAGCAACTAATGTCGATATTGCTCAACAAATAGTGATACCTGCCAAGGCAAGTCTTATCATCATTGACAAGTCTTCTTCACTTTATATGGAAGAAGGACACACAATACAGGTACTAGCCGAAAACGCTGATATTGAACTTACTATTTCCTATGAGGAGATTGACGATGCCTAGAGGAAAAGACGGATCAATCATTGGAGATGCAACTGCTGTCTCGATTACTAGTGCATCAGGAATCTGGACAATGAGTGAGGTGCATAAGTATGAGACTGAAGGTACTTGGCCTGACCCCAAACCTATAGGTGGCACTACTAGCGACTATACTGATTTCAATATTCATACATACACCGATACTGGTGAAACACTTACATTCGTGGTTACTAATACTATTGTAGTAGATATTCTCGTTGTTGGAGGAGGAGGTTCTGGTGGTGGTAGATGGGCTGGTGGCGGTGGCGGTGGCGGCCTAATTTATCTTTCAGATGTAACGTTAGCGGCAGGTACATACACTGCGACTATAGGTGATGGAGGTGCATCGGTAGGTTACGGCTTTCCGGGGCTTGCTGGAGCCGAAACAACATTTATCCAAACAGCAGGAGGCACCACTGTATCTCTCGCCGCAGATGGAGGCGGCGGTGGAGGATTATACCATGAGCCTTTGGCAGTGCTACAAGATGGTGGTAGTAGTGGAGGTTCGCCGGGCATGGATTCCACAGATATTTCTTCATCGCGCCCAGCTACGCAAGGGGCTGTGTCACCGTACATCACACACATATATCCTGCCACAGGCACTCCAGTTCTCACTCAGAAAGGATATGTAGGCGGCGATGGAGCAACTGGCTCCGGTGGAGGCGGAGGCGGAGGTGCCGGAGCAGCAGGTAGTGCTGCCGCAGCCGCTGGAGGAGCGACCACCGCAGGTACAGGAGCCTGTAAAGGAGGCATTGGGCATTCAATTGCGAACATGGGACCAAGTGGCGTTACATATTATTGGGCAGGTGGTGGTGGAGGTTCTATGTACGTTACATCATCCCCCGCTGTCGCGCACGGAGGAGCCGGTGGTTCTGGAGGTGGCGGGGGCGGTGCTACTTCTTCTGGCACCGGAGGCGTAGGAGGCATCGCAGGGCTTTTAGGTCTTGCTACTGGAGAAGCCGGAGAAAGTGGAGCCAATGGAGATGGTGGTGACGGTGGAGACAATACTGGTGGAGGTGGAGGAGGTGTTGGCGGCGAGCAGACAGGAAGCGATCCTAGGCCTACTTCCGGTGCTGGAGGATCAGGAATCGTAATAGTCAGATACGCAGCATGAACCACATCCTAGAGACAAACTCAAAACTAAAGAGGAACCATGAGTAAAGCAAGAACTAGAGCAGCATCTTTTGCAGGAACAGCAACAGATGGCTACGTTTTAACTTCAGATGCGGTTGGCGTAGGTTATTGGGAAGTCAATACAGTGGCTCCAATAATCACAAGTTTCCAGTATTCAGATGGTGCATCTGCAACGGCAGAGAAAACTGTAGTAGGACTTATCACAATTGCTTGTGGTACTACAATAAGCACTACAGTAACAGTAGCTGGTGACACACTTGGAATACAAATAGGAATGGTAGTAGCTGGAGTAGGAATCCCTGTTGGTGCAACTGTTGTATCCGTTGACGAAAATGTCTCTTTCGTTTTATCATCTGCCGCAACAATAGTAGATTCAGATGTAGACCTAACATTCGGTGGAGCAGTACTCATCACAGGTACAGGCTATGATTCTGTTCTTGGAGGAGATACTGCAAACATTGCAGTAACTTTTGGTGGAACTTCTGCAACCTCAATTTCTGTCAATTCATTCGGGACCATAATTACTTGCACTCCTCCTGCTCATGCCGCAGGAACCGTTACATTGCAAATTACAAATGCTTCTGCATTAACTGCAAGCACGAACTTTATTTATGATATAGAACCAGTATTCACTACTGCCGCAGGATCATTAGGTGGATTTGTTGAAGCAACAACTTTTACAGATGGAGCCGGTTCAGCTACACCCGGCCCAGTAATAGCAGGTACTGAAAGTGGAGTTGCACTTACAACTGGTTTCCAGAGAGTAACAAGTGCCACAGATGATACTGTAATCACTACAGCACTACAAGGGTTGACTCTGCAAACGAGCGGATACCTCACAGGAACTTTAACTGCTGGTGCTAATGCTACAACCTACCCCTTCTATGCAACAGCAAAGGATAATGAGAATCAGAGAACTGCACCAAGGCTCTTCAATATAATTTCTTATAATTATCCGCTCAGGGGTGAAGACATCAGAGTAGATCCGGGTGCTTATACAGGTGGGGGTTATCGTTCTCATACATTTACTTCTTCTGGATATTTATATGTCTTGCAAGCCGTAACTGCTGATATTTTACTAGTCGGTGGAGGAGGTGCTGGAGGAGCATCAGAAAATTCAGATTCAGGTGGAGCAGGAGGCGGTGGAGCAGGGGCAGTGAAGACATCAGCATCATATTCTTTAGGTATCGGGACCTACACAGTAACTATAGGAGAAGGAGGGATAGGTCAAGCGGTAAACTATACTTATTGGAAACCGGGAGGTGATAGCAATATTACACTAGATGGTTCTTCAATACTACTTGCTGGTGGAGGGGGTGGAGGAGGAAATTGGTCGGGCACTAATAGCAACACCGCAGGCGAACCGGGTGCGGATGGAAGTTCTGGAGGAGGTGGGAATGGTTACAGTAGTCAGTCGGGTGGTGCTGGCGATGGTGATGGAGGTACTGGTGGTGCTGGTGGCAGCTATGGTGGTGGTGGTGGTGGTGGTGACAACGGTGATGGCGATGGTGGTGGTTCCGCTGGTGGAGGTGATGGTGGTACTGGAACAACAAATGTTTATAGACTTGGTTCTGATGTAACATACGCTTCAGGTGGAGGAGGAGGTGCTTATGGTGGGTCAAGCGGAGGAGCAGCAGGATATGCGGCACATGGTGGTGCAGGAGGTGCTACAAGGGTCACAGGTAATGCCGCAGCAGACAACACAGGTGCTGGAGGAGGAGCCGGTGGCGGCGGGCCTAACACTACCACTGGTCAGACTACCGGAGGTGGCGGGAGTGGAGGAAAAGGAATCGCAGTAATAAGATACGCAGCGACATAATAGTCAACAACAATGGACACAAGCAATAACTAATGACCGCAAACGAAAAAGCGAATCACTTTCTTGGAGGATACTGGAAGTGCGAGAACTGCGGATTACTGATTGAAGATGAACTCCATGTTTGTCCTGAGTGTTCTGAAAAACGACAAAACATGTCGCACTTATAGGACTTATTGCGACACGAAATTGAAACATGTCTATAGAAAGTACTTATGAGTGGCGAATTTTCACAGTACGACTTTCCAAGTCCTCCTTTTGCTGGTAGTACAGAAGGACCAACCGATATAATTCAGATGATCTTTTCGCAAGCCGGTGTTGCAGGACTTGCAGCATTTGGTCTTGGATTTGTTCTCTTTAAATTTATTAATAAACAAACCGATAGACAAGATAGAACACAAAGTGCAATCTTTAAAAGACTTGATAAAATTGATGATGCCCTCATGGAATGTACAAAAACTCTTGCAAAAATGGATGGTCGTCTTGAAGGACTTGAAAGAGAAATAGAATTATATGGACGAAAATAGTAGAATATTTATATTGAGATGGAGTACAAGAAGTTTACTTACACTCATGGAAATTGGACTGATTGGGTATGTAGTCTATCTAATATTTGGAGGAGGAGAACTTGCAAAAGATATGCAAAACGCTCTTTCTGTGGTTCTTGGAGGTCTAATACTTAACTTTGGTAAATCTAGTTCCTACTGGTTTAGCAATGAATCTGAAACTAATAACGGAAATAACAATAATGGAAACAATACTACTTAACCTATTTAAATCTTTGATTGTCTCGGAGGCACAAAGTCTAGCAAAAGAACATGTTGAAGAAGCAATTAATGATAATCTAGATGAGAATCAAAGAGAACTACTAGATAGTGTAGTAGATATGATGCCAGATAACTCATTTAAAAGTCTTAAGGAATTCCTGAATTAGAATGAGACTCAGTAAAAACTTTAGTCTTAAGGAACTAACCAAGTCAACTACTGCACTACGTCTTGGAATTGATAATAATCCAACCCAAGAACAACTGGTAAACCTGACTGCACTAACCAGTTGTGTTCTGCAACCAATTAGGAATACTCATGGTTCGGTGATGATCAATTCAGGACTACGAGTCCAAGAGTTGAATCGTACTATTGGCTCCAAAGATAGTAGTCAGCACACTCTTGGTATGGCAGCCGACATTGAATGTCCTGCACTCGATAATCTTCTTCTTGCAAAGTGGATCATTGGTAATCTTGAGTTTGACCAATGTATCCTTGAGTTCTATACACCAAATAATCCAACTTCAGGTTGGGTTCATGTCTCTTATTGTCTTAGTGGAGTTAATCGTAAGAATATTTTAAGAGCAAGTCGTTCTCCTAAAAAGGGAGTTATCTATGAAAATGGACTACAATGAAAAAATCTAATATTTTAAAAATTCCAAAAAAATCTAGTAAGTCTAAAGAAAGTGAGTTGATAAAATGGCAGAATAAATTAAAAGAGTTACCGTGGAAACCGAATGCCTATCCTGCGCGTGGGAACCGTTTTACCCCCAGTGGTGGAGATAAACAGAAAATCCATGAAGCAGTACAAGAAAAAAAAGAAAATTATGGATTTGGTAAATATGTTTTAAATACAAAACGCCTTGGAACTTGGGGGAATTTAGGAAAGAAAATCACAAATACTATAATTGGTGATCCAAAAAGTAAAACACGCCGCTATAAAAAACAACAATGAAAACAACCGATCCAGTAACCGGAAGACCGTGGACACTTAAAAACGAACTCGCAGCAATGCGACCCGGTGGAGGTGGACCGGGACTATCTAGTTCTGTTAATAAAGCATTAACAGCAGTCCGAAAAGTTCATGCACCTACATATACATGGCAAAACAGAAAAGGAGTCATCTCCTCAAAAAAAGGATGGCTAGGAAAAGCAAATGATGCTAAAAGTTCTCATGTAATTCAAAATCCAGACGCTCGCCTCCAATTAGGAAGACCAACTAAGGGAACACGAGCCGACCAACGAGGACAAGGAAAATATGGAGCATGGATTGATTCTGGATACAGTACAGTTGGAAAAGGTGGTGTAGTATCTAAATCCCGATTGGTTACAGCAGAACAAGGTGCTGCGGCTGCTGGTACTGCTATTGGTATCGTAGCCACACAATGGCCCCAATCAACCGATAATTTAACCGCTGATAATGCAACGAAACCACAACAGAAAAAAGTAAAGAAGGTAACCTCTGTTAAAGTTCTTCAGAAAAGACAGAAAGATGCTGCTTCAATAGCAAAAATACGTAAGAGGTCAAGTCAGAAAAGAGAAATGATGAAAATTGGTGTTGCGAAAAATAGAAAAGAAGCTGGATTTTTACTTAAAGAAGGTGCTAGTAGAGTCAAGAAATCAGAACATATAACTGCTCGAAATACTTACTATAAAACTGCAAAGAGATAATAATGGCATACCCAAAAAGTAAAGCTAAATATTATGCAAAATCTTATAATAAGAACTTACTAGAAACTTTTTCTAATCCAGTAGTTCAAGAGGGTGCTCTTTCTGCACTACCGGGTGGCCCTCTTATAAAAAGTGGACTAAAGATTGTAAGTAAAGTTGCAAAACCTCTTGTAAAAGCAGCATCTAAAAAGATAAGAAATTGGTCGGATATACCAGCAAATAAAAGGGCTCTTGAAAGAATGAAGGCCGATTATATTGAAACGGCTCCAATGGTTAATAGACGTAACCAGAGGGATCATGCTGCTAATGAAGTTTTTATGTTGAAACAGTCAGCACTAAAAATAAAAGGAGCAGCAACCAAAGGATACATTAATGCCTCTCTAACTAAGGGATCAGGACTTAGTGTGGCAGCAAATTCAGGAAAATTAACAAAACCTCCTAGTTACCGAACTCATGTTCCCGTAAAAACAAAACAAGTTAAGCCAAAACCCTCTGGACCCTATTCAAAGAAATGAAAGCTACACAAGAAATCCTAGAGAACCTTCATGGAGTTCTGGCAGAAGAACTGATGGCTAGAATTCAGTCGGGAACTGCACTACCCTCGGATATGGCAAATGCAATTAAGTTCTTAAAAGATAATCACATAGAAGGTCTTCCAGTGATTGGATCACCATTAGGAAACCTTGTGGAGTCGATGCCCTTTCCAACCCGAAGTAAACTAATTGAGAATTATGCGAACTAAGAATTACTATATAGTAATACCAATTCTGTTCTTTCTTGGTATCAGTGTTTTTTTGACTACCTTTAGTAGGTTTGCATACGCAAAAGAAGAAAAAACTCTTAATTTTAATACTAAAAGCATAAGAATCCTTTGGATGGCATGTTTTAAAGGAGGTCACCAAGGTCAACAAAAGATTCCTAGTGATGCAGTTGCACTTGTGTGTGACTGTGTTATTGATAAAGCTAGAACTCAATTGTCTTTTGAGTATACTACTCGTAATGCAGGTCCAATAATGAAGAAAGTTTATAGGAGATACTTGCAACAATGTAAGGAAGAAGTTGACTTAACACCAAAACCCTCACTTAGTGCTTAAAGAGGAATAAATATATAGTTATTCATACAATCGTCACCACAGCTACTTTATGATACAAGAGGAACTTAGAGACCTGCGAAACTTTCTGTACGTTGTATGGCACCATCTAGGCCTTCCTGAGCCTACTCCAGTACAGTATGATATGGCTACCTACCTAAACTCCAGCGAGAAGCGTATTGTGGTCCAAGCATTTCGAGGTGCAGGGAAAAGCTATATCACTTCTGCCTTTGCTTGTCACCAGTTGTATTTGAATCCCGAAATTAAGATTCTGGTGGTTAGTGCATCCAAGATTAGAGCAGATGACTTTTCTACGTTTACGATGAGACTGATCCAAGAACTTCCTATTCTTCAACACCTTGTTCCGGGTGATGGTCAGCGATCCTCTAAAATCTCATTTGATGTAAGACCCGCTAAAGCGTCACACTCTCCCTCTGTTAAATCCGCTGGAATCACAGGACAACTTGCCGGTAGCCGAGCAGACATCGTTATTGCAGATGATGTAGAAATACCGAATAACTCCATGACCCAGACTATGAGAGATAAAATCTCTGAAGCAGTGAAAGAGTTTGACGCTATCTTGAAACCTGATGGACGAATCATTTATCTTGGGACTCCTCAAACAGAGATGTCCCTCTATGAGTTACTTCCAGAAAGAGGATATAAAGTACGAATATGGCCAGCTAGGTACCCATCGAATCTAACCAAATATTCTAATAAGCTGAGTCCCTCTATATATACTAGTATAGAAAAGGAACCAGATTTGGTTGGTAAACCTACTGATCCCCTGAGATTTGATGACCTTGATCTTATGGAACGTGAGCTTTCTTATGGAAGAAGTGGCTTTGCCCTTCAGTTTATGCTGGATACCTCACTGAGTGACCAAAATAGGTTTCCACTTAAGTTAAGTGATCTTGTGGTTATGGATGTTGATATAGATAAGGCACCTGAAAAGGTTATTTGGGGTCGAGATAAAGATAACTATATTGATATTCCTAATGTTGGTCTACCCGGAGATTACTTCTATGGACCCATAAGTACTGCTGGTGAATATATCGACTATACTGGATCGGTTCTTGCAGTTGACCCCTCTGGAAGAGGAAAAGATGAAACAGCATATTGTATTATCAAAATGCTGAATGGTACTCTTTACTGTAGTGACTTTGGTGGAATAGAAGGAGGATATAGTAATGATGTTCTTGGAGTGCTTTCGGTTCTTGCAAGAAAACATAAAGTAAATATGATTCTGGTTGAGTCAAACTTTGGTGATGGAATGTTTAGTGAACTCCTGAAACCGGTGCTAACCAAGATTTATCCATGTAGCATTGAAGAAGTACGACATAGTACTCAAAAAGAAAAGAGAATAATTGATGTTCTGGAACCGGTTATGAACCAACATAGACTGGTTATGGATAGAACTGCACTTCAAAATGACTATACCAGTGTTCAGAAGTATCCTCCAGAAGCACAACTTAAATATATGTTGGCACACCAGATGACCAGAATTACAAAAGATCGTGGTGCGTTGGTTCATGATGACCGTCTTGATGTTCTTGCAATGGCAGTTCAATATTGGGTTGACCAAATGGCAGCAGATGTAGATACTGAAATGAAAGACCGTAAAAGTAATCTTCTTGATAAAGAGTTGGAACGGTTTGTTGAAAATGCGGTTACTCTTGGAATTGGAAATTCTATAGTAGGACCAGATTTGTCCGTACCAGTTTGGTCCTAATAATGATTCGTTTGACAGAAAAGGCCGCTAAAAAGATAGTGAGTATTATGAAAGAACAAAAAGTTTCTAATGATACAGTAGTACGAGTAGGTGTCAAGGGAGGTGGTTGTTCTGGATTTACGTATACAGTAGATTTTGAAAGCTATAAAGGAAAATTTGATTTGAAATTTAATTCATTTGGATTAGGTCTTGTAGTAGATAAGAAAAGTCATTTGTATATTAAAGATACAGAAATTGATTGGTCAGATACTTTAAATGATAGAGGATTAAAATTTAATAATCCGTCAGCAAAGGGTTCATGTGGTTGTCGGACTTCATTCATGTATGAACATTTGGAGATTAAAAATGAAACAGGTCCAAGCTGGATGTGAACTTAAAATTTCTGAAAAGGCAGCAAATGTTTTTAAGGAAATGATTGAAGATGAAAATAAGAATATCGAAAATTCATATTTACGAGTAGGTGCAAATGCAGGTGGTTGTTCTGGATGGAAATATAGTTTAGATGTTGAAGATAAAGTTAAACCAGAAGATTTAGTTTTTACACAGAATAATATTAAATTGGTAGTAGATGGCTACATACTTAATGATATAATTGGAGATGTAGAAGTAGATTATAAAATAGGAAATTTAGTAGAACAAGGATTTGTTTTTAAAAGATTGAAGTATGAACATGTCTGTGGATGTGGAGAAAGTTTCACACCAATAAAGGATATTGTGGCAGATGGTAAACAATATTTAGGCTGGAAATAATGGCTTACAGCGAAAAGGTACTTGATCACTATGAAAAACCGAGAAATATTGGTAGTTTGGATAGTAGGAATGCTTCTGTTGGCACTGGTCTTGTCGGTGCTCCAGAATGTGGAGATGTTATGAAACTTCAGATCAAGGTTGAGAACAATCGGATCATAGATGCGAAATTCAAGACCTTTGGATGTGGTAGTGCTATTGCATCTTCTTCTCTTGCAACCGAGTGGGTGAAGGGCAAGACACTGAACGAGGCTATGACCATTAGAAACACGGAGATTGTCGAAGAACTCTCGCTTCCACCCGTGAAAATACACTGCTCGGTGCTGGCAGAAGATGCGATTAAAGCAGCAATCACCGACTATAAATCTAGGAGTCTTGATATTTAGGAGTAAAAATATGTTACCCTATCGCTATATGGATTTTAGAGGTTTCCCCCATAGGGGTTTTAAGGGCCGTCTCACACGCGCACATCACGCGGGGGTGTGGGGGGGTACCCGCGGGTCACGCAGGGACACGTAGGCGAGCCACGTGGGTCACGCAGGGACACGTAGCCGCACACGAGGCAAACCGCTGCCATTGGGAGCCGTTTGTTACGTTAGTGAGGGCCATAAAATGACGTTTGTTATCGTAAGTTTATTTCTGGTTTTATCTGTTTTTTTGTCACGTGCTATCGTAACATCTAGCCTCGCGTCACACGCGGGTACGTACAGGGACATGAGCGGACATGCAGAGACACATACAGGGACATGAGCGGACATGCATGGACACATACAGGGACATGAGCGGACATGCAGGGACACATACTTGAGCAAGCAGGGACATGCAGGGACACATACTTGAGCAAGCAGGGACATGCAGGGACACATACTTGAGCAAGCAGGGACATGCAGGGACACATACTT
>Ga0209089_10000316_pt1 | contig 45330 bp, 47 predicted proteins | sample ArcticOcean_MG_C_FD_187431 | JGI IMG/M metagenome (GOLD analysis project Ga0209089, IMG submission 187431) | Marine microbial communities from western Arctic Ocean - ArcticOcean_MG_CB2_150 (SPAdes) (version 2) | ecosystem: Environmental > Aquatic > Marine > Oceanic | place: Arctic Ocean: Canada...
GAGAAGAAATTATTCACAAAGATGATTTGGTAAAAATTTAAAATGTTGAAAAACACATATATGAAAAAAATAGGAATAAAGGCGAAAATAGCCTCTAATTATCTATCTAAATTAAATGAAAAAAAAAGAAATGCTGTTTTAAAACAATTTTGTTTTTACTTAAAAGTAAATAAAACACAAATCCTAAAAGCAAATAAAAAAGATTTAAAAAGTTCAAAAAAAAATAAAAACTCTATGATTGATCGACTTAGACTTGATGAAAAAAAAATTAATGGAATAATAAAATCAGTTGAACAAATAATAAAATTTAAAGATCCTCTGGGTAAAGTATTAGAATCATGGAAAAGACCTAATGGTTTAGATATAAAAAAAATTTCTATTCCGATTGGTGTAATCGCTGTTATTTACGAAAGTAGACCTAACGTTACATCTGATGTTTCTTCTTTGTGTTTTAAAAGTGGTAATGCAGTAATATTGCGTGGTGGATCTGAAGCGTTCTACTCTAATCAAATACTAGCAAATCTTTTTAGAAAAGCCCTAAAAGAAAAAGGTTGTAATGAAAATTGTGTTCAATTTATTAAAAGTAAAAATAGAAATAATGTTGACTATCTTTTATCAAAAATGCAAACTTATATAGATGTTATTATTCCGAGAGGAGGAAAAAGTTTAGTAAAAAAAGTGAAATCTAAATCTAAAGTTCCTACTATCGGCCACTTAGAAGGTGTATGTCATGTTTATGTTGATAAAAAAGCAAACATAAATATGGCAATCAAAGTAGTTAAAAATGCAAAAATGAGAAATTTTACTATTTGTGGTGCAGCAGAAACTTTACTAATAGATAAAATGTGTATGAAAACTCACTGCGAACCAATATTAAATGAGCTTTATAAAATGGGGTGTAAAATTATAGGAGATGAAAAAATAAAAAAAATATTTTCTAAAAAAATAAAAATTGCAAAAGTAAAAGATTGGAGCACTGAATACCTTGCCTCAACCATCTCAGTAAAAAGTGTCAATGGTGTTCAGGGTGCCATAAATCACATTAATAAATATGGAACGCTCCATACAGATTCTATAATTACAAACGATATAAACACAGCTAAAAAATTTTTATTAAATGTTAATAGTTCTATAGTGGCACATAACGCTTCAACTCAATTTGCAGATGGAGGCGAATTTGGCTTTGGTGCTGAAGTTGGCATCTCTACAGAAAAACTTCATCCTCGAGGTCCGGTCGGTCTTGATCAATTAACTTCTTACAAGTACCTTTTAAAAGGTAAAGGGCAAATCAGAAAGTAATTTTTTGAAAAAAAAAATTTATAATAATGTTGGTATTTTAGGAGGAACTTTTGATCCACCTCACAAAGGTCACTTGCATATTTCAAAAATTGCATTAAAAAAATTTAAACTAAAAAAAATATTATGGATAATTACAGAAAAAAACCCTTTAAAAAAAAAACCATTTTTAAGTATAAACAAACGTTTAAAATTGTCTAAACTGATAACCAAGGATTGTGATAAAATATTCATTAAAAGACAAAGTAATGTTGTTAAAAACAAAAACACGTTTAATTTATTAAAAAAAATAAAATCTAAAAATCAAAAAATAAAATTATTTTTTTTAATTGGTGCAGATAATTTAGTTAATTTTCATAAATGGAATAAATGGGACAAAATAACAATATTTGCAAAAATAGTTGTTTTTAATAGACCAGGGTTTTTTAAAAAAGCCAAAAATTCTGTAGCAGCCAAAAAGCTTAGTAAAAACGATTGGATTTATGTTAATGTAAAAGGGATAAATATTTCATCTACATTAATTAGAAAATTCTGGTAAGTTAAACTTAAATGCAATTAAAAGAAATTGAAAACCTACAAGAAGAAATAAAACTAACGCTGACTGACAACAAGGCCCGTGATATTAAATCAATAAGTTTAAAAGATAAAACTTCAATTGCTGATTTTATGATAATAGCAAGTGGAAACTCATCTAGACATATACAGGCATTATCAGAAATTGTGCTAGATAAATTAAAAAAAAAGGGAATAAGTAATTGCCACTTGGAAGGAAAAGATAGCAATGAATGGAAGCTTATAGATGGAATGGATATTATAATTCATATTTTTCATCCAGAAAAAAGAAAGTTTTATGATTTAGAAAAAATGTGGTCAGAATTAATTCCAAAAGAAAGATTAACTATATGAAAACAAAAACCAAATATAAAAATATTTTAATAATTATATTTATATTTTTTTTCAGTAAAATTAATGCAGCATATCCACAAAATACAGACCAACTCTTTGAAAAAATAGATTTATTTAGTGAAGTTCTAGAAAAAATAGACAAAGAATATGTTAGCGAAGTAGATCAAGCAGAGATGATGGATTCTGCAATTAATGGAGTTCTTCAATCTTTAGATCCTTACTCGTCGTACATGAGTCCTGAAATTTTTTTAGAAATGCAAACTGAAACAAGTGGTGAATTTGGAGGGCTAGGAATAGAAGTAAGCATGGAGTCTGGAGTTGTTAAAGTTATTACTCCAATAGATGATACTCCAGCCTCAAAAGCGGGTGTAAAAGCGGGAGATTATATAGTTAAAATAAATGATGTTCAGGTTCAAGGAAAAACGCTTATGGAAGCTGTTAACCTTATGAGAGGTCCTGTTGGAACATCTATTGAAATTACTATTAGAAGAAAAGGTTTAAGAAAAGCAAAAATTTTTAAAATAAAGAGAGAGATTATTGAAATTAAATCAGTTTTTTCAAAATTAATTGATAATGAAATTGGATATCTAAGACTAAGAGCATTTAACGAAAATAGCAGTGATCAATTAAAAAAAGAAATTACTAATTTTGAAAAAAATAATAAGCTATCAGGGTATATTTTTGATTTAAGAAATAACCCTGGAGGACTTCTATCTCAAGCAATTAAGATTTCTGATATTTTTTTAAATGATGGAGAAATTGTTTCGACTAGAGGAAGAAAAAAAAGTGAAAATAGAAAATTTTTTGCAAAAAAAGGCGATGTAATAGATGGAAAACCTTTAATTGTATTAATTAATACTGGCTCCGCATCAGCTGCTGAGATAGTTGCTGGAGCCCTTCAAGATCACAAAAGAGCTGTTTTATTAGGCGAATCTACTTATGGAAAAGGATCAGTACAATCAATTATACCTTTAAGAAACAGAGGAGCAATACGACTAACTATATCAAAATACTATTTACCATCTGGAAAATCGATTTCAGAAATAGGAGTTTCACCTGATATTAAAATTGAAGAAAAAGGTGAAGAATTTTCAATAGATACAACTACAGATAATCAATTAAATTATGCTGTTAAACTCCTCGCAGGGTAGTTGATAAATGCATGTCTCTAAAAGACTTCCCTTAAGATTAGGGGTGGGGATTATCGTTTTAAATAATAAAAATAAAATTTTTGTAGGAAAAAGAATTGATAATCAAGTTGGTAATCGTTGGCAAATGCCACAAGGTGGGGTAGATAAAAATGAAAATTTATTACAGGCAGCAAAAAGAGAGTTGGAGGAAGAAACAGGTATTAAAAAAATAAAAATAATAAAAGAAATAGAAGGATGGTTTATATATTATTTGCCAAAAAGGCTTTTGGGAAAAGTTTGGAAAGGTAAATATGGAGGACAAAAACAAAGATGGTTTATTGTAGAATTTATTGGAAATAATGAAGAAATAAACATCAAAACTAAACATGCGGAATTTAGTGATTGGAAATGGATAGAAATTAAAGATTTAGCCAAGGTAGCCGTAGACTTTAAGGTTGATATTTATAATAAATTAAAAGATGAATTAATTTCTTTAAACTTTAATTAGACTCTTATTTCTTTTAGTGCATCAATTTTATGATTAAGCATATAACGATCATGATCTGTTATATCTTTTTGTAATAATTTATCTTCAGCATCCTTGCTTAAAGTTTTAATAAATTCTTGAGATAAATTTTTTATATTTTCTGCTGTAGATGAAAGAATAACCAAACTATCGTTAAAATATTCAACTGTGCCTTCTTGGATAAAAAAATTTTCTGTATTTTTTTCATCTTTTTCTATTTTAACAATACCTGGTCTTAAAAAAGTTATTATTGAAATATGATTTTTTAATATACTCATATCACCTTCATAAGACGGAAATGTTACCATCGATGCATTTTCTGAAAAGATGATTTTTTCGGGACTAATAATTTCAAACTTAAAATTGCCCTCCATTATGCCGCTGCTTCCTTGGCCATTTTTTCAGCTTTTTGCACAACTTCTTCGATTGTTCCCACCATATAAAAAGCATTTTCGGGTAAATGATCATACTCACCCTTACATATTGAATCGAAGCCTTTAATGGTTGCTTCTAAATCTACTAGCTTGCCTGGGAAACCTGTAAAAACCTCCGCCACGAAAAATGGTTGTGATAAAAATTTTTGAATTTTTCTGGCTCTTGCTACTGTTAGTTTATCTTCTTCAGAAAGTTCATCCATTCCTAAAATTGCAATTATATCTTGTAAAGATTTGTAGCTTTGTAATATTTTTTGAACTTCTCTTGCTACTCTGTAATGTTCCTCACCAACTATTCTTGGATCTAAAATTCTAGATGTAGAATCTAATGGATCTACTGCAGGGTAAATTCCAAGCTCGGCTATTTGTCTTGAAAGCACTGTAGTTGCGTCCAGGTGAGCAAATGAAGTTGCTGGAGCTGGGTCAGTCAAATCATCTGCAGGAACATATATAGCCTGCACTGAAGTAATTGAACCTTTTTTAGTTGTTGTTATTCTTTCTTGTAAATTTCCCATATCAGTAGCTAAAGTTGGTTGATAACCCACCGCTGATGGTATTCTTCCTAGTAAAGCCGAAACTTCTGAGCCTGCTTGAGTAAAACGAAATATATTATCTACAAAAAATAAAACATCTTGTCCTTCTTTATCTCTAAAATATTCTGCTACGGTCAAACCCGTTAAGGCAACTCTTGCCCTTGCTCCAGGAGGTTCGTTCATTTGTCCGTAAACTAGTGCTGCTTTTGAACCTTTTCCGTCAGGCTTAATCACTCCAGACTCAATCATCTCATGATATAAATCATTTCCTTCTCTAGTTCTTTCTCCAACTCCTGCAAAAACAGAAAAGCCACCATGTGCTTTTGCAATATTATTTATTAATTCCATTATAATTACAGTTTTTCCAACTCCTGCTCCTCCAAAAAGTCCTATTTTTCCACCTCTAGAGTATGGCGCAAGCAAATCCACAACTTTTATTCCTGTGACTAATATTTCGCTTTCAGTTGATTGGTCTGTAAATTTTGGTGCCGGTCTATGTATTGACCAACTTTCTTTTGCAGATATTTTTCCTTTTTGATCAATTGGTTCTCCGATTACATTCATTATTCTACCTAAGGTTTCTGGCCCGACTGGTACTTGGATTGGTAACCCAGTATTGATAACTTTATCCCCTCTTTTAAGACCTTCTGTACTATCCATAGCAATAGTTCTTACTCTTGACTCTCCTAAATGTTGCGCCACTTCTAATATAAGTCTATTTCCAGAATTATCACACTCTAGTGCTGTTAATATTTCTGGTAAATTTCCCTCAAATTTAACATCGACTACCGCACCAATAATTTGTTCTACTTTTCCAAATTTATTATCCATTTTATAAACTTTCTGCTCCTGATATTATTTCAATAAGTTCTTTTGTTATTACGGCTTGTCTACTTCTATTATAAGTTATAGTTAATTTATCTACTAGCTCTCCTGCATTTCTAGTAGCACTATCCATGGCAGTCATTCTAGATCCTTGTTCACTTGCGGCATTTTCAAGAAATGCTTTAAAGATTTGTGTAGAAATATTTCTTGGTAGTAAATTATCTAAAATTTCACTTTCTTCAGGTTCAAACTCATAGTAGGCTTCTGAGGTTTTTGGTTTCTCACTATTTTTATTTTCAATTGGTATAATCTGCTGGATTTGTGGAATTTGAATCATTACATTTTTAAACTGATTATAAAATATTTTACAAACATCAAATTGTGATTCATTAAATAATTTTATAATTTTGCCACCAACTTCTTCTGCGTCTTGGTATGTAATTTTTTTGTATCCTTTAAAATTTACCTTTTCTACTATGTAGCTTCCATACGCTCTTTTTAATTGATCTTCACCTTTAGATCCAACTGTAAAAATTTTAAGAGTTTTTCCTTCTTTTAGAATTTGTTCAAAATACTTTCTAGCTTTTCTACATATATTTGTATTAAATCCTCCACATAAGCCTTTGTCAGAAGTAATAATTACACATAATTGAACATCATCCTTGCCTGTCCCTACTAAAAATTTTGAAGCATTTTCTTTGTCTGTAATTGCATTACTTAAGTTAAGAATTATATTATTCATTTTTTCAGAAAATGGCCTTCCTTTTTCTGCATTTTCTTGGGCTCTTCTAAGTTTTGCCGCAGCAACCATTTTCATTGCTTTTGTAATTTTTTGCGTAGATTTTACACTTGAAATTCTTTTTTTTAAATCATCTAAACTAGGCATATTTTTACTTATTTATTTTTTTAAACTTTTCAATAATTGCTGTTAACTTTTTATCTACTTCTTCATCTAGCTTTCCAGTATTATTTATACTTTCTATAATTTCAGGATTTGTAGACTTAACCTCGTCATAAATTTGTTTTTCAATACTTTTAATATCAGCTAATTCCACATCATCTAAAAAACCCCTTACACCTGAAAAAACTGCAATTACTTGCTGAGCAACTGGCATTGGCGAATACTGGTCTTGTTTTAAAAGTTCGGTTAACTTTGATCCTCTATTCAATAATTTCTGTGTTGATGCATCTAGGTCTGAGCCAAATTGTGCAAACGCAGCCATTTCTCTATACTGAGCTAGTTCTAATTTTATTGAACCAGCAACCTTTTTCATAGCTTTAGTTTGTGCGGCAGAACCAACTCTAGATACTGAAAGCCCCACATTAACTGCAGGTCTTATTCCTTGATTAAATAACTCTGTCTCTAAAAATATTTGTCCATCTGTTATAGAAATTACATTTGTTGGAATATAAGCTGAAACATCTCCAGCTTGTGTTTCAATTATTGGTAATGCGGTAAGGGAGCCTCCACCTTGGTCATCATTAAGTTTAGCCGCTCTTTCTAACAGCCTGCTGTGCAAATAAAATACATCTCCAGGATACGCTTCTCTTCCTGGCGGTCGTCTTAACAAAAGTGACATTTGTCTATAAGCTACAGCTTGTTTTGATAAATCATCATAAATAATTAATGCGTGCATTCCATTGTCTCTAAAATATTCTCCCATTGTACATCCTGTGTATGGTGCCAAAAACTGAAGTGGAGCTGGATCTGATGCAGTAGCAGAAACAATAGTTGTATATTCCATAGCCCCGGCATCTTCTAAAGTTTTTACTATTTGAGCTACAGTTGATCTTTTTTGACCTATCGCAACATAAATACAATAAAGTTTTTTCTTTTCATCTCCTGATTTATTTATTTCTTTTTGATTAATGATTGTGTCAATGGCTACTGCAGTTTTTCCAGTTTGTCTATCACCAATGATTAATTCTCTTTGTCCTCTACCTATTGGTATCAAACTATCAATAGCTTTAAGCCCTGTTTGCATTGGCTGGTTAACAGATTGCCTTGGTATTATCCCTGGAGCCTTAACATCGACCCTTTTTTTCTCTAATTTTTTATCTAAATCACCTTTTCCATCTATAGGGTTTCCTAATGCATCTACTACTCTGCCTAACAAACTTTTACCAACTGGAGCATCAACAATTGCTCCTGTTCTTTTAACAACGTCACCTTCTTTAATTGATCTATCCTCACCAAATATAACTACTCCAACATTGTCACTTTCTAAATTTAATGCCATACCTTTTATGCCGCCAGAAAATTCAACCATTTCTCCTGCTTGCACATTATCTAGCCCATACACTCTGGCTATACCATCTCCAACTGAAAGTACTTGACCAACTTCAGTTACTTCAGCTTTTTCACCAAATTTTTTTATCTGTTCTTTTAAAATTTTTGTAACTTCAGATGGATTTATTTGCATACTAAGCCTCTATTAAATTTTTTTCTAACTTTTTTAATTTTGCCTTAATTGAATTATCTACCATTAAACTTCCAACTTGAATAGTTAAACCAGCTATCAATTCAGGATCATGTTTATAATCTATTTTCAAAGGAGATTTAAAGTCTTGTGATAATTCTCTTTCAATTTTTTTCTGTTCATCTGCTGACAATTCCTTTGCGGATATTAATTTTGCTTTTAACTCACCTTTGTTATTTGAAACTAAATTTAAAAAACTTTCAATAATTTTTGTTAAAAAAAATAATCTATTTTTATCTGCTACAAAACATAGAAATTTTTTATTTGTCTCAGAAAAATTATTTTGTTCAGCTATTTTAAGTATAACATTTTTTTTATCATCTTTTAATATTGTAGGGCTTAAAATCATTTCTTGAAAATCAGAACTTTTATTTAATAATTGTTTAATACTTTCTATTTCATTTTCAATCATCTCTAGCTCAGAATTTTCTTTCGAAAGTTCATAAAGAGCTAAAGCATAGCTTTTTGACGTTGAATTAGAAAATGTAGATTTTGAACTCAATTTTTCTCTCCTAAAAGACTCGTTTTGTATGAGATTATTTGAATAAATTCAACATTTTCTATTGTATCTTTTTGTCTATATGGCCAACAAATCTTGATTTTAACTAAAATTAATTGGATCCACATCAACCTCTAGTTTTATTCCATAGATTTTTTTTATTTTATCTAAAGAATCAGCCAAATACTTCTGTATAAACAAATCTTTTGGATATCTTATCAAAATTCTACATCTATATTTTTTTCTTAATTTGGTAATGGGAGCTAAAACTGGACCCAAAATATTAACATCATTCATTTGAGGAAGTTTTGACTTAATACTTGTGGCAAATTTCATAATTACATTTTCACTTTTTCCAGAAATAATTAAAGATATTAGTCGATAAAATGGAGGAAGTTTTTTTTCTTTTCTCAATAAAAGTTCTTTTTGTAAAAATGCATAAGGATCATTCTTGGCTATATTAATTAAAATTTCATCGTCCGGTGTATAAGTTTGAAAATAAATTGTTGAAACATCTCCTTCTCTTCCTGCTCGTCCAGTTAATTGATAATACAATTGAATATTTTTTTCTGTAGATCGAAGATCATATCCATGTGATGAGAAATCACAATCTACTACAACTATACAATTTAATTTAGGAAAATGAAAACCCTTTGACAATAACTGCGTACCTACCAAAATGTCTATTTTGTTTTTTTCAACCTCTTTTAAAATTATATTAGCAAGTTTATTTTTTCCCATAGTATCACTTGAAAATATTTTTATTCTTTTCTCAGGGTATATTTTTTTTAGTTCATTAAAAATTCTTTCCACTCCAGGCCCACAAAAAGAAAGATCACATTTTTTATTATCTTTGCAAACTCGGTGTAATGAAGATTTGTAACCACAATAATGGCAAAGTAGTTTATTTAATTTTTGGTGAAAATTTAGATTCACTGCGCAATTTGGACATTCAAATTTATAATTACACTTTTTACAAATTACAAAAGGCGCGTACCCCCTGCGATTTAAGAAAAATAATATTTGATCTCCCTTTTTTAAGTATTGATTTACTTTAATTAAGGTTTTTTTTGCTATCCAAGAATTTTTTTCTAGGATTTCAGAATTTAAATTTATAATTTCAACATTAGGAAGGGAAGCCTCTTTATATCTTTTTTTTAATTTGGTTGAATTATATTTATTGTTAACAATATTATTATATGTTTCTACAGAAGGAATTGAAGTTACTAAATTGATTGGTATATTTTCTAATGAGGCTCTCGTAATTGCCATGTCCCTTGCATTATAAGAAATACCTTCGTCTTGTTTGTATGAAACGTCATGCTCTTCATCCACAATAATTATTCCTAACTTTTTAAATGGTAAAAAAAGAGAAGATCTAGCTCCAATAACTATTTTAATTTTTCCCTCAGTTATGCCTTTCCAAATTATTGACTTATTTTTTTTTCCAGAATTTGAGTGCCAAAGCGCGGGTTCTGTGCCAAAGAATTCTTTAAATCTTCTACTGAATTGATTTGTTAAAGCAATCTCGGGCAGTAATATTAACGCCTGCGATCCTTTATCAACCAATTCTTGAATTCTTTTAAAATAAACTAAAGTTTTTCCAGAACCTGTGACTCCTTCTAAAACAGTAACATTATAATTATTTCCAAAACTTTTTATTAAGGTTAGAGAATTTTTTTGTTCCTTATTTAAGGAAAAATTATTCACATTTTTTTTTATTTTAAATTTTTCGAATTCTTTATCAAAATTTTTCTCTACCACATCCTTATTCAATAAACACATTTTAAGTGACATACCTAAGGGAACCAGATTGTATTTTGAAAACCATGATATAAATTGAATCATACTTAAGTTTAAGTTATTAACATTTAATTTTTTTGAAATTTTTTTAAGTTTAAATTCTTTTTTAGTTTCCTGTTCATGAGTCCAAACTACACCTGTGACTTCTGTGTTTCCAAATGGAGCTTTCACGAAATCACCTGGTTTTAATTTTTTATATATTCCACTTTCATAAGTAAAAGGATGACTAAAGATTTTTGGGAAAAGTATTGGAACTTTCATCTATTTATAACTTTTTTTCTTATTACTTTTGGAATGCTCTCATCAAGATTCTCTTTTAATTCAGAAAAAATTTTCATATTCATTCTTGATTCTAGTAATTTCCACGCATAGGGTATTAATTTTAAATACTTACTTTTTTGGTCTCTAGCATAAAGTCTAGAAAAAATACCAATAATTTTTAAGCTCCTCTGAACTGAAAGTATATTGAAATCTAACAAAAAATTTTTTTGATTAATATTAGAATTTTTTTCAACATAATAATTATAAATTTGATTTTTTGTTTTTCTTGTAGTTCTTATTCTTACGTCATCAATTAGAGAAGCTAAATCGTAAGCTGGGTTCCCAATTAAAGCATCTTGGCTATCAATTAAACCTATGTTGTTACCAACTTTCATTAAATTTTGAACATGAAAATCTCTATGTACAAAAAAACTATTGGGACACGCTATCTTATTATACAATTTTGATAAACTTTTTTTTATTTTTATTTTTATTTTTTTAATTTTTTTCTTTTTATTCAATAGAGGTAAATACCAATTAAAAAATAAGTCTGATTCTTCATGTAAATATTTATTTGAATAGTATTTTATTTTATGTGGCTTATTAATTATGCTCTTGATTTTTACTTTAGGTTTTATTTTTTGTATTTTTACAAGCAAGTTTACTATCTTTTTGTAAGTTTCTATTTTATTTTTTTTATTTGATAGAATTTTATAAAAAGATAAATTACCAAAATCCTCAATAATAATTATCCCTCTTTTTAAATTATGATTAAATAGTTTAGGGCTTAAGATTTTATGTTTTCTTAAGTAGTCATTAACTGCACAATATGCAACTAGGTTTTTATATTTTTCTTTTTTTGCTATAACTATTATTCTACTTTTTTTATTTATTAAAAATCTATAGTAATTTCTAAATGATGCGTCACCAACAATTGGTTGTATTTTAAAATTCATTAAACTTATAATTTTTCCACTTTCCAAAACCTACAATATTAGCTTTTCTTGATTTCATTGACTTGGAATACTTAAAAAATATTTCAATTCGATCTTTTGGTTTTTTTTTAATTAATTCTGGCCATTCAATTAGTTTGATATAATCTGTGTAATCTTCAAGCATTCCTAACTCTAGAATATCATTATAATTCTTAAGTCTATATAAATCATAATGCTGAATTTTTGTTTTGTTAACTATATAATCATAAACTATATTGAATGTTGGGCTTAATACATCACTTTTTTTAATTCGATTTTCAACTTCTAGATGATTAATTAAATAGCGAACAAATGTCGTCTTGCCAGTTCCTATTTCACCAAAAAGAAAAATTGTGTCTCCACAGTTTATAATCTTTGAAATTTTTTTTGAAAAACTTTTGGTATCTTTTAACGATTTTAATTCCATTAAACTACTAAAGATTATTAGTAGCGATAGGTGTCGGGTTTAAAAGGACCTTTAGTATCTACACTAATATAATCAGCTTGTTCTTGTGAAAGTTTAGTTAATTTCGCACCTACTTTTTCTAAATGAAGTGTCGCAACCTTCTCATCTAAATGCTTGGGTAAGACATAAACTTTTTTTTCATATTTATCTGAATTATTCCATAGCTCTATTTGTGCAATTGTTTGGTTAGTAAAAGATGCACTCATAACAAAACTTGGATGTCCTGTAGCACACCCTAGATTTACAAGTCTTCCTTCTGCTAATAAAATAATTCTTTTATTGTCTGGCTTTGTCACTTCATGGACTTGTGGTTTAATTTCATCCCATTTATAATTTTTTAAAGCCTCAACTTGAATCTCATTATCAAAATGTCCAATATTACAAAGTATTGCTCTATCTTTCATATCCCTCATATGATCTGCTGTAACAATATCCTTGTTACCAGTGGCTGTAACTACTATGTCAGCTTCTTTAATCATTTCATCCATTAAAACAACTTCGTAACCTTCCATAGCTGCTTGTAGTGCACATATTGGGTCCGCTTCTGTAACCATAACTCTTGCGCCACTTTGTCTTAAAGAGGCAGCACTACCTTTGCCAACATCTCCGAATCCTGCAACTATTGCAACTTTTCCTGACATCATAACATCTGTTGCTCTTTTAATTCCATCAACTAAACTTTCTCTACAACCATACAAATTGTCAAATTTAGATTTAGTTACTGAGTCATTAACATTAATAGCCGGAACTAATAATGTGCCTTGTTCTTCCATTTTTTTAAGAGCCAAAACTCCAGTTGTTGTTTCTTCCGATAAACCTTTAATTGATTTCATCATGTCTTTATAGTCTTTATGCATCAAAGCTGTAAGATCCCCACCATCATCAAGAATCATGTTTGCTTTCCAATCTTTTTTACCTTCGATTGTTTGTTTAACACACCACCAATATTCTTCTTCCGTCTCGCCCTTCCAAGCAAAAACTGGTATACCCACTTTAGCAATAGCTGCTGCTGCGTGATCTTGAGTAGAAAAAATATTGCAAGATGACCATCTAACTTCTGCACCTAAATCAACAAGCGTTTCAATAAGGACTGCTGTTTGAATTGTCATATGTAAACAACCAAGAATTCTTGCTCCTTTAAGAGGAAACTTACCTTTATATTCTGTTCTTAAAGCCATTAATCCTGGCATTTCAGTTTCAGCGATTGAAATTTCTTTTCGACCGAACTCTGCTAGGTTGATATCTTTTACTTTATAATCTTGTGTCATAATTGTTGTCTATTTAACAAGTTAATATAAAACTATCAACTTATTGATTAAATTAATCAATTATAAATAGGTAAAAGCACTTCGACTCTGGCACCTTTATTGCTACTTAATATATTTGAGGCGACAATTGTTCCTCCGTGAAGTTCTATAATATTTTTTACAATATTTAATCCTAAGCCTGAATGCTCTCCAAAATTTTGCGGTCTATTGCTATAAAATCTGTTAAAAATCTTATCAATATTATTTTCATTAAATCCTGGTCCCTCGTCTTCAATAAATAGTTGTACTTTCTTTTTTTTAATACCACACTGGATCAATATTTGACTATTTGGCGGGCTGAAAGAAATGGCATTATCTAAAAGATTTGCTAGTATTTGCTCAAGTTTGCTTTCGACTCCCAAAACATTAAGTTTAGAACCATTTAGGTTTATGTGATTTATTTGTATTTTTATATTTTTATTTGAATTTAATAAGTCAATATTAAAATCTTCAACAACGGAATTAACTACATTTAAAAGATCAATTTTTTCCATCTTTGCTCTTGATAAAGATGCTTCATCTTTTAACATTTGTGAATAATCTGTAATAAGTCTTTCAATTCTTTCTACATCATGACTGATAATTTTTATTAACTTTTTTCTTTTTTCATTATCATTGGTGCCTTCTAAAACTTCTGAAGCGCCCTTCAAAGAAGTTAAAGGATTTCTTATTTCGTGAGCTAAATCTGAAGAAAATGTTTCTGCTATACTTATTCTTTTGTAAAAGTCTTCTGTCATTTCATTTAAAGATCTTGATAGTTGACCAATTTCATCTTTTCTTTGTAAATACTTTTCATGCTTATCAAGCTTTACATCTTTTTCTTTGATAGCTTTTGTATAAAGGACTAAAGATCTTATAGGTTTTAAAATATACTTATTTAAAAAAACAGAAAAAATAAAAATAACAAGCACTACCGATAAAACTGTTCTTAAAATAAAATTTTTTCTTTCGTCTACTGCAACTAGTATTTCATCAGCAATTTCTGAAACAATAATATAACCTTTTTTTATTCCATTTATTTTTACAGAATTTATAGTGATAACATAAAAATTATTATTAATTGTTTCACTTATAACTAGCTTTTTACTAGTATTTTTTTTCTTAGAATATTCTTTAACATAATTTTTTGTATCAAAATTTTTGCTTTTTAATAGTTCAATATTTTCATTCTTATTTATACTTTCATTTGTTTTATCAATTGAAGTTTCTTGAACGTTTTTGCTTTTAATAAAAATATTTGGAACCAAGTCTAGTGTATCAGTATCGCCTAGTAAATTGGAATTAAGGTCATATAACTGCACCCTATCTAAATTTTGAAATAAAAATCTTGTAGACAATAAAAACTCAACTACTCTTTCTTTTGTAAGTTCAATATTTAATCTATTAATATGTTCTAATGTATTATTTATAATTTTTTCATGTTGTATTGACCTATTTTTAACTAAATTAGGTTTTATTTCATTAAGATATAAAATTGTAACAATACCTAATATAAAAAAAATAATTAGATTAAAAATTATAAACTTTCTTAGAATTAAGCTTGTACTAAAAAGATTTAACTTCATTAACTAATATTCCACCTATATCCACTTCCATATCTTGTTTCTATTGCTGAAAAATTTTGATCTACTTTTTTAAATTTTTTTCTAATTCTTTTAACATGGCTATCTATGGTTCTGTCTTCTATATCATTATTATCTTTATATGCTATATCCATTAATTGGGCGCGCTCTTTAATTATTCCTGGTCTTTTAGCAAGCTCTTTGACAATTAAAAATTCTGTTGTTGTCAACTTTTCTGGAAGAGCTAGCCCATTCCATTCACATTCAAGTTGAGAAGAATCTAACACTAGTTTTCCATGTTTAATTAAATTTTTTGTATCTTCTATATTGCTTGTTTTTTTTCTTAACTGAACTCTTATTCTTTCAATAAGAATTTTAATAGAAAACCCTCCTGATTTTTTAATAAAATCATCTGCACCAAGTTTTAAGCCTAATAGTTCATCAACTTCTTCATCTTTTGACGTTAAAAATAATATTGGGATTGTTGTTTTTTTTCTTAATCTTTTAAGCAGCTCTTCTCCATCCATTCTTGGCATTTTAATATCTATAACTGCTAAATCGGGAGGATTCCTGCTGATACCAACTAATGCACTTTCAGCATCAATATACGTTTGTACTTTAAAACCTTCGTTTTCTAACGCCATACTTATACTAGTAAGTATATTTCTGTCGTCATCTACTAGTGCAATTGTGTAACTCATAATTAAAAATATATCTTATATAAAAATACTAAATTGTCACAAATTGGGCAAGCGTAGAAGTATTAATGTGCTTCTCCCCAATTATATCCAGAGTTTACATTAACTTCTAGTGGAATTGAAAACATGTGGTATTCAGAGCTCGAAATTGATGTCATTACTTTTTTTATAGTTTTTTTAACATACTCTTTATTTATCTCTAAACATTCAAATATAAGTTCATCATGTATTTGCAACAACATCTTGGTTTGCAATTTTTTATCCTCTTCGATCAATTTATTTATCTTAATCATAGCTAATCTAATTATATCTGCAGCAGAGCCTTGAATTGGTGCATTGATTGCCGCTCTCTCTTGAAAACTTCTAATGCTAAAATTTTTATCATTAATACTTCTAAAGTGAATTCTTCTACCAAAAATATTACTTACATATCCTTGTTTACGACAAGTGCTAATTGTTGAATTCATATACTCTTTTATTTCAGGAAATTTTTTAAAATAAGAATTTATAAAATCTAATGCTTCTTGATTTGATACAGAAATTTGTTTAGCTAATCCATATTGGGTAATTCCATAAATAATTCCAAAATTAATTGTTTTGGCTTTTCTTCTAAGATCATCATTAACTTGATTAATTGGAACATTAAATACCTGACTCGCAGTTAAACTATGAATATCTTCATTATTTTTAAAAGCCATTTTTAATTGTTTTACATCAGCCATGTCAGCTAAAATTCGCATTTCTATTTGATTATAATCTGCTGAAATCAAAACATTTTTTTTATCAGCTATGAAAGCTTTTCTAATTTCTTTTCCTTCTTCTGTTTTAATTGGAATATTTTGTAAATTTGGATTACTAGAGGCTAACCTTCCAGTATTTGTAGCTGCTAGTAAAAAAGAAGTATGTACTCTTTTTGTTTTTTTATTTATATGATCTTGTAAAGCATCTGAATAGGTATTTTTAAGCTTTGAAATTTGTCTCCACTTTATTATCAGTTTAGGAAATTTATGCCCTGTAAGAGCTAGATCTTCAAGTATATTAATATTTGTAGCTAGACTTCCTTTCTTTGTTTTCTTTAATTTTGCGATTTTAAGTTCATTATAAATTATTTCACCAAGCTGTTTGGGCGAACCTATATTAAATTCTTTGCCTGCTATTAAGTATATTTCTTTTTCTATTTTTTTTAATTTTAACTCAAAATTTTTAGATAATTTTTTTAGATATACATTGTCAACTTTAATACCATTAAATTCTAATTTAGATAATAATTTTACCATTGGTTTTTCAAAAATCTCATAGACTTTACTTAGCTTTTCTTCATCAAGCCTTACTTTAAGATGGTTATAGAGTCTTAAAGTTATGTCGGCATCCTCAGCTGCGTACTCTGTAGCTTTATCTAGCGCTATATCAGAAAAGTTTAACTTATTTTTTCCAGTACCTACTAATTCTTTATAAGGTATAGTTTTATGGTTTAAATGAATTTGGGAAAGCACATCTAGATTGTGTCTATTAATCCCCGCATCTAAAGTATATGAAATTAGCATTGTGTCTTCTATAGGATTAATCTCAATCCCATTCTGCTTAAGAATAATAAAGTCAAATTTAATATTTTGACCAACTTTTTTTATACTAGAATCTTCTAATATTACTTTAATTTTTTCTAAAACTATTTCTTTTTTTAAACCTTTAATATTTTTGTGACCTAACGGTATATAGCAAGCTTTATTAACTCCATAACTGAATGAAACGCCAACTAAATCAGCTTCTAATGGGTTTAAAGAAGAGGTCTCAGTATCAACAGAAATAACTGATTTTTCATTTAGAATTTTAATCCATTTATCTAAATCTTTTTCATTAGTAATACTTTCGTAGTTTTTAATATTAACCTTGGATGATTCTTTTTTTAAAACACTTAATTCACCGTTTGATTTTGTGGACTGCCCATAAAAACTTATAGCCTGGCTTAATATTCTATTAAATTCCATCTCTCTTAAAAAATCGTAAAGTTTTTCTTTTTGAACTTCTTTTAAAATAAAGCTATTTAGATCATCTTTAACAGGAACATCATCTTTGAGAGTAACCAACTGCTTGCTTAAAAGAGCCTTATCTTTATTGGCCAATAAAGTCTCTCTTCTTTTATTTTGAGGAATTTCACCTGCGTTTTTTAATAAAATATCTAAAGTTTTATACTTGTTTATAAGTTCAGATGCTGTCTTAATTCCAATGCCTGGAACGCCCGGAACATTATCTGAAGAATCTCCAGCTAACGCTTGCACATCTATAACTTGGTTAGGTTTTACTCCAAATTTTTCAAAAACCTCTTTCTTTCCCAAAACTTTACTTTTCATTGGATCGTATAGTCTTACATCGTCAGAAACTAATTGCATTAAATCTTTGTCTGATGAAATAACTGTTGCTTTAGCACCTGCTTTAATAATTTTTTTTGCATAAGTTGCTATTAAATCATCAGCCTCGTAGTTAAGTAATTCTATTGATGGTAAATTAAATGCTTCAACAGATTTTCTAATGTATTCAAATTGAGGAATTAAATCTTCTGGTGCTTCTGATCTATTAGCTTTATATTCTTTATAAATATCATTTCTAAAATTTTTTCTAGCTGAATCAAATATCACAGCAAAGTGTGTTGGCTTATAAATGCTATCATCAGATCTAGAATCTTCTAATAGCTTAAACAACATAGAGCAAAATCCATTTACTGCACCCGTAGGCATTCCATCACTTTTTCTTGAAAGTGGGGGCAAAGCATAATAAGCCCTAAAAATGTAACCCGATCCATCAATTAGGTAAAAATGGTCTGTTTTTTTTATAGAATTCATAGAATAATATTTATCTATTTTAAATAGTGTTAAGGATATATAAAAGCTTAATTATCATGAATAAAAAAAATGCGCTAAAAGTAGAAAAATTAACTAAAATTTATTCAAAAAAATCATCAAATCCTATTAAAGCCCTAAATAATTTAAACTTAGAGGTGAAAGAAGGTGAAATATTTGGGTTACTTGGGCCTAATGGTGCAGGAAAAACCACTTTTTTAAATATACTAGCGGGAACTGTTATAAAAAATTTTGGGGAAGTTAATGTGTGGGGTTATGATTTGGATAAAAATCCACGACAAGTAAGATCTTCTATTGGAATTGTTCCTCAAGAAGTAAACCTTGACGCTTTTTTTAGTCCTAAAAAATTATTGGAATTACAGGCAGGATTATATGGAATCCCAAAAAAAGATAGGATCACAGACACAATACTAAAATTAGTTTCTCTTGAAAAACAAGCAAATTCTTATGCACGAAGTTTATCAGGTGGTATGAAAAGAAGATTGCTAATTGGTAAAGCTATGGTACATAGGCCTCCTATTTTAGTTTTGGACGAACCAACAGCAGGAGTCGATGTAGAATTGCGTGAAAACTTATGGAACAATGTAAAATCACTTAATGAAAAAGGAGTTACAATTATCTTAACTACCCACCTAATGTATGAGGCGCAACAAATGTGCAATAGAATAGCAATTTTAAACAAAGGAAATCTAGTAAAATTAGATACAACAGATAATTTGTTAGATACTATAAAAACCAAAAAAATCATTTTTAAAGTGAAAAAAATAATTAAAATTAATTCTGAAACTTTAAATGGAATTAAAATCTCTTATACAAATAAAAATGAAATAATAGCTTTATATGAAAAAAAAAAGCATAAAATAGATGAAATAATAAGTAAAATTAAAAATTCAGGGATGGAGATTGATGATATTTCAACTGAAGAAGGTAATTTAGAAGACGTATTTATTGGTGCTACAAAAAGCTAGATTTCAATAAAAAAAGTAGTATTGTATTTAAATGGAAGCAATCAAAAAAATTGAATTGGGTAGAGCTACCAAACTTATTATAATAACAATATTAGGCAGTTTACTATTAGCAATTTCTGCTAAAATTAAAATTCCTTTTTATCCTGTGCCTATGACAATGCAAACATTTGTAGTTTTGCTTCTCGGAATAATGTTAGGGACTAAAATTGGTTTACTCACTGTAACTTTATATCTATTAGAAGGGATTTTTGGCTTACCTGTATTTGCTAATACACCAGAAAAAGGAATTGGCTTAATATATTTCACTGGTCCAACTATGGGTTATCTCATTGGATTTTTAATAGCAATTTATGTTTCTAGTCTTTTTAAGTATGATAAAAAAATTTTATTTAATTTTTTAAAATTAGTATTTTCTGTAAGTTTTGTTTATATTTTTGGTATGTTGTGGTTAGGAAATTTAATTGGATGGGAAAAACCAATATTCAAATTAGGAGCTCAACCATTTTTATTAGCAGAACTATTTAAAATGTTATTATTAGCATTTTTAATTCCTAATATTTTAAAAATAAAAAAATCAATAAAAATTATTTAGGTGATCTTTTAGAAAGAATTCTTTGCAGAGTTCTTCTATGCATTTTTAATCTCCGGGCTGTTTCTGAAACATTTCTATTGCATAATTCAAAAACTCTATGAATGTGTTCCCATTTAACTCTATCAGCAGACATAGGGTTTTCCGGTGGCACTGCTTTAGAATCTGGCATAGCCAAAAGAGCATTTTCTACATCATCTGCATCAGCAGGTTTTGGGATGTAATCTATGGCTCCAGCTTTGATTGCGGCTACTGCAGTTGGTATGTTTCCATATCCAGTCAGCATAACTACTCTACTATCCTTTTTGTGTTTTCGAATCTCTTTAATTATCTCTAGCCCGCTTCCGTCATTTAATCGCAAATCAATGACAGCAAACGCTGGAGGTGTATTTCTGGTATGACTTATACCTTGCTCCACACTTTCGGCTTGTGTTACCTCAAATCCCTTTTTTTCCATCGCTCTTGCTAATCTGTCTCTAAGAGGATTATCATCATCCACAATAAGTAGCGATTTATCAGCAAAATCAGTGATTTTTCGAATAATTTTTTTTTCTTGTTCTGTTTTCATATTTTTTTTATTTTAACTTAAAAGAGATATAAGTTCGGAAAATTAATTTTCAAGAGAATAATTTAATGTTATTTATGCTTGATATTATTTGTTGACATCACTTCTCATTTCTATAAAAACGAAAATAATAACTTTTTTTTTAATTTTTTTTTATTTTTTTTAATAGAAAAGGGGATTGATGAAATGCAAAAATTTAATTCAGTTGATCAATTGGTTAATAATATTCGACCAGTAGAGCCAATTTATTGCATAAGACCGGATTCTATAAAATTAGCTTGCAGTTGGTTTAAAAAAAAATTTCCAGGTGAAATTCTTTATGCGGTAAAAACAAATCCAAATGAAAAAGTGATTAAGATTATTGGTGAAAGTGGAATTAATAAATTTGATGTTGCTTCAATTAATGAAATTAAATTAATTAAAAAATTATTACCCAAGGCGCGCACTTATTATATGAATACTGTAAAAAGTAGAGAGTATATAAAAGAAGCATATTTTAATTATAATGTCCGAGATTTTGTCTTGGACACAAAAGACGAATTGCAGAAAATTATAGAAGCAACTAATAGCGCTAAAGATTTAATACTTTATATTAGAGTTTCTGTTTCAAATGAACATGCAGAAATTGATTTATCCCAAAAGTTTGGTGCGCTCCCAAGTGAAGCTTTAGGTTTGTTAAGACTTGCAAAAGCGCATGCTAAAAAAGTTGGTTTAAGTTTTCATGTAGGATCTCAGTGTATGCATCCAATTTCATATGCTAAGGGGATTAGAGAAATTGGAAATATAATCAAAAAAACAAAAATAATTCCAGATATTATAAATGTTGGAGGAGGATTCCCATCTATTTATCCAGATTTGCAACCTCAACCTCTTGTAAACTATATGCAAGAAATACAAAAAGCTTTTGATAATTTAAAATTAGAAAGCAAACCTGAATTATTGTGTGAGCCGGGTAGAGCTCTTGTTGCTGAAAGTGGATCTTCAATAGTTAAAGTAACCCTTAGAAAAAAACAAAAAATTTATATCAACGACGGAACGTATGGCAGTTTATTTGATGCGGGTGTGTTAAACTTTATTCTCCCCACAAGAATGATTCCTAACGGAAGATTTTTTTCTAAAAAACTAACTTCTTTTAGTTTGTATGGTCCTACTTGTGATAGCGCAGACTTTATGAAAGGCCCTTTCCTTTTACCCAATAACCTAAAAGAGGGAGATTATATAGAGATTGGTCAGCTTGGCGCTTATTCTTTAACTTTTAGAACTAAGTTTAATGGTTTTTATTCTAATGAAATATTTGAAATACATGATAAACCTATAATGTCAATGTATGAAAAGGATAGCACTTCTAGTTATCTTGTTGCTTAAATGAATAATAAAAAAAATCCGAAGTTAGGTCATAACAAAAAAGCCTTTCTAAAAAAGCCTATTGAACACATTGATATTACATCTTTTGACTCAAGAAAAATTATAGATTCTATGGATAAAATGTCTTTTACTTCTAGAGATACTGCCAAAGCATCTGGTATTTTTAATGAAATGCTATTAGATAAAAACTGTACAACTTTTTTAACTTTGGCGGGGTCAACCTCAGCTGCAGGCTGTATGAAAATATATTCCGATATGATTAAATATAATATGATTGATGTAATAGTTGCTACTGGTGCTTCAATTATTGATATGGATTTTTTTGAAGCTTTAGGATTTAGACATTATCAAGGATCACAATTTCAAGACGACGCCGAGCTAAGAGAAAATTATATTGATAGAATATATGATACTTATATTGATGAAAAAGAACTGCAAACATGTGATAAAACTATATGTGATATTGCGGATAACTTGGAGCCAAGACCTTATACATCTAGAGAATTTATAAAAGAAATAGGGAAATATTTAAAAACAAATGCAAAGAAAAAAGATTCTCTGATTGAAATTGCATACGATAATAATGTTCCTATCTTTTGCCCAGCTTTTACTGATTCCAGCGCAGGATTTGGATTGGTAATGCATCAGGAAAAAAACCCTAAAAAATGTATAACTATAGATTCAATAAGAGAATTTCGAGAATTAACTGAAATAAAAATTAAATCTAAATCCTCTGGTCTTTTAATGATTGGTGGTGGGGTGCCAAAAAATTTTGTACAAGATACAGTAGTTTGTGCAGAGCTTTTAGGTAAAGAAGTTGATATGCATAAATACGCAATACAAATTACTGTAGCTGACACCAGAGATGGCGCTTGCAGCAGTTCTACACTTAAAGAAGCAAGCTCGTGGGGCAAAGTTAATGTTGCAAAAGAACAGATGGTCTTTGCTGAAGCAACAAGTGTTCTGCCTTTAATAGCTAGCGATGCTTACCATCGTAAGCATTGGGAACAAAGAAAACCTAAAAATTTCTCAAATATCTTCGGTTAAAAATTGAATTATTTTCCAAATAAAAAGGGGTTTCTTGGAATTGATAATAAATTTAATTCTAAAGAAAAAGTAGTTATTATTCCTTTTGGTTTAGAAAAAACTGTTAGTTATGGTGGTGGTACCAGGAATGGTCCAAAAGAAATAATTAAAGCTTCCCACCAAGTAGAGCTTTATGACGAAGAACTAAACTGTGAGCCATATAAAAAGATTGGAATTAAAACTTTAAAGCCATTTTCAATTAATAAAAATATTAAAAAAGCACTAAAAAAAATGTCTGACATTAATGAAAAAATTTTAAGTAAAAACCTTTTTCCTATGACATTGGGTGGTGAACATTCAATTACGCCAGGTTGCATTGCTCCATTTGTTAAAAAATATAAAAAATTATACTTATTGCACTTTGATGCACACGCAGACTTGAGAGAAAGCTATAATGGTGAAAAGTTTTCTCACGCTTCTGCAATCAAGAGATGCTTAGACTATAAAAATGTTTCTGTGATTTCTTTTGGAATAAGGAATATTTCTAAAAGTGAAATTCCCTATTTGAAAAAAAATTCTTCTAGAATTAAAATTTTTTGGGCAAAAGATAAGCCAAAGTGGAACTTAAATAAATTTAAAAAATTAATAAAAAATAAGAATGTTTATTTAACATTTGATGTTGATGGTCTAGATTCTAGCATAATGCCAGCTACAGGAACTCCTGAGCCAGGTGGTTTATTATGGGATGAAACTTTAAATATAATTAAAATAGCAGCAAAAAACTCTAATATTGTAGGAGCTGATATAAACGAACTATCACCAATAAAAGGATTTAATTCTTATAATTTTTTAGTAGCTAAATTAGCTTATAAAATAATTTCTTATACCTTTGAATATAAAAATTTAAATAGAGAGTAAATTTTTTGTTTCCCATTCAATAGTTACCATTGCACCATTAGTATCATCGCTTCTTCCAAAATAAACATTAGCTTTCATTCTTTCTAGAAGCGTTTTACCAATAAATGTTCCTAAGCCTAAGCCTGATTTAGAGTCTATTTTTTTATCTTTACTATGAATATATGGTTCACCTAAAAAATTTTTAATATCATCAGGAAAACCAGGTCCATCATCACAAACTTTTATTTTAGTTATTTCTTTATTGCTTTCTATATTAATCTCTACTTTGGTTTCACTAAATTTTGACGCATTACCAATAAAATTTCTTAAAGCATATGTAATCTCAGCTTTTCTCTTAATCACTGGATCTAAATTATTATTTTCTGATTTGATTAAAAACTTTTTATTTGAAATTTCTTCAAAGGAGTTAATGATTTCGATTAACAAGTCTTTTAGCTTAACATTTTCAAAATACTCATCTCTTTTTACAGGTGACATAGAAAGTTTTTTTAATATTTCACCACACCTTAGAGATTGGTTATAAAGTAATTTAATATCTTTTGAATACTTTTCGTTCTGACCTATCTCCTTTTCTAATTCTTTTGAAACCAATTTAATAGTAGATAGTGGTGTGCTTAATGAGTGTGCCGCAGCCGCGGCTTGCACTCCTATTGTTTTTAGTTCGTGTTCTTTTGCTAAAACTAATTCTAGCTTATTCAAAGCTTCTGTTCTTTTTCTACTTGCAAAGCCAAATCTAGCTCCAAAATAACATAAAAACATTAAGCCTATTATTATTGAAACAGGGATTCCATTTAAATAATATTCTGGTACGTGAAAGTGTAAATCTCCTTCGCTAGGAAGTGGAAAATAATAAACTGTTAATATCAATAGTGATATTGCTGTTATAAAAGATAAATTAAAAGTGCTCCTTAATGACAAAAAAGTTGATGATACTACCGCCGGTATAACTAATAATATAACAAAAGGATTGGTTATGCCTCCTGTAAAAAAAACAAGAACTGCTAATTGCATTAGATCATATGCTAAATATATTGTTGAATTAAAATTATTTAGTAAATTTTTTTTAAATCTAAATTGTAAAAAACAATTTGTTAAAATTCCTAGAAAAATTGTAAAACAACAATAAAAAAAAGGGAAACTAAAATTAAGAATAAAATAAACAAAATTTATAGTTATAAATTGACCCGCAATTGCTATCCATCTTAGTGTGACTAAAGTTTTTTTATCTAATTGAATATTATCTGTTGATTGAAATAAATCCCAAAATTTCATTAAAAAAAATTATATATCTAAATTTGAAACTTCTAAAGCTCGATTAACAATAAATTCTTTTCTTGGAGCAACTTCATCTCCCATCAGAATTTGGATCAAATCTTGATCTTTTTTTGACTTAGCTTTAGTAATATTTGAGTACTTAACTTGTAAAAGTAGCCTTTTTTCTGGGTTTAACGTCGTTTCCCATAATTCTTCAGGATTCATTTCTCCCAAACCTTTGAATCTTTGTATAGTTACCTTTTCTTTTTCTTTTTCAATAAACTTATTAAATCCTTTAATATTTTTTTTAATTTCATTTTTTGACTTGCCTGATGCTTTGATTAAAAAATCTTCAAGTTCTTTATCATTTTTAACATAAGCAATTTTTGATCCTTTACTAACCTTATAGAGAGGGGGTTGGGCAAGATATAAATGATTTTTTTCTATTAATTCATTAAATGGATGATTGTTAAATAAAGTTAATAGTAGAGTTCTTATATGAGATCCATCTACATCGGCATCTGTCATGATAATAATTTTTTCATATCTTAGGTCATCGATATTAAAATCTTTTGATCCTGTGCCTAAAGCGTTAATTAATGTAACTATTTCGTTTGATGACATCATTTTTGACAAAGCTTTAGTTTGTAAATCTTGACCGTTGCCATTTCTATTTTTTGATCCGTTGGTATTTATAAATGTATTAAGTATTTTTCCTCTTAAAGGAAGAACTGCTTGAAACTCTCTATTTCGACCTTGTTTAGCTGATCCTCCGGCTGAATCTCCCTCTACAATGAATAGTTCTGTTCCTTCGGCTTTACCAATCTGGCAGTCTGCAAGTTTTCCTGGAAGACCTGACAATTCTAAAGAGCCTTTTCTTCTAACTCCCTCTCTAGCTTTTCTAGCTACATCTCTAGCTAAAGCTGCCTGTACTATTTTTAATAATACTACCTTTTTAATTCCTGGATTTTGGTCAAACCATATTGATAATTTATCATTTACTATGGACTCAACTATAAACCTTATTTCTGATGAAACTAGCTTATCTTTGGTTTGAGAAGAAAATTTTGGATCAGGTATTTTTACTGACAAAACTCCAGTTAAACCTTCTCTGGTGTCATCACCCGCTAATGTAATTTTGTTTTTTTTTAGAAGATTGCCATCTGCTGCATACTTATTAATTACTCTTGTTAGTGCACTTCTAAAACCTAATAAATGAGTACCTCCATCTTTTTGATGAATGTTATTGGCAAATGGCAACATTTCTTCAGAGTATCCAGCATTCCATTTTAAAGAGCATTCTACCTCTACATTGTCCTTAGATCCTGAAATATAAATTGGCTTTTTGAATAAACTAAGATCATTCTTGTTAACTAAAGTTTCTTTATTTTTATCTAAAAAGTCAACAAATTCTTGAATACCACCTAAATATTTATTTTTATATTCTTTATCTTTTTTTCCAGTTTTGTCTAGTAAATTTATAGATAAGCCTTTATTTAAAAAAGCTAATTCTCTCATTCTTTTTTGTAAAATTGTTGAACTGAATTTAGTATCAGAAAATACTTCTCTTGATGGTAAAAAATTTATAAGGGTTCCTGTTTTATTTGTTTTGCTTTTAGCTTTTAAAGGAGACAATGCTTTGCCGTCTTTAAATTCAATAAAATACTCTTTTTTTTCTCTAAATATAGTTAGTGTTAATTTTTCTGATAAAGCATTAACCACTGAAACACCTACTCCGTGCAACCCTCCAGAAACTTTATATGAATCGTGGTCAAACTTACCTCCGGCATGTAACTGCGTCATGATAACTTCTGCTGCAGATTTTTTTTCACCTTTATGTAAGTCTACAGGAATTCCTCTTCCATCATCTTCTACTGAAACTGAATGGTTGGCATTAATTATAACATTAATATTTTTACAATGTCCTGCTAATGCCTCATCAATAGCATTATCCACAACTTCATAAACCATATGATGCAAACCGGTGCCATCATCGGTATCACCAATATACATTCCGGGTCTTTTTCTTACAGCTTCTAGACCTTTTAGTACTTTTATGGAATCTGCACCATACTTGGGTATTACTTCTTCTTTTTTTTTGATCATATTTTTGAAATTTTAATCATTATTTTAACATTTTTTTCCCTTTAATTAAATCTGCAACAAACTCATCTCTTAAATTATCGTTGGTATTAAATGGTTACTTAACGAAAAATATAAAAATAATCTATTATTGCTTTTAAACAAAATAAATCAGATTTTCATAGGCATTACTACGTGAAAACTGTTTTTGTCGGATAAATCTTTGATTAAAACTGGCGAGCCAGCATCCTTTAAATAAATAACAATATAATCATTTTCAATTTCTGAAGTTATATCAATAAGATACTTGCTATTAAAACTAATATTCATATTTTCTGAGCTAAATTTTACATTAATATTTTCAATTCCATCTCCACTATTAGGGCTACTAACAGACAATTGTAATGAGTCTTTTGATATATCCATCTTTAAACCTTCTTTGCGATCAGTGGAAACTGTCGTAACTCTTTCGATAGAATTTTTAAAATCATTTAATTTTATTTGTAATGTTTTATCATTATTTTTTGGCACTACTTTAGTATAGTCTGGAAACCTTCCATCTATAACCTTAGAAATTAACACACTACTATCAATTTCAAATTTTACTTTTGATTTATTATTTGATATTTTAATATTTCCAGAACTTTGGTCCAAGAGTGAGATTAGTTGAAAAATAGTTTTCTTTGGTAATATTATTGGTTCAAAATCTGCTTTTGGATCAATTTCTATACTGCTAGAAGAAAGTCTATGACTATCTGTTGCTACTCCAGTTAATAACAACTTATTATCAAAATTTACTTTATGTAAATAAATACCATTAAGATAATGTCTGGTTTCATCATTTGATATAGATATTTTAGCTTTGTTTAAGAGTTTTAATAATTTTGGAGACGATACTTCAAATGTTGTTTTTTTAATATCTTCATCTGCTAATGGAAAATTGTCTGGAGTAAGACATAATAAATTAAATTTAGAGTTCCCTGAAATTAACTTCAATTTAGTTGTGCTTTGTAGAGAAAAACTAACCTGAGCATTTGGTTCTAATTTTCTTAATATATCATAGAGTATAGTAGCAGAAGTTGTGGTTGAACCCTCTTGTTTTAGTTCTTGAAGAGCTATTTCTTCAGAATAAATTATATCAAGATCTGTGGCGGTAATCTTAATTTTTGAGTTTTTTGCTTCTATAAGTATATTTGATAAAATTGGTAAAGTAGTTTTTTTTTCAATAATGCCATTTGCGCGACTTATTGATTTTAGCAAAATATCCTTATTTATTTCAAATTCCATTAATTAACTTGAACAAGTTTTTTTTTAATTTCTATTACATTTTGTTTAATTTCATTATCTTTATTTATTAATTCGGAAATTTTTTTAACTGCATGAATTACAGTAGTGTGATCGCGATTTGAAAATTTTCTTCCAATGTCCGGTAATGAATTAGTTGTATACTGTTTTGCTAGATACATTGCAATTTGTCTGGGTCTCGCGAGTGACCTAGATCTTCTAGCAGACAACATTTCATGTATGTTAAGATTAAAGTGAGTTGCCACTATATTTTGGATAGTATCAATATTTATCGGTTTGTTAGTTTGATTAATAAAATCTTTTAAAATTCTCTTGCAATCATAAATGCTCGGAGTTTTAGTATTAATTTTGTTGAAAGCCAACACTCTATTTAGAGCTCCAACCATCTCCCTTATACTAGAAGTAACTTCTGTTGCTAAAAATTTTAAAACATCATCATCTAAATTATAGTTTTCATTAAAATTCATTTTTATTTCTTCAAATTTTCTTTTTAATATCTTTATTCTTAAATTTAATTCTGGTGGCTGAATATCTATTACTAACCCTCCAGATAAACGTGATTTTATTTTATCTTGAACCCTATCAAGATTTGAGGGGGGTCTATCTGCAGACACTACAATTTGAGATCCTTTTTCAATTAAAGCATTAAAAGTATGAAAAAATTCTTCCTGTAGAGCTTCTTTGCCTTGAATGAATTGAATATCATCAATAATAAAAATATCAGCTCTTCTAAATAAATCTTTAAATTTAACCATTTCATGATTCTTGATAGATCTAACAAAATGGTACATAAATCTTTCTGCTGAAATAAACATTACTTTTTTTTCATTACCTACTTCAATCCCAATGGCATTTAATAAATGAGTTTTTCCCATACCCACAGAGCTATAAATAAAAAGTGGATTATAACGTGAAGATTGGGAGCACACTTTTCTTGCTGCCGTACAAGCAAGTTCGTTGCTTTCACCTAGTATGAAATTATCAAAGTTATAATTAATGTTAAATCGATTATAATTTAAAACTGAATTTTGGATAAATGAAACTTGATTGCTTTTTTTTCTTTCATCAGGGCTATGTATAACTTCCTGATCTTCAATTAAAAACTCTATTCTTTGAATACTTTTTTTAAAAGTTTTAATGATATCTAAAACTTTATCTGCATACCTTGATACAATCCAGTCTCTCACGAATCTGGTTGGTGCTGATAAAATAACATAATGATTAAATTCCTTTTTAAGATAAACATTCTTAATCCAGCTTTCATAAACATCGGTACCTAAAGACAGCTTAAGTTTTTTTAATACGTCATTCCAAACAATTAAATTTTCCTCTGCTGCTAGCAAATTATTTGTGTTTTGTTGTGATAAAGTATCGTTCATAATTAATTAATATAAAAATAAGTTTTATTTTTTTTTTTAACTATATGCAACGCTCCTCAGGTTGAAATTGAAAATAAAAAATACTTGGTTGTATTTTGTTTTTTTTTTGAAATTCATTTAATTAAAGTATAAATAGAAAAATATTTTACAATAAATGATAGATTCAACCTAAAATATCATAAGACAACATTTTGTTTTTTTTAAATTAAAAAAAATAGTGCTTATAGGAATTGACACGCCTATAAGTTTATCAAGTATTAATTGACTTTTATATTATTTTGGTTTATTTAATTTTTTTTCTATTCTAGAAATTTTTCTTGATATAGTTTTTTTATTTATCACTCCAGTCTTAGCAACCTTCATCAATTGGGAGTGAAAATTTGGAAGGAAGGCTTTAGCTTCTTTAATTTTTCCTGAAGTTATGTAGGCTGACATTTTTTTTATTGCAGATTTATACTTACTTTTTCTTATTCTATTAATTGAAGCTTGAATAATAGTTTTTTTAGTTCTTCGAATAGCAGACTTAGTATTAGGCATAAAGTGATGAATATATAGCTTTTTGATACATGTCGGTCAATACCATTTAGTTTTGACAAATATTGCAGAAAAAGGAAGAGCGGCTCGAAATAAGTATTTTTTTTATTTTACCTTTACACGAAATACGTGAACAATTTTTATTTTCTTTTCCATATACAGCAAAAAACTGCTGAAATTTACCATTTTTACCAGACGTATGTTTGAAATCTTTAATTGAAGAGCCTCCCTCAGCAATCGATAATCTTAATATTGATTTTATATTAACAATAAGTCTATTTACTTCTTTTGTATTTAAGCTAGAGCATACTCTTATTGGGTTAATCTTTGTTAAAAACAACACTTCATTTACATAGATATTTCCTAAACCACTTACAAAAGTTTGATCCATTAATAAATTTTTTATATTTTTTTTTTTATTTTTAATAATTTTTTTAAAATATTTATTATTAAAAGAATTGCTTAATGGCTCCACCCCTAATTTTTTTAAAAATGTAATTTTATTTAGATCTGAATTTTTGTAACATTTAATAAATCCAAATTTTCTGACATCATTATAAATTAAAGATAAACCATTATTTAAAGTAAAATAAATATGATTATGTTTTGGTAGTATATTTAAATCATAATAAAAACTAGTTTTAAATAATGTATTATCTATTTTTCTCATCACTAAAAACTTTCCAGTCATACCTAGATGTACTAATAGAAAATTAGTTTTAAAATGAAAAATTAGATATTTGGATCTTCTAGAAATCTTTATTATTTGTTGATTAATCAAATATTTACAAATATCTTTAGATATTACATATCGTAGTTTTTTATTTTGGATTTTTATATCAACAATCTTTGCTTTGTTTATTGTTTTAACTAAAGATCTTTTTACTATTTCTACTTCTGGAAGTTCTGGCATTAGTAAATAATATATATTGTTAATAAACCTAACATATGATCTATTAATTTAAATGAAAACACATCATAAAAATAGCAAAAGGTTTGTGTCTAAAGTTTTTGAAGATGTATTTGATAAATATGACCTAATGAATGATTTAATGTCTTTAGGAATTCATAGGGTTTGGAAAAAACAATTGATTGAACTCTTAAACCCACAGGAAAATACGAAATTAATTGATGTTGCTTCTGGCACGGGAGATATTGCAAAACTGTATTTAAAAAAAATAAATTTTAATGGCAGTGTGAGTTGTGTAGATGAAAATAAAGAAATGCTTAATTTAAGTAAGAAAAAGTTTAGTAAAAATTATCCAGCCAATTGGTTTTGTAATAATGCAGAAAAATTGCCATTTAGGGATAATAGTTTTGACTATTATACAATTAGTTTTGGAATAAGAAATGTAGATGATATTAATGTTGCTCTAAATGAAGCTTACCGTGTCTTAAAACCTGGTGGCAGATTCTTATGTTTAGAATTTTCAAAAGTTAAAAACAATTTTTTAAATAAATTTTATCAAACTTATTCGAAATCAATACCTAAAATAGGAAAATTAATTGTAGGAAAATCGGAACCTTATGAATACTTAATTGATAGTATTGAAAAATTCCACAATCAGAATGAATTTATAAAATTAATTAAAAAGCAAAACTTTGCAAATGTATCTTATAGAAATTTAAGTGGCGGAATCGTAGCTATACATTCTGGCTGGAAAATTTAAAATGTTTAAAAAATTATTGATGCTGTTTAAAATAGGAAGAAAATTGTCAACATCTGGCGCTATTTCATCTATTTATGAAATCTACACACCTCCTCTAATAATCAAAATATTTTTTTTTTTAATTGGCTTTAGTTTAGATAAAAAGCAAAATAATGAAAATTTATCTCCTGGCATAAAGTTACGTAATGCGCTTCAAGGAATGGGAACAACTTTTATTAAGCTAGGACAGTTTCTAGCAACTAGACCTGATATTATAGGAGCAGAAATATCAAAAGAATTAGAAAAGCTTCAAGATAAACTTCCTGCTTTTAGTCTTACTGAAGCAAGAAATATACTAAGAAATGAACTTGGTAATGAGAACTTTTCTGATATCTCAAATTTATCTGAGCCTATAGCTGCGGCTTCAATCGCACAAGTTCATTTTGCAAATATCATATATAAAAGTGAAAATAAAGAAATTGCTATTAAAATTCTTAGACCAAATATAGAGAAGATTTTTAACGATGAATTAGATGCTTTAATGCTATTAGCATACATAATTCAAAGTCTTATAAAAAAAACTAAAAGACTTAAGTTGGTTGAGGTAGTTCAATTACTTCGTGAAATTACAAATATAGAAATGGATTTAAGATTTGAGGCGGCGGCGGCTAATGAGTTTCACGAAAACACAAAAAATGATATTGGTTTTAAAGTTCCAAAAATTTATTGGAATTACACTAGTAAAAAAATTTTATGTCTAGATAAAGTAAGTGGGATTTCAATACGAGAAATAGAAAATTTAAAATCAACAAACATCGATGTAAAAAAATTGGCAAAAAATATTATTCAACACTTTCTTAAACATGCAATTAGAGATGGTTTTTTTCATGGAGATATGCACCAGGGCAATCTCTTTGTGAACAAAAATGGGGATATAGTTCCTGTAGACTTTGGTATAATGGGAAGATTAGATAAAAATAACAAGAAATATTTAGCCGAAATACTTTATGGATTTATTAAAAGAGATTACAAAAAAGTTGCTGAAGTACACTTTTTGGCTGGTTTGGTTCCAAGAAACGTTTCTAAGGATGAATTTGCGCAAGCTTTAAGATCAATAGGTGAACCAATATTCGGACAGTCTGTAAAACAAATATCAGGCAGCAAATTACTAAGTCAACTTTTTGAAGTTACTGAAAAATTCAATATGCAGACACAAATACAACTGTTGCTGCTACAAAAGACGATGGTTGTGGTTGAGGGTGTTGCCAGAAATCTAGATCCTGAAACTAATATTTGGAATGTGTCTAAACCAATTTTAGAAGATTGGATAATAAAAATAAAAAATCCAATAAATAAGGTAAGTGAAGTTCTTAATGATGCTTCTGAAGTGTTAAAAAGATTTCCAGATTTGCCAATTATAATGGATAAGGCAAATGATGTTATGAATTTAATGACAGAAGGTAAATTTAATACTAATTCTTTGGCTTATAGTAGTTTAAAAGAAGAAGAATTAAAGTTAGAATTAATGCGCAATAAAATACTTGGTGGGATTTTAATACTTGTAATTTTTTCACTCATAGTATTCAAATAACAAAATTATGAATAATTTATTAGAAAAAAAAATACTTCTAATTATTTGTGGAGGCATCTCTGCTTATAAAAGTTTAGAAGTAATTCGTTTTCTAAAAAGAAAAGGCGCTAAGGTTAAAACAATTTTAACTAAAAGCGCTAAAGAATTTGTTACACCATTATCAGTCACATCGCTTTCACAAGAAAAAGTTTATGATGATTTGTTTAATGTTGAAAATGAAGCAGAAATGAATCACATATCACTTTCTAGATGGGCTGATATAATACTCGTTGCACCTGCAACAGCTAATATCATTTCAAAATTAAGCATTGGATCAACAGAGGATTTAGCTTCGACAGTAATGCTTGCGTCAGATAAGGATATTTTTTTAACACCAGCAATGAATGTTAGAATGTGGGAACATCCTTCTACTAAAGAAAATTTGAATAAACTAAAAAACTTTGGCTATAAAATTATTGGTCCAGAAATAGGTGATATGGCGTGTGGAGAGTTTGGTGAAGGAAAAATGACAGAGCCAAATGAAATTGTTAAAGAAATTGAAAACTATTTTATAAATTTAAATAGAAATAAAAAGTTTAAAGCTTTAGTAACAGCAGGACCAACACGTGAATATATTGATCCTGTTAGATTTATAACTAACAAATCAAGTGGTAAGCAAGGTTTTGAATTAGCTAAATCATTATCAAAAAAAGGTTTCGAAACTACGCTTATATCTGGGCCAACTAATTTAAAAGTGGATAAAAGTATAAATTTTATAAAAGTAGAAACAGCTGATGAAATGTTTAAAGCTACACAAAATAATTTACCTGCTGATGTTGCTATATTTTCTGCAGCTGTAGCGGACTTTAAAATTAAAGATCAAAAAGAACAAAAAAATAAAAAAGAAGATTATATAAATTTAAATTTAGAAAAGAATATTGATATTTTAAACTATGTGTCAAATCACAACTCACTTAGACCAAAGCTAGTAATAGGATTTGCTGCCGAAACGCATAATTTGGAAAAAAATGCAAAAATGAAATTAGCAGAAAAAAATTGTGATTGGATTATTGCAAATGATGTTTCTAATAAATCTATTGGATTTGAATCAAATTTTAATGAAGTTACAATTTTTTATAAAGATGAAAAAATTAATGATGAAATAATTGCAATGAAAAGAAAATCTGAAATTTCAGATGAAATTATTGATAGAGTTGTTGACCAATTAAATTAAAATTTAATGGTAAAAGTATTAATTAAAAAATTAAATCCAGCTGTAAAAATACCAGCTTATAAAACAACAGGAGCATCTGGCATGGATTTAATGGCCTTTACAAAACATCCCATTAAATTGACTTCTATGAATTCTTGCCTGGTGCCAACAGGACTTTCAATTTCTTTTTCTGAAAAATATGAGATACAAATAAGACCTAGGTCAGGTCTTGCTGCAAAAAATAATATATCTGTTTTAAATACTCCCGGAACCATTGATAGTGACTATAGAGGTGAAATCAAAATTATACTTTTTAATCATGGGGCTAATGATTTTATTATTAGTAATGGAGACAGAATTGCTCAAATGATTTTAGCTCCCGTTTATAAAATGGAATTAGAAGAAGTAGAAAATTTACCAGAAACTTCAAGAGGCAAAGGTGGTTTTGGCTCAACGGGCAAATAAAAAATTAATGAAATTTACAAAACAACAGCTAGAGAGGTATTCTCGTCAAATTGTTTTAAAAAAAGTTGGGGTAATTGGTCAGGAAAAATTATTAAAATCTAGTGTTTTAATAGTTGGAGCTGGAGGGCTTGGATGTCCAGTTGCCATCTATTTAGCAGCGTTAGGCATTGGAAAAATAGGTATTATAGATAAAGATAACATTGATATATCTAACCTAGCACGTCAAATTATTTTTACAACTAATGATATAAAAAAAGGTAAGGCATTTTCAGCGTTTAAAAAATTAAAAAAAATTAACCCTGATATAAAATTACAATATTTTAAAAAAAAACTAACACTAAAAAATATAAATAGAGTTGCAAAAAACTTTAATATAATAGTTGATGGTAGTGATAACTTTCGTACACGCTTTTTAATTAATGATTACTGTTTAAAAAATAAGAAACTTTTAGTATCTGGTGCTGTAAGTAAATTTGATGGTCAAATCTATACTTTTAATTTTTTAAAAAAAAAAACTCCTTGCCTTAGATGCTTTATTCCTAAAATGCCATCAAACCCTGACATTGATAATTGTGAATACGAAGGTATTCTTGGTCCAATAGCTGGTATGGTTGGAAGTATTCAAGCAAATGAAGTAGTAAAAGAAATTCTTAAAATAGGAGAATCTTTATGTGGATATATATTAATAATAGATTCTTTAAAACTCACTTTTAGAAAAGTAAAACTTAAAAAAAGAATTAACTGTAAATGTAATGTTTAAAAAAATTAGCTATACAATAATCTTATTAATATTTTTTTTTTCTGCTGAATCTATTAGTAATGAAGAGGGTTTTTTTTTATCTTTAAAAAATAATGAAGTTAATCTAAGATCAGGACCTTCCTTTCAACATCCTACAAGACTAACATATAAAAAAAAATATTTACCTATTCTTATCTTAGATAAATCTGAAACATGGAGACAAGCTAAAGATTTTTATAATAACTCTGGATGGATTCATATTTCACAATTATCAAAAAAAAGATCTGCTTTAAATACAAAAAATAATTCTATTTTATATCAGAGCCCTACTATTTATTCCAAACCTATAGCAAAACTTGAAATAGGAAGATTAGTATTAATAAAAAAATGTAAAATTATATGGTGTAAAATTACTTCTGGTAAATATAGTGGGTGGATCTTAAGAAGTTCTTTATGGGGTAAAACTAACTAAAATCGTTTATTAGCTCCGCTCTGGTATGTTCTGAAATTTTTGTCATATGATTATATAAGTCATGCTCAATACCTATAACTGCTAATATTTTAAAATCTTTAAATTTTTTTATTTGCTCATCAGAAAATCTAAAATGCAAAAACTGCACTGAAGATGCTTTACCTTCTGCTGAGGTTCTATCCAGATCTTTTTCTGGAATTGCATTTATTTTTTCTTCACCGATTTGTATATAAATTTTTTCTTCTATTCCTCCAACTTTTCCTAAAAATTCAGCTCTTGATTCTGGGTTATCTATTTCAAACATCAAAGTTGAAATTAGCTCCGTACCTTTGGGTATTAATGGGTTGTAAGCATTTAATTCATCTTTTAACTGATCTTCACCACCTTTTTCTATATGTAGCATTTCTTGAATTTGCCCCAGCATAGTTTCAAAATTTTCAAAATAAAATGTTGCGTACGGTCCTAGTGCTATTCTTCTATGTTTTTTTAACTCTACTAATTCTTTTCTTATTTTTTTTCTATTTTTTGCATAAATATTTGCAGCAATTAAATCACTCTTTTCAACTACTCTATTTTCTCTTGTCATAATTATAATTTATATGCTTTTGCTAATAATTCAATTGGGTGCAATGCCTCATCATTTGATATTTTGGTATCTTGCTCTAATTGTTTTAGGTGTTTTCCAGCTAACGGACAATCTGACGCCATATATTTATTATTTTTATTTTTTATTTGTCTAACTGTTGGTTTACCTACCTTTGCTGCAAGCGCATGAGTTTTCTTCATAACTCCAAAAGTACCTCCATGACCAGCGCATCTTTCAACAACATCAATTTTTATATTTGGAATTAATTTAAGCATATCTCTAGCTTTAATTCCCATATTCTGTGCTCTTGCGTGACAAGCGTGATGAACTGTTACGCCGCCATCAATCTCTGTAAGGCCTGCTGCCAAACCTTCTTTGTCTGAAATATCGACTATATATTCATCTATATCACTTACATTTTTTGATAATCTTTTTATATCTTTGTTAGAAGACAATAATAATGGCCATTCAAATTTTAACATAAGTCCACAGCTGGCTGTAAGTGTAATTACTTGATAGCCTTTATCTACCCATTTTAGTAGGTCTTTTGATACCTTTTTTGCTTGCTCAACTACTTTTGGTAAGTCTGCCTGTTCTAAAAATGGCATACCGCAACAACCAGCATAAGCTTCTTGGACTTCTACACCATTTTTTTTTAAAACCTTAAGTGCGGCTATCCCAGTTTCCTTTTTATTAAAATTTACAAAACATGTTGTGTAAATAACTACTTTTCTATTTTTTTTTAGAAAATTTTTATTTAAAGAGTTATTATTTTTTTTAAAATAATTTGTAAAAGTCTCGGAGTTATATAATGGAAGTTTTACTTTTTTATCTATTCCAGTTATCAGCTCTAATATTTTTCTTAAAAGTTGGCTTTTAATACTTGTAATCCAATTAATAACCCAAGAAAATTTGACACCAATTTTTGCATTCCTATCTATTTGAGCTAACTGTTTTGGAACTGATGGTAATTTATTTTGTTTTTTTTGAAATGCTCGGTATCTAAGCATTAAGTGGGGGAAATCTATATTAAATTCATGTGGCGGAACATAAGGACATTTTGTCATAAAACACATGTCACACAGTGTGCAAGAATCTACAACCGGCTCAAATTGATTGCTTGATAGACTCGCCACATCTTCATCTTTTGATTCATCAATCATATCAAAAAGTTTTGGAAAACTATCACAAAGATTAAAACATCTTCTGCAGCCATGACAAATATCAAAAACTCTTCTCATTTCTTCATCTAATTTTTTTTCATCAAGAAAATCAGAATGATTAAAATCGATAGAATGTCTTATTGGTGCTTGTGTTCCGCCCTCTTTGTTCATTTTATTTAAAATTTTTGGTGGGGTTTTCCCCACCAAAATAAGAGTTAGATAGATTCTAATGTTTTTTGAAATTTACCAGCATGTGATTTTTCAGCTTTAGCTAAAGTTTCAAACCAATCTGCAATTTCTTCAAAACCTTCTTCTCTAGCTGTTTTTGCCATACCAGGGTACATATCGGTATATTCATGTGTTTCTCCTGCTACTGCAGATGCTAAATTATCTTTAGTTTCTCCAATTGGTTTCCCTGTTGCTGGGTCACCAACTTCTTCTAAAAATTCTAGATGACCGTGTGCGTGTCCAGTTTCACCCTCTGCTGTAGATCTAAAAACTGCAGCAACATCATTATAACCTTCTACGTCTGCTTTTTGTGCAAAATAAAGATATCTTCTGTTTGCTTGACTTTCGCCAGCAAAAGCTTCTTTTAAATTATTTTCAGTTTTACTTCCTTTTAATGCCATGCTTATTCTCCTCTAAGTTAATTAATATTTAATTAATTTAATTTATAATCATTCTAAAGTGTAAGTCAATACTTTAGAATCATTTTAAAAAAGATTTAGTATATTAAATTTAATTATTTTTTTTGAATGTGATTATTATTCGCAACGCTGACAGTTACTTCAACTTCATTAATTTTTTTTCCTTTTGGCGCGGTTGGAAGTTTACTAATAAATATATCTTCATTTTTAATATCTATTAGATCACCAGTATCTTGATCATAAAAATGATGATGATTTGATGAGTTGGTGTCGAAAAATGTTTTGTTACCTTGCAAAGAAATTTCTTTTAAATAACCATTATTTTTAAAAGCATGCACGGTATTGTAAACAGTAGCTAAAGAAACCTTACTTTTAATATTTTTTTCTATTCTTTTTTTTAGATTATCTATTGTGAAATGAAATGTATCTTTTCTATCAAAAAGAACCTTGCATATCGCAAGTCTTTGCTTGGTTGGTCTTAGACCAGATGATCTTAATCGATTAACAAAGGGTTTAAGGTCGCTTATCATATAAAAAATTTAGTTTTTGTAACTTATAATTATTCTAAACTAAATATATGTAATAAACCTATTAAATCAAGTATTAGTTTATCTATATGTTAAAAAAAAATAGCTTTAAATATGAAGAATTAATTGACTGTGCAAATGGTAACTTATTTGGGCCTGGTAATGCAAAATTACCATCTCCTCCAATGTTAATGTTTCACAGAATTACAAATGTTGATGAAAATAATGGTAAATATAAAAAAGGATTAATCGAAGCCGAATTTGATATAGAAAAAAAAATGTGGTTTTTTGATTGCCATTTTAAAGGAGATCCTGTTATGCCTGGTTGTCTTGGGTTAGATGCTATGTGGCAATTAGTGGGGTTTTATTTAGGATGGAAGGGAGAACCAGGAAAAGGTAGAGCTCTTGGTGTAAATGCTGTTAAATTCACTGGAGAAATTCTTACAACTGCCAAAATCGCTAAATATGAAGTTAGTATAAAAAGGATTTTAAAAAAGGAAGGGGCTGTTGTAGGGTTGGCTGATGGAATTTTATATGCAGACGGCAAGGCAATATATAATGCTGAAAGTTTAAAGGTAGGATTATTTAAATCATGAGAAAAGTGGTAATAACTGGATTGGGAATAGTTTCTTGTATTGGTAATAACCAGGTTGAAGTTTTAGATTCTTTATTGAACACAAGATCAGGAATTGTTTTTTCTGCAGATCATAAAAAATATAACTTTCGAAGTCAGGTAGTGGGAGCCATTAAAAATTTAAATATATCTGAACGCATTGATAGAAAAAAAATAAGATTTATGGGTGACGGGTCTGCTTATAATTATATTGCGATGCAAGAATCAATAAAAGATTCAGGATTAGAAGAAAAGGATATTAGTAATGAAATGACGGGGATCATAATGGGATCAGGTGGTCCTTCAATTAAAAATGTTGTTTTAGCTGTAGACGCTACAAGAGAATCGGGACCAAAAAAAATGGGTCCTTGTATTGTTCCTAGAACGATGTCTAGCACAAATTCTGCAACCTTAGCAGTTCCATTTAAAATTAAAGGGGTTAATTATTCAATTAGCTCGGCTTGCGCAACAAGTGGTCACTGTATAGGAAATGGAATGGAATTAATTCAATTTGGAAAACAAGACATAGTGTTTGCTGGAGGAGGAGAAGAATTAAACTGGGGTATGTCAAGTATGTTTGATGCAATGACAGCGCTATCTTCAAAATATAACGATACACCAGAAAAGGCATCGAGACCTTATGACAAAGATAGAGATGGGTTTATAATTGCTGGGGGTGCCGGTGTTCTAGTTCTCGAAGAGTATGAGCATGCAAAAGCTAGAGGTGCTAAGATCTACGCAGAATTAACAGGATATGGAGCTACATCAGACGGATATGATATGGTTGCTCCGTCAGGAGAAGGAGCTGCAAGATGTATGAATATGGCTTTAAAGACATCTAAAAATAAAGTTGATTATATTAACAGTCATGGCACATCTACACCTGTGGGTGATGTAAAAGAATTAGAAGCTATACAAAGTGTATTTAAAGACAATATTCCAAAAATTAGTTCAACAAAATCATTAACAGGACATTCTTTGGGAGCAACATCTGTGCAAGAAGCTATTTATTGCCTATTAATGATGAAAAATAAATTTATATCTGCTTCTGCGCATATTGAAAATATAGATGAAAAAGCTAAAAATTTTCCAATTGTAACAAAAGTTGAAAAAGATAAAGAACTAAATTGCGTAATGTCTAACAGCTTTGGTTTTGGTGGAACTAATGCAACGTTGGTATTTGAAAAATTAAGCTAAAAAATATGTCTTTATTAAAAGGTAAAAAAGGACTGATAATGGGAGTAGCTAACGAGAGATCTATTGCTTGGGGAATTTCTAAAAAATTAGCCGAGCATGGGGCAGACTTAGCATTTACCTATTTAGGTGATGCTTTAAAAAAAAGAGTTATTCCACTTGCCAAGTCTTTAAATTCTGACTTTACTCTTAGTTGTAATGTTGAAAACAAAGAAGAAGTAAACAAACTATTTGAAGATATTAAGGCAAAGTGGAGTAAGATAGATTTTGTTGTACATGCTATAGCTTATTCGGATAAATCAGAATTATCTGGTGAGTATTTAAATACTACACGAGATAATTTTTTAAAAAGTATGCTTATCTCATGTTTCTCTTTTACAGAGGTTGCAAAAGAGGCTTCAAAAATAATGAATAATGGTGGAAGCTTTCTAACTTTAACCTACGAGTCTACAAAAGTTATTCCAAATTATAATGTAATGGGTGTTTGTAAGTCTGCGTTAGAAACAAGTGTTAAATATTTAGCTAGAGACTTGGGTGAAAAAAATATAAGAGTTAACGCAATAAGCGCAGGCCCAATTAAAACTTTGGCAGCATCTGCTATTGGTGATGCTAAATTTTTATATAAATGGAATGAAGATCATTCTTTGTTGAAAAGAAATGTAGATATAAATGATGTTGGTGGCTCTGCTTTATATTTATTAAGTGATCTAGCTGCTGCCGTAACTGGTGAAATTCATTATGTGGATGCTGGATATAATAAAGTTGGAATGCCAAACCCAAAAAATATTACCTAAAAAATATTTTAAAGTAATACCCTTAAACTTTTTTAGTAAAAAAAATACTAATACTACTAAAAATAATCCAAAGACTGAATCAAACCAACTGGTCTTACAAAATTCATGTAACCACGTGCAACTACTATACTAATTAGTATGTGAACAAGTGTCTTGATGCTAATTTTCATTAACTAGCTTCTTTAATAGAAAGTTTTACTTTTCCTCTGTCAAAACCAATTACTTTAACTGAAACTTCATCACCTTCTTTTACTACATCACCAACTTTTTCCACTCTTTTTGCAGCTAATTGGGAGATGTGAACTAGACCATCTTGTTTTCCTAAAAAATTAACGAAAGCACCAAATTCCATTATTTTAACTACTTTACCTTTATAGATTTTTCCCATTTCAGGTTTAGCTACAATACTTTTTACCATTTCCATGGCTTTATTTCTTGATTCTTCATCGGGCGCAGCAATAGTTACCTCGCCTGTATCCTTCACATCTACTTTCGCTCCAGATAATTCAACAATTTCTCTTATTGTGGCTCCGCCTTTTCCTATAACAGCTGCTATATCTTTTTTATCAACCATAACAGTTTCAATTTTTGGAGTATGTTTAGATACTTCTTTCCTTGATGATTTAATAGTTTTGTTCATCTCTCCCAATATATGTGCTCTACCTTCTTTCGCTTGGTTTAGCGCTTGCTCCATAATTTCAAAAGTTATTCCAGTAATCTTAATATCCATTTGCAGTGAAGTTATTCCATCTTTTGTACCTGCAACTTTAAAATCCATATCTCCTAGGTGATCTTCATCTCCCAAAATATCTGATAATACTGAAAATTCATCTTTTTCCTTTATTAAACCCATTGCAATTCCCGCCACTGGTTCACTAATTGGGACAGCAGCATCCATAAGTGCCAAAGATGCTCCACAAACTGTTGCCATAGATGATGAGCCATTTGATTCTGTAATTTCTGAAACCACTCTTATAGTGTAAGGAAATTTTTCTTTCTCAGGTAACGAAGAGTTTATTGCTCTCCAAGCTAACTTTCCATGCCCAACTTCCCTTCTTCCTGTTCCTATTCTGCCTGTTTCTCCAACAGAAAATGGTGGAAAATTGTAGTGTAACATGAATCTAACTCTTTTTTGACCTTCTAAACTTTCAATTCTTTGTTCATCATCTGACATTCCTAATGTGGTTGTTACTAAAGCTTGAGTCTCACCCCTAGTAAATAAAGCTGAACCATGAGTTCTAGGTAAAACTCCTACTTCACATTTAATATCTCTAACATCAGACAAACCTCTGCCATCAATTCTTTTTTTAGTTTTAAGTATTCTGCCTCTAACTATATCTTTTTCTAAATGTTTTAGTTGCAGCGAAACTTCTAAATCAGAATAAGCTTCATCACTTTCAAATAAAGATTTACATTTTTCTGTTGCAAGATTAATCATTTCAGATCTTTTTTGCTTATCTTTTTCAGAAAATGCTTTTTCTAAATCTTTTGTTAATTCTTTAGAAATCTTTGCTTTTAAATCTGTATAATCTTTTTCTTCTACTACCCATGCTTCTTTTGAACATTTTTTAGCAAGTGACTCTATTGCTTTAATAACTGGTACAAATTTTTCATGTCCAAATTTAACTGCATCGAGCATCTGTTTTTCTGTCATCCCAGAAGTTTCTGATTCGACCATTAATACGGCATCCTTTGTTCCCGCAACTACTAAGTCTAATTTGGATTCTATTAATTGCTCTTTTGAAGGATTTAAAACATATTCATCATTTATATATCCAACTCTTGAGGCTGCTATTGGCCCTTGAAATGGTAATCCTGAAATTGCTAAAGCAGCTGAAGATGCAATTATTGATAATATGTCAGCTTCGTTCTCATTATCATAAGAAAGTACTGTTGGTAAAATTTGGACTTCATTTCTAAAACTTTCTGGAAATAAAGGTCTTATAGGTCTGTCAATTAATCTAGATATTAAAGTTTCTGCTTCGGTTGGTCTTGCTTCTCTTTTAAAATAACCACCTGGTATTTTTCCAGCTGCATAATATTTTTCTTGATAGTTAACTTGCAATGGAAAATAATCTGTATCTGGATTAACTTTTTTTCTGCCTACCACTGTTGAAATAACAACTGTTTCACCGAGGGTAGCAATTATAGCTCCATCAGCCTGTCTAGCTATTTTTCCCGTTTCTAAGGTTAGTTTTTTGCCACCGAGATCAATCTCTTCTTTAAATTGTTTAAACATTTATTTTCTTAAATTTAATTTTGTTAATATTGCTGTATAAGATTCTGGATTTTTTCTCTTAAGATAGCTTAATAAACGTTTTCTTTGATTTACAGCTTTTAAAAGTCCTAACGTAGAATGCTTATCATTTTTATGTTCTTTGAAATGACCAGTCAAATGATTTATCTTTTCACTTAGAAAAGTGATTTGTGCTTCTGATGATCCTGAATCTTTATTAGTATTTTTTGAAACTTTCTTTTCCATATTTATTTATTTTCCTTTATTAATTTTTCGATTTTTTCAGCATAATCAAAAGATTTGTCACTAACGAAAGAAACTCTTGGTAAAAACTTCATATCTACTTTCTTTGACAAAACTTTCCTTATAAGGTGTGAAAATTCCTTTAGAATACTAACAATTTTTTCTGCATCTTTTCCACCAAGTGGAATTACATATGCTCTCGCATTTTTTAAATCTGGGCTCATTCTTACTTCAGTTACAGTAATATTTTGTGTTTCTAAACTTGGAACTTTTGCTTCATTTCTCAAAAAAATTTGCCCCAATGATTGCTTGATTAATTCACCTACTCTTAATTGTCTTTGAGAAAAAGGAGTGGTGTTTGATGTCCTATTCATTAAATTTTTCTTTCTGTTTTTATAACTTTATATACCTCGATTACATCTTTTTCTTTAAAATCTGCGAAATCTTTAAGCGTTATACCACATTCAAGTCCAGCGGCTACTTGTTTTGCTGCATTTTTTTCTCTAAAAATACTTCCTATAGAGCCTGTATATAGTACATTTCCATCTCTTACCAACCTTGCTTTTAAATTAGTTGTGATTTCGCCATCTAGTACTTTTGATCCTGCAACTTTTCCTATTTTTGAAACTTTAAAAACTTCTTTTACTTCAGCAGAACCTACAGTTTCTTCTTTTATATC
>Ga0209089_10000323_pt1 | contig 45004 bp, 41 predicted proteins | sample ArcticOcean_MG_C_FD_187431 | JGI IMG/M metagenome (GOLD analysis project Ga0209089, IMG submission 187431) | Marine microbial communities from western Arctic Ocean - ArcticOcean_MG_CB2_150 (SPAdes) (version 2) | ecosystem: Environmental > Aquatic > Marine > Oceanic | place: Arctic Ocean: Canada...
CGTTCCTGACGTTCTTTGCCATCACCCTCACAGGCAACCACTTCATATTGGACGCCGTGGCCGGTGGGACACTTGCCGGCTTTTCGTTTAGCGTGGTTTTGCTGCTGCGAGCGACTGTGTGGCGACAACCATCCCGCCTTAGCGCTTAGACTAGCGTCGCTTGCCCCACAAGGGGTGCTGGAATGATGGCAAGTTCAACCGGTCAATGGGCCGGTCCTCTCGTGCCGGTTCCGGCTCAGGTTCTTCCTCTACGGGCGTACGGTAAGCCTGACCCAACTGCCGGTCCGGTCCCAGGCTACTCAGGTGCAGTGACAGCGAATCCAGGCTGTTTAGGTTGTTGACCGGCAGGAAGTCGTCCACGAACGGCAGCGCGGCCTTCATGCCCTGAGTTAGAGGCTGGTAGGTTGGCGAACCCAGGAGCGGGTTCAGCCAGATGAGCCGGTGGCAGCTGCGTTGTAGACGGGAGGTCTCCTTGGCCAGTAATTCTGGATCGCCCCGGTCCCAGCCGTCGGAAATTATCAGCACGACTGCTTGGCCTCGTAGAACTCGCCGCAGCCACTGGTAATTGAAGGTCTTGATTGCGTCGCCGATACGAGTTCCACCGGCCCAATCGGTCACCGCCTTGGAAACTTCGTCGATGGACTGGTCAATGCTGCGGTACCTCAGGCTCCGGGTGATGCGGGTCAGCCGTGTGGCGAACAAGAATGCTTCAAGCTGGTCGAAGCCACTAGAGATAGTGTGGATGAACTGCAGGAGCATGCGGGTGTAGCGCTCCATGGAGCCGCTTACATCGCAGATCAGCACCAGCGAGCGCGGTTTGTCCTTGGGAGCCCGGTGAGCCAGGTCTAAGAATTCACCGTTGTATTTCAGGCTCTGCCGCATAGTGCGTCGCAGGTCCAACGGGCCAGACTTCCCGGGAGCCAAACGCCGGGTGCGCCGTTGTCCCAAATCCCAGGTCAGGTTGGTCATCATGTGGCGGGCTTCGGTCATCTCCAGAGCAGTGAACTCGGAGAAATCCTTCTGCCGGAAGACCTCAACGGCGCTGTAGGTGCGGCTCAAGTCCACATTCTGTACCGAGTCGTCATCCGGCTCGCCTTCTAGATACGCATCACCCTCTGGTTCGTCATCCCGTCCGGTCGAAATTTGCGGTTTCCGGAAGCGTTTTTGCTCTCCCAGTGAGCGCAAGTCCATCGTGGTAGTGCGATCTGATGGCTTGCGCCAGAACACCTGGAATGCCTCGTCAAAAACGGGCAAGTCTTGCTTGCGGTGCACCAAGATGCTGCGGGCGGCCTGGAAGAACTCACCGCGTCGGCCAATGGACACGTGCTCTGTGGCGCGGACCAAGTCCAGCATGTTGCCCGAGCCGATCTCCAGCCCCACCCGGCGCAGCATCTCACCAAAAAGGGTCAGGCTGTGCAGGATGTGGCCATCTTCGCCGGCATCATTGGGGAGGATTGGGATTGGACCAGGCATTCTAAAAGCCCTAACCTCGGCGACGGCCACCACGACGGGGGCCGCGGTTCTTGGAGCGTTCCAGCATGGCGCGGACAGGCTCGCCCTTGACCGATTCGATGTCGTCTTGGTACTTGAGCATCATGCCCAAAGTGTCATCAATAACTGCGGGGTCGAGTTCTGTTTGGTTCAGAGCTAAGAGGGCTGACAGCCAATCCAGGGTTTCGGTGATACCAGGAATCTTGAACAGCTCGGTCTCGCGCATCTCCTGGATGAAGGCAGTGACCTGTTCGGCCAGCTTCTTGGGGGCGTCCGGGAGCCGGGCTGAGATGATTTGCAGTTCTTTCTGGTAATCGGGGTAGTCAACCCAGGCGTAGAGACAGCGGCGCTTCAGGGCGTCGTGAATCTCCCTGGTGCGGTTGGACGTGATGATTACGATAGGCGGGTGGGCAGCTTTGAAGGTGCCCACCTCAGGGATTGTGATTTGGTAGTCGGCCAGCAGTTCCAGCAAGAACCCTTCAAACTCCTCGTCAGAACGATCAAGCTCGTCAATCAACAGCACTGGTGGTCGCTCCTGGGCCTCATCGATGGCTTGGAGTAGCGGGCGTTTGATTAGGAATCGTTCGCTGTAGAGGTCTGCGTTGGCGGAGTCCCGGTCAACGTCGCCTGACGCCTCCATCAGGCGAATCTCCAGTATCTGGCGGGCGTGATTCCACTCGTAGACTGATTGGTTGATGTCCAAGCCTTCATAGCATTGGAGTCGGATCAGCTTGGTGTTCAGCCCAGCGGCCAGGGCGCGGGCGATCTCGGTTTTGCCGACGCCGGCCTCGCCCTCCAAAAACAGGGGCCGTTGGAGTTTCATTGCCAGGAATATGGGCACTGCCAAGGATCGGTCAGATATATAAATTTGGTCGCGGAGCAGCTTTTGAACATCTTCAATGGACTCGGGAGCTTGGTAGTCACCAGAAGGTTTATTCTTTGATTTATCGGTGGTCGTCAAAAAGATCACTGTCTCCCGTTGATGGCGTTTTGGGCCAGGCACGCGGATTGTATCCCAAAGGTATTGGGCTAATCCAATGGGGGGACATATATCGATTCGAAGAACCGGCGTACCAAACGGCCAAATTGGCTCCAATGGTCGTTGAGGGAAAGGAGCTCTTCGGTGGTTAATTCGTTGTAGGTTTTGCCCAGTTGGGGGAAATTCCAGATGGTGAAAACCCAAAACTCTGGGATGAGACCGGTTGGTTTGGTCTGTGCAAGCTCACCAGTGGCCCCCAGGAGTTCCCAGGAGGCCAATAGACGCCCTTTATACGCAATTGCGACAGCTTCTGCCCAAGATGCGTTTCTGTCGGCTCCTGTGAAAGGCTCCATCAGTTCCAGCAGGCTATCAACGCGTTGGGAGTCAGACATACCAGGGCCAGCGAACCGGCGTGTGTGGCGGCTCTGCCAGGACGGACCCAAACTGGGGATAATCAGACCCCCATCCGAGGCAATAGCCAGCATAGAGGCAGCCCCTGACCAGGCAACTGCTTTCTCGATGGCAATGGCCTCATGGGTGTCGCCGTCTTCCAAGGTCGATGCCGAGACACCAAGGGATGCTGGTGTGACCGGACTGAACGACACACCACTCAGAAGGGATCGGAACGCCTGTTGCTTGTCACTATTGCCGGTTGCCAGCAAAATCGGCGTGACACTGGGAGTGTTCATCTCAGTAGACGGCTAGAGGATACGGGCGACGGCCCTGGTGGCAGCGCCGTCTCCGCCCTTGAGCTTCAGAGGTAAGGCCCACAGTTCAAACTGCTTGCCAACCAGCTTGTCGAGGTTGATCAGGTTTTCTATTAGTGGGATGTTTTGCCCCAGTAACAATCTGTGTACGGGGAAGTCTTTGATGGTGGACAGCGGTGTGTCCGGGTGTTTGTCGATAGGAAAGTCTACCGCCACCGCGTTGGCGCCGCAGTCAGCCAGGTAGCCCGCCGTATCAGTGCCTAGATAGGGGCCGTGACCGTAGAATCGAGGGCCGCCGGATTCAGCTTCTGCCCAACCGGTGAACAATACGACTATCTGGTCTTTGACCGATTCTGGGTTCGCACCAGCTTCGGTAATCTCAGCGATGGTCAACGGCTCTTGGCCCTTGGACACCGAACGCAGGTCCAACAAGATCGCAGGTCCGGCGTATTTCTCCAGGGGCATGTTCTCGACGGTGGTTGCGCCGTCCACAAAGTGGAACGGTGCGTCTACGTGGGTGCCAATGTGGGTGGCCAGGCACAGCTTCTGATTGGAACGAGCGTGGGTTTCGTGAGTCTGGATCGACTCCGTCTCAACCCCAACCAACCCTGGCACCAGACTGATGCGGTCGCTGCCTAGAGTCAGGGTCAAATCGATGAGGTCAGCCATGCTAATCACCAGAGTTCAGATTGGAATTTTCTAGTCGCTTTCTACTTGCTCCAATAATGCGGCACGGACTGATTCTTCGGCAACTTGAGGCGTGGTCCTGGCATGGGCCGGCAAACCGTCTTCCCAGTCCGGAATCAAAATTTTCTTGTTGGACTCCATACTAAGTACCACAAATACGCCCGACAGACTGAAGATCATAGACAAAATCAGCGCCGGGTAGAACGAGCCGGTGGCGTAGATGGCCAACCCGCCCAATACCGTGGCGATGGCGTGGCCGCAGAGCGCGCCCATGGTCTCAAATCCATAGAGAGTTGCCAAGGGGCCGGTGCCGAAGTACTGTCGGTTGACAACCAGATAGGCCGTCATTTCGCCACCAAATCCCAGGCCAAATAGCGCGCCGAACAGGTAGAAAGTCCAGGCATCGTGGGCCCAGAACAAGACTAAGACCGTAAAGCCCTGTATGACAAGGGCCGTCATGATAATCGGCTTGCCGCCCAACCGTTCGGCCAGTATTGGGGACATGAATCGGCCAACGATGCTGAAGACGGAAATGATGGCCAGGATGAATGACGCGGTCGAAAGACTGATGCCCTGTTCAATGGCCAGTGGAATTGTGTAAATCAGGATGATGCCGTGTCCCGCGCAGCCCAATCCGTGAATCGTTGGCAGGTTCCAAAACGCCCTGGTCTTGCGCATGGCCTTGTTGAAGACCTTTAATCGCAGCCGTGTGACTTCTTTGCTTCGGATTATTTCGGGGGCGTCATTGATTGACGCTCCAAAGGCAATGGTATTTGCGTCGGCGGGCTTTGAACGGAAGAAGAACGTGAGCAGTGTCAACGTTCCGCCGCCTGCTATGCCGATGATGGTAAAGGTGGTCTGCCATCCGAAGGCGTCCAGAAGATTGGCAACTGAAGGAGCAATGGCCGCCGCTCCAACACCGCCCGCAGCCCAGAGGATACCAGTGGCCAGACCGAGTTTAATCTTGAACCAGCCGCTGACCGAGGCCAACAGAGGAACCATGGCTAGCGACTGGGTGATGGACAACATCACGCCGAAGTACAAGAAGAATTGCCAGAGGTGGGTGATGGTGCCAACCAGAATCATGCTGGTCATGTACAGCAGCCCGCAGGCGAACATCAAAGGACGAGCGCCGTACCGGTCACCGAGCATGCCGGCCATGGGAGATACAATGGCACCGCAAACGTAGTAGGCTGCCAAACCAGCGGCAATGACTCCAATGTTCCAGCCAAATGGGCCGTCCGGGTCGTTTAGCGGAGCGACCATGATTCCAGCAGACATGCTGATGGACTGCGCTGTAATTTGGGATACTGCTAGGATTGCTAGTATGAACCAGGCTCGGTGGATTCCTCTGGGAGCGCGGATCGGGGTTGACGCTGGGGTATTGGTGACTGCCATGGTTTTGGTATATCTCAAGGGAAACCGGGCCGTCTAATCAGTCGGCCCGGTTTCTCTGGGTCCTCTTGTTGTTGGTTTTTTAATCGACTATTTTGACTTAGTGCAACGGACAGGCCGATAAGAAAGCATTGCCCCACCAGGTGTCGCCAGCGACATCGCGGCCGCCTATCTGGTCTGCTTGGTAGGCACCGTTGTTGACACCATCTACGGTGGTTCCGCTCAGTGTTGCCGTGGTGCCTGGTATGCCGAATGCCAACGTCCGCTGGGTCCCCACATCAGCCGACACCGCCCAAGCCCCAAAGAAGATTATCAGGGCTAGGACTAGCGCCAGTACCAGTGAGAACACCAGCGGGACGGGAACTCGTTTTGTTGCAATCAAACTATTGACTCTATGTTAGACTTTTCCAGGTCTAGGCTCGGACCTCTACCCTCGGACCTCTACGTCGTAGGGGAACACCATGTTGTTGCCGTAGCCGCGACCATCCCAGGGGTTGGGGAACTCCATGGGTTGGGTGACGCCGTCAACGTTGGTCGCCCGAGACATGAGGGTGTACTTGCCTGCATCCGGCGGTGTCCAGTTGTACTCCCAGCGGTACCAGGAGTACGCGGTGCGCGGGTGGAGGGTGTCCACCGGGCCCCAAGTCTCTCCGCCGTCGGTGCTGATCTCTACTTTCTCGATGTCTTCTTCACCGGACCAGGCCGCGCCGGCCAGGGTGTAGCCACTGGCTGGGATGATCTCCCCGGGTACAGGGTTGGTGATGATAGATTTGACCTGCAATTTACCGTAGTAGCGGTAGGGCTCAGGGTTGCCCGGCTCGTTCATGGTCATGTAGCGCTGGGTCATGTAGAACCCTTCAAACTTGTGGTCCAGCAGGTGGATGCCCACCAGCCATTTGACGGAGTTCATGCCATACCAGCCTGAAACTAAGAGACGCAGCGGATAACCGTGGTCGGTGGGTAGCGGCTCTCCGTTCATCTCGTAGGCCAAGATTGTGTCTTCGTGCAAGGCCTTTTCCATGGGCAGGCTGCGCTCGTAGGTGACCTCAGAGGGGTCGCCTACTACTTCGTCGGCGCCGTGGTCGGCACCTTCAAACATCACTTCAACGGCCGAGCTCTTTACTCCGGCCAGTTCCAACACGTCTTTCAGTGAGACACCGGCCCACTCAGCGTTGCCCATGATGCCATGACCTTTAATCTGCTCCATGACGGAACTGATGCGCAAGGCCTTGGTGTAATACTCAGGCACTGGGCTGTTGCCGCAGCACTCAAAGGTTACCTGGAAGCGCTTTTGGGGCAACTTTTTGAGGTCTTCAAAAGACAAAGAAATAGTCCGTTCAACCTCGCCATCTATCTTTAATTGGAAGGTGTTGATGTCTATTTTCGGGGAGTCCTTCCAGTGGTTACGAATGTAGAACAGGTCGTTGGGGACGATGTTCTCCTGAAGACCCTGCGGCGGTACGGCCCACGTGCGAAGGCCAGCGTTCGTGGGGATGATCTGCGGTTCTGCTTTGGTGCCAATCTGTGGCAGGGCCATATGGGCTCCTCCTCAAAATGTTGCGGTATTTTTAAGCTTGATTAGACCGGGATTCTGGAATCTCTATTCCAAGTGCTCGGTCTCCAACTCGGACGATGGGTAGGTGATCAACACCAATGCCGGAGTCCAGAGATGATGTATGAGCTTATGCGGCAGTCCTGGTGGAACCAGGAGAGTGGTGCCGGCGCGCACCGTTTTAACGTCGTTGCCAAGAATCACCTGAATGGCGCCCGATAATATTTGAATCGAGACATCCACTGGGTGGGTGTGCATACGCCCTTCCCAGCCTGGAGAAATCTCCACTTCTTTCACGGTCAATGATACCGCACCCTGGTCTTTAGATACCAGATACCGCTCTCGCAACCGCTCAGTGGTGGGTGCGAGACGCACATCTGCATGGTCAATTATTGGCATTTTCTACTCCTAGGAAATCTTTAACGTGTTCTTGCTACTCAATAGTCACACGATAACCGACTATGGCACTGAAATTCTTGCGCATGTTGTTGTAGCGGGGCTCGCGAGACTGTACTCGCCCCACGTCATCGGCGGCGCGGGCCATAAGAGTGAAGTCGCCCGACCTATCTGCATTCCACTGGTATGACCACCGGACCCACATGAACTGGTCGTGACGGGGGGCCTCGATATGGGCGGAGTTCCAGGTCTCGCCACCGTCAGTGCTAACATCGACCTCTGATATCGCGCCGGCGCCGCTCCAGGCATAGCCCCGGATCATCTGGACGCCCCTGGTCATCTTTTCCACATCGTCGTTTGGCTGGGTGATGATGGACTTGACGCCCAGGGTAGTGATGAGTTCTTTGTTGGGGTCATCTACACCGTTGCCGTAGTAATAGAACTCGTAGTGGTACCAGCACTCGGGCATCTTTTCCGTGATTTCAAGATCGGTGATCCATTTGACGGACCAGTTGCCGGACCAGCCTGGAACCAAGAGGCGGACCGGTGCGCCGTGGAGGTGCTCCAGCAGCTGACCGTTCTGCGCGTAGGCCAAGATGGTGTCCGGATGCAGGGCCTTCTGCATGGGCAGGCCCTTGTCGTAGTAGAAAGGTTTGGTGCCCTCAGCGGCGGTTGCGGGAACGCCGTCATCGTTGCCCACTGCTCGCACGTAGAGAGACTTGTCAGACAGCCCAGCGGCGTTCAAGACGGCAGCCAAAGGCACACCGGTCCATTCGCTGGCACTGAGGATCATGCACTCTTGGGTGCGCGAGGGTTTGGGGCCTTCGTCTTTGAAATACTCAAAGAATGTGGCGTCACTGCCGGAGCACTCCATAACCGTGCGGACGGTACGGCCGGGGAAGCGGCGCAGTTGGTCAAAGTTCAGGGTGAGCTCGTTTTTGACCTCGCCGTGAATTTTGAGTTCCCACTTGTCGGTCTCCACCACGGGAGGAACGGCAAAGTGTTGCACGGTGTAGTGCAGGTCTGTGGGAGTGATAAGCCCTTCCAGGTCCATCACGGGGGTTCGGATGCGCACCGTCCGGCCCTCGTCATCCATCAAAGTGACCGGGTTCAAATCTTTGGTGGGCCAGCCGTGCCAGTTGCCAGTCTTGTCGGCGTTGGCCGGGTCTGAGCCAATCGCGTCGTCCATCCTTAGGAAGTCAGGAATCGCACCATCTTGTCGTGTCGTCGACATAGAGTCTCTCCTCAGGTTTTAGTTGGGTGACTTAGGGTCTTCGCGGCCGCGAGTTCCGTATTAATTGCCGTTATTAATCGGCGGCGTATTTTTCTCCCAGGGCGGTTTCCCACCTCAGGTAATTCATCATTTCTCCATAGCTGCGGGAAACGCCCAGGTAGTTGACGTCTGAGGGCGGGCGGATGATTCCGGTCAGGCCCTCTTCCACTGGAAGTCCGGCCTTTCTCCAAGCAGCCATGCCGCCTTCTAGCGCGGTGACATTGGTATATCCCATGCTCTGCAGCGTGGCAGCGGCCAAAGTTGAGCCGCGTCCGTCTCTGCAACTTACGGTGATGGAAGTTTCTTTGGATGGAACTGCCTCGATGACCTCAACCTCAAGCCAACTGCGGGTGATCCACTTGGCTCCGGGAGTGTGGCCCTTGGAGAAATCTTCGCTTGTATCAACAAACAGGACTAGGTCTGGCTGGTTGTCGCTCAATTCTTGGGGTGAGACCTTCTTTACGTCTGCGTTAGCCGCGTCAATGCCGGACAGTTTACTAAATGGGAACCCGGTTTCCAGGGTTTGCCCGGCGCCCTCCCAGGCAATGGAGCCGCCGTCCACGGCAAAGACATTTTCATGCCCTAGCTGGCGGTAGATGGAGGCCGTGATAGTGGCCCTGGCCTTGCCGTCGCAACAGAAGACGTAGGTGGCGTTCTTGACCACAGCCACATCGTCGGAGCGTTGGACGGCCTGTCCGCCGGGGAACCAGCGGAAGCCGGGGATATGACCGGCTTTGTATTCATCTTCAGTGCGGACATCAATCAGGTAGATTGATTCTTTATCTCGATTGGCCAGAACTTCCTGCAAAGCGGGTATGTCCAGATAGCCGACGCCATCCTCGCTGGCCAACCGAGTGGCGTATTCTTCAGCCGCGGATTGGCTCTCGTCGGAGACTTCGGGCAGAGTCAGGCGGTCTCCGCCGTATTCAAGCTCGTAGCCGGCCAACAACCATCCGGAGGTACCATTTTTGAGGCCCACGGCATTGATTCCCATGCGCTGTAGCACACGGGTGCCCATGATGCTGCGGGTGCGCCCAGCGCAGTTGATAACCACGGTGGTGTCATCATCAATTTGGTTCTTGATATCGGTGATTCTGAGGGCCAGTTCGCCGCCCGGCATGGAGCGCCCGCCGGGTATGCAGAAGTTGTGGTATTCCTCAGGTGTGCGGGTGTCTAGGATGACCAGCTTTTCGCCGTTTTCAATTCGCTGGTGTAGGTCGTCAGCGGTAATCTCTGGCACGTGGTGAACCACTTCCAGCATCTCGCCGAAGTCTTTGGCGGGGACGTTCACGCCCCATTCTGTGGGGAGGTCATTACTGGCCCAACGGTTGGTGCCGCCCTCCAAGTAATGGACGTTGGTGTAGCCGAGGTTGTCCAGAGTGGCTGCGGCAAGTTCGGCACGGCGACCATCGTCATCGCATATAACTATATGGGTATCCTTGAATGGCACGGAACTTTCAATGATGTATTCGATGCGTCGTCTAGGAATTAGTGCGGCACCGGGGATGTGGGTGGCGTTGTACTCGCCCGACTCGCGGACATCAATCAACGCGAAGGGAGATTTTCCGTCAAGCAAGTCTTTAAGGGCATTAGAGGCAATCTTCTGGGCCAATTAAATTTTCTCCTCGGTTATACGGTGAATTATGATTGTAGGGTTGATCCACCGTCAACCATTCGCATTTTATGGATAGTATCCGAAAAATGATATTATCTATAAAACTTGAAGCTCAGGACAATACGCAATTCAATGGACAGCGTGAGCGTAGACCGGGCCAGATTGCGTAGCAGAGATTAGGTGAGAGGTGCCTGCTTGGATATTCGCGAACTGATAAGTTTTTATCATACAGCTCGTCTGAGCAGTGTATCTCAAGCGGCCCGGTTGCTGGATTTGGGCCAGCCGACGGTGACCGCGCATCTCCAAAGATTGGAACGTGATATTGCCGCAAATTTATTTGACAGAAATCGGCGACCAATAAAACTCACCCAACAGGGCCAAAAGCTGTTTGAACTAGCCCGCCCTCTGGTGTCAACGGTGGAAAGCGGGCTTACGGCGTTGAACGACCAGATGAGCGGGTCAGGGCAGTTGGGGTCTTTCAGTATTGGCTCATATCCAGATCTTGCGCTCCACTATCTCCCATCGGCGCTACAGGGTTATCGAATGCGCTATCCGGACGCTCAAGTCAAAGTGGCAGCCAGACCGTATCAAGTATTGATGAATTCACTTGAAGCCGGTGAGGTCGATATGGTGGTTGTTCATGCCCCTGATGAAGAGATTAAGGGGGTCTCTTTCGTCCACCTTTTCGATGCGCCATTCCATTTGATGGCGCCCATAGGGCATCCGATACTAGAAAACCCTACTGTCAGCCTAGAAACCATCGCAGAATGGCCTCTAATTTTGTTGAGCCTTGAGAGTTACACCCGCAGATATTTCGAAAATGCCATGAGTGAAAAGGGGTTACAGCCGCGGGTAAGCCTTGAATTGGAGAACAGCGAGCTGGTCCGGCGGTACGTTGAGGTTGGTATGGGGGTGGCGATAACCATCACTTATTTATTTGCGTCTAATCAAGACGCCAACTCAAAGTTTGGCGTACTGGACCTAAGTCATATATTCCCTCCGGTACAAATTGGAGTCGCGGTCAGAGAGAATAATAATTTGTCTGAGGCTACTTTGGAGTTCATAACGGACCTAAAGTCTGCAGCAGTTGGTATTTGAATCTAGTTATGAGGCCGAGGATACAACCACGGTCTTTGAACCTCGCCGAGTTCCACTTTTGTAGGTGAACAGGTGCTAGAATCTGAGGCAGGGTGGCAGTCGCCTGCAAGCCGCCAACGGGCCAGAGCAAAAGGCACAGACAAAGGGTACGAGCTATATGGAAGACAGCGAATTTCTGGACAAGATTAGAGAAAAAATTGAGCGTCTAACTGGCCGCCAGGTGGAATTGCAGATTGACGATGAGGATGCCAGCCAATTGGGTGTGGAGATGGACGGAGATCTCCCGCTGGTCATCATGGGGAACCACGCCCTGGAATATTCCGGGTTCGCCCGCATGGGTATCGAGTATGCCGTTGCCTGTATCCGAGAAGAGCGACCCATCGAGCCCATCGAGTTCCACATGCTGCTGGCCCGCAACTAGATTCTCTCTTGATTAAGTAATACCAGTCCAGATGCAAGAACAACCATCACAGCCTACCTTCCCCAAGCCCTGGTACTACCGGCCAGAATACATGCTCCCCATGTTCATCATGTGGCCGGCGGGGTCTCTACTGGCCATACGGTCGCCGTGGAACGAAAATGTAATGCTCGGCGGAGTGGCCTGGGCGTTCATCATCGTGCTTGGCGTGCTTGGAGTCCGGTGGTTAAACGATGGAATCTATCAGCCGATCATGCTGTTCCATGTTCCGGGAATCCTGCTCACCCTGGTCACCCAAGTGCAGTGGGCCGCCTACAAGAAGCAGATGTTGGCGTTGGAAAAAGCATCTGTTACGCAAGAAAACCAAGAGCCTGAGGGACCGGAAGACATATTCAGGCCGCGACCCTCAGCCCGTAGGCGTAGAAAAACCCCTAGAATTCCCCGGTCTAGAGACTAACCACAGCTTGGCCGATGGCCAGCACATCGCCCTTTTCAGACTCCACGGTAATCTCGCACTCCACTCGCTGCCCAACGCCATCATCCACCTTGCCAACCACCCTGCCGTTGAGGCTCACGGTATCTCCGGGCAAGAATTCGGTCAAAATTGTGACAGCTACGGTCGTGCCCTCATCATTGACGCTGCTCGCCGGGAAACCCTTTAATAAAAGCTCTTTGAAGTAGCCGGACAGTTTTTCGGTGGTGACCATCTCTTCTTTTGGAGAAATGGCCAGCGCGCCCGCCCCATCGGGTATTGGCATGCGGAACTCAAATTTAACCAGTATCGGCAGTTCGTCGCCCACCGATATGTTTTCAAAATTAGATGTTTGGGCCCATAGAGTGGGCATGGAGCGCTCCAAGTCGTTGGTATTTGAGTCCCAGGCTAGCATCCAAACGGCCAGACGGCAATGAATATGATGTATGCCGTAGGCGATGGTGAAGGCGCTATGATACACTTCAATTTGAGCCTAAACGAGGCCAATTTGGACGTTTTATCGTCATTATTTGCCGTTTTTTATCAGCCCCTACACCTTGGAGGATTATTTCAATGGCGGACGCGGAAGATCAAAAACCATTCAGTAGAGGAATGGTTATCATGGCCCACCCAGACGATGCCGAGTGGGGTTGCTCAGGTACGGTGGCCAAATGGTGCGCAGAGGGCTGGGACGTTGTCTACGTCCTCTGCACCGATGGCAGTAAAGGTAGCCCAGACCCCGAGATGACCGGTGAAAAGTTAATCAAGATCAGGGAAAAAGAACAGCGGGACGCTGGCAAAATCCTAGGGTTGAAGGACATAGTTTTTCTTGGTTATCCGGACGCCTATCTGGAGCCCACATTGGAACTGCGCAAGGACATTGCCCGCGAGATACGCCGACACAAGCCTGACGTGGTGATTACGAACAGCCCGGCTAGGGATATCGAGTCCGGCCATTACTTGGGGCATCCGGACCATTTCGCCGCTGGCGAGGCGGCGCTGTCTGCTGTGTTCCCCACGGCGCGAGACCGGTTGACCTTCCCCGAATTTTTGGAAGAAGGGTTGGAACCGCATAAGGTACGAGAGGTTTGGATAGCTGGTGGCGGCAAGAACTCGGACCAGTTTGTTGATGTAGAAGTCCACATAGACACGGCGGTAAAAGCGCTGAAGGCACACGTGTCCCAGGTAGACCAGGAACATGCCGGAGACTGGTTCCGCCAGGGGCGCATAGCCACCGGCAAGAAGGTCGGAATGGCCTATGCGGAAGGGTTCAAGCGGATCGAACTAGGGTAGAGCTTCTTAGTAATTGACGGGATTGTTCTCGTTGAACGCTTTCACCGTTTTTGCCCTTTCCTGAATTTTTGACCGGTCCATCTTCCATGCAATCCCGTCGGCATCAAATGGCGTCTTGAAATCAAAGGCGTGGGGAGTAGAACCTTTGTCGTGAAGGTGCTCTAGCCTTCTGGCAGCGTCTTCTCTGGTTGGTGTCTCTCCGTCCTCAACCCACCAGGCGACATATGTAGGCCATTCGGGTTTTACGAACCACTCTGATCGCTTCTTCAGTGCTTCCATTTGGCGACCGTTGTAGGCGTAGACTGATTCCAGATCGTCCCAAAGTGAAATGGTTGCCGGGTCGTAGCCGTTAGGAATTCCCGCAAAAACAGGCGAGTCCGATTCAGCATCGTCGGTTCTGGATTCTAGGTTCTCATCGGTGAATCGTCGGCTCGCTCCTGGGTCTCCCCACGGGAGAGATTCATCCCCAAACGTTTTGGACCCAGCGCGGTCAACAAACCCTTCTGAGTGGACGATAGATTCGTATATCCCAAGAGCGCGGTTTAAGAATTCCGTATTTTTCGGATGGGGAATTCTTCTTCAAGAATACCGTAGGTATAGAAAGCTAGCTTAGCCATACTCACTCCTCTGGAATCAGCCTTGTATTCGTGAATAAATGAACCTGGGATAAGTACCGAATCAGTTGGCCCGCAGTATAGAACCGCATACCGAGTCGGTTTATCTTCGAACCAAAAAAGCGGCATCCCGATCAGTCGGGGCGCCGCTTTTTTATTGGCCTGAATGACGGAGCCTAGGCCGGTTTGTGGGCTACTACTTTGTAGCCGGCGGTGTTGGTGGCGGGCCGCTCGGCGCGGTCTTTCATGTAATCGGCCTGTTCGCTGGTGAACTCTATGTCAGTAAATCCAGCGCGGCCCAGCCGGTCGCGGTAGACGTCCACATGCTCGGCACCTGCGGTGCAGGAAACCCAGTCCTCGGGTGAAGAAACGCTTGGGCCTTCGTCGGTTAGCGCCATCACGTCCGAGAGGTGGATACGGCCACCGGCTGCCAGCACCCGGAAGCTCTCAGAGAACACAGCGTCCTTGTCTGGTGACAGGCACACCACGCAGTTGGAGATGATTACATCGACGCTGGAGTCGGGGATGGGCATCTTCTCCAATTCGCCCTGCACAAACTCCACGTTCTCGATGCCAAGTTTGGCTTTGTTGGCGCGGGCCAGTTCCAGCATGGACGGGGTCATGTCCAGGCCGGTAACCTTTCCGGTGGGGCCAACCTGTTGGGAGGCCAGGAAGCAGTCGATGCCGCCGCCTGAACCCAGGTCCAGAACCCGCTCACCGGCTTGGAGACCGGCTAGGGCTGTGGGGTTGCCGCAGCCAGCAGAGGCTGCAACGGATTCGGCGGGCAAACCAGCCAGCTGGCCCTCTGTATAGAGCGCCATGGCGTGGTCTAGGTCTTCCACCCCGCAGCAAGCGCTCTCGGTAGAGCAGCCACAACCGCCTTCGTCGTTCTGAGCGAGGTCGGCAGGAGTCAGGTTGATTACCCGCTCTGCGCGTGCGCCGTAACGTTCTTTGACTAGGTCTTTTATCTTCTCTTGATCAGTGGCCATTTTATGGTCCTCCCCGATTTTTATATATCGAATTTACCGGGTATCTACTTCTTCTCACCTAATGCCATGTCGATGCAGTCTTCGACCGTTGGCAGCATGTGCTTCCAGACTCGGGCGGCGGCCCTGAAGGCTTCATTGCCGGAGTCGGTCAGCCAACACACCCGGCGTTGGCGGCCCTGGTGCTCTTCCATTCGGCAGTCAACGTAGCCGCCATCCTGCAGCTCTTTCATAGTTGAGTAAACCATGGCCTCTGTGGGTTCGCAACAGCCTTGGCAGGCTTCCTTGATTGCCTGGTTGATACCGTAGCCGTGGACCGGGCCCTTAGCCAATTGGGCTAGGAGCAGGAACCGGCACAGACTGCGCTTCACCAGGTTTTCCCAGTATGCCTCGGTCTGCATCGCTGTTGCTTTGGATTCCAATTTGATGCTGGTCATTCTATTTCGCCGTGCCTTATGGTGCTTTCTCGAGATTTGTCGGCGGCGATAATACTAATTCAGGATACTAAACCTGCTTTAATACTATAGCTTGTTGAGTATAATAAGTCGACCCGTTCTCTCTGTCAATACAATAATCGTTAACTGGCCAAAATTGAAGCTAGATTATGTTAGAATCTGGCCTCTGATGTATCTCGAATACCAGATTTTATGGCCCCGATTTGACCACAAGGAAGAGCATGAAGATAACAAAATCTGAAGTAACGATGTTGCACGCGCCGGCGGATGAACAATTGGTGGATGTGCAGCCCAAAGCCGGCGGAATGCGGGCCTTTGTCACCCTGAAAATTATGACCGACGAGGGTATTGAAGGCATCGGCGTCACGTTTGCCCCTGGTCTAGGCCTGAGTCCTCTGGCCCCGGCATTGGCGACTATCGTGGAAGCGCTCTGCGATATGGCTGAGGGTCAAGACCCAATGCAAATCGAATCTGTGATGCAGGATCTGCGGGCTAACACCAGCGGCTCCGGCCCCGGCGGACTGCTGACCCTGGCCATGGCCGCATTGGATATGGCGCTGTGGGACATCAAGGGTAAGGCCCTGAACCAGTCGGTGAGTTCCCTGTTGGGCGGCTACCGCAAGCGGGTGCCAACTTACGCTAGCGGTGCCCTGATGCGCACCATGAACCTGGAGCAACTGGCCGAGATTGGACCGGCGCTGGTGGCGAAGGGCTTCAAGCAGATGAAGTCGCAGATGGGCGCTGAGGATACCCCCGCCAAAGAGGTCCTGCGCATGAAGACCCTACGGGAGGCCGTGGGTGATGACATTGACATCATGTGTGACATTAACCAGCTTTGGGACGTGAACCAGGCTACGACCATTGGCAAGCGAGTTGAGGAGTTCAACCTGTTCTGGCTGGAGGACGTGGTGGCCCATGATGATTACCAGGGTCTGGCCAGGGTGGCCGACGCGCTGGCCACGCCGATCGCCGCCGGTGAGTACGTCTATGGGATCAACCCCTTCAGGCAGCTAATCGAGAACCGGTCCATTGACATAGTGATGATTGATCTGCTGCGGGTGGGCGGTATTACTGAGTGGCGCAAGGTTGCTGGCATGGCTGAGGCTTTCAATTTGCCGGTGGTGAGCCATCTGATTCCGGAGATACACATTCAACTGATGGGCGCTATTCCAAACGGGCTGACCGTTGAGTTCATGCCCTGGACGCTGAAGTTGTGGGAAGAGCTTCCCAACTTCGTCGACGGGTGTCTGGAGGTGCCAGACAAGCCGGGCCTGGGTCTGGCGTTCAGCGAAGAAGCTTTCAAGCGATACGCAGTCTAGAGCCGACAGCAATTCTGGCCGATGCCGCTTTGCCGCTTCATGTCATCCTGAGAGAAGCGAAGGATCTACCAATTAGCAGGTAGCAGACGAGCGCTGGAAGACGGAGTGCAAGGCTCCATGGAACTGGCAGATTCTTCGCCGCTGCGGCTGGCTCAGAATGACAGGGGTGCGGACTGGCTCACAATGATATTAATGCGGACAGGCGAACAATCATTAAAATTAAAGGCACTGAAAATTAAGGAGAAGACTATGGTTGCACAAATACGGACCTACACTATCAACAAGGGAATGATGGACTCTTGGTTGGAGCTTTTCGACAAGGAAATCCGGCCGGTACATGAGGGTCTTGGAATTCCCATCGTGTCCACATACGTCAGCGCTGACGGTGCCGACTTCGTTTGGATTCGGACCTTTGCTACTGCTGAAGAGATCCCCGACAAAGAGGCTGCTTACTTCGCCTCGGACGGCCGCAAAGCGCTCGGAAGCAAGCCCACTGACCACATCGCGAAGATGGACGTCCGGTTGGTTGAAGAAGTCTTGCAGACGGCGGAGTAACCACTAGTACAATTCAATTATTAATTGAATTAACTGGAGAGGATCTATGTTTGCACAGATTCGTACTTACACCATCAACAAGGGGATGATGGACTCTTGGTCGAAGAAGTCTCGCAAAGTGCCAAATAACAGTCAATAAATCATTGGAGAGAGATTAAGAATGGTTGATCAGATGCGCACCTACACCATCAACAAGGGAATGATGGAATCATGGCAGAAATTGTTTGAAACTGGCATCAAGCCAGCCCACGAAGCCCTGGGAATTCCCGTGGTTGCTACCTGGGTCAACGCAGACCACAACCAGTTCATCTGGGTCCGTCGGTTCGCCGACGGTGATGACGTGCCCGCGAAAGAGGACGAGTTCCGAAACTCCGCAGGTTTCAAATCCCTGGGTGACCAGCCTTCAAGCCATATCGCCAGGATGGACGTTCAGAACCTGGAGAAGGGCGCTCTATAGCAGTCAGCTAACAGCGGTCAGCCTTCAGCTAGGAACCGATTGGGGCTGTGAGGTAACTAACAAGCGCTTAAAAGTGCTGATTGCTGAAGGCTGTTAGCTGTACGCTTCCTTTCGCATTAGGATGTGGACTATGTCCGCCTCCAAGAAGGTTTCACCACGCTCCATGTAGCCGTGGCTGGCGTAGAACTCTTTGACGTATTCCTGGGCGTTTAGGATGTAGGTGCTCACGCCCTGGGTAGCTGCTTCTTCCTCGAGAAAAGTCAGGAGTCGGCCGCCAAGCCCCTTGCGCCGCCACTCCACATCTACAGCCATGCGGCCAATTCTTACTGCGGTGTCCTCGTTTCCGTAGACCAACCGGCCGGTGGCAACGACTTCGCCGTTATTCACCACGATGGCGTGGGTGGCCGAGGAGTCGAACTCGTCCAGTTCTTCGTCCACCGGCACCTGCTGCTCGGCGACGAACACCCGGAAGCGCACGCTCAACGCGCCCTCCATCTCTTCTTCGGTTTCCACCAATTTAACGGTCAGTTCTTCCATTGCAGTCTTGTTCGTGCAGCCTTTTCGTCTTCTTTTGCTTGGTTAGGCTTTTCCGAGGGTACGGCGTTCACCGGAGACAGCACCTGAACGGCGTGCCCCATCCAGTTTGGCCAGCAGTTCTTTGGGGATGTACTGATCCAGTCTGGCGCGGGAGTTGTCAGCGGACTCTGCTGGCCGGGCAGCCGGTGCGGGTTGAGCCGTTACATTTGGTGCAGTGGACGTGCCCGAGTCACGCTTAGCGGCAGCAAGGTACGCGAGGACATCTGAGTTATCGGGATTAAGTCTGAGCACGGACTGGGCGTGTTTGCCCGCGGCCGTCCAGTCTCGGTTGGCGATGGCCTCGTCAGCTTGGTCTAGGAGCCGGTCAATCTGTCTTTGTATGCGTTCGCTTGGCATGTTGCAAGAATACTAATACCGAAACGCAGACCTGTCCATAAATGGGGTACCCGCTTAACAAAGCCAGCCGACCCGTACCTGTCATCCTGAGTTCGTCGGGAGGTGGGGGAAGAATCTGACAAGCGGGGATGGAAGCCATGGCTCGGTGGCGGCAGCGAGCCATGTCTGTTACGTCGTAGCACAGCAGATCCTTCGGCTAGGCTCATGACGACATGCGATCGAGGTTGGTGACTGGGAACGCAACTGAGACTGCCCGCAAAAAACAAAGCCCCCTGGATGAGGGAGCTTTGTCGGTAGAACCATATTAGAGCATCCGGAACCCCGGCAATGCCGGCGGCTAGAACATTACTATGCCGCGGCCTACCTCTCCTTTGTCCATGTCGTCGTAGGCCTCGTTGATCTTGTCCAGGGAATAGTGGCGAACCACCAAGTCGTCCAGGTTCAACTTCTTGGACAGGTACATGTCCACTAGCTTCGGCATATCGATTGCAGCCTGGGTAGAGCCATAGTAGGTGCCGCGCATGGTCTTCTCGTTCCGAACCATGTCCACCGCATTTATACCGGCCTCGGCGCCCACCGGAGCGATGCCGACAATGGTGACCGTGCCGCTCTTGCCGGTCATGTCGTAAGCAGCCTTGGTGGTATCGGCTGAGCCGAAGACCTCAAAGGCGTAGTCGACGCCCTTGCCGTCGGTCAACTCCCTAACCTGGGCCACCGGGTCCTTGTCCGAGGCGTTTACTGTATGAGTGGCGCCGAATTTCATGGCGAACTCGAGTTGAGATTCACGGATGTCCACGGCGATGATCTTGGAGGCGTTGACCAGGGCTGCACCCATGACCACGTTCAGGCCTACGCCGCCGCAGCCGATGACGGCCACGGTGCTACCGGGCGGAACTTTGGCGCTGGAGATGACTGCGCCGACCCCGGTGGGGACGCAGCAGCCGATCATGGCGGCGATGTCCATGCCGATGGGTGTCTCGATGGGGACCACTGCGGCTTCGGGCATTACGCTGTACTCGGCGAAGCAGGCGGTCTTGCCAAAGTGGTGGATGCGGGTGTCGCCCTTGTGGAGGCGGGTTGTGCCGTCGAACATGAACGCGCCGGCGGCAGCGTGGGTGTCGCAAATATGGGCGCTACCGGTGAGGCAGCTTTTACAGCGTCCGCAGGATGAAACAAAGGAGAGGATAACCTGCTGTCCGGGTCGAACCGACGTTACACCAGGGCCAACGGCCTCGACCGTGCCTGCGCCCTCGTGTCCGAGGACTACTGGAAGCAGAGTGGGGGCGTCGCCGTGCATGTAATGGCGGTCGCTGCGGCAGATGCCGGCGGCGCCGATCTTAACCAGCACCTCCCCGGCTTTCGGGTCGTCCAACTCCACATCTTCGATAACCATCGGACTCTTCTGTTCGTACAACACGGCGGCCTTAACCATGGCAGGCGCCTCCTCTATAGTGACGGATTATTTGCGCTCGGCAAGAGCGTGGGTATCATCAAGGATTGGGGTAGTTGGTGTCAAATGTGGGGGTGGGGAGGCGATACGAGACAAGAACCGAAGCATGTCTAATCAAATGCGGGTCGAAAAAGATGGATAATTATTCACAACACTCTTTAAATTCTGCGGGTTAGGCATCGATTAAATCGGCTTATTCCAGGTGCCAGCCACGCCCGTTGATTGTAGTATCGTTAAGGAAACAGGTTCAGAGGCTTCCCAAAACCTCCTCCGTACACACCCTTGTCACCCAGCCAGACATCCAGGCTGAATGCCTGCCTCCTCCACCGGCTACTATGACCACTATGTCTTCGGCGGCGGAGGTTATAGGGACTAGGGTGTCGGGATTGGTCTGGTCGATCCAGTTGGGCCAGACTCGGTTGCCGTAGTGGGCGAGGTCTTTTAGCTGGTGGATCGGCATGCGGGCGTTTGCGAAGATGTACTCGCGGACGTCGGCCTTCGAGAAGCCGGACTTCGCAATCTCGTCAGCGTGCTCCGGACAGAGAACCAATAGAATCTGAGAGCGAGTGCCGAGGTGGTAATAGCCGGGGATGCCCACTCCGCGCATGTTGGCGGCCAGTGTACGCAGCACTGCAGTCCCGGTGCCGACTGTGCTTTCCATGACGTTGTAGACGCCCAGGATGGCGGCGATGGTCACCGTGCTGGCGGACGGGTCGTAACCCAACTCCACATGTCGAGGCTCCCACGGGCTGAGTTCTTCGTTCTCGCTGAAACAGAAGCTGTAGCGGAAGGGCGATGACAGCGTAGCCTTGTCCATGTCGCCCGGTATCAGCCCGCCCAGGTTGCGGACGGCCAGCCGCAGCGCCCGCCCGATGGCGGCGTTGGCCCTGAAACCGGGGCCGAAACAGGCAGCATCGCCGTTGATCCCCAACTCTTTGGCGATGGGGCCGTTGACGATTAGCACCTGGCCCGCGCCGCCGGTGGTCACCGCGTTACCCGCCAGGTTGAACTCGTCTCGCAGCGCCGCTTTTAACGCCGCGACCACCACGGGGAAGTGCTCGGGCAGACAGCCGGCCATGACGGCATTCACGGCCAGTTTCTCTAGCGTAACGTTGGAGTTGCCAGGTTGAATGCGGCCCAGCGAGTCGGACGGCTCACCGCCGTATCCGGAGAGCATCTCCCGCACCAATGGCTCGGTGGGTGGGACAACCGGGAGGCCATCGGTCCAACCCTGTTCCCAACAGTAGTCTTGTATCGCGCGGGGCGAGTCGGCTATTTGGACTCGACTGGACTGCAGGGAACCGTCAAGGTTGGCCATGTGTAATGGTTGTCCTTTTTTAGTTAATTAAATCTTCTCTAGTGGCGCGAAGCTCAGCAGCAGGCGTTTGACGCCCACGCCGCCGGCGAACTGGATGGTGACCTCGGTGTCAGCGGCGGTGATGTTCAAGCTGGTTACAACACCCTCGCCAAACGACGAGTGCCGCACCGAATCTCCCAGCGTAAGGGTTGGTCGTTCGGTCACCGGTTGGTCCCGATTTACGGTCGGCGTTGGCGCTTGCCAGGCGTACCAAGAAGGACGCTTGGGAGCAAACCCGCCGTCGGCCTTATTGCCAGTGCCGCGTTCGATGGGACCGTCGCCGGAGGTTATCAGTTCTGGCGGGATGTCGCGCAGGAACCGGGAGGCGGGGCCGGCCATGGAGCTGCCAAACACTGTCCGGTGGAAGGCGCGGGTCAGGTAAAGTCGTTTTTCTGCGCGGGTCATGCCCACGTAGCAGAGGCGGCGCTCCTCTTCCATCTGGTCCTCGGAGTCCAGGGACCGACTGTGGGGCAGGATCCCTTCTTCCATGCCAACGATGAACACCACTGGAAACTCTAAGCCCTTGGCCTGGTGCAGGGTAATCAGGGTGATGGAGTCGTCTTCGTCTTCATAGTTGTCCACGTCAGCCACCAGCGACAGTCTTTCTAGCAGCGTGGCCAGGCCATCTGGCGGTGTCTCGGCGTTGAACTCCTGGGCCATGTTGCGGAGTTCTAAGATGTTCTCCCAGCGCTCCTGGGGGCTGTCATCGCTCTCCTGGATGTAGTACTTGAACCTGGTATCTTCCAGAACCCGGTCAAGCAAGTCCACCACGGGTAGGGTCTGACTATGTTCAATGAGCTTTTCCATGGTGACTGCAAAGTCGGCAAAGGACGTTGCTGCTCGGGCGGTGACGCCCACGGGGCAAGGTTCGCCACCCAGCCGGGCCGCTGCGATGTCCTGCATGGCCTCAAACAGGCCATAACCCTTCACCCTAGCGTACTCGGCCAGCACCTGCATGGACTTGGCGCCGATGCCCCGGGGCGGGATGTTGATCACCCGGCCCAGGTTGATGTCGTCGTTGGGGTTGTGGACCATGTGCAGGTAGGCCATCAGATCCTTGACCTCGCGCCGTTTGTAGAAACGGATGCCGCCCACCAGCCGGTATTTGGTGCCCCGATGTAGGCAGGCTTCTTCTAAGGCGCGGGACTGGGCGTTGACCCGATACATAATGGCGCAGTCGCCGGGCTTGAACCCCTCTTCGCGAACCAGGCGGGCCGACTCTGAGACCACAAACGCCGCCTCTTCAGCCTCGTCGTAGGCCTCGCGCACCTGTACCTTTTCGCCCTTGGAGTTGTCAGTGAACAGGTCCTTCTGGATGCGCTGGCCGTTAATAGAGATCAGATTCTTGGCGGCGTCCAGGATGGTGGAAGTGGACCTGTAATTTTGGTCCAGGGTGATGGTCTTGGAGTTGGCGTGATCCTGTTGAAAGCTCAGGATGTTGCGGATGTCCGCGCTGCGCCAGGAGTAGATAGACTGGTCTGGGTCGCCGACCACGCAGATGTTGTGGTGGACCTCGCCTAGGAACTTGGCCAGTTGGTACTGGGCAATGTTCGTGTCTTGGAACTCGTCCACCATGATGTACTGGTAGCGGTTCTGGTACTTTTTTCTAACCTCAGGAAACTCGCTCAGCAGCTGGACCGACTTCATTAGAAGGTCGTCAAAGTCCAGAGAGTTGTTGCGAGTGAGGGCTTCTTCGTAGTGCTTGTAGACCCTAGAGCAGGTCTCTTCAAAGTAGTTGTCTAGGTCAACGTTCTTGGCGAAGGCCTGGGAGTCCCAGAGCATGTTTTTGGCTTTGGAGATGGTCCCAAGCACGGCGCGGGGAGCGAACTTCTTGGGGTCCACATCGGCCAGTTCCATGGATTCCTTGAGAATCTTGAGCTGGTCATCAGCGTCGTAGATGGAGTAGTTGGATTCCAATCCGAGGACCTGGCCGTCCCAGCGCAGCAGCTTGGCGCAGAACGAGTGGAACGTGCCCACGGTCATGGCGTCGCTGCGGGAGCCGACCAGCCGTTCCAGCCGTTCTCGCATCTCTTTGGCCGCCTTGTTGGTAAAGGTCATGGCCAGGATGTTGTAGGGGTTGATGCCGTATTCGCGAACCAGATAGGCGATACGGTGGGTGATTACCCGGGTTTTTCCGCTGCCAGGACCAGCTACGATGAGCAGCGGGCCGTCGACGGTTTCCACGGCCTCTTTCTGTGCCGGGTTGAGCCCTTCCAGTAATTCTGTGCCTGTAGTCATGGTCGGATTATAACATGACATAAGGCGGGTTTAGCCTCAGAATCAACCTATTTCAGGGTCTCCGGTACCCACCCATACACGGAGACCCTGATGTGTCTGCTCACCCGGTCCGCGGGGAGTCCCTAACCGTTAGGCAGGCACGCTCAAGCCGCTCATGACCTCTTCGGGTTTGTTGTCTTGGTGCCGGGAACTTTCTTCACCCTCTCAATGCTGCCCATGTTCCGGGGTATTCAATCAGCCCTGTTTGGCGTGGGTTCAATAGTGACTTTTGCTACGATGGGGGTAGTGGTTCTGGGACTATTTTTCTCCATCTACCTGTACGGAAAGTAAGGTTGATTAACCAAGTTGTCCCAGTTTCCAAGACAATCGGAATTATCCATATGACGGCCTGACTAGACGGTGATATAATCGTTTCCCGCTTGGCCAGTCGGTAAAATACGCCTCTACAGGCGTGGCGAAAAGCAGTAAACACCGGCTTTGCCAGACTGAAATCAAACTGAAATCTCGTCGTAAAACCTGTAGTTCCATTCTGGAAATAGACCGTTAATCGACGAGGCACAGAATCACACCCCGCTAACCGCGCTGCCAATTGGCAAATAGGACAAGAAGACCCATGCCTAATACCACCCGCCAGAACCTGCGAACTCCAGGCCCCACTCCCATCCCCGACGACATTGTCGAGGCTATGTCCGACCCGATGATCAATCACCGGGGTCCGGAATTTGGCGAGATGATCCACAAGACAACGGAGCAGTTGAAGCAGGTGTTCATGACCAAGAACGACCTGTACATCCTTACTGCATCGGGCACTGGATCTCTGGAGGCGTCCATTGTCAACACGCTGTCCCCCGGAGACAAGGTGATTGCTGCCACCGCCGGCGCTTTTGGCGACCGGTTTGTGGATATGGTTGAAGCCTACGGCGCAGACGTGAAGCGCATGGACTTTGAATGGGGCGGCCCCATGGACCCGGAGGCTATCCGCAAGGCACTCCAAGCCGACCCAGACATCAAAGCCGTTTTGGTTACCCACAACGAAACATCTACCGGTGTGACCCACCCGGTGGAAGAGATCGCCAAAGTTGTGAAGGGAGAATTCGACAAGCTGCTGCTGGTTGACGCCGTATCCAGCCTGGGCTGCATCCCGCTGCCGGTTGACGCATGGGACTGCGACATGGTGGGGACGGCCTCACAGAAAGGCTTCATGATCCCGCCTGGTCTGTCATTCATCAGCGTCAGCGAGCGCGCCTGGGAGGCCCAGAAAACGGCCAAGATGCCCCGGTTTTACTTTGATCTGAGCATGGCCAAGCAGTACCTGGCACAGGGCCAGACGCCTTTCACTCCGAACCTTTCTGCAATGTATGGCCTGAGCAGGGCTTTGGACGTGCTACTGGAGGAAGGCATGGAGAACGTATTTGGCCGCCACGCCACCATTGCTCAATTCACCCGTGACAATATGCGAGAACTGGGACTCGAACTATTAGTGTCAGACGAACAGTACGCGTCCAACACTGTGACCGCAGTCAAGATTCCCGAAGGCGTCGACAACAAGGCGCTGGTTGGGAAGATGCGCACAGAACACAATGTAGTGTTGGCGGGCGGCCAGGGAAGAATGACCAACGACATTTTCCGGATCGGCCATTTGGGCGCTGTCGAAAAATCTGACATCACAGAAGTCGTCGACGCGCTGAAGATCGTGCTGCCGCAGGTGGGATTCAAGTCGTAGACTGGGTCAGCCAGAAGCTCTAATTGGAACAAAATTGTTGTCTGAAGTGGTTTTTATTCCATATTAATAATTCCTCCGCAGTGGGATAATCGGTTTAAATAGAAACTTTCGCCGGAATAACGCAATTGCTGTTCCGGCGTTATTTTCATTGGCCAGTTGTGGGAGGTGCCCAAATGGCTATTTCTCAGCTTGAACAAGCTATGGCTACCCTAAGGTTGGGCCTCGCCGAGATGCGCAACAAAGAAGACCAGCTAGACGAGTTGATTAGTCAGTTTCAGACCCAACTGCGTCGCCTACCCAGACAGGTTGTCTACGGCCAAGCTTCTTTGGATCTATCTTTGTCAGCCATGGGCGAGATAGAAGAACGGCTGGAAGACGCAGTCGCTAATCGCCGCCGACTTCTGGTCATAAAAGGCACGGCGACCCAAGAGCTGGAAGCACTTCAATTACTGAAGCGAGTGGATGAGGCCCGTTCCAAACTTGCCAGTCTGAAGCAGAATGGAGCTGCCCCCAGCGACGATATACAGGCTGAGATACGTCAACTGGAAGATTTTATAGCCGCCAACAGCCGCCAGGCGGAGCAGGCCATCACTGAGCGGTTCCGAGAACGTACCAACGGTGACCGCGCCGCTAGTTAGCTATCTTTACAGCTACCCCTAAAGTTCTCCTTCAAGTCGGTTGATTACCAACCCGGTGGGTAACTTTGGGAAGAAGAAGGTGGATTTTCTTGGTAAACGCTGCCCGCCACCCACGATGCTTTCAAAGGCGTCTAGCGGGAACGGCTTTAGCAAGAAGGTCATCTGTAATTCACCGTTCTTGGCCTGTTCCACCGCTTCTTCGTGGTCGTGCATGAAATCCAAGTAATCCAGAGTAGCGTCTCCCAGCTCCGGCCGCAGCACCTGTTCCTCGAGCACCCAGGCCTCTGATGCGGAAAGTGAACCCCAACTAGGTTCAATGGCTGATTGCTTTAGCACCAGCATATTGGCTCCATCGCTGTCGACCGATGCCAAGAGCTGTTGATTGACGCCCTGCTCGTCCACTTGCTGAATTAAAGCGTCAGAGTTTCCGGAAAGAGGCTGTGACTCAAAGAGTTCGTTTAGTTTTGCTTTGATCCGGCCAAGTTTGTCGATCGGAACTCCGTTCAGCGTGCGGTGGTAGCCCAGCACAACCAACCCAGGGTCGTCAAAGGCAATCAGGGTCATCATGACGTGGTTGTGGGCCAGGTTGGGCGCTTTGGCCTCCTCGTTCTCAGCGTGGCGGTCCAGTTGGTACTGCCTGGCGGCTTCGTACCGGTGGTGGCCGTCGGCCAGATAGATGGGACGACTGGCGAAGAATTCTCCTATCTGGCTATGGATAGTGCCGTCGGAGATGCGCCAAAGGGCCGTGGCGCTGCCGGAATCGTCGGTGGCGTCAAATTCTGGACCGATAGTCATCACCGTCTGGAACAACTTGTTCAGATCACCTTCAGCGTCGCGGAAGATGGACATGATGGGGCTGATGTTAGCCGAAAGGGACTCCATCAACCAGACGCGGTCTTGAATTGCAGGGGCTTGGGTGAACTCGTGAGGCAATACCTGGCGTGTTGCGTAATCTTCCAAGCCAACGGAGGCGATCAATCCCAGGCGGGTCATGGTCTTGCCGCCCATGGGAAAGCTGTGACGCATCAGGTAATAGCAAGGTTCGGCGTCCTGGCGTAACACTTCATTCTGTCGCCACTGGTCAAACAGGTCAGAAGCTGCGGCGTACTGTTCTTTGGCTGACGTGTTCCAATCAAGACCCTCTCCAGCCTCAAGATGGATCACGTTGTACTGGTTCTGGCGTTTCAGCGCCTCTTGGGTTTCCTCATCAATCATGTCGTAGGGCGGGCACAGCACTGAAGCCATGTCTCCTACTGTTTCCGGGTTGAACCGCCATCCTCGAAAGGGACTTACCGCTGCCATTTTGCCACCTGAATTTCAAAATTTAGACTACCTATTATAGGTGAACCCTCACCGCCAGTCCACATACAGGTTGGAGTGGCGGCACATGGTTAAGCCATGGTTAATCGGTGATAATCTTGTGATATACTCGGTGCTTGCTCAGGCACGGATAAAGGCTCTTTACCGTGTGGCTAGAACTACACACTAGAACTAATTAAGGAAGGTAACTCCATGGCTGGCCCAATCACCCCTGTGGAAGGCGGCACCATCACCACCGCCCAAGGCTTTAAAGCTGGGGCTACCTATGTGGGTATCAAGACCTTTTCTGAAGACAAAATGGACATGGGCATGCTCCTATCGGACACCCCCTGTTCGGTAGCGGGAGTGTTTACCAAGAGCTCTCTGGTATCTCCGTCAGTCACTGTGAACCGTGAGACCATCGTAGCTGGCGGTTCAGTTCGTGGCCTGGTTGTTAACTCCGGAATCGCCAACGCAGGCGTGGGCGAGCAAGGCTATATTGACGCCAAAGAGATGGCCGCGGTGGCCGCTGCAGGATTTGGAGTCAAACCTGAAGAGGTCTTGGTCTTCAGTACCGGCGTTATTGGTGTTGAACTGCCCATGACGCTGATTAAAAAAGGCGTCGATGAGATTGAATTGTCGGACGACGGCGGTAACTTGCTGGCCCGGTCAATGATGACCACCGACACCCGGACCAAGGAAACCGGCGTCACGATCAATCTGGGTGGCACTGATATCAACATCTCCGGCGTAGCCAAAGGCTCCGGAATGATTCATCCCAACATGGCAACCATGTTGTGCTTCGTGGCCACCGACGCCGCTGTAGACCAGGATTTCCTACGTTATATATTGCCTGATATCGCTGATAGCACACTGAATATGCTGGACATCGACGGCGACACCAGCACAAACGATAGCTTGGTAGTCCTAGCCAACGGAGCGGCAGGCAACACTACCCTAATCTCTTCCAGTGAAGACGCTGGGGCGTTCAAAGATGGTTTGACCGAGGTTTTGGTCCAGTTGACCCGTCAATTGGCCCAGGACGGCGAGGGCGCTTCCAAGCTAATAGTTGCTGAGGTCGAAGGCGCGCGGAACCTGGCAGACGCTCGGATGGCTGCCAAGACAATCACCTCTTCATTGCTCGTAAAATCGGCGGTATACGGTTCTGACCCCAACTGGGGGCGGTTAATCATGGCCATTGGCCGCAGCGGGGCCGAGACTGTCGAATCGAAGATAGACCTTTACATCAACGGCGTTTGCATAATGGAAGCGGGCAAACCTGTTCCATTCCATAGAGACGCCGTCGTGGCGCTGATGCGTGGCGATGAAGTCACCTTTGGCGTCAACCTAAATCTTGCCGACGGTCGGGCCACATCATGGGGCTGCGATCTCACAGAAGAATACGTGGTCATCAACAGTGCCTACACGACTTAAACAGGAACGGGCGTTTATCACGTCCCGTAACGCTAACCCCTGTTTGCGTATACGTTTGCGTCCAATTTCCAATTAAATAATTGGGCGTGGGACGGCCGTTTCAACTGAAAACCACAGCGGCAGTCTTATCGTGTTTCCAACGGCTAGGACGAATCCCTTTCAGCAGCCTATTCCACACTCATGCGACCCTATTTCAGACAAAATATTTGCATTAGTTTCGATTGTTTACTGAGGTTCTTTGATTAGAACCGTTTGCGTTTGGAGGAAGAATTGGCGGGCGATCCACCTAAGCAGTCGACTAAAAAACCAATAGTCGTAAAGATCGGTGGCAGCACCCTGGGAAGCCACGACACCAGCCTAAAAGACTTGGTCCGCTTGCAGCAGGAAGGTCAAGAGGTGGTTGTGGTTCACGGTGGCGGCAACGTTATTTCCCAATGGATGCAGCGGCAGGGTCTGGCGCCCAACTTTGTCAACGGACTGCGGGTTACAGACGCGCCCAGCCTGGAGATTGTGGTTGCGGTGCTAGGTGGGTTGATTAACAAAGAGCTCGTGTCTTTGATCCATGAGTTTGGCGGACGTTCGGTCGGCTTAAGCGGCGTTGATGGCTGCACGGTTGAAGCCAAGATTGGCAACCCGGACCTGGGCTTTGTCGGAGAGGTAACTACCATCAACGGTGAATTGATCCGCGCTGTGCTGGACAGCGGCTTCATACCCATGATTGCGCCCATTGGCGTTCACGTGCGTGACGGATCAGAGAATGCCGGCAGTCCATTGAATATCAACGGCGATACGGTGGCAGGGGAACTGGCCTACGCCCTGGAGGCCGAGCAACTGGTATTTCTGACCGACGTTGCCGGCGTGATGGACGGCGGTGGTCGGGTAATCAGGCGTCTCGACCGGCGCCGTGCCAACATACTTTCCAACTCCGGAGTTATCCAGGGCGGTATGATTCCCAAGTTGTCCGCCTGCCTACGGGCGCTTGAACGCTCGCCAGTGGCAAACATCATCGACGGACGGCAACCCGATGCCCTCATGGAGTGCATCAGAGGGAATTCCACTGGGACTACGATTGTCAGCGACTTTAGGAGCGCCCGCAGATAGGCAGGCAATTTTATTGGTTGGCGCAAAGGTTGAACCAGCGCTGCCAGTACTCGAATAGATTATGAGTTACGACCTGACAAACGACGCTGAAGATCCAGATGGCCCGAGTTTACCGGGGGTCTCGGATGTTGTCCTGCGACGGGTGCGCAATGGCTGCATAATTGCCGTGGGCCTGCTCTTCTCCTTCTTGATTCTCTGGTGGCTGCGCACGGTCTACACAGACCTGCTGTGGTACGGCGAGCTGGGCCACCGCGACGTGTTCACCAAGATTCTCGTAATGAAACTTTGGCTTTTCATTGGTGGCACGGCAGTCACGGCGGCCGTATTGGTCGTAAATTTCTACTTTACCTTCCGGTTCTCGCGTGGCCCTTCCACACTTCCGGTGTCCGACGACACAATGCGGCTGTTGCGCGCCCTCCTGATAGGGGCAGCAGTTATCACCATATTGACTGCGGCACTGGTGTTTGGCTCGGCGGCGTCGGGGCGATGGGAAGTCTTCTTGCTCTTCCTGAACAAGGTGTCCTTTGGCGTGTCCGATGCTCAATTTGGCCAGGACGTTTCTTTCTTCATCGTGACCCTGCGGATGCTCAACTTCATCCAGAACTGGATAATGGGCATCCTGATTACGTCCGTGGTGATGTCACTTCTTCTCTATGCCGGTATCTACGGGCTCAGGGGCCTTAACTTCTTTGTGGCGCCCAGGATGTTGAAGCACATTGGCATACTCGGTGGGCTCCTCATGTTGAGTATTGCTGCCGGGCACGTCTTGCAAATCTACGAGTTGGTTGTATCGTCTGGGGGATTGCTGGCCGGGGCGGGCTATGCGGACGTTCACGCTCGAATTCCGGTGCTCTGGTTGATGACCGCCATAGCGTCTCTGGCCGCAGCCGCATTTTTCTTCAGCCATTATTTTGGTGGCCTGCGGTTGATGGCCGGTTCTTTCAGCCTCTGGATAATCATGTTCTTGCTGGCCAACCTAGCGTTCCCGGCGCTGTTTCAGCGGTTTCAGGTAGACCCTAACGAATTTGAGCGAGAGCAGATATATATAGAACGGAACATTGAGGCCACTCGCTCTGCATACCAGTTGGATCATGTAGAACGGGTAGCCGTTCCAGCGGTGGGTGACATCAGTGCCGATCTGATAGCCAACAATCCAGGGGTCATTGAAAACATCAGGCTATGGGATGTGGAACCGCTGCAAGATGCGTACAACCAACTCCAATTCATGGAGCTGTACTACAACTTCTTGAACATGGACTCGGACCGTTACGTGTTGGATGGTCAGTTGCAACAGGTGTTGTTGGCTGCCAGGGAGTTGGACCCGGATAACCTGCCCGAGGACGCCCGCAACTGGGTGAACCGCAGACTTCAGTACACCCACGGCTATGGTGTGGCCATGAGCCCGGCCACCGGATTCACCCCTGAAGAAGGGCGTCCTGAGTTTCTGATTCAAGACATACCCATCCGCGGCGAGATACCCATTGAGCAACCTGAACTGTATTACGGGGAGTCCCCGGTGTCGTTTGCCCTGGTTAATACCACCGCCCCGGAAATTGACCCGTCAGGCAGGGAAGTGCATTACGACGGCTTTGGAGGAGTTAAGATTGGCTCCACTTTTCGTCGATTTGCCTACGCTTGGCAATTTGCTGACATCAATATCCTGCTCAGTGATCAGATTCAGTCTGACACTCGCATCCAGTACCGACGTCAGATCAGCCAACGCGTGCACGCACTGGCACCATTTTTAACTATGGACGACGACCCGTATCCGGTGGTGGATGAAGCGGGCAAACTGTTTTGGATGCAAGACGCATTTACCACCACCGGACGTTACCCGTACTCAACTCGGACAGAAGAAGGGTTCAACTACATCCGCAACAGCGTTAAGGCGGTGGTAGACGCGTTTACCGGCGAGGTCTTCATCTATGTGATTGACACCAGCGACCCGCTCCTGCAGATGTACCACCGGGCGTTCCCTGGTTTGTTCCTGGATTTTGATCAGATGCCGGTCGACCTCCAGGCCCACATTCGTTATCCCAACGGCTTGTTCTCTCCCCAGGCAGACATGTACCTGCGTTATCACATCACGGACGCCCAGGTTTTCTTTAACCAGGCTGACCAATGGGCCGTACCCCAAGACACCCGCTTTGGCCGGAGTGGAGTTGAAGTCCACCCCTCATATCTCATTTTGCAGATGCCCGGCGGCGAGCGGGAAGAGTTTGTGTTAATGTTGCCCTTCAGTCCGGCAGGCGGGAAGAAAAACCTTGTTGGTTGGCTGATCGCCCAAAATGACGGGGATAGCTACGGCAAGCTAAGCGCCTTCACCGTGCCGCCCGACCAGCAGGTTGATGGGCCAGCTCAGGTGGAAGCCCGGATTGAGAACGACCAGTCCATCTCACAGCAATTCACATTGTGGGACGGTGCCGGATCCCAGATTGTCCGAGGCCAACTACTGGTCATACCAGTGGGCGATGCGATAATCTATGTGGAGCCTTTGTACCTGCAGTCGGAAGTGCTGGCATTTCCGGAGTTAAAGAAGGTGATTCTGGCCGACGGCAGTAATGTTGTCATGGCCGACAGCGTCGGTGAAGGACTGGCCATGCTGCTCGAGGGCAAAGCGCCCCTTACTGGCACTCCCGAGGACGGCCTAGTAAACCCTGCGTCGGACGACCTTAGATTAATAGAAGAAACGGTCACCGAGCTGGACAAGGCATTAAAAGAACTTCAAGAGGCTGTTGAACGCCTACGAGAAAATCTAGGCCAAGACCCCCAGTAGTCAAAAATCAAAACTCGCACTGACCAAGATCGAAATGGTGGAGGAGACCCGGAATGACCAAGAGCAGTGATTGGATCGAGATTGAGAAGAAGTATTACGCCCAGACGGTGCGCCGCCAACCGGTGGTGCTGGTCAAGGGTGAAGGCACCCGAGCCTGGGACGCCGATGGCAAAGAGTATCTAGACTTTGTGGCCGGTTGGGCCGTGAACCAGTTGGGTCACTGTCATCCTGCCGTTACCAAGGCCATTGCGGAGCAGGCCGGCACTCTGATGCAGGTCTCCAACCAGTTCTATAGCGTTCCCCAATTGCAGCTTGCGGAGACCCTGGTCGAGAACAGCGCATTGGACCTAGTCTTCTTTGGCAACAGCGGAGCAGAAGCTAATGAGGGGGCCATGAAACTGGCCCGTCGCTACGGCAAGCTGAACCGTGACGGAGCCTACGAGATTATCACGGCTTTAAACTCGTTCCACGGCCGCACCATGGGCACGTTGGCCGCCACTGGCCAACCCCACTACCAAGAAAATTTCACTCCCATACAGCCGGGTTTCGTTCACGTTAATTACAACGATGTGGAAGCCATTATGGAGGCCACCAACGAACGGACTGCGGCGGTAATGATCGAACCGGTGCAGGGTGAGGCTGGCGTAATAATTCCCGCTGACGATTACCTGAAACGGGTCCGGGACTGGTGTGACAAACAGGGCATTCTGCTGATTCTTGACGAGGTCCAGACTGGCATGGGCCGCCTGGGCAGCTTGTTTGGCTACCAGGAATACGGCATTGAGCCCGACGTAATGACCTTGGCCAAGGGCTTAGGCTTCGGCACGCCAATCGGCGCTTTCATGTCCAAGGAACACTGTATGGCTCTGGTTCCGGGCGACCACGGCTCCACATTTGGCGGCAACATGCTGACCACCGCCGCAGCCTACGCCGGTACCAAGTTCCTCATCGATAATGACATTCCGGCCAAGACCAAGGAGATGGAACCCTATCTACTTGGCAGACTTAACGACCTGAGAAGCCGGTTCTCGTTCATCTCTGATGTCCGGGGCAAGGGTCTGCTGGCCGCCATGGAGTTTGAGAGCGACATCTCACCCCAGGTGCTGACCGCGGCCAACGAAGCCGGAATCCTGCTCAACGCGCCCCGACCCACCACCATTCGCTTCATGCCGCCCCTGACCGTCACTAAGGAAGAGATTGATCAGGGCATGGAGCGCCTGGGCGACGCCCTAGCTACGATTTAGTCTGGCTAGACTGTGGTTCAGAACTGGAGATTGCGATGGCAAATCGCGAGTTTTACGTATCAATCGAAAAGGATGAAGATGGGATTTTAGTCGGCGAAGTCCCTCAACTGAAGGGCTGTTACACCCAGGGCAAAACGATTGATGAACTCATGACCAATATGAAAGAAGTGATTGCATTGTGCCTCGAAGACCAAAACGTTGATCTGCCGAAATTCAAAAAATAGAAATCTAAGCTCTGATGGCTCGACTGCCGATACTACAGGCTCAAGATGTAATCGAGGTATTGGAAAAACCTGGGTTCCAGGTGATACGTCAAGGTGGGAGCCACGGCCGTCTTAGACATCAAGATGCAAGGATGGTAACGGTGCCGGTGCATCCTGGTCAGGACATTAGCCGAGGGCTGGTTCGAAAGATACTGCGGGACGCAGAAATAACTCCGATTGAGTTCTTGGAAGAATTGAACGTCTGACGTCAATCTAAATTAAGTGAATTTAGGGAGCAACCAAACCAAATCATGGCGAAACCAAAAATCGTGTTGGCCTACAGCGGGGGTCTGGACACCACAGTGGCTGTCCCGTGGCTGCAGGAAAAGTACGACGCAGACATAATCACACTGACCATTGACCTGGGAATGGTGGAGCTTGAGCCTATTCGTCAACGGGCGCTGAGCATCGGAGCGTCGGAAGCAATCACCGTTGACGGCCGGGAGACCTTGGTCAACGAGTTTCTATTCCCGTCCCTTCAAGCTGGGACCATCTACGAAGAACAATACCCCTTGGCCACGGCTTTGGGACGCCCGCTGATTGCTCGCTACTTGGTGGAAGCAGCCAAAGAGCATGAAGCCTACGCGATTGCCCACGGTTGCACCGGCAAAGGTAACGACCAAGTCCGGATTGAAGTCGGCATCTCCGCCCTGGGTCCGGAGATTGATGTCATTGCTCCCATCCGCGACTGGGGCATGAGCCGTGAGGATGAGATCGAATACGGCCAGTCACGAAACCTGCCCATCAACGCCAACCGCAGTCGATTCTCTACTGATGAGAACCTCTGGGGCCGCAGCGTTGAGGCTGGAGAACTTGAAGATCCCTGGCTGGAACCCCCGGAAGATGCCTACCTCTGGACCAGCCCGGTGGCAAACACCCCCGACGACCCTGCCTACGTTGAGATTCACTTTGAAGAGGGCATCCCGACTGCCGTGGACGGCGAGAGTATGGGCGGCGTTGACCTGGTCAATCACCTGAACACACTGTCTGGCACCCACGGGATTGGGCGCATCGACCATGTGGAAAACCGATTGGTCGGTATCAAATCCCGGGAGATCTATGAGTGCCCGGCTGCTACTTTGCTGCACGCGGCGCACACCTCTCTGGAAGCAATGACCCTGACCAAAGACCAGGCTCGGATGAAAGCCCGCGTTGCCCAGGAATACGCGGATGTCATCTACAATGGCCTGTGGTTCACGGCTCACCGGGTTGATTTGAACGCCTACATCCAGAGCACCCAGAGGTTTGTTACTGGTGATGTGCGGGTGCGGTTGCACAAAGGCAGCTGCGTGGTAGTCGGGCGGCAGGCGCCCAAAGCCCTGTACAACTACAACCTGGCCACCTACGACCGCGCTGACAATTTTGACCACAAATCAGCAGAGGGTTTTATCAAGATTTACGGGCTTTCAGTCCGCACGGAGAACCAGGCCCAATCGGACTAACACCTAGTCGATTTCCATCACCAGCGCGCTACCAGTATTTACACTTGATTCCGGAGGAACTATGACAGTTGCTGCCCGAATGAATGACTTGGGCACAGAGTCAGCGTTTGAAGTACTTGCCAGAGCCCGCGCCCTGGAGGCCCAGGGTAAAGAGATTATTCACCTGGAAATAGGTGAACCCGACTTCGAAACTCCTAAGCATATTGTCGAAGCTGGCAGGAAGGCCATTGCCGATGGTTTCACCCACTATGGCCCGACGGCTGGGCTGCCTCAGTTGCGAGAATCCATAGCCAGAAACAGTGGCGAAGTGCGCGGAATTAACACCGACCCAGCCAACGTAGTGGTCACGCCGGGTGCCAAGCCAATCATGTTTTACGTGCTGCTGGCCCTGGCAGAACCGGGTGTTGAGGTTATCTACCCCAACCCCGGCTTCCCAATCTATGAGTCCATGATCAAGTTCTGCGGCGCCACTCCGGTTCCAATGCAGCTTCTGGAAGAGAAGGGCTACCATCCTGATCTTGCCGCCGTTCCCGGCCTGATTACGGATAAAACACGCCTGATTATCATCAACTCGCCGGAGAACCCCTGCGGGTCGGCCCTCACCAAAGAGGAATTGGAGACCATCGCCGGCATTGTCAAGCAACACCCTGATTTGTATGTAATGGCCGACGAGATATACAAAGATATCTTGTACACCGGAGAGCACTACAGCATTTCTTCCATCCCCGGCATGCAGGAACGGACGATCATCCTGGACGGGTTCTCCAAGAGCTATGCGATGACTGGCTGGCGGATGGGCTATGGGATACTCCCCGAAGAATTGGTGCCCCACATAGTGAAATTGGCCGTGAACAGCGTTTCCTGTGCTGCTTCTTTCACTCAGATGGCGGCAGTAGCGGCCTTGGAAGGTCCCAAGGATGAAGTCGAGGCTATGATCGCCGAGTTTGGAATACGCCGCCGACTCATCGCAGATGGCCTGAGAAGTATCCCAGGGGTGAATTGCCCAGAACCAGAGGGAGCGTTCTACGCCTTCCCTAGCATCAAGGGCACCGGGCTGACTAGCGCTGAGTTCGAGGATCGCGCGATGAACCAAGCTGGAGTTGCGCTATTGTCCGGCAGTGCCTTCGGTGAGTTCGGCGAGGGGTACGTCCGCCTCTCGTATGCCAACTCGCAAGACAACATCAAACAGGCCATCGACAAGTTGGACAAGATGGTCCGGGCCATCTAGCCAGAAATAAGCGGAGTTTGAAATGTCAGATAACAAACAAGAAATAAGTGTTGTCCATCCGGACGGTCTGGAAGTCGAGATTAAGTCCGGAGCCATGACCCGTCTGGCCGGAGTGTCCGAAAAGCTGACCGGCTCCACAGGCATCCATTTGGCCATTGCAACCATCCCGCCCCACTGCGCATCTAGCGCTCACTATCACGTGAACTGCGAGTCGGCCATCTACGTAATCAAGGGTCACGGTCGATTTGTGATTGGGGACAACCTGGACACCGAGTTGACCATCGGCCCCGGCGATTTCATTTACGTGCCTGCGGAAGCCGTCCACCAACCCATCAACGACGGCGCTGATGACATGGAGATAATCGTCGCCCGCAACACGCCGGTTGAGATAGTTGTGGAAGTAGAGCCAGCCAAAGCCTGAACACCACCTTTGGGTCCGAGCACCCGCATCCCGCCGGCCCGGCGCTCGTCGTGTGATCGCGGATTCTACACACGTGTTTCTAAAGAGCTCACCACCAGCGATTTGTGACCAAAGACGTTCGGAGTGGAACGTTGATTGATAGGAATGATATTCTTTGGCGGCTGTCTGGATTGCTCCGACATGTTGGGATATCGTTCCACAGTTGGACACTTGGCGGCATGAGCTCCGAAGAAGTGTCATCGTTGGAAGCTGAAGGGGCACTCTAGGTCTATCGTATTTGTCGGTTCGATCGGGACACGCCAGCGTCGCCACCACTATGCTTGAATCCCACACCAATTGGCGCTTTGGTGGCTATCAGGACAAGTTAAAAGCAGGACCGATAACCTCTTTGAAGGCGCGGAGTTCATGCTCGGGCAAGGTGAAGCTCTCGGCTGGGTACAGATAGATGTGGTGTATCCCAAGCGCTTCCAGCTCCTTCATGCGCCGGGTGACCAAGTCCGGGTCTCCTGCAATGGCGGTTTTCTCGACCAATGCTTCCTGTAGCTCGTAGGGAACGACTTCGGCCACCTTCTCGGCCGCTTGCCAGTCTTCCATGTGGTTGTTGTCCGGATAAAATGTCAGGAACTTGGCTGCCGCCTCCTGAAGTTTTTCCTTGAGGGACGATAGATCGTAATCGATTCCCAGTTGGTTCAGCCATTCCTGGCCGCTGGGCTTGGCCAGGGGAGTGACTAGCCGGGGGCTCCAGGCCCGGACCGCATCCTTCAGGGTGTCCCGGACGAGCCCCTCCATCTGCAAAACCTCGTGTACATCGGACGCTTGTCGTCCGGCCAAGGCCGCACCTTCTGCAACCCATTGGCGAAGCGCTCCGATCTGCTCTTCGTTGGCCATGGCAGGATGGATGAGGACCCCGTCGCACAGTTCTCCAGCGAGCCTGGCGTTCAGCGGTCCGCTGGCAGTCAGGTACACAGGCAAGGGATCTCCGCCTCCGTGGTACAAACGCACGTGCTCTGCCCTTTTGGAAGTGCCGGTTTCAGAGCCATACTTCTGCACTGACTCTGCAGGCTGGTAGACATCCCAATCCCCGGACATGAACGCCTTGATCTCGACGATGGCCTTCCTGATCTCTGCCAGACGTAGCCCAGACAGCCCGACCAGGAAGTTGGCCGAGCCGCCACGGCCAAGCCACAACTCGAAGCGGTCCGGTCCCAGTTCTTGCACCGTCTTAGCCACCGATGCGATGACCGAGGTGTGTCGCGGTCCCGGACAGGTGACGGCAGGGCGCACCCGTATGCGTTCGGTATGCTGCAACACCTGGGCCATCACCACATAGACATCCCTGAGAAAAGTGTGGGAGTCGACGAACCCCAAACCGGAGAAACCCGCCTCCTCGCAACGCCGGGCGAAATCTACAATCTCGGCGACAGGTTTGGATGAAGCGATACGAAGGTCAATCTGCATTGGTTCTACTCGCTGGTTTATATTTTGGTCGCTTTTGGAATCGAAGACGCGGTAGTTGCCAAGCGGCGCCAATGCGGCTTTGAGCTTGAATTGGGAGCGTACGGACAAGTATACCGCGTAGATCACCATGAGCGGGGACAGGGTCACACCATTAGCGGATTTGGATAACCTGTTAAGTTCACAAACGAAGTGCAAGGCCTAGACCAAACGTTTCATTGGCAACCGAGGTATGAAACAAACCATTCCCACTACCCACACAATGGGCTATGGGCTATACTAGTCGCGCTCAAGTTGCGCTCAAAATAACAAGCTTTTAAACCGGAGGAAACCATGGACCTGGGGCTAACCGAGATACAGCAGATGCTGAAGACCAGCGCCCAAGATTTTCTGACTCGAGAGTGTCCTCTAACCCTGGTCAGGCAGATGGAGGAAGACTCAAAGGGCTACACCGATGAATTGTGGCGTCAGATGATTGCCCTTGGCTGGACGGGTGTGGCATTCCCTGAGCAATACGGTGGCACCGGCGGCACGTTTGCTGATCTTGGTGTTTTGCTGGAGGAGATTGGCCGTGCCCTAGCCCCTGCGCCGTTCTTCTCCACCGTGGTTTTAGGCGGTATGACCGTCTTGGATTCCGGTTCTGACGCTCAAAAAGATGAAATCCTGAGTCGTATCTGCGCTGGCACAATTATCATGACCATGGCCCTCAGCGAGCCCAGTCTAAGTTTCGAGCCCTGGGGTGTTGAAGCTACTGCCACCGAGCAGGGCGGAAACTATCAAATTACCGGCACTAAGTTGTTTGTGCCTGATGCTGAAACCGCAGACACGATCATCGTGGCCGCTCGCACGTCATCAGAAAGCGACCCGGCCAAGGGAATCTCCCTGTTCCTGGTGCCCGCCGGGACCGGCGGTCTGACGATTACACCCATGAATTCTGTGGGCAACGAACGAGTCTTCGAGGTCTCTCTGGAAAATGTCAGTGTGCCGGCAGACGCGGTCATTGGAAATGTTGGCGAAGCTTGGCCCATCATTGACCGAGCGCTCATGCGAGCCACAGCAGCACAATGCATCGAAATGCTAGGCGGCGCCCAAGCCGTGCTAGAAATGACCGTTGAATACGCCAAGGGCCGAACCCAGTTTGGTCGTCCCATCGGCAGCTTCCAGGCCGTGCAGCACCACTGCGCGCGGATGGCCACAGATGTTGAAGGTTCCAAGAATATCGCGTATCAGGCCGTGTGGCGGCTGGCAGAGGGTCTACCTGCCCAGAAAGAGGTTGCGATGGCCAAAGCCTGGATCGGCCCCGCCTATCGCCGCGTATGCGGCACGGCGCACCAGTGTCATGGAGCCATCGGTTTCACCAAAGAACATGATCTACAGCTATTCACTCGCCGGGCCAAGGCCCACGAACTGACCTACGGCGACGCCAACTACTACAAAGAGATTGCATTTCAGCACGTAGACGACGAATAGTCATCGGCTGATATATTCAAAAAGCCCGGCAAAAAGTTTGGCGAATAATCCCGATTTGAATTTAAAGAGGCGAACGCGGCATGACCACCACCAACGAATGCGTTTTTTGCAGCATGGCCCAGGACCCGATGCACACTGCCCCGGTCTACCGAGATGACCGGGTCTTCGCAGTGAAAGACATCAACCCCAAAGCGCCCGTGCATATGCTGATTGTCCCCAATATGCACATCGCTTCCCTGGCCTATGTTGGCCCGGGCCAAGTTCCAATCATGGGTCACATGTTTGTTGTGGCTGAAGAGATAGCCCGCCGTGAGGGCGTTGCCCTCAGCGGCTACCGGTTGGTGCTAAACCAGGGCGATGACTCCGGACAGGAGATTATCCACCCCCACATGCACCTGTTGGGTGGCAAGAAACTGGGAGCAATGGGCTAGGGCCTGCCCGCTCCGGTAGGCTCTTAAATGCCCGACATGCTCCAGAGACTTCATCACCGTCTGAAGGCTCTGCCCGACGGCCTGCAGTCACACATTTATCGTGTCCGTGATGTGGCTCTCGAGTTAGCAGCCCCACATAATATCGATCTCCAACAGACCGAACTCGGGGCCTTGGCCCATGACTTGTGCCGTGCCGTCCCTGGCGAAGACCTAATCCGGATGGCATCTGAGCTGGACGTGCCGGTTTCCGACGTAGAGCAGGATTTCCCCTTGTTGCTCCACGGCCCAGTGGGCGCTGAGCTACTCCGCAAAGAAGAAGACCTCAACGACGATATTCTCTACGAGGCTGTGCGCTGGCATTCCACCGCCCACGCCTCTCTAGACCCCCTGGGTAAGCTGGTTTTCCTGGCTGACAAGCTGGATCCACAGAAAGCGGTGGTCTATTCCTACCAGGGTAAGTTGCACGACATGGCTCTGGAAAGTCTTGATCTGGCGCTGTTGGAATTCCTTTCCAGGGAGATGGCCAAGCGGATTGAGGGTGGTGGCACCGTTCATCCGGCCAGTGTGGACGCCCGCAACAGCCTGATATTGAAACTGAAAGGCTGATTCGGACGCCGATACCCAGCAAGCTGCAAATAGTTTGAACCTATTTCGTATTTGAGGCATCATAGAAAATAGCAACGGTTCGTCAGAAGATTCACGATGGAGAAATTGTTGCCTAATCATGATGGTGGGGCAACCGGTCAAAGAGGTCCTTAATGCAGATAAATTTGACTTCGGAAGCAGTTCAACATATCCAGAGTAAAGGCGGTCAAGCGGCAGTTGACTTGCTCTCTTTCACATCTTGAGGCGGCAATTCCACTGAGGTATCGGTCGATACCCGAATCGCCCACCGAGACATTACTCCGTACTGCAAGATACAGCAAGACGGTGTGGAATTGTTCCTGCTGCCCAATCTGGCGAGGCACACCACATCCATGACAATAGATTGCAAGAAATTCCTGTTTTTCCGCAACCTGAAGGCAGAACTGGAACTGGAAAACGGCTTGGTGCTAGGAAGGCGCGCTTCCTGGGCCTAATGCGCTACCACCCCAACCGAGCGGATATCAAAGGCCTGGCAGTAAATTCTGCCGGGCCTTTTTGTATGCCTTTGCTATACTCTTCAGCCTCGCATTTAGTGCTAAAAACCAATGGTTATTGAGGGGGTGGAACAATGCATTTTGGAATCAACCTGGGCGGCGGAGACCGGCGGGGACAATCTCGGGCCGAAGGTCTGGCAGCCCGGCTGGGCAAGGCAAGGCTGGCAAAAGAGTCGGGTTACCACTCTCTGTGGACCGGAGCCGGTTATCTAAACAACGACTTTCACCCCCTGATGCTGCTTTCTCGGGTGGCTGCTGAGGCACCGGGGTTGGAATTGGGCATGGTCGCTCTCTTGCCGTTGTATCACCCAGTGGAGGCTGCCGAGCAGATATCCACCCTGGATGTGATCACCGGCGGCAAGTTCGTGCTGGCACCGGCGCTGGGGTGGCGCGACTTTCAGTTCAAAGCCTTTGAAATTCCCAAGTCGGAGCGGCTCTCCAGATTTCGTGAGGTTCAAGAAGTCATGGAGAAGCTGTGGAACCAGGATCGGGTCACCCATGAGGGCCGACACTTCCATCTTGACGACGTACCTGGCGCCGGAGACCCCATCCAGAAGCCTGGCCCCAAAGTCTACTTGGCGGCCAACTTGGAGAAGGGCGTGCTGCGAGCGGCCAAGGAAGCTGACGGCTGGTTGGTCAGCTCACGGTCAACGTTGCCCACGATTGGCATTCAGGCTCCTCAGTACCGTGCAGCGGTCAAGGAGGCCGGCAAGCCCGGCTACATAGCCGCCTGGCGTGAGGTATTTGTGGCAGAGAGCCGACAGCAGGCCATCGACATCATTCGGCCACAAGTGGAGTGGCTCTACAAAGACCGGGCATCCCTGGGTCACAGCCAAGAACTGCCCGAAGCCGACCGTATAGACGTGCCGTTCGAGCAGGTGCTTGAAGGCCGGTTTATCATCGGCAGCCCGGAAGAGTGCATCGAAGAGATACATAAATACAAAGAAAACGGCGTGGAAGAACTGATACTCCGCTCCCAGTGGCCGGGCATGGATGGCGACGTCACCGCCAAGTCGCTCCGGCTCTTCGCCGAGAAAGTCATGCCGGAGTTTGTTTAGGCACAGCCTTAGACGTTGGCCAGTCGCCTGATCACGTCTTCGTCCAGTTCCACACCCAGGCCGGGGCCAGACGGAACGTCTAGATAACCGTCTTTAACCTCCAGCGGATTCTTGAGGATGGGCCACTCGTCCCGAATCGAGATTGGCTCGATGTTGTACTCCTGGGCGTAGGGGATTATGGCGTAAGCGGCACAAACGTGCAGATGGGCCACAGCGCTGAGGGTCGGTTGAATGTTGTGGACCGTAATGGGCTTGCCAAACGCAGAGGCCAACGCCGCAATGCGCTGGAACTCAGTGAACCCTGGAACTTTGACGATGTCGGGCTGCAGGATATCGACTCGCCCGCGTAGTATCAGATCCTTGAACTGCCAGTGGGTATAGATCATTTCTCCCGACGCAATAGGTATGTCCAAGGCGTCGGCGACCGTCGCCAAGCCCTCTAGGTCGTAGTGAGGGCGGGGTTCCTCAAAATGGAAGACGCCTAAGTCTTCCAGCGCCTTTCCGATTTCGATGGCGTGGTGGGCGGAGAAGGCTCCGTTGACGTCCACCAGTATTTCGATGTCCGGCCCCACCGCCGCTCTTACCTCTCGCACGGTTTCGATGGTCTGGTCAGACGGGTCGTCAATGGCTCCGGGCAAAGCGCTGTGCAACTTATAGCCGGAGTAGCCCTCTTCGACCAGGGACACTGCTCGCTTGGCTTCTTCCAGTGGTGTGAGGTCTCGCCGCATGGAGCTGGCGTACATCCGGACTTTTTCCCTGGCCTTCCCGCCCAGCAGCTCATAGATCGGCTTCCCTAGAGCTTTACCTTTGATATCCCACATGGCAATGTCGAGACCGGCGATGGCGCAGTGGACCATGCCACCCATATCTGAGGCTGACGCAGCTTGGATCATCTCTCGCCAGCGGACTTCGGTGTCCATCGGGTCCTTGTCCAACAAAACAGGCTTGAGAACCTTGTCGACTATGGTGCGGACCACTTCCGGCAGGCGACGAAAGCATTCGCCAATTCCAACAATTCCTTCGTCGGTGTAGATACGGACAAAAGGATACTGTTTGTCCAGAACCATGCATTCAACATCGGTGATTTTCATTAATATTTCCTCGTGAGACTTAATTAAAATGCCTTATTAACATTGCACTGCCGGAAACCCTTCCCAGCGCAATGCACCACAAAACTTGCTTGTGCCGGCTGAGGCACTAGCGGGCGTGGTATTTGGGGGGGCGTTTTTCTACAAACGATTGGCTGGCCTCCTTGAAGTCTTCTGTTAGGTGAAGCTTCAGGGGGAGCATCTGCATATCGGCGTCGGCGCTTGGCTGCACCCACTGACGCCGGATCAGCTTCACCACCGACCTAGTCGCCAATGGCGGCGATTTTAGTACCTTCTCAGCCAGTTCTTCAGCGGCGCTCAAGTGTTCCCCGGTAGGGACCAACCGGTTGATTAGACCCAGACGGTACAGTTCTGCGGCGTCGATATGCTCTCCGGTGAGGGCCATCTCGCTGAGAATCTTGGAGGGCATGAAGGCGTTGACCTTGGCCCAGATGCGTCCGGCCGGCAAACCTCTCCTGGTCTCGGTGATGCCGAATTTAGCGTCCTCCGAGGCAACAATCAAGTCTGATTCCACGGCAATGACAATACCTGCGCCCAGGGCGTACCCGTGGACTGCCGCGATGATTGGCTTCCAGTTGGCGGTCCGGCCCGTGTAGCCCTCTGCGTTGGGGCCCTTTTGTCTACGAGCGGCCTGCTCCGGGGTCATCGCTACTAGACGCTGTTTCACATCGGCTCCGGCGCAGAAGCTGCGACCGGCGCCGTGGATGATGGCCACCCAGGCCTCATCGTCCAGATCAAACTCCAGCAGGGCTGTGTGCAGGTCTTCTTCAAACTGGTCGTTGACCGCGTTCAGCGCCTGGGGTCGGTTGAACATGATGTAAGCGATTTTGTCCCGCCTTTTGTACATCATGGTTTCATATTCGGTGATAACTTTGGGCTCTTCCGCTGGCGTGCTAGGCACTATGGCCACCTCCGGGTTTTACGTATGCTGGGCTGGATTCAAGGCTAATTCGCACCCGTAATCCAGTAAATAGAAAATACGTTCTAAAAACTATTGACATGTTAAGAACGGGTGTTCTAAACTAATTGAGCA
>Ga0209089_10000330_pt1 | contig 44539 bp, 28 predicted proteins | sample ArcticOcean_MG_C_FD_187431 | JGI IMG/M metagenome (GOLD analysis project Ga0209089, IMG submission 187431) | Marine microbial communities from western Arctic Ocean - ArcticOcean_MG_CB2_150 (SPAdes) (version 2) | ecosystem: Environmental > Aquatic > Marine > Oceanic | place: Arctic Ocean: Canada...
CGTTGCCACTTTAAATAAAGTTATTCTTCCTGTTATCAGGCGGGTAATGCCTACGGTTATCGCAAACGAGCTTATTGGTGTACAACCAATGACTGGTCCAGTAGGACAAATTCATACATTACGGGTACGATATGCTGATACTAACAACGGTGCAACCGCTGGTGAAGAAGCATTAAGCCCTTTCAAGATTGCAAACGCTTATTCTGGTGCACCAAGCAGCAGTGCCGCTCCAAGTCCTACAGGGACAATGGAAGGTATTCCAGGTAATAAAATGTCAATCCAAATCTTAAAGCAAACTGTTGAAGCGAAGACACGCAGATTATCCGCACGTTGGACCTTTGAAGCATCACAAGATGCTCAGTCACAGCACGGCATCGACGTTGAAGCCGAAGTTATGGCCGCTCTTGCTCAAGAGATTACAACTGAAATTGACCAAGAAGTTCTTGGTTCATTAGAATCTTTAGCAGGAACTCCGGTTGATACATATAATCAAGCCGCAGTTTCTGGTACAGCAACTTTTGTTGGTGACGAACACGCTGCATTAGCAGTTCTTATTAATAGAGCCGCTAATATTATTGCTGCACGTACACGACGTGGCGCAGGTAACTGGTGTGTTGTTAGTCCATTAGTATTAACAGTACTCCAGAGTGCTACTACTTCTGCGTTCGCAAGAACAACTGAAGGTACTTTTGAAGCACCAACAAATACTAAATTTGTCGGAACATTGAATAGTTCCGTCCGTGTATATGTTAACCAATATGCTGCAGATGCGACACCTGTGCTTGTTGGTTATAAGGGCCCAGGCGAAATGGATGCCGCAAGTTTTTATTGCCCATACATTCCGCTGATGAGTTCCGGGGTAGTGCTTGATCCACAAACATTTGAACCAGTCGTTTCGTTTATGACACGATATGGTTATGTTGAGCTTACAAACCAAGCATCGTCCTTAGGTAATGCAGCTGATTACTTGGCTAATGTCGGTGTCACAAGCACTAATGTTAAGTTTCAGTAAAATTTACTGAGCAGATAGAAATAAGGGTGTATCTTCGGATACATCCTTTTTTTATGACATAAATATTATTACAAGGAATAATATATGACAAAAGCAAGATCTAACGCAAACCACGGAGATGGTATCGCAGCTTCAGAAATCACAAGCGGAACTCTTGCTATTGAACAAGGCGGAACAAATTCAACAAATTCAGCAGCAGCAGCAACTGCGTTGGGACTTGGCACTGCGAATAGTCCTTCGTTTGCTGGGATGACACTTGGAACAAATTCAGAAACTGAATCCCTAACAACTGTCCTTTATACCCAACTAGGTTGGGTGTGGCGAAAAATTGCAAATAATGTACAAGTAGATGCGGTTGCTAATTACAGTGGAACTGCAACTTTGGTTTCAAATTATTTTGCGTTAAGAGAGGATACAGCAGGATTTATTTATATAAGGGGGCAAACAAGCCTTCATCATACAGTAAATCTTGCTTTTTGGTCTTTTAGTGTTGCACCATATGGCTCTGCATCTTTAAGAACAATTAACCTCTCCGAAGTTAGTTGGACTGGGGCTGAGGGGTCGAACATTGGAGGTCAGATTCAGTTAACAAACTCCTTCGATGATTTAGTTATTGAAGTTGATTGGACCGGAGGTACTGAGGCAACAACCGGCAAAGTTGATGCTTGGGAAGTAATAGTACCTAGTGGTGTTTATTAATATAGGAAAATAATTTGAGATATTTTTATAAACAAGATGACCATGCAGTCGAAGTAGTTATCAAAGACAAATCTACTACATGGATTGATCGTGAGGATATGGATGAGATAGAGAAAATTATATCAAATGGCGATGGTAAATTATTTGATTCGGTTTCAGAATGGAAACATAGCATTGCTCATTATCGCAAAAGAAAAATTAATTATCCTTCTATAGCCGAACAATTAGATATGATTTATCATGCTATAGATAAAGATAAATTTGACAAGACTAGTGCTTTTTATAAGGCATTAAAAACAGTTAAGAACAAATATCCCAAATTAGATTAAGGAATAAGGTATGACTAGAGCAAGGACAATAGCTGATTATGGCGATGGTATTGGTATCTCAGAAACAGGGACTGGGGCAACAACCGCGACTGCGGCAGCAAGTGCCTTAGGTGTAGGTGAAGAAGACTCCCCTACGTTTTCAGGAATCAAGCTCAACAAGGAAAGTCTTACAACAACCGTTGACAGTGAAATAGTAACAGCAGGCGCAACCGAGAATTTAGAGACACTACCTTTTAATCCTGCGGCTGCTGGATATGACTTTGTTGATTCAAGCGGTCCTGCAAGTTGGACAGAAAATGCAGGAGCTGATATCCGTGGGCTGCCATTGGTGAGTCACGGTGGGGCTTCTAGATTGGATGGCGGAGGCAATTATGGCAGAAACCGCAACAATTATAAACAGTGGACTAATTTGGAGGCGAATACTAACTATGTTTTGAGCGCATATGTTAAATATTATCAGCCGGGACCAACCTACCTCGTAGACGGCACGCAGTATCCTGATTGGCATATTTATGTGGGAGGCACTGCACATATATTAACCGATGAATGGATTAGAGTAAGTGGGTTTGCCTCTACGACCTCCGCAGGGACGCTCAATCTTGGTTTTACTACTACTACTATTCCAACAGATGCCCTGATAACAGCAGTACAGTTTGAAAAAGGGACTATACCAACCCCATTTGTGATAGGGAAGCGTGAAGCTGGAGACTTGGTTGCCGGCGGAAAGTTGATTGTCCCTGGCTCCGCTGTTATTCCTTATATAGAAGGGAACGTTGGTATTGGGATAACAAACCCATATCCAGGCCAAGCAACTTTGCTTGTGAGCAAAGCATTACATGTTGCTGAATTAGCAGCAAGCGCAGAATTATTACTAGGAACTTATAGTACTAACATTATAGATAATTCACATATTACATTTTTGAAAAGTAAAGGTGCGTCGATAGGTGCCCACCTAGAAACTGAGTTAGGTGATGAAATAGGATTAATGCAATTCAATGGAGTAGGTGCGCTTGGCAACAGCAGCATAGCAGCCAAAATATTCGTCACCCAATCTGCCGCAGCAGGAGATAGTTATATTCCAGGCGATATAAATTTTTGGACTAGCACTACCGCTAATCAATTTGAAAGGATGATAATCAAGTCTGATGGAAATATTGGTATCGGGACGAATACTCCTTCAGGATTGTTTACAGTTTTACACACAGGTGGTGGTGTTACAGATGGGATAGTTGTTCAAAATACAGATCAATCTTCGGGTTCTCTTCGTGCTATTAATATGCATATTAATACTACAGGAAAAGGAGTAATTGAGAAGACAAGTACCTCGTCAGCAGATAATGATTTGCTGTTAAATCCAACATCTGGTAATGTTGGTATTGGAACAATAACTCCTGCATCCTTGCTTGATGTTCGTGGAACAGTTCAAGTTGGTATCGATGGCGCCGGACATGATGTTTATTTTTATGGTGCATCGTCTGGAAGCAATTTAAAGTGGAATCAAACAGGTGACCAGTTAGAATTAACAGATTCAACAGCAATTAAATTTGGTGGTTCTTCTGAATTAGAAATATATTATAATGGTACGGATTCTTATATTTCTAATTCAGACGGTGCATTAAAAATTGCTACTGAAACTTCTGGTATTGCAGTATCAATAGGCCACACTACTTCTGAAACAACCATTAATGATAATCTAATAGTTAGCGGTGATTTAATTATTTCTGGTAATATTAATACACAAAATTTATTAGTTGAAGATCATAATATAGTTATTGGTAATGTAACTACTCCAACAGATTTAACGGCAGACGGCGGCGGATTTACACTAAAGGGCGATACTGACAAAACTATTTTATGGACAAATTCGTTAGATTCGTGGGTTTATAATCAAGGAATAGTAGTTGGTTCAGAGGGTGCCGGAAATGATGTTATGTTTTACGGTGATCTTCCAAGTTCCAATATGACATGGAATAATGAGATCATACCCGGTTTAGTTTTGAATGATTCGCGGTTGTATATTAACCAAGATGATGATGATACTGGAATTTTTATCGACAGTCAAGCCACTTCTGCTGGAAATTATTGTATAGATATAGCCGGTAAGTATGGATTACATATTAATCAAGATATTGCTGGCGGTTTTGCAGCGAAATTTGAACGAAATATTGCCGGCGCTGGTTCTAATCCACTTTTAAATTTGATAGATGATCACACATCCTGTACTCAGACAACACTAAGGATTCAACAGGACGGCACTGGTGATATTTTAAATTTATTTGATGGTACATCTGAGGTTTTCACGGTTTTAGATGGTGGTAATGTTGGCATCGCCACAACGTCCCCTGTGTCAAAACTTGAAATCTACACAGGAGGAAACACCACTATAGGTGATATTGCAAATGCAGGTATACATATTGGTAATAATTCGGAGGCTAGTACTGTGAATCACATTACTTTTGGAGCAACTTCGTCAAGTGTTGCAACCAAAGGTGCTGCTTATATAGGATATGTTACCACCGATACTACCGACTTTTGTAAAGGTGATCTTATTTTTGGTACTAGAGAGGCAACCGCAGATACAGTACCAACAGAACGTATGTGTATCTCTGCTAGTGGAAACATTGGTATCGGGACGAATACTCCTTTGGGGTTGTTTACTGTTTTACACACAGGCGGCGGTGTTACAGACGGAATAGTTGTTCAAAATACAGATCAATCTTCGGGTTCTCTTCGTGCAATTAATATGCATATTGATACTACAGGAAAAGGAGTAATTGAGAAGACAAGCGAGGCGTCAGCAGATAATGATTTACTGTTAAATCCAACATCGGGTAATGTCGGTATTGGAACAAGCCCTTCTTCAGTACTGCATGTTTCATCAAACCCAGGACATACCGAATGGTCAACTCTTATTATAGACAATACTCATGACATGGGCAGTGCAAATAATGGGGGACACTCCACAGGATCCAGGGTCATGTTTAAAGGCATTATTGATGCTGATACACAAGATGAACCGCAGGAAATATTTACTATTGGCACAGATGTTGAGGCTGAAACAGCCGGAACCCTTGCTAAAAACAACTTCTTTATAAGGGATGAATACTCTTCAAACAATCCTGTTAGGCTTTTTATTAGTTCAGACGGCAATGTCGGTATCGGAACAACGGCTCCGTTTACTGGTACAACCATAACACCAACGTCGGGGTTAGAAATTAGCGGAGAACAACCGGTATTGTTGTTAAGCGATACCAGTGGTGACAAATTTAGGTTTTATGTCCATGAGACAACAGGACTTCATATTGGGAGTGATACAAATAACACAAGATCTTTAAATGTATTAAATGATGGAAGAGTTGAATTCGCATATGGTATTGATGGTGGAAAACCTGACGGAACTAACTACGGTTTTCCATACCAAACTACATCGTCTACTATGGCAGATCATAAAGGAGAACCGTTTTTAAATAATCTGACTGGGTCATATTCTAGTTATAAGTCTATCGGTATAAACGCAACTGCACAGAATGTTTTTAAGTTTGAATTTAATGAGAATATTTGGGAGGCATTTTGGGCAATAAAATTCATTTGTCATGCAGAAGGGAGTTCAGGTGCAGTTTCTTCCGAACAAGAATTTTGGATTGCTGGAGGAAAATCCACTGGATCATTTTCGGCGGTATCAATTGAACAGTATAATGAAATTATTGGGGATACTGAAGGTTCATCGTTTGCAAGTTACCCTGCTAATCCTTGGGGTATTGCGGATGTTCTAACATCTTCTTTTATGCTTACTTTCCTACACAATCCTGATCCAAATATCTATAGTACTAATATAAACCTATCTTTAGTTCCTCTTTATATGACAGGTAGTACAAAATTTTCAATGATACCACAGTAATAAGGAAATAACAATGGCAGAAAAAAAATATAATGTTGTAGGAGGAACCAATTACAAAATTGGTAGAAAGACAATAACAAACTTGTGTTTTGAACGAACAGGTAATTATACCTTTGATTGGTGGATGGAAGATTCTATTGGTAATATTCTTAAAGAACAACGAACATGTTGGCAAAATGAGTTACCAATAGATGATACTGAGTTTGTGGCAATTCTTGCCAAAAAACGAGGATTGGAATTAGAATAATAATTAATCCTACCCTAAGGAATTTTACTAAAATTATAAATATTAATACTCAAACATGAGTTCGCCCTTAAATGGGAAGACGACCTAGAACGTCGAATGGAGATATTATGGGAAGACCGATAAGAGATCAATGGACCAATGAGATAAGAGCAACACACGTAGGGCTTGAAGGATTGCCGCCAGGTAATGAAATTATCACAGGCCTCTGCAAAATTGGTGCAAATGATGTTGCAAAATATACAATTGTACAACAAAAAGGTACTAATAGATTTAGAGTACAAGATGCTAATCAAAATGAAGGAACTTGTACTTTAGTTAATAAACCTGCCGATTTAAGTGCAGGAACCGCTGCGTTAGCAGATGATGAAATGGTCATGAACTGCTTAGATAGCGGGGGTGTCAAGCACAGAGTTATGAAAGTTATGAACAGAACACTGATATATGAAACAGATGCTAATGTATCAAAAAGAGCAATGTGGAGTTGGAACGCCCCGGCCGCAGCCGCTGGCACTGACATTGAAACAGTTCAACTTCAAGAAGTTGAAACTGTATTTGCACCGGGATTTGTTCAGTACAACGGTGTTGAAGAGTTTGGCGAGGAGACGAGCGGCGCCGACATGTGGTTGTCCGCCGGCAGCCCTTGGACATGGAGTGACGGCGGCAACACGACAGTGTGGTATGGAAAACAATATCAACTCCGAAATGGTAGTTGGAGGCATCCTAATAATTCGGACGCAGGTGCGTTTGCGGACCTGGTGGCCCTCTACAGTGGCAGTTACCAATACAATGCAAAGTTTACTTTGAAAATAATGCGTTCCGCAGCGAATACAGGCCCTACTACAGACTTTGATGTAAATTGTAAACTCTCGTACGGCCCATGGAGCAGTGGAAACTCATCCGTGCTTAAATTTGATACCAGTGACTACACCGCCAGCGGCGGGCTCTTTCCGGGCGAGGCTGAATTGATGTACGGCTGGGACCAATCGCAAAACAATCCATGGCCCGGCTCAAATGTTTGGAAATTTAAAATATATGTTGATCATAAATGGCCAGACGATGGCCGATTTGATTCACAATAAAATATATGTTGATTATTGAAGGATAATTTACCTAGTTTTATAATGGGGCATTTATTTGCCCCATTTTTTAAATAAATATTAATACTCAGAAATGAGATCGCCCTTAAAAGGGAAGACGACCTAGAACGTCGAATGGAGATATTATGGGAAAACCAATAAGAGATCAATGGCTTAATGAGATAAGAGCCTCACACGCAGAAGTGACGGGACTGCCGGCCGGTAATGAACTTATCACAGGCCTCTGCAAAATTGGTGCAAATGCGGTTGCAAAATATACAATTGTACAACAAAAAGGGGCTAATAAATTTAGAGTACAAGATTCCGCCGGAAATGAAGGAACGTGTACTTTAGTTAATAAACCCGGCGATTTAAGTGCAGGAACCGCTGCGTTAGCAGATAATGAAATGATGATGAATTGCATAGATAGCGGTGATATCAAGCACAGAGTTATGAAAGTTATGAACAGAACACTGATCTATGAAACAGATGCTAATGTATCAAAAAGAGCAATGTGGGGTTGGGCTGCTGCGGCCGCAGCAGCCGGTACTGACACAGGATCAATTGAAACAGTTCAACTTCAAGAAATTGAAACTGTATTTGCTACAGGCCCTGCATCAGGCGAGACTATCGTATGGACCAATGTGCCTCCAACGCCGAGCACATATGGCCCATATCATGCTCCTCACTGGTATCCTACGGGTGGGCCAGGGTTCACGGCAGCCGAGCAGTTTGGCACGGGTGCTCACCCTGAATATCCAAGTCCATGGGCACAGGTCGTAGACGAAGGCACATCATCGTGGATTAAATACTGGTCATATTCTGGGTCCAATTGGTTCCAAATGGACCAGGCATCGGCTTACCAAGGAGACAACAACATCTTTGCTGAGTATGTGGGCATCTCGGCCTTGCAAGCAATCAATCCTTCTGTTCCATCAACACATATACCTTTTATAATGAAAATTATGCCAGACACTGGTTATTTTAGTGAGCTCAACGACTACACCAACTATAGCACTCTTGTAGGCATAGAATGCAACTGCATTATGAACACCTGGACGGATGGTTACTGGATGAATGTTGGCTCGTGGGCTTCGCCTTCATTCAAGTTTTCTCACAATTATGCAATAGACAATCAGAGTCAGTTAGACTGGCATGCCGAAGTCTTTGTTGACTTCTATGAGTCGAGTCAGTACAATTATGTACCATGGGGTTGGCAATTAGTAATGCCTTAATTAAGAGTTGAATAATTGATTGCAGTCAATGCACTAAATTGACTGCAATCTTAATAAAATAGGGGGCATTTGCCCCATTTTTTAAATAAATATTAATACTCAAAAATGAGTTCGCCCTTAAATGGGAAGACGACCTAGAACGTCGAATGGAGATATTATGGGAAGACCGATAAAAAAACTATGGCTTAATAAGTACGATATGGACCATGCTGCATTATTTGGCCAAGCGGGAGGTGCTGAAACTATTAGTGGTCTCTGCAAGATTGGTGCAAATCCTGTTGCAGACTATACAATTTTGGAACAAAAAGGTACTAATAGATTTAGAGTACAAGATGCGGCCGGAAACGAAGGCCTTTGTACTTTGGTTAATAAATCAGAAGACACAGGTGCATTATCCACTACACTTCCATTAGACGAAAATGAAATGATCATGAACTGCAAAAATCATAATAATGTTATTCATAGAGTTATAAAAATTATGAACAGAACATTGGTTTATCAAGCAGATGGTTCTACAACAAATGTAAAAGCTATGTGGAATTTCACCGGACCCGCCGCAGCCGCAGGCACTGACATTGAAACAGTTGAACTTGAAACTGCTGAAGACGCTGGTAGCTTTGTAAGCGATACCTCCGGAGGAGGAGGAGGAGGTTCTGCTTTTGTGGAATATACTCATCCGTCGGAAGGCGCAATTACAGAATTTGGAGACTATACGCCGCCAGCTCTTTCAACGGAGAATATGCAGGTCGTTTGGGCAGGCCCACCCGGCCATCCAAGCAATACCGGCCTTCCGTTTGAATTAGTAACAATATCAGGCGGTTCATGGAACCCATATCAAACTTCCACAGTTCCGTCAGGTCTGTGGGAGGTCTATGCCGATATACTTAACCCGATAATGGAAGGGGGCGACGGAAATGTGCCAATGGGCACAAAACTGACTTTAGAACTACAAATTGGCACCGGAAACACAAGTCCTATTGACCTTGATTGCTATTGGATGCAAGACATGTGGAGTTCTGGGAATAGTGTAAAGAGTGTGGTGTTAATAGTAGGCGATCCGAATGGTTATATGGGGCCTGCTGGCGCGCTTCCGTCGGCTAGTTCAACAACATCAATGAACTGGGGCTATTTTTCCACCATGGCGCCGCCGGCATGGAGATTTAAGCTAAGAACACCTGGAACTACAACCTGGAATACAACCTCATCGACTGGTGGACCTTAAATAACTAAAGGAGAAAATAACAATGGCAAAAAAGGATAAAATACTACACGAATTTATTAGTAGTAAAAATAGTGAAGACCGATTAATTATTCGTAAAAGTCATGCACCTGGACAAATTGAGTACAATGGTGATTTAATAGATTTTGGTCATAATTTTAACGAAAAACTAAAAAATGATGCTATTCGAAAGATGGAAGAAGCTGGAACAGATTCTGCTATGGCAGGCGCAGAAGACCTCAAAAGTTAATCTGTTTTTATTTTTATAATGGGGCATTTCTTTGCCCCATATTATATAATACCCGAAGACCATATTTTTCAGATAAATATCTAAGTTAGCCTTAAGGAATTTATGCATGGCCATAAACTTAGATCATCAACGTGATAAACTTTCAACTACTAGTCAGGTTTTAACATTAAATACTACTGGCGCATTAATCTTACCATCTGGAACTACGGCAGAAGCAACTGCAACTACTGTGGGTCAAATCCGTTATAATGTTGATACAGGAAAACAACATATTGAACAATATGTTAATGGTTCCTGGAATCCAGTTAGTTCTAAAGAAAAATTAGAAGAATTAGATGATGTTACATTATACACATATGGTTATACTTCTGAATATTTAAAATATAGTGATACAGGGGTTGTAAACGCTACATTAGAACTAACTGCATTAAAAGATGTTTCTATAACTAGTACTGTAATTAATGGACAAGTTTTAAAATATGATAGTTCAAATAAATTTAAACCATATACATTAGAATTAACCGATTTATCAGATGTTACTATAATAGGTACACCAGCTCAAGATAAAATATTAAAAACTAATGCAAATGGAGTATTTGAATTAGCTAATCCATATACAAATGCTAGTTTTGATACTAGGTTTTTATCAAAGACTACTGACAATTTACGTGAAGGCACAACTAACTTATATTTTACAAATGAAAGAGTTGATGATAGAGTTGATGCACTTTTTATAGATGGTACCGGATTTCAAACAGTATATGATGATGCACAAAATAAATTAACTGCAAGTGTAACTTTATCTGCATTTACAACTTCAAATTTAAGTGAAGGTACGAGGTTATATTATACAAATGCTAGAGCAGATGCTAGAATAGCACTTGCAAATTTAACTGATTTAACCGATGTTGATGCAACTACTAATGCAGATACTAATAAATTTTTAAAATATAACGGTACAAACTTTGTATGGTCTACTGTTCCTGCTGCATATACTTCTACTAATTTTAACACAGATTTTGCAGCAAAAGATACTGATGATTTAAATGAAGGAACTACTAATTTATATTATACTAATACTAGAACAGATGCCAGAATAGCACTTGCAAATTTAGTTGACTTATCTGATGTTTCAATATCATCTACCCCAAACAATGGACAAGTATTAAAATGGAACAGTCTTACTGGATATTGGGAAGCAGGCACCGATACTGCATTAACAATAGGAACCGGAGTAGGACAAGCAATGGCAGGTAATACTGTATTATATTCTACCACAGATTTTAATACAGATTTTAATACCAAAACAACTGATAATTTATCAGAAGGATCCACTAACAAATATGCCACAAACAGTAACATACGAGTAGCAATTTCGGCAGTTAATCCGATAATATATAATACAACATCAGGCGCAATAGGATGGAATGGTGATACCGATGATGTACCTCAAGGAACTACAAACAAATATTACAGTTCTACTCTTTTTGATATAGATTTAGCAACTAAAGATACAGATAATGTAGCAGAAGGATCTAATTTATACTTTACAAATGGACGAGCAGATGCTAGAATAGCACTAGCATCCTTACCTGACTTAGCAGATGTTGATGCTGTTGGTGCTTCTAAGGATAATTATGTATTAACATACGATCATTCTAATACAAAATTTGAATGGTTAAAACCGTATGATTCTACAGATTTTAATACAAATTTCGGAAATAAATCTACTTTTAATTTATCAGAAGGATCTACTAATTTATATTATACTAATACTAGAGTAGATGCCAGAATTGGTTTAGCAACAATAGAAGATTTGTATGATGTTGATATAACAAATCGGTCTGATGGTATGCTTTTAAAATGGAGTTCGGGTGTTAGCAAATGGATAATGGGTTCAGATGCTGGCACAACAGGCGGCGGTTCTCTAGGAGTAGGCACCTTAGTAGGATTAGAAGATACTAATTTAGGTACCCCAGGAACAGCAGAAGATGGTTTACAAGTAGTATGGAATAATAACACTTCCAAATTTATATTCGGCCACGGAATTCAAGCCGCAGGACCTACACAAATTGTTACGGTTACAAATGGACAATTTTATTTAAATGGTAATTTACAACAAACCTTAAGAATATATAAAGGATTCTTATATGTTTTTAACCAAACTGATAGTACTAATATAGGTAACGAATTATATATTTCTACATCTTCAACAGGCGGCGCAAGCGGAGTAGGTGAATATACAGATGGGGTGTCTACATCAGGGAATGTAGGATCAACTTTTCAATTATTATTTAACGTCCCAATGGATGCTCCGGTGCAATTATATTATCAATCGAAATCAACTGCTAGTATGGGTGGTATATTAAATATTGATGTTGAAGGTGGTAACGCATATCAGACTATAGCAGTAACAGATACAGGTACAGGGAGCTCATCGGGTGCAGACATAATAGCGGCATCATCAAGCGACACATTGACTGTAATTGCAGGCGACAATGTTTCTATAGTAACAAGTCAATCTGGAACAGATGATCAACTTACTATAAGTTCAACAGGTGCAACAGGCACAACGTCAACATTAGGAACGCCAGCTGATACTACTTTTCATGATGGTGCATTTTTACAAAAAAACCAAACATTTAATACAGGTATTCCATTAACTGGTTTTAATACAACAGGTACAATAACAGAAGCATTTGATGCAGTTAATGAAGTAATGTTAAACATAAGAAATGATTCATTTGTTCGACATGCTACTTTTACTGCAACTCCAGTAACAGGAAATGCACCATTAGATGTTGTGTTTACTACAACAAGCGATTATAATGCTAATAGTTATGAATGGGATTTTGGAGACGGAAATACAGTAACTACAGCAAATGCTTCATATACCCACACATATACTACTTTTGTAGGTTCTCCATTTAATGTTGAACTTAAAGCAATTGCAACAAGTGCTAATGCCTCAGGTAGTGAAGGCAGTTATGCGGTATTTAAACGTGACAATTATGTAACAGTTTACGCCCCATCGCCTATACCTGCAGTTGTATGTTCAACCCATGATGCAGATACAGGTACAATTATACAGCATACAGTTAGTGATACACAATATGCAGATACATATATGATAGAATTTGGTGACGGAACAAAATATCCTACAGGTGCTGTTAACAATGATCCTTTAGGTACATCAAATACAGCATGGGCAGATATAACTAATATTCCTTATGTAGATCACACCTGGACAACAACATCAGATATTGAATATGATTTTGATTTATATGTATGGGCACCTACAGCAGGACCTAGCGGAGAAATAGGACATTTAGATAATGATGACCATATTAAAATATATGTGCTACCAGTACCTACTTTTACTTCTGATACAACAACAGGTAATAGTAATGCCCCTGAAGATAATCTAGCCGCAGGATATAGTAGCACCGAAGGTTGGAGAGTAGAATTTACAAATACTACTTCAAATATGGGAGAATTTGGTAATACAACTTATACATGGGATTGGGGTGATACTTCCGCCGATACTGTAATTGTGGATGATGGATCAAATGTCGCAGGTACACCAGGTAATGTAATTGAACATTTTTTCGAACATACAACTAATTCGAGTGTGTCACAAACATTTGATGTAACATTAATAATAGATAACGGATATAGTACTGCACCAATAACAAGTTCAGCAACTACAATTACTGTTACTGTTGATCCAAGAGCAAGTTATACCGGCGAAACAACAACCGATTCGACCGGACATACAAACTATGATTCACAACAAATTGGATTTGAATTTACAGGATATGATGGTAATGATTATAGTTTGATTACATTTAATAATACTAGTGTTAATACAGATACATGGGCATGGGATTTGGGAGATAATACAACTCCTTCTACACAAAATGTATCAAATCACAGTTATGCTCTCGGAACATTTAGTGTAACATTAGAAGCAACGGGCCCAACTTCGGTTGCAACAGGAAGCGTACCTGGTAGAGCCGCAACTTTTGTTGATGATACAGAAATAAAAACAGATTACATAGAAATCAAAGCGGCGCCAGTATCGCCTTCAAATTTATCAGGAAAAACTATGGGTTTAACTTCTATCGGAACTGCACCTAAACTAGCATCCGACACAACAAATAATACAACTACTACAATAACAGCAGGAGCAGATGTTGTACGAGTAACAAATTCAACAGTACAATTAGGAGAACTTAGTGATCATGTAAACAAAATTGCATCTAATGGTACAAATACAGCAACATTAACAGCAATAATAAATGGAGCAGGTGCTGGAATAATACAATTAAATGCAACTGATCAAACAAATGTAACCAATGGAACACTAACACTTACTGTTGATGTTGATGCAAATACAATTACTACTAATAAACCTACTATACCTGCAAATTTTTATAAAGTAATAAAAGCACAAGTAGAAAAAACAAGTACACCATTGGGTTATAATGAAATTAAACTTACCCATTCCGATGGGTCTTCGTCAGATATAACAGAATTTGTGTATGATAATATAACAAGCACTCCTACTATAGCAGGTGGATGGGTAATAACAGAATCTACTCCGGGCAATAAAAGAATAATGTCATCAATACCTTTTTATAATAATAGTGGCGAAATATCAATAAGTGGAATTACTGTAGCAAATTTAACCGGAGAAACATATAGAAATAATGGAAAAGTAAAAATAGAACCATTAACATGGGAAAATAGTATAGCAGATGATGTGTTCACACAAAAAACATATACATATACCGATATTGGATTAACAAATCCTCCACCTAAAAATGTGGGTGTGTTGGCTACACAAAGTCTAAGTACATTAAATATTGGGCTGACCGGTGGGACATCGCTAGGAGTTGGTTATGCAAGAATTTTTGCTGAAAATTGTAATGGAGAAGGAACAAAAGTTGAAAGTACACAACCAATTCATTTTTGGCACGAAACTCCATTATTGGATGAACTTTCTATTTCTATTAATATGACACATGGTGCAGAAATTACTGGTGCTACAGTAGGAAAAAGAATAGATTATAGTTGGACAGGCGATACCCCAAATTATTCGTCAAATGCTTCTAGTGATTTTTATACAACATATGCATGGAATAATTTATCTACAATTATTAATAGAACCGAAGCAGTTTGTTATCTTAATGAAATAAAACATATGCTAACAGACTTTAGTGATTACCTACCTGCCGGACCTAATTTAAGTACAGGACGAGATAATGCAATACAATATTTTACATTTGGTTTTAAAAGAAATGGGGCAAATAGATTTGCTATTAAAATATCAGGCGAGGTTACATCTTTGTATATAGCAATCCCGGGATATGACACAGATGACACAAGCACATTAAATGGTTGGTTAGATTGTTCGACGTTGTTTGGAGGATCAGGGTTTCCTGGTGCCAATACTGTATCTAATAGCAACGGTATTTCAGGAAATAATTCAAACGGTGTTCGAAAAACAGGAAGTTCTGTAGACCAAGGTAATTTTGCAATTAACACAGATCAAACAAATGCAGTTGCAAACATAGAATTAGGAGAAGCCAATACAGGCGATTCTACCAATAAAGTAATACTAGTTAGGTTTGGTATTGCGGTAAATAACAAAGTAACATCTATTTCAATAGAAGATGTTTAAAGGATAAATTTAAAATGGCTATTTCACAAACAGTTATAACTAATAGATTAGATAAAAAGATTAATTATGGCAAAGCAAGAACAGCAGCACATGAATTCAAAGGTCCTCTTAATGAGGCCATTGCATCACCTATGCCCCAAGGTACAGATAAATTTTGGGTAGAATCTCATTTAATACCAGCAGTAGCTCCAGCAACAAATATTAGTTTACTAATAGATTCTTGGCAATGGGGATCCGTCGGGGGTACCACTAAAGGTATTATTGAAATGACACTAGATACTACTGTATCTAGCGGCAGAGCATTTCTTGCTTGTTCGACAGTTGGTGTAAAAAATACAAGATTAGATTCTTGGATACCTACAACCTACGGAGCAACTTACGACGTTAAATTTTATATTGCAACTGCCGGTAATCATGGAAATTTTAACATGCCCGGCGGCACGATCTCTGGTGCATATCAAATATTTCCTAATACAACAGGCGAGGAATTTTATTTTGATTATAATTCAGGTGTATTTGCATTTGCTGGTGATAATATTCCTGCAGGATTAACAGGTAAGGCTCTTTATTTAGTATCAGGATGGCGGTATGTAGGGGGCAAAGGTTTAACATCGTATATACCGGCAGTTAGTTCGTCGTTGGTAGTAAAAGAAATAAACGATCCTGTTACTAACTTTTCTCAAACTGCTGTAGATGAAATACATTTTGATGTAGATAGTGGATTTGCACTAACAGATGTTTCGGCAGGCGGCAAACAAATTACAAAAATTGCCATGGAGAGTACCTTTAAACATTGGAATATTTCAGGGCAAGATCCACTTACAGCATCAGGTGTTGACGAAATAACTGTTGAGGCAGGCGATGGCATAACATTAACTACAGTAACACCACCAAGTACTATACAAACATATTATGTAAAATTTGCTAGTGGCAAGTATGTTATTGAAGATGCCGCAACTAGCGGTAACCCAGTTACATCTTTTAATTTTATTGCTGGCGGTACATATCGTTTTGATACAAGCAATACACCATCAGGAAATAGTCAATTTGAATTTTCAGAAACAGTCGACGGCACACACACCACCGGAGGACTCACTTATTCTAATGGTATTACTTATGGCGAGGCTGGTGGTGTTAGAATATCTGATGGAGCAGCAGGAGCATATTTACAACTAAAAGGAAAAAATGATACTCCGGTTTTATATGATTATAATGAATCAAATCCAGTAAATGGATCGGGATCTACATATACGGCACAACAAAAAACACTTATAATTAAAAATTCGATTATAGATAGTTTAGGGAATGTTATTATAACAGGTGATTTAACAGTAGGCGGAACAACAACAACTGTTAATTCAAATGTTACAACAATTGATGATCCGATTATAACATTAGGAGCAGGATCGACTGTTTATACATTTACAGATGATAATAAAGATAGGGGTATTGAATTTAAATGGCATGACGGTACAGCAGATGTTTTTGCAACTGCTATTGTTAGTGGAACGGAATATATTATTAAAACACTTGGTGATACAGACTGGACAACAGTAAGTATTCTTACAGAATTTGCCATAGGAACAATATTTACAGCAAATGCCAGCGGCTCAGCTCATTCTAACCCAGGTACTGCAATTACTTCAGAAACGTCAAAAACAGGTTTTTTTGGATTTGATGATAGTTTAGGTAAATTTACGTATATACCAGATGGTATAAATGCATCAGAACTATACGGCGGCGACGCTGGCGTATTTGATTTAAGTGGAACATTAATAAATGAAATAAAAGATGTTAATGTTGGTACCCCAGTCGCAGGTGACGATGGAAAAGTATTAACATGGGATAATGCTACGCTTAAATTTGTACTTGCTCAACCAGGACAATCAGGATTAACATTAGGTGCACCAACCGATACAACATTTAATGATGGCGCATATTACCAAAAAAATACTATTGTCTCGGGCGGTACTTTTTTATCAGGGGTTGATACAACAGGAACAGTATCAGATGCACTTGATGCAGTAAACGAAACTATTAAAAATATTAAAATAAACAAATATGTTCAAGGAGCAACATTTACTCCAAACGTAGCAGCAGGAAGTGCTTCACCTACAAGTCCATTAGTTGTTAGATTTTCTATTGTCGGTTGGAGTAATCCAAATGATGCAAATTATGCTGGTGAAGGGTCAAATGGTAATGCTACTCATGCAGATTGGACTTTTGACGATATAACTACTCCAGGGAATACTGTTACAGTACTTAATGATGCTGGCACTATTACATCTGGATTTATTGATCAACAATTTATATCAACCCAAGGAGGAAATATAAATGTTACAATGACATTAAAATGCGAAACAACTACTTTACCACATATCGGACCTATGACTGAAGGTAGTTATACGACATGGAAAGAAGATGCAGCAGTTACTTTATGGATACCTAATCCAGAACCTGCTTTTACTACAAATACGACAATTGTAGATTTAGGTAGTGCAATTCAGGCTAATAGACAAATAGTATTTGATGTTTCTACTTCGGGTTATACAGAGTTTTGGATGATGGAATTTGGCGACAACACAACATATCCTGCTACTGCTAATCCAACTGAAACAAATAACGCGAACATTAGTAGCGGTCCGGATGCGTGGGCAAATTATGCCACTATTACGCAATGGACACATGACTATGACCCAGGTGCCAATATTACAGTAGATCAACAATTTACACCTAAACTTTATTGCAGAAGTGTTACTGCCGAAGGCGGCGTTGGTAATACTCAATCGCATGAAAAACCAACTTTCATTGACGGTTATATTCAACCTGTAGCATTATTCAATACAATAGGTGTTCTTATTGGTAATAATGATGAAAGCGGCGATATTAATGCTCAAAATGCACCTAATATACAAGAAGGACATCCAGTAGAGTTTTCAAATGTTACTGCTAACTTAGGTACATGGGGTGATACAACTTATACTTGGGATTGGGGTGATACAAATCTTCCTTTGGTGGTTCCAGGTGGTTCGGGCTTTCCCGGTGATCTCGGTCAAACAATAGAACATTATTTTACATTAGCAGTTGACGATGTCGCCCAAACATTTGATGTAACATTAAAGGCAGAAAATAAAAGACAGTTCGATAATGATAATACTACATCAGCAACCACCATACAGGTTAATGTTGATCCTAGAGCAGCATTTTCGGGTCTATTTTTAAACCCTAATGCCAGTACAAATGGAACACCAGATTATATGACTCAACAATCACCGCCACCCAATAGAATAGGATTTGATTTTGTAAAATATGATCCTGTTTCCGGTGGCACCAATCTTGTCGGACCTTCAAATGTTTTTATGGCAACAAATGCATCTGCAGGTATAGGAGCAACCCCAACTACATATAACTGGGATTTAGGTGATGGGACGCAGTATTCAACCCCAGATGTTAATCATACCTATGCTAATAACACCTTCGATGCCGCAGCAATAGTTCGCGATGTAGAATTAATAACACAAAATGCTAATAGTTATGCAGGCGGAACTGATGACACAGAATTAAAATTAGATTATGCAGAAATAAGGTCTACTCCATCTGCTCCAGATGGATTAACCGGACTTACTACTGCTATACCAACAAACCAGTTAGAAGTAGACCACTCTCCTGCTATGTGTACTAATACCGACATTAACCTTGTGGGAGCATCTATAACTCCTCCGGCAGCAGGTTCGTTGGTTAATAGGGTTATTGTTAATAGTTTAGCATTTGGTACAGAAGAACTTAGTGGATTGGCAAATGAATTTCCATCAAATGGAGTATTTACGGCTGAATTAGGAGCATATCTTAATGATGCATCTGCGCCCTCCGGTAAAGTTGACTTTACCGGAGCTGGGACGGTAGGGGGATGGGATGCCACTGGGTTTGCCGATGCAAACGGATTCCTTTACATAACAGAGGAACAAGATGCAAATGTAGGAAACCCAGCCAAATATCCAGATGATTTTTATAAGCAATTTAAAGCAAGGATCAAGACGGGAGGTTCGTATGTCTTTATACCAGGATATAATACACTTCAATTAAAACATGATAGTCCGGCAACACAATCTGATTATGCCGAAGTTGTTTATGATACTATGACAACTGTACCAACAATAGCGACATTCGGTACTATAGCAGAAAATGCCTTTGTTTATAGATATATGTCTGGTGTTCCATTTTATAATACAGGATCTAGTTTAAGTATTACAGGTACCGAGTTAACACATTTAACAGGTCAAACCTATAAATTAACATCTGATGTTGTTCGTGTTAAAAATCAAACCGGCACACCTATTACAGCAATTGATACAACATATGCATATGATGATATAGGTTTAACTGCTATTCCAAATATAGATATTGGTGTAAATAGCAATTATTCATGTGTACCGTTAATTGTACCTATGGATGGTACCGGTTTCGGCGAAGATGGAAAAATACAAATGACCGCCCATAATGTAAATGGTGATGCTGCAAATCTAGTAGATACAACAAAAACAATACGATACTGGTTTGATACACCGGTGTTAGATGAAAATCAAATACCAATGACCTTGGGGTCCACATACGGTGCTCAAGTAGGTAGTAATACTGTTGGACGTAGAATAGATTATGGATGGGGAACTACTAATCCGGCTTATCCAACATATACTCCAGGTAATACTGATTGGTGGACAAAAACATGGGATAGTGAAAATATTATACTTACTAGTACAGCAGAAGCAGCATGTTATTTAAATAAAATTCAACATAGTTTGGAAAATTTTGCAATAGGTTATTTACCTGTAGGACCTGATTTAAGTTCGGGTAGATCTGCATCAGACCAATACTTTACTTTTGCATTTCAACGTATGGGTTTAACTAAGTTTTCTATTAAGATTACAGGTTGGGTTTCATCACTTTACATTGCAATTCCCGGATATGACACAGACGAAACAAGTTCTATAAATGGTTGGTTAGATTGTAGCCTAAATTTTGGAGGAAATGGATTTCCGGGATATAATACTACGCTAACCTCTAATGGTATTAGAGGTAATGGTTCAAATGGTGTTCGTAACACAGGTACACCAGCGGACCGGGGATCATTTTTGGTAGACACTGAGCTTGATGGTGCAAATTGTAATATAGAATTAGGTGAAGCAAATACAGGTTCTGCTCCTTACCCAACTGTATTAGTAAGATTTGGAGTAAAAGCTACAAAATCTGTAACTGCAATATCAATTGAAGAATGGGGCGCGAACTGAGGAATTTAAATGCCTACGTACACATTAAATGATGTAATAACTAATAGAATTGATAAAAAAGTTAACTATGGTAAGGCTAGAACAAATTTTGATCATGAAAAAGGCCCAAATAATGAAGCCATTCCTAGTCCTAGTCCTAGTCCTTCTCATACTTTATGGATTAACAGCCATTTAATAACAGCAGTAGCACCAGCTACTAATGATAGTACTGTTGATGTTTATCAATATAATTCAAATGCTAGTAACACAACACCTAGTCCTGATATAGGTAAGGTTCAAGGTGTTATGGAACTAACAAGAGATCCTACAGTCACAAGTCATCGATCTTGGATTACATGTTCAACTATTGATATTGCAAATACTCGATTAGATAATTGGGTAAGGACTACATATGGTGCAACATATATATCTAAATTTGCAATAGCACCATCTGGTAACGGTAACGGTAATATTGACCTATCAGGTCTTACCGGATATAGAGAAATTTACCCCCAAACAACAGGCGAAGAATATTATTTTGATTATGAATCGGGTGTTTTTGTTTTTATAGGGAATATAAACGGTAGCCTATCAGGAGGCCCTGCAGATCTTTTAGCCAAAACAGGTAATGTATATGATTATTCTGTGTATATGATAAAAGGATGGAGATACACAAGCACAATAGGATTACAGAATTATAGTTTTGGACAATTAGGAGCCGATTTAGATGTAAATGGATTTAGCATAATATCTGTAACTAATGGTGATATTACACTTGCACCAAATGGTACCGGTAAAACAAAACTTGGCGGAATAATACATGTTACTTCTGAACAAAGTTCATCTCCGGCTGCTCCGATAGACACTGCAGGCGGCTATCTTTATACAAAACCAGACGGAAAACCATATTGGGTAAGTTATGATCAATTAGAAGTTGATTTATCTGCAGGTAGCGGTCCTGGCGGAGTAACGTTGGGTATTCCGACAGATACAACATTTAATGATGGAGCATATTATCAGGCACTCACGGCATATCAAAGCGGTAATGTTTTATCTGGCATTAGTACCAGTGGATCAGTAGCAGATGCACTCGACGGTGTTAATGAAACAATTAAAAATATTCATAATAACACATATGTTCAAGGTGCATATTTTACTAGATCTCCAATAGAAGGTAGTGCATCGCCGGCTGCTCCGTTAGTTGTAACATTTACTATTATTGATCCTGGTGATGCTACTCATATGGATTTAGAATTTGATAATACCACCCAAAGTACTTCTTATACGTCTGTAATAAATGATACAACTTGGAAAGATGCAGGTGGTTCGGGTGTTCATTATTATGATTATAGTTTTACTGATGTTCTAGGAGGATCTGTTGATGTTACAATGACATTAAAATGTCAACTTGCTTCAGGGACTACAGGTCTTACAGAAGGAAGTTATTTTAAATATAAATTTACTACCGCAGTTCAATTATGGGAACCTGATCCCGAAGTTTCGTGGATAGCAGATAATAATGATCAAATTGTAGATTTGGGTGGTTCGGGAGGGGCGAGAAGAATAACATTTGATGCAAGTAATACATTATATGCACATTATTGGATGATAGACTACGGAGACGGAACAATATATCCTCCTGCTGCTAATCCAACTGATACAAGTAACGCATCAATTGCTAGTACGTGGATATCTGTAAGCAGCGGCTGGTCAGCGCCGGGTACCCAATATCATTACGACTCACCTCCTGGGACAATAACACAAGATACTCGATGGTCACCTATAATTTATGCTCGGAGTGTAACGGCAAGAGGTAATGCAGGTTGGACTAATAGTTTAGAAAGAGTAGATTATATTGAAGGTTATATAACACCAATTGCCTCATTTACAGCAGATAATTTTACAACAGGTAATAATGATGAAATTGGTGATATTAATGCTCAAGGTACAATTAATACAGCAGTCGGGCATCCAGTTAAGTTTACAAATACCACACAAAACTTAGGTGAATGGGGTGCCACAACATATACCTGGGATTGGGATGATGGACTTGGCTGGACAGTTATTGTAGATAATGGCCAAACTGAAGCCGGACTTCCCGGAGACCAAATAGAACATTATTTTACTTTACAAGATGATGATATTGCTCAAACATTTGATGTAACATTAAAAGCAGAAAATAATAGAGAAAACCAGAACAACGATACATCAACAATAACAATTACTGTTAATGTTGATCCTAGGGCCAGTTTTTCGGGTGAATTATTAAATCAAAACACATCAACTCCGACTCAAAGTTATGTTGATCCTAGAATAGGATATAATTTTACAAAATATGATCCTATCAATGGCGGAGCAGATAGTAATGGTGCATCTAATATTGTAGACTTTACAAATAGTTCGGGTGGTATAACAGGAACTTCGCCTACATATGCATGGACATTTAATAATGGACAAACTAGTACATTATCTGATCCTCCAGACCAGACATTTACTACTGTACAATCATATGATGTAGAATTAATAACACAAAATACTAATAGTTATGCTGGTGGTACAGATGACACAGAATTAAAATCAAATTATATAACAATAAATGTTAATCCAGCAGCACCATCTGGATTAACAGGATTAACATTGGCAGCCCCGATAAGCGTCGGCGAGTCACCATTAATTTGTGCAAATACTGAGGATAACACAGGCGGATTAGTACCAGTAGGCGGTACCCCTGTTATCAGAATAACCCATAGCTCGAGCACAGATATATCATTTCTTTTGTCTGATTGGGCAAATGAATTTCCATCAAATGGTGCATATGCGGGTGTATTAACTCTTTATATAAATGAAAGCATTATGATGTACAGCCATTACTGGGGCACAGTAACATTTGATGGATCTGACAAGGTCGGTTCGTATGGTACCTCAGGTACACTAGTAGTTACAGAAGAACGTGATGCAAATGCTGGTAATGCGGCTACATATCCAGATAATTTTTATAAGCAATTTAAAGCAGAAGCTTTGATGTCATCCGGCTATTCTGGCTCGTTCGGTGCCTTTTATGTCGGATTTAATAATATATACTTTCAACACGACGATGGTACAACCACTACCGAAACAGACAAGGTAGGATTTGTGCGTGATTATATATACCAACCCGGAAGCACCGTACGGGCACCGACTTTAATTTTAAATACTGCACTAACAGAACTCTCAGGACTATACAGTTCTTATAGATATATGTCTGGTATTAAGTTTTATAATACAGGATCGTTGTTATATATTAAATATACTATAGATGATTTTACAACCCTAGTTTATAGAGATACAACGTCGCCGTTAACAATCAGTAGTAGTAACGGAACACCAATTGCAAGCCAAGATTTTACTTATGCTAATTTAGGTCTAACTCCTCCACTTAACAAACATCTTGGGACAAATGGGAACAATTCGCCAACAACACCTCACTTAGCTGTCAACATAAATGGATCAGGTTCTGGTATAGACGGAATAATAAAAGCATCTGCAAAAAATGTAAATGGCACAGGTCCAGATCTAGTAGATACAACAAACATAATGTACTGGATTACATCACCTACATTAGATGAATCAAATCTTCCTAATATTATAACAAATGGATCTGCAGGCCAAGCAGGTAAAAGAATAAAATATGCATGGACAGGAACTGACTATGCTTATCCTGCATATACTCCGGGTAGTAATGATTGGTACACAACATATGTATGGGATAGTCAAACAGATACATTGCCGAATACAAATGAAGCAGGATGTTATTTGGATAAAATTCAACATACTTTAGAAGATTTTTCGTCTAGTCACTCACCAGTGGGTGATGATTTAGGCTCAGGAAGAAGTTCGGCTGATATACAATATTTTACATATGCATTTAAACGAAATAGTATATCTAAATTTTCTATTAAAATTACAGGCGAAGTTACATCGCTTTATATAGCATTCCCACAATATAATACAGACCTAACAAGTACAATAAATGGCTGGTTAGATTGTAGTACATTATATGACGGCGCAGGATTTCCTGGAGCAAATACAAGTGCAGGAACTCCTATAGGTAATGGTTCAAACGGTGTTCGGCGAACAGGCAGTCCGGCACAGCAAGGAGCATTTGCAGTTAATATTCCATTAACAAATGCATATGCAAATTTAGATTTAGGTGAAGCAAACACAGGATTAATGACATATCCAACCGTATTAGTACGATTTGGAGTAGCAAATGATAAATCAGTAACTGCAATATCATTAGAAGATTGGAACCCCTCGTAGAGGAATATAGATGCCTACATACACATTAAATGATGTAATAACTAATAGAATTGACAAAAAAGTCAATTATGGTAAAGCTCGAACGGCCTTTGATCACGAAAAAGGCCCAAACAACGAAGCCATTATTAGTCCTATTCCCAATCCTACTCATAATTTATGGATTGATAGTCACCTTATACCTGCGGTATCGGGTACTGTTAATACTAATACTGTTAATTCTTATCAATATAATTCAAATGTAACTTTTGGTACAGCAGTTGGCGACTCTGCAGGTGTTATAGAGTTAACAAGAGATCCAACGGTAGCTGATCAACGATCTTGGCTTGCATGTTCTACGGTTGGTAGTTCGACTACTAGGCTCGGTGATTGGCTTAGAGCAACGTATGGAGCAACATATTTGCCTAAATTTGCTATTGCTACTGCCGGAGGCGGCAATGGTAATTATGACTTATCACAAAGATCGGATTATGAAGTAATTTATGCACAAACAACGGACGAAGAATACTACTGGGATTATGAATCCGGAGTGTTTGTTATGTTTGGAAATCCTAATAGTACGGTTCGTGCAATACTTTTAGCAGAAGGATCTGGAAGCCATACTCACTCTGTATACTTGTTTAAGGGATTTAGATATAATGGCGCAGTAGGCTTACAGAATTTTTCCGGTGGTGGTGGTGGATCTGCCTTAACTGTAGCAGAAGTAAATGATCCTAGTTCCAATGTTAGCGTTTCGTCAGTAGGTGAAATACAATTTGATGTAGACAGCGGATTTGCTTTAACTGATTTAACTGGGGGCGTTGTTAAAGTTGCAATGGAAAGTACGTTTAAAAAATGGAATGTATTAGGACAAAATCCACTAATAGCACAAGCAGTCGACGAAGTTACATTAGCAGAAGGTAGTGGTATAATATTAACAACAACAGCACCACCAAGTACTATACAAACATATTATGTAATAGTTAATAATAATGTATATGAAATTTGGGACGGAGCAGGCGGCACCGGTACACAACTTACTTCTTTTAATTTTATTTCTGGCGGTACATATGTTTTTAATTTAGAAGATACAACATTAGCAAGTAATCAATTTGAATTATCTGATATTGCTCCAGATGATGCAATTTATTCTAATGGTATTACTTATGGCGAGTCTGGTGGTGTTAGAATATCTGATGGTACAACAGGAGCATTTTTACAAATAAAAGGAAAAAATGATACTGCTCCGATTTTATATGATTTTAGTTATCTCACTATTAGTTATACTTCAGGTGCAACTATTAGTGCTCAACAAAAAACACTAACAATCAGCTCAGGAGTAAGTATGGGAATAGGAACACCAACTGACACAACATTTAATGACGGTGCATATTATCAGGCAAGTACAGCATATCAAAGCGGTAATGTTTTATCTGGCATTAGTACTACCGGATCAGTGGCAGATGCACTCGATGGCCTTAATGAAACAATTAAAAATATTCATAATAACACATATGTTCAGGGTGCGTATTTTACTAGATCTCCAATAGAAGGTAGTGCATCACCAAGTAATCCGTTGGTTGTAACATTTACTATTGTTGATCCCGGTGATGCTACTCATATGGATTTAGAATTTGATAATACCACCCAAAGTACTTCTTATACGCCTGTAACAAATGATACAACTTGGACAAGTGGTAACTCTTATACCTACAATTTTACTGATGTTCTAGGAGGATCTGTTGATGTTACAATGACATTAAAATGTCAATCGGCTTCGGGAATTACGGGTCTTACAGAAGGAAGTTATTTTAAATATAAATTTATTGCCGCTGTTCAATTATGGGAACCTGATCCTGAAGTTTTATGGACGACAACAAATAATGATCAAATTGTTGATTTAGGTAGTGGAACTGCGGCCGATAGAGAAATAGAATTTGATACAACTAATACATTATATGCACATTATTGGATGATAGAATTTGGCGACAACACAACATATCCTGCTACTGCTAATCCAACTGAAACAAATAACGCGAACATTAGTAGCGGTCCGGATGCGTGGGCAGATCATGATGCTATTCAGAAATGGACACATGACTATGACCCAGGTGCCACAGTCACACAAGATACTCGATGGACTCCTATAGTTTATGCTCGGAGTACAACTGCAAGAGGTTTGGTAGGGTGGACCAATAGTTTAGAAAAAGCAGATCATATTGAAGGTTTTATAACACCTATTGCAGCATTTACAGCAGATAATTCAACAACAGGTAATAATGATGAAATTGGTGATATTAATGTTCAAAATGCAACTAATACAGCCGTCGGGCATCCAGTTAAATTTACAAATACCACACAAAACTTAGGTACATGGGGTGATACAACTTATACTTGGGATTGGGGTGATTTAACACCTGACACAACTGTAACAGGTGGCGATAATGTTGATGGAGATTATCTCAATGACATAGAACATTATTTCACTTTAGCAGATGACGGTATATCCGAAACATTTAATGTAACATTAAAAGCAGAAAATAATAGAGAAAACCAGAACAACGATACATCAACAATAACAATTACTGTTAATGTTGATCCTAGGGCAAGTTTTTCGGGTGAAATTACAAATCAAAACACATCAACTCCGACTCAAAGTTATGTTGATCCTAGAATAGGATATAATTTTACAAAATATGATCCTATCAATGGCGGAGGGCAATCCACGGCATCTAATATTGTAGATTTTACAAATAGCTCTACAGGACTAACAGATGATGGTACTGCCCTTAATCCTACATATGCATGGACATTTAACAACGGACAAACTAGTACAATATCTGATCCTCCAGACCAGACATTTACTACCTCTCAATCATATGATGTAGAATTAATAACACAAAATGATAATAGTTATGCAGGCGGTACTGATGATACAGAAGTAAAAGCAAATTATGTAACTATAAATCCTACTCCTGCGAGACCAGCTGGATTAACAGGTTTAACAATAGCAGTTCCTGCTTCGGCGAGCTACACGGCTGATACCGCAATTTGTGCAGACACAGATGACAATACCTTGTTGGGTTCTGCACCAACTGGCGGTACTCATGTTAATATACAGATAATAAATAGCATGACGTCAGATGAATTAAATAATTGGGCAAACGAATTTCCGTCAAATGGAACATATTCTGGTACACTGAAAGCACATGTAAATGAATCAAGTAATAATATTGATGGTATGGTAGTGTTTACAGGTGCAAATAAAATCAATAGATGGGATAGTGCCGGAAATATTGATGCTGGGGGTTTGTTAGAAATTACACAAGAACGTGATGCAAATGCTGGTGATCCGACTACATATCCAGATAATTTTTATAAGCAATTTAAAGCAAAAGTTCACATAACTGGACTATCTCCGGGATATAATACAGTCCAATTAAAACATTTCGATCCAATCCATGGATTGCCAACTGTATCTACTCAATCTCAATGGGTATATGATGATGTAACTGCCATTCCCGTTATTGCATCGTTTGGTACAGTAACAGAAGGAACTGGTTCTTATAGATATATGTCTGGTATTAAATTTTATCATACAGGATCGACATTAACAGTTACAGGATTACAAATAAATGATTTAACAGGACAAACATATAACGATACAAACTCTCCGTTAATCATGGCTCAAACTGATTTCATTTACCCAACTGGCTATACTTATACTCAGTTAGGAGTAGGTGCAATTCCTTCTAAAAATTTATCTCCTACTGTATCTGCCTTAACAGTACCTATTGTTGATGTTGGGGGCGCTGGTCACGCCGCCGTCGACGGAAAACTAAAAGCACTTGCCTTTAATGTAAATGGTTGGAGTGCTACTCTAGTAGATACAACAAACATAATGTATTGGTTATCAACATCAATTGAATTTGATGAAACATCTTTTATTAATAATATGGAAGCTGGAGCAGTATCTGGATCAGATACTGATTGTAAAAGAATAGATTTTATCTGGACTGGAACTGATTATGCATATCCCAAATATTTTACAGGAGCTTATTATACTGGAAGTGATATCTATACTAATAATCAATGGGATAAAACCACTGCAGACCTGGAGTATACAAAAGAAGCGGCTTGTTATTTAGATAAAATACGATGGGATAGAACAGATTTTTCGACAGGATATTTACCTGTAGGACCTGATTTAAGTACAGGCAGATCGACAACCGATCCACAATTCTTTACTTTTGCATTTAAGCGAAATAGTATAACAAATTTCTCTATCAAATTAACAGGAAAAGTATCGTCTTTATGGGTTGCAATGCCTGGGGCTTGGAAAAACTTCTCTGGTAATCCTGTCTATTTGGATGAAACAAGTGGTTCTAATGGATGGTTTGATGCATTAACAAATGGAGCAGGCGTACCATTTCCCGGAGTAAATACTAGCGGGGGAATAGACGGTAATGGTAGTGATACTTGTAGAGCAACCAATTTTACCAGCAACATTGTTGCTGGTACTGCTGGCACAGATATAGGAACTAATGTAACATTTTATCAATTTAATACACAAATAGGTAATTGGACAATATTAGTTAGAGTAGGATTAGCAGATAGTAGTCATTATGTTGATACAATATCAATAAAAGATTCACAGGATTATTCGTAGGAAAGTATAAATTATGCCAGATTTTAATTTAAATGATGTTATAACTGATAGGATAGATAAGAAAGTTAACTATGGTATGGCAAGGACTGACTATAGTCCTCCTGTTGCACCTACTAGTGAATCTCGATTAAGTCTTATTCCTAATCCAACTCATAATTTATGGATTAATAGCGATAATATTCCCGGAACTGCGCCAACAACAAATACAGCCGATGTCGGTGTATACAAATATAAATCTGGTGAAACTCTTGGATCAGGTGTTGGTGATATTCACGGTGTTATAGAAATGACACGCGACACCGGTGTACCTAACCAACGTACATGGTTAGCATGTTCTACTGTTGATAATGATGGAACAATACTTAAAGATTGGATTAGATTTACATATGGTGGACAATATTCTGTTCGATTTGGTTTTGCATATGCTGGGTACGGAAATGGTAATATCGACATATCAAGCAAATCTGAATGGGTTGAATTATATCCAGATGCTGGAGGAAAAGAATGGTATTTTGACTACGAAGGTGGTGTCTGGACCATGTTTGGTACACCAGGAACAGGCCAAGGATCACCAGTACCAGATAGTAAACTTACAGAAGGCGGCGCAGGAAATTATACATGGTCTGTGTATATGATGAGAGGTTACAGATATATTGGTACTACTGGATTAAAAAATTATGCAAGTGGAGGTAGTTCTGCCCTTGAAATTTTAGATGAATCAACTGTTTTATCTACAGGAGCAACTAAACTTACATTTACAGGATCAGGAGTAATTGCCACAGTACCGGATCCTGTTGTTCCTAATGAAATTTTAGTAACAATACCCGGTGGGGGTGGCAGCGGCGGCGGTATTAGCATCGGATTAGCAATAGCATTAGGATAACATATGGCTGAAACATTTAAATTAAAAACAATAGCAAATGTCGACAATATAGCAGCAGATCTTCTCTATACAACCCCTGCGACTACACAAACCATAATATTGGGGTTGGCAATTGCTAATACAAGTACCAATGGTGTAAAAGTAACCGTAACTTTAGAAAGTAGTACAGGTACAAACGCAAATATAACATTATTACATGAAATATCTGTACCCCAGAATGCAACATTAGAAGTATTGTCAGGACAAAAAATGGCATTGCAGGATGGCGATGTTTTAAAAATAATAGCAAATACAATCAATGCAATTGATGTTGCATTAAGTGTTTTGGAGATAAGTTAATGTATATTGGATCATCGGCAAGAACGGTTAATCCGTCAGAAATTATAGATCAGAAAGAATACACAGTAAGTGATAGTAGCGATATTATTGTTAATACTATAGATTATTATAGATTTTATTGTAATTATACACCGGGTAATGTTTCTTTATTTGTTCAAGGTATATTAGTTGCATCATCAGCATATGTTGCAGATAACGGTACTGATGTTAGAATAGAAAAAGCAACTGTAACATTAGCTAGTACAGCCGAAATACAGATAATAGGTTATAATGTACCAACAAGTCAAATGTTAGAAAGATCAGATGTTAGTATAACAGGTGGCAATATTACCGGTGTTGAACAGGTTGGTTCAAACTTTTTTATGAATAAGAATTCTTTTGCTGCTGACATAACAATACCTGAGAATACAAATGCATTTTTTTGCGGCCCGGTAGATTTTACAGGTACTATAAATGTTAATGGGGTGTTAAACATATTATGAGTAAAGTTCCATCACTAATGTCTAAATTGCGAGAAATTGACGTTATATTTAAAGCCGACCCGTACATTATTACCAAACTATTGTATCCTGCAATTGAGGGGAAAGATATTAATGGTAATGTAATGGATGTTTATACATATGGTGATGTTCATACTGCTACAGGTTTAAAATATTACTACACTGATATAAAAGGAAGTAAACCCATTAAAGATCCCCGCATAGGAGCACACTTTGGGAGCCAGAGGTATAAGTTTAAGACCTTACAATCTCTGGAACAAGAGACTGCAACTCATAATAAAAATGTTTATTCGGTTGATGGTAGAGAATATATAAGAGCAGTTGCTGATGAGGACGATAGGGTTGTTATAGAAAACAATAACAACGGAAACTATATCAGTTTTCAAGAAGGAAGTAATGGTTATTGGTATTTAGAAATTGTTGGTTATTTTTCAGATTTAAACTTACTTGCACTAACCGAATATAGTGTAAATAGAAATTTTATTTATAAAATAGATGGAGGTTCGAATTCGTCAGTGCAGACAACGTTTGGCAGTCTAACAAATGATCAATATAATGAACTAACTTCTTCTAGGTATGTAGATAGAGATAGTGTTGCTACTATAGTTACTGGCCAAACATTGGGTATTCATACTTTTACAATGAGGTCTAATGCTGCAACTGATGGGATCAATATATACGGTTGTGAATTAATAGTCCAAGACATAACTTCATCTGCAACTAGATCCCAAATACAAATTCCTACACAAGATGTTGTTACTTATGGTAACAAAGTAGAGGTAAGAGGTTCGACACAACATTATGATCCTTTCAATGGGTTTGTTCCTGCAGATTCTTGGTCTGCTATTACTGATTTAGATACTACTACTTCATTGGGTTTGGAGAAGTGGAAATTTACATCTAATAGCAACTACTATAGACCTTTTAATGGTGGACGTATTGTTAAATGGGTAGACAGCAATGGTGCAATTAAGACCTCTGTTACTATGATGCCACCAAATGCAAAGAGTGTTGCAAATTTAGATTCATTAACTGATGGAGAAAAAATCCAGCCCAATGATCCCAACCAAAGTTTCTATCCCAAGTTTGAAACTCATACGACATCAGTCAATGACGATTTATTATCTGAAGCTGCCAAGACATTTCATTGGAGAGAGTTTGGAAATGGTTCAGCAAATGCTGGAGCAGGTTCTGCTAATTGGCCAGATGCAAGTATGCTTGATACTACTACTGCTGCTATTGCCTATGTGATGGATGATGGACTTACTTCATTTGTTGTAGCAAATGGTATATCAAAAGGCAACTCAGATTATAGTCCGTCAAATCCAGACGCATCAAATGGTTATTATCTTTATATTACATTTATAGGTACCGGGTTGTCTATAACATCAACTGTAAACCCTGTAGGAGGCCTTAAAAAAACGATTGTACAAAACCTTCCTTATGGTACTCATGTTTATAAACATTGGTATATGTTAGACAATCATTCAGAGGGAATGATAGATGGAATTGTATTGGGAGATACAATGAGTGATGCCGACGGGTGTATTAATAAAATAACCTTCCACCAACCCAAAATGCCTCCGATTCCGGAAAAGGCAGTGATCATTGCAGATTATATGCTGATGGCAGATTTTGTTCCTCAAGCAAATCAATCAGGGACACAATATATAAGTAAAGGTGTCCGGAGACAAAATATTTCAAGGGATGTGTTTGTTACGCACGAAAACCTCGCCCATATTTATTTCCAACACGTCAACGACGAACCTGCTGGATTTAAGGTAGTTATTACTGGAGATACCCCGCCGCCGTTGTCTACCTATCGAATACCTTCTTTTGGAACTAATTATGTGCATATTGGTTTAGGAGTAAAATTATTTATTGATACAACTGATAACGATTCTAATGCTACAACGGGTGTTAATTATTCTCATTTAACAAGTGATATTACACTTGGAAGTTATAAATTTGGAGCAAATCCCCTACCTGCTAACACAGCCCCAACCTCAGCATTTGATATAGCAACACCAATCCACACATCATTACACTACAAGACATTTGAAACACAATTCCTATATGAATTAGTTGGTGGTGATCGGAACATGGAACAGAATAATTTAGTGGTTACTGCTGACGGCAAAACATGGGATGAGGTTACAAGGGATACGAGTTATATTGGAAACAATTCTTTAAGATGTGGTCTAACTGAATCAACTTCTATCGAAAACAGTACGTTGATATGGGATGAGTGGAGGGGTAAATTTTCAATCCTGGGGGGGATAAGCCCAAACAATGTAATAGCTTTTAATAAAGATTTTGCTATTGCAAATGATAGATTTATTTGTTTAAGAAATGGTTTGTATGATATTAAAGTTATTACATATAGCAAATCCAGCGGCAAGCGACACGCTACAATAAATTTAAATGACAATATTATATGTGCTGCTACGTCAGCCTCTTATCAAGGCTATGAGCAAATACTTACTTCTTATATACAATTATATGTAAGAAATGGAGATAATATAAGAATTGGAGGAGCCATAGGTTATGCTATGAACTATCAAGTTACGGCATACGGTTACAACACCAGTTTTGTAACTATAACTAGAGTATAGGTAATTAATATGTATATATCACACAAATCAAATATACTTCATCAAGTCCATGAAACAGAATGGCAATGTAGGAGATTATCAAAAGGACTTACGAAGCCTGAGTACTGGGCTTGGTTGGATTCTATAACTTCTGGTGATCCACCTGTAACTGATTATAGTGGAGAAACAGGATATACTATTGTCAAATGTATTGATGAAAATGTTCAGGCAAGACTTAAACAACTTAATGATTATATAAGTAGCGGTTTCAATATTAAATGGTCTGACACTAAAGTTTCGGCAGTTTTAGGACAGGATAGTAATGGTAATAATATTACCATTGAGACTCATTTCATAGGTGATGATATTGCAAAAGATGCTAGTTTATTAGCAAAAATGTGGGTAAGTGTTAGAGATAACCGTAATCGTTTATTAGCAGAAACAGATTGGATAGTAACACAAGCATTAGAAAAAGAAGAATCTATTTCAGTTCCGTGGAAAACTTATAGAGAATCTTTGAGAAATGTTCCGGAAATAAATAATAATGTAATATTTGAACAAAATATTATATGGCCAGAAAAACCAGAATAAAGGTAAACAAATGCCAGAAATACAACTAGGGGGTCAGCCCCTTATTTCACAAACAGGCACCGGTCCACCCCAATTGGAATCTGCAGTTGCGCTCCCAGCCGAAGCAGCATTACCATCTATTGTACTTACCCCGACTGATACTGCACCAACTGCAACAGAAGGGGCAATATATTATGACTCTACTTCTAATGTCATAAAGGTTCATGATGGGACAAGTTGGGACAATATTATACCAGGCACGTCTTCGACCAACTGGAATACAGCATATGGTTGGGGTGACCACTCAACAGCAGGATATTTAACTTCAGAGACAGATCCTGTTTTTTCTGCTCATGATGCATCAAATGTAACTTCAAGTAAAATAACAAATTGGGATACCGCCCACGGTTGGGGTGATCATTCTTTAGCAGGATATTTAACTTCAGAGACAGATCCTGTTTTTTCTGCTCATGATGCATCAAATGTAACTTCAAGTAAAATAACAAATTGGGATACCGCCCACGGTTGGGGTGACCACTCAACAGCAGGATATGGTAGCCCCGGCGGTGCAGGAATACCTGCAGGAATGATTGGTCCGTTTGCGATGGGAAATGCACCTGGAGGTTGGTTGATTTGTGATGGAAGCCGGGTCAGTACAACAACGTATGCAGCATTGGTGACTGCAATATATGTAGGTGATGGGTCAAACGCATCCACAAGCATTGAGTGGGGGCAAAAGTGGGATGCCGCAACTGGCGGCAGCAGAAGCACGTCTGGGACTTACTTGTCATTGCCGGATTTGCGTGGAGCATTCTTGCGAGGGACAGGTACGTCATTAGTAGATGCAAATTATGTTGGTCCTGCTGTTGGCAGTTCGCAAAGTGATCAAATTACATTACATGAACACACATTTTGGAACTTTTCGGGAGGATTGGGCGGCGGACAACCCAGCACAGTCGGAGGAGGAACATCACCTAGCGCCTCTGCCTGGCCAACAACACATGGCGGGCAAACCGGAAATACTGGGGGTGAAGTTAGAGTATATAACTATGGTATTCAATTTTGTATAAAATATTAATGAAATTAAAATGAAAAACACTGAGACTAATACGAAAACAGTTTGGAATACATCTAATGCTTCACCTACTATTGCACATAAATCCCCTTTAGAGCCGGGAGTTTATCTTATGCCAGCAGGTTCAATTGATGTTGAGCCCTTGCCATTTGATTCAGCAACGCAAGGTTGTTCGTGGATTGATGATAAATGGATAGTTGTGGATATTCCGGTTTTAGAACCAGAACCAGAACCAGATCCAATTCCGGCAATAGAGCAACTTAGATTTGAAAGAAACATTTGGTTATCTAATACTGATTGGTGGATGTATGCAGATACTCCTGACCCATCACAAGCACAATTAGATTATCGCAAAGCACTCCGTGACCTACCAGCAACGGTAACACCAGGTTTAGATGAGGAAGGAAATCTAACCGGAGTAACATGGCCAGAAAAACCAAAGGTATAAAAAAACTAAATAAAAAAATATATTAATGATATAAAATAGATAGGATTATAAATGAGCGGAAAAATACAATTAAATAAGATTACATTAGCAGTAGAAGAATCAGGAAAGATTTATGTAGATAGTGATGTTGTAATACCTGCAGAAAGTATTATTGGAGAACTATCAGCAGCAGTTACAGGTACTTCTAATTTAACTACTAAAGGCGATTTAGGAACATATTCCACTGAACCAATTAGATTACCAGTTGGCGCCGATGATTATGTACTTACTGCTGATTCGACAAATTTGCACGGAATGGCTTGGAAGGCGGCTACCGGCGGCAGCGGCGGCAGCGGCAGCGGCGGCGGCTCTCTACCAATAGGAATGATAGCACCTTTTGCATTCTCCACGGTAGAATCTGGTTGGTTGCTTTGTGATGGAGCTGAATTACCATACGAAGACGCCTCCGGGAATCCGACTATGTTCACTCCTTTGTATTTAAAGATAGGCACAGCCTGGAATGTCGGCTACGAATCATCCGGTAATTATTCGATTCCCGATTTAACAGGAGCATTTATACGAGGTTTCGGAACACATAGTTTGGATGTGTTCCCATATTCGAGTTGGGAAGGGCCAGCCAACATTGGCGACCGACAAGACGCCTCCAATCAATACCATACCCACACTCTTGATATTGACGACCATAATGTACAGCACACACATCAATATCAGGTAGGTGGAAACGGCTCAGGAACGTATGACTCCAGCGGTTACGGTTATCCAACTAACACAAACTATACTACTAACACTGGTAATATGAGTGCAAACTCGATACTCACCCATTCCGGCGGCACCGGATATGAAGGAGGCAGTGGTAGACCGATGAACTATGGTGTTCAATATATGATTAAATATTAGTATAGCATTATAGTCAATAAGATTTAAAATTTTTTAATTTTAATTAGATCGAAGTATAATCTTGCTAGAATAAATAAAAATAAATAAGAATAAAAATATAGCAGGTTAATTAAACACCATGGAAACAAATTTTTATATTACTTTTACTGGAAAGATTATGACATTAAATAGTAATGTTGCAATACTAGCAGTGGGTATTGGAACTTTATGCCGGCAACAACCGCTAAATCGAAATAATAAATTATGAGTACACTATATGTAGATAAAATTATTACTACTACAACAACTGCTGGGAGTACACCAACATTATCAAGTAATACAGGAATTGATATTACTGCAACTGTTGGTAGTATTACTGCAACAACAATAACAGGCGGATTAGTTTTACCTCGGTTAACTACTGCCCAGATAGACCTTATTACTAATATTGACGGAATGGTTGTTTATAATACGTCTACTAATAAATTTCAAGGTAGAGCGAATGGTGCATGGGTTGATCTACATTAATAGAATATAACAATAGTATTATATTAATATGTTTTATGCTACTTGACGATTCTAGACAATTTATTAAAGTTAACAGGATAAAATTTAACAACTTTAATAGATTACTTAGCTAATTTACAATAGAAAACAGGTTAATAAGTAAGATTGCAGACACAAATATAGTTAGCAAATTTGCCGATTACATAAGGGATACAAAATGAATGCCAATTACCAGAAGAACCTAGACGAGAAGGCAGCATATTTGGCGAAGCCATTACCACCGGAACCGAAGGCTGTTAGGCTTGTGGCAGACGAATTACCTAGTGTGAGATTTAAAAGTTCTTGGCGTAAAGAAACAGGCATTACTTTAAGGCCTAAATTGGGTTCGATCCCTGATGATGCTACCGAAGTTACACCTCCGATAATTAACCCAGAAAAGGAATCCTGTAGGTTCGTTAACGAGAAGTGGGAGATTATTAGTTTGACATCAATAGTGAAGTTGAGACGTGAGCGTAACATCAGATTAAAAGAAACAGACCATTGGGCCCTTTCGGATCGTACAATGTCGGATGCACAGAAAAAATATCGTCAAGAGTTAAGAGATTTCCCCGCACAATTTGTTGAGTCCCCACCACAATTAGATGAATTTGGAGATTTAACGGAAATAGATTGGCCCTCTATATAGGAATTTACATAAACATGAGATATATAGGAAGATATAAAAATAATGTTGATTATAAAGATATAGTCTACAATTATTCCGATCTATCTAATGCTAAACATTTAAAACATATTTATATGTTTGTTTTTGAAACAGATGATGATTTGTTTATTACAGAACTTATAAATGATTCTCGTATATTACATGTTGAAAAAGATGCAATAACATCTCATATAAGTAATGTGTTGCCAATCAGTGTAATTAATCAATCACCATCTCCCCCACAGAAATTTACACGCACTATTACACATAAAGGAAGCACAGTTGACGATACATTAATTACTGGGTATGGAAATCAGCACTATTGGCCTTTAAATCATTTAATGAAAAAAGATTTCACTCTTGCCTCCAATGCAACATATAATAGTTATTCTTATTCAAAAACAGGATCAAATGTTGATGCATATATTATTGATACGGGTGTGTCTTCGAAACATCCATTTTTATTCGATAGTGCAGGCAATACTCGCGTTCATGGTTTACCAGGTTTTGGGTTTCAAGAAGTAACTGGCGTTACCTTGACTGAACCTGGTTCCGGGTATTATGATCCTCCTTTAGTTTTCTTCATAGGCGGCGGTGGCACTGGAGCCGTTGCCACAACTACAATTAGTCCATACGCATATGATAATAATTACGCTCCGATTCCTAGATATGTAACATCTATTACGCTTATAAGTGGCGGTAGTGGTTATACTTCTACACCAACTGTTGAGATATTTGGTGGTGGAATGGATATCCCGTCTGGAGCCTGGCCAGCAGAAGCAAGTTGCGGCATTAATGGTGAAGATGACGATGGACATGGAACTAATTGTGCTCAATGTATAGGCGGCGACGGCCATAATGGTTTATATAGCAGCGGCAACGGCGGTGGTGGCCCAGGTGTTGCTAAAGAATGTAAGTTCTATGCTGTTAAGGTTTTCGATAATAGCGGTCAAGGCGCCAGTAGTGTTACCCTTGCTGGTATTAATGCTGTTATAGCACACAATGATAGTACTGATGTAAACTATAAAGGTAACACAAGACCGAGTTTAATTAATTATAGTATCAACAACGTATATCCGGTATACAACGTTGGCCCCGACGCCTATAATTTTCAGAATCAACTCGAATACGATTTATTCTTTGATGACGAAACTGGCTCGTGGACAAGCACTTTGACTGCAGATGCGTTAAAAACAGCAACAACACCGTCTTCAGTAACAGTCCAGCCAATTCATGTTATACACTCAACAGGCAACGGGTATGTAGTCAAAGAAGGCAGTGGTTATTCTTGGCAATGGTACGGCCGAATGGGACCAATGCAAGCTCGGACAAATATGGGAATGATTGCACGAACACAAGTAGAAAGTGGTAACACAGATCCAGGACAAGGAAATACAATTTGTGTCGGCGCAACAGAACAATTTAATAGAGGAAATGATAACCTAATGAAGCCAGCCAATTTCAGTAATTATGGTTCATCATCGCTGTCTATATGGGCACCAGGTAAAGACGTGATTGTAGCAAACTGGGAATGGACATTAAACAATACGGTCGGAGATGTGGTTGCTATATCCGGAACAAGTTTTTCTACTCCATACGTAGCAGGCTTGGTAGCATTACGCCTTGAGGATAAACCAACCGAACTCCCAGCAGATACAAAAGAATGGTTACTCAATACCTCTACTGGCGGATCTACTTTAGATAGTATTAGTACATTACTAGATCCGGTATCTTTATCTACTAATCCTATTTCTGCTTCCGGACACCGTATTCATGTTAATTGGCCTGGGCATAATTTAGTAGAAGGTGATATATTACAGGTTAGCAATTCGACTGGTCTTAACCTAAGCGCCGTATGGCAGCAGCAAATCCCCGCAGATAAGATAAACGGTTGGCATTACATATTCCGAACAGATGATAATAATATTAGATGGATTCAAAGTATCCCAGTCTCCTCATGTCCGGCTGGAGGCGGCTCTTCAGTACAGGTGGCTAAAGTTACAGATACGTTTGAAGAAACTGATGGTATGTATCAGTCAGAGGTCTATAAAGGCCAAAATCCCTATTCTGCCACCTTAACAAGGTTTCATGCAGGCGGTAGTGATGTGTGGAATTATTTTCCAGTAGATTATTCAGATAATAAGTTTTTTTATAGTCCATATCAAGAATATACTGTAGTGTGGGCAGTCGCCGCTGGAAGTTTAGGTACATTTTCCTTGGGAGATTCTATAAACGTTGTTCTAAGTGCTCAAATGATATCTGATACAACCGAAACACCTATGGCTGTTACGTATAGTATTGATTCACTACCAATTGGTACAAATTATGATATAATCACTAGCACATTAACAGGTATATTGGGTTTTAATGGAATATTTAATTTTACTATTACAGCAGATAATGGATACTTTGAAGAAACAAGATCGTATAATTATTCAATCGTTGAACCAGTTTATTCGTCAATGTCGGATGGAATAACACTTTCCGATGGAATATGGCAAGTAAATTAAACAAAGTGAAAATTAAATTGCAATTGAGGTTAAATGTTTGGAATTCATAAGTATATCAAAGTCATTCTAAAACCTACATTTGTGAATATAAAAAAGCCTAAATAGTTTTAATTAGATTTAGAGAAATATAAAGAAAAATCCGAATAAATAGTTTATTATACTAATATTATTTAATATATTACGGAAATTAAAATGTCATTTATAGGAAATCAATCAACAGTAGAAACAATAATAGATAAAAAAACATATACAGGTGATGGCATTAGTACTGTATATGGAATACGTTATTATTCTACTAATGTTGACGTATATCTAAATGGCTTAAAAAAAAGAAATATAGACGATTATACTGTAGATACAAATGGTACATTTATTACATTTGTAACTGCACCTAGTAATGGTGAATCGATAGATTTAACCGGTATAAATGAAATAACAGATCTTGCAAGATCATCTTATACTAGAGAAACATTTACTGCAACAGCAGGTCAAATCCAATTTAATTTAACTAATAATATATCCGGCAGCGATAAAATTAATGTATATAATAATGGATTTAGACTATCAGAACCAGATGTTACAATAGATTATGGTAATAATACAATTAATTTAACAGTTGTTAGTATTGTTAATGATATTGTTGCAGTTGAAATAATAATGCCTGGATTTAGAAGTGCAAATCATAATTCAAGAGGCGAAAAAGCATATCATCCTATGTTTTCTACACCTAATATAATAAACAATGATATAAATATACCGTATGATGAAAATGCAATGATGATCGGACCGCTTACTATAAACAGTACAATAACCATAGCCGGAACCTTAACAATAATTTAAATAAATATTATTATAGCAACTTTTAATTTTAGCAAAACAAACGTAATATTAAGAAATATGACAATAGTATATAATATAGGAATATTATGGCAAGCAGTATAAGTGTAGATACAATTACAACAAAAACAACTCCACAACAAACTATTTTTTCTGTAGATCCTAGTACCAATGTTGCGGCACTAAATTCTGATATTATTCCTGCAAGATCACAGGATGCAAGAGCATATGCCTTGATCGCGGGGAGTACCGCATCGAAATTACACAATTTAAGCCATTCTGTTGCATCCGGTGTTCATACATTTGTTTTTCTAAGTGTGCCAGCCGGCCCACCGAATGATGATTTTGTTATAGTCGCTACCCGACTTACTTCAGGTACAGAATCTACTCCGGGCGCTGGAGGGAGTACAGCAGGAACTGTAAGCATCAACAACCCCAGTTCTGGTCCCGGACTCCCGCGAAGGTTTAATGTACTAGAAAATAGCCTCGGGGCCCAGTTCAGCACCGCGGGAGTTTCTGTTTCGGTTTTTTGGGACGAATAACATGAAACATTTTTATAATCGGGATGCCGGAAAAACAACTATAGCAACACTTGCACCGAGCCTTCCGCAGACTATAGGCCAGTGCGAGGCGACCTTCGGCGGAACTGGCTGGCAGGAATTGACAGAAACGTTAATCTCTAACTTTACAGTAGCATATTTAGGTGATTCCGAATATGACATTCCGCAATGTCGGGAATTAACAAAGGATCGTCTCAGGATAGAACGTAAATCACTATTTGAGGCGCAGGATATTCTTTTCATACGGGCGCAGGAGACTGGAGCAGACACCTCTACAATCGTAGCAGAGAAGCAAAGATTGCGAGGCATTACAACAGCAGTAGATGCCTGTACAGAACTAGTAGAACTATCTGCGTTGAATTGTAGTGCCTAACATAATATGGCCAGAAAAACCAGAAGAATAAAATAAAAGTAAACAAATGTCAGAACTACTAATAGGCGGTCATACAGTAATTACACAAACAGGTACTGATCCCCCCGCCCTCGCCTCCGGCATGGCCTCGATAAATCAAATACAAACAAATAGCATAACAACAACCGTTGTTTCGAACTCAGGCTCGAGACTCGATCCGGTATGGGTAGATGTAATTTCGAAAGATATAACACCTATAGTTGGGACTACGATTATTGTTTGTCTTAATTTTGTTTTGGGTGCCAGCGACTCCAGTTCCGCTATGTGGCGGATATTGAGAGACACTACAAGAATTGATGTTAATACTGACCCCGCCCTTCCTGAATATAGAATGAGCGGCCATGACGACACAGGAAGATTTCCTGGGAATGCTATAAGCACAATCATTCCTGATGTGCATGGTGCAGATGGAAGCACAGTAGTGGTGTATAAACTGCAAATATGTAGGGAGGGGACCTTGAATACATACGTTGGGGAAAGTTATGCAGCAAGCTCCGCCGCATTACATTCTGCTCATTCGGCTGCAACACACATAACACTTTTTGAGGTATCGCTATGATTGGAGATGCGTTACAGAGTTTGGACATAAATGACTATGTTTTGGTGGCGGGTGTTCCTACTAATGAAACAGATTTCTTAAATTCTTTTCGGAAGGTAGTAGGTAAAGATGCAACTAATACAGCGATACTTTCTAGTGATCCATCTAAATTTGGAGTTACATGGACACAGATTGCACCTAAGATCGCAGAATTACAAGCAGCAGAACCAATGCGACGTATGAAGGAACAACGCAATATCAAACTTGCAGAAACAGATTGGTGGTCTTGTTCTGACCTTACAATGACACAATCTCAAAAAGATTATCGTCAAGCCCTTAGAGATTTGCCGGCAACAGCAGAACCAAAAATTGAAAACAGACAATTAACTAACATAACATGGCCAGAAAAACCAGAATAAATAATTAAATTGGAACTCGACACAATCAAGGCTACCTGCCAAAAAACAAGTATCAACCATATCAGTATATCTAGATAAAATATTTCCAAATAATGCTACTTGTAACTAGAGGACGAATAACCTGAATTATCTAATAAATATTGTTATATACTTTTGATATAATATAAATATATAAAAAGGAACAATGGATGGCAATTCAGTTTAAACGAGGAACCGCTAATAATAGAACTAACTATACTCCTTCCCAGGGTGAATTAATAATTATTGATGTAGATCAAACAAATCCTTCAATATATGTAGGTGACGGAACAACTGCAGGTGGCAAATTAGTTTCAGCCACCTCGGGTGGTGGTGGTGGTACTCAAAATACGTTCACAACTATAACTGTTGCCGGACAAGATGCTATAGTAGCTGATTCAGCAACAGATACATTAAGTGTTATTGCAGGAACAAATATATCAATAACAACAGATCAATCTAGCGATGCGTTAACAATTAATAATACCTCTACCGCCGGAACAACGTTATCTGGTTTAACTGATGTTAATACAACCGGTATAGCTATAGGTAAAATTTTAGAATATGACGGATCAAATTGGGTTATTGGAGAAAAAACAGGAACAGGTGCTACTACATTAACCGGACTTACTGATACCCCCGCAAATTATACATCAAAAGCAAACTTTTTTGCAAAGGTTAATAGTAGTGCAACGGGGTTGGATTTTGTAAGTACAGATACCGATGATATAAGTGAAGGATCAACAAATTTATATTATACAGATACAAGAGCAGATGTAAGAATTGGTTTAGCAAATTTAAGTAATTTAGTAGATGTACATACTACGGCGCCAACAGATGGACAAGCCCTTGTTTGGGATGATGCAAATAATTATTGGGAGCCAGGTACAA